>Ga0209744_1000914_pt1 | contig 10400 bp, 9 predicted proteins | sample BarGraNGADG00311_2_FD_184494 | JGI IMG/M metagenome (GOLD analysis project Ga0209744, IMG submission 184494) | Arctic peat soil microbial communities from Barrow, Alaska - Barrow Graham LP Ref core NGADG0004-311 (SPAdes) (version 2) | ecosystem: Environmental > Terrestrial > Soil > Wetlands >... | reverse complement strand
ATATTCTCCATCGCACTTGGCTGTTGTAGATATAGCTTTTAAAAGTATTGCAAATGTTGTCAATCGTTGCTGTCCATCAATAATATCTAATTTCACTTCACCAATTCGCTCTGACTGTTGCTGCTTTGTAATAAGGGTTCCAATGAAATGTTCTGTCTTTATGCTTTGTCCTGTACGCTCCACAACCTTTGTCAAATGTTCCCAAAGTATTTCCCAGTTTTCTTCATTCCAAACATATGACCTTTGGTAGAATGGGACAACATATTGCAATCCTCCTGTAAAAAATGAGTTTAATGTTTCTTTAGTGGCGTTTATCATTTGTATTAATTTATATGTTACTAAGTTTTAAATCTTTCATAAATAATATATTAGGCTGTAAAGCTCTGGGAATAAAACTAATAAAATACAAAATTTTTTACGCAAGTAGTTTCTCCAATTTCATTTTCCATTTTTCCCAGTCCTGCATTTCTTTCGTCTGTAAGTCAATAAACTTCTGTGTGTGATCATGATGAACTAAATGACAGAGTTCATGAATTATTACATATTCAATGCAGCCTTTAGGCGCTTTAATCAATTCTGGGTTCAAAATAATTTTACCTTTTGGTGTGCAACTTCCCCATCTGGTCGGCATGTCTCTCAACACGATTGATGACGGTTCAATATTATACTTTTTAAAGTTGTCTATAAGTGGCTGAGCTATTGTCCTTAACTTCAATTTTGCATTTTGTAAGTACCATTCACCAACTAAATGCTTAGCACTTGATTTTTCATTCACTATAGCTTCAATATACTTCCCTTTCAATTTCACAGATTCAAAGTTATTCTGAATGATCCTAAGACGGTACTGCCTTCCGAGATATAGGTGAGTTTCACCGGAAATATATTTTCTTACCGGAGTCTTGGGATGAAAATAAAGAAAGAAACTTTGCTGTCTGATTATCCATGGCGCTTTCTTCCGGAGTTTTTCTTTAACCTTTTCAAGAGATGTGTCAGCCGGGGCTTTTACTAATACAGATAAGTCTGGTTTAACAGTAATACCTAAAGATTTCCGATTGGAATATTCCAATTGAAAATATATTTGTTTTGAACCAAATTGAATTGCGGATGTCATTACCTGTAACGTATTTTAGCAACTTCAATGCACTTATTTGTGATTTCATCCATCTCCCCAAAAGAAAGGGAGAGATGATATTTGTCTCTAACTTCGTCAATCAGATAATCTCCTATTTCAATTTGCAGTTTTCCAGTGATGTTCGTTTTGTATTGCCAGTCAATTATTGGTTTATTATTATCCAGAACAGCTTGTTGAATCAATTCGTCAATATTCAATGCTGCCTGCATAGAAATTTCTCTCCTTACAATAAAATCCTGAATATTTTCGCTGAAAGATTCTACACATAAACCATAAAATGCTTTCGCAACATCTTTGTCTTTTAATGCTTCGGGAATATCACTATCAGTGTGGGCTAAAACATTGTTCATGATCTCCTGAACTCTGTTTAAATATATTGTTTCGTTGATGCGATTTGATTCATACTCCATAATGGCTTCCTGCAACATCTGTGAAAACTTTTTGTAGAAGGCTGGATCTTCCTCCATTTTCTCAGAAATGTGCTTTGATGTTCTGCTTGCAATCTTATCTGCTTTTGCTGCTTTACCTATTGTTTTCTCAACTTCTTCCTGAAATTTATCTTTTTCGAAAATATTTACCAATTCTGTAATCACTTCAACTTTGTCAGTAGTGATGTGTGTATCAATAAGTTTTTGAATCTGCCCTTCATATTGTTTGTAGTCAATTTCATCAGAATACCTTTCAACAACTGCTATACGAAGTTTCAGAAACATTGTAAGATCTTCTTTGTAACGCATAATCGTCTTTTCATCAACCTCCTTATAGAACTGAATAGAAGAGAGTGCGAGCTTCAACGCTTTTGCGAATGCAGCCAGCTTATCGTAAAATAAAACCCTGACAACTTCGTCCTTTAGCAACAGTTGATAAGCTTCTGCATCGCGTTTGTTTGTGACGGTTTTGAAAAGATCCCACAACTCTGAATGTTTCTGAGGTAATTTTTTTATTTCATCGTTGATATTTGTAAGAGTTCCTTTCAGATCATCATCGTCAAAATCTTCAAATGAAGAATACATTTGCATGGCATCATCCAGATTTTCAATCACGCCATAATAGTCAATGATGTATCCAAATTCTTTATCGGAATAAATTCTATTCACCCTTGCAATTGACTGTAAAAGTTTATGTCCCCGCAAATTTCTTGTTAGGTATAAAACTGTATTTCTTGGTTCGTCAAAGCCAGTAAGCAACTTATCTACAACAATAATTATTTCCGGGTCTTTCTGATTTTTGAAACGACTGATGATGTTCTTCTCATAGGTTTTTGAATTTCCATGTTCGTCCATCATCTTCCTCCAAAAGCGATTTTCTTTATCTGTTGATTTTTCATAAACACTTTCTTCTCCCTCTCTTTCATCCAATGGAGAAATCAGAACCTCAGTGGAAATAAGTCCTATTTCATCTAAAAAATCCTTGTAACGGATGGCATTTATTTTTTTATCACAAACCAATTGTGCCTTGAATGGAGTGCCTTGCCAGTTGTCTCGAAAATGTCTGCTAATGTTCCAGGCAATGGCATAAATTTTCTGTTCAGCTCCATTCAGTTGGTCAGCACGACTGAATTTCTTCTTAAAATCTGCTTTTTGATATTCCGTTAATGGTTCTGAAACCATTTCAAAAAATGTATCCAGTGGACTAGCATTAACAATTTGCCTGGGCAACCTTCCTTCGTACAACAATGGTACCACTGCCTTGTCTTTTACGGCCTGATCAACAGTGTAAGCATCAATAATTCCTCCGAATTTTGCGGCTGTACTTTTATCTTTTTTGAAGAGAGGCGTTCCGGTCATTGCAATAAAACAAGCGTTGGGTAATGTCTTTTGCATCTCAATATTGAAAGTTCCGTGCTGTGTCCGGTGACCTTCATCAACCAGGACAAAAATATCGTGGCTCTCCAATGGCCTGGTTATTTTTTTCATTGCTGCCACAAACTTATTAATGATAGTGGTAACAACTGAATCACTTTTACTTTCTAATAATTCAACCAATCGTTGCCCGGTTGTGGCATTCTCAACAAACTTGCCGCACTTACGGAATGTGCCTGTAATCTGATTATCAAGATCAGTCCGGTCAGTGACCAGAACTATTTTCGGATTGCGGATTAATTTTTCCAATGCAATAGCTTGTGCAAGCATTACCATAGTCAGTGATTTACCGCTGCCTTGTGTGTGCCAAATCACTCCACCTTGCCGCCGTCCCTCTTTAAACTGAAGGATACGTTTCATGGATTTCTTAATTGCAAAAAACTGCTGGTAACGAGCAATCTTTTTCTCCCCATTATCAAATAAAATGAAGTTGAAAATAATATCCATCAACCTTTCCGGTCTGCATAAACCGAACAGATACTTATCCTGAACGGTAGGGAGAATAGTTTCTTTTTCCAGATCATCAAAATATTGTCTCACGTATTTAAATCGTTCACTGAACAATTTGTCTTTCTGACAAATTGGGAGTGGTTGATTTTTTAGATTCTCCAGTTCGGTTTTATATTTATTTTCTTCCTCGACGGTTGTAAATTTTTCTTCCCACTTTGACCAAAATTTCTCAGGTGTAGCGTTGGTTGCATAAGCTGCTTCCTGGGTAGCAACACTCATAATCACCTGTGCATAAACATACAGAGCACGGATTCCATCTTCCTGTTGGCTGCGCAGATGCTGACTAATTGCCTGTGCCAATGGTTCTTTCATATCAGGCCGTTTGCATTCAATTACACAGATAGGAATTCCATTCACAAATAAAACCAGATCAGGACGGTAATGCTCTTTACTGGCACTTCGCATTACGCTGTATTCTTCGGTTACATGGAATACGTTATTTGTTAAAAATGTACCGGGATTCCAATCAATGTAGTGAAGTGTAATGCTCTTTTTATCTCCGTCAAAATTCTGTTCAAATGCTTTTCCCAATGTAATAAGGTCGTAAACCGTTTCGCAAGCGGCGATGTAACCTTCGTTCATCGGCAATTCTTTTAATGCACGAATTCCGTTTTCAATATTGGCATCACTTATATAAGTTGTCTTTGTTGAACTAATTCTTTTATCGGAGTTAATCTCCTTTAATTGCTTCCGGAGAATATCATCAAGCAAAACATTACTGGTTTTACCACCACGTAGATTTTCGGTTTCTGCCGGACTCAAATATTTGTAACCCAACTTTTGCAATAACTGCAAGGCGGGTATCTGACTGATATGGTCTTCTTTGAAACTTGGTGTTTCCATATTATTTTATTCTAGCAATCGATAATGCGGATGTAACAGATCCATTGTGACTGTTATCTTTTCGCCACAATCCATTTGCAATACTTTTTTCTAACACAATTTCTTTTTTCCTATTTTGATAAATCTGATATTGTTTCCCTCCTTCATGTTTTATAATCAACCTATCTGCTTCATTAATGTAATCAGGACAATTTCTTTGCAAATGATGAATTTCTTTTAAGAATAACGATGTGTTTTTAAATCGTTTATCATACTGGAGATTAAGGGCTTTGTTAAGGACTCTTTTAAATCCTGAGTCTAAATAATAGGGGAGAGTATTTGTATCAGCTATAATTCCCTTGACTATTTTTTTTCCAATTATTTCCTCAAATTGATTGTACTTTTCTGAAGTATTTTTAATTGAATCTATTTGTTTAGATTCTCTCTTGGTTAGCCACTTTAACTGTTCATTAATAGGGAAGTACCCACCTAAAAGTTGAAACATTATTATTCCAACCTGATAAATATCTGATTGAAAGTAGTATTCATTATTTATCACTGACTCTGGTGGCAAGTACAGATAAGTCGATTTTGATGCAGTCACACACCCATCTGCTGAGTCAATTTTCTTAACTGCACCTAAGTCCGCAATGATTGGTTTTCCATCAGAAAGATTAATTAATATGTTTCCTGGTTTTAAATCTCTATGAACAAGCTTATGAGCAGAGTGCAGCTCTGTTAAACCCAGCAAAATGCCTGAAATTATTTCTAAGGATTCCATAGATGATAGTCTGCGACTATCAATTATACCCTGCAAGTCACCACCAGATATTTTTGGAGTAAGAAAATATGCATAATAAGGAGGTAAAAACCTAAGATCATAAATTTCTAAGATATTATCATGCTTAATGTTTTTCAAAATAACAGCCTCTTCAGTAGAATCATAGTTGGGATGTGACCAGTAAAATTTAAGAACAACCTCATCGCCCATCTTTTTTCTTCGTCCAAAATAAACGTCCCCATTACAACCCCTACGAATGTATTGGTTAACATCAATGTCCGGATTATTTCTTACAAAATCACGAATTGCTTGTGCTGAATCTTCATCGTGTAACTCTATCATAATTAATTATGCTTGATGAGAAAAAATGCAACATCAAATGCATCTTCCTGATATTTATTTTTTGCTGTTGCTATTTTTGGGTTCTTTTTGAAATAGGCAATCGTTGTTTGTGGCCATACCAATTCAATCTCTAATTTGTCATAGATTTGAATTATGCCTTCAAGCTTAAATGAAATTGGTGAGGGAGCTCTTTGACCCTTCCCATTTGCATTTCTCGCAACTATTCCAATACGTGATGGTCTTATCGAATCAAAGGCTGAATTAATTTGATCACGAAATTGTTTAACTTGATTCGGTTTAGATGGATCCTCAATGTCAAATCTTGCAGATTCATCTGTTTGAACAATATTTCCTAAATTGTCTTTCTCAAGAACTACTAATATTGCTTCAGTTGATTTTATTTGTATCCCAATGGTTTTCATTCTTATAAATTTATTTTAAGACGTTTCTTCCCTGTCAATAGTACCTGCATCAACCCCCTTTTCTGCTCCCTTAGTTTTTCTGCTTTGGTTTTGAGCAATTGAATTTCATGGTCGGTTGTTTTAAGAACTCGAGCAATTGCTGTTTGTTCTTCGTATTCAGGTAATGAATACTTTGTAGCTAAAAAAGGCTCTGCTTTAACTGCCATCCTCTCAATGAGAGTTCCTTCAACAATTGACGCATAGTAAGCAATTTGTCTAGGAGATGATACTAAATAGTTAATAAAATCAACGTTATAACCATTTGATACATATAATACTTCATAAATTGGCGATACAAGAACCCTAAAATCTCTCCTGTGCTTTGCAATTGCACCCCACCTAAGATTTGCCGGATTGAAGACAATATCATTTGGATAAACAACCTTGTATTTTTTAATGTCTTTGTCCTTTACCAAAAACTCTCTTTCATACCTCTCAGATTTTTCGATAACTCCATTTTCGATAGTTAAAGAAAAAAGCTGTATTTTCCCGTCATTTACCGCTTGTTCATTCCTAAGTGATAAAAAATCATTTGCAATCTGCTTTTTCCATTCATTATGAAAGCCACTTAATTGTTTCTTCCCCATTAATAAATTATCAAGTAACCAATTTTTGCGAAGTTCCTTTTGGTGTAAAAGGCTGTTTGTCTTTGTAATTGCCTCATCCCAAGTACTTAATAAGTCAACTATCGCTACTTGCTCCTTGACAGGAGGAATTAAGCAAAATATCTTACTTAAAGAATCCTTTGTAAGCTTATATCTTCCAGCGCCTTGTCTTGTCAAATGTGGGGTTAACTCTTTGTGATTAAAATAATAATAAAACCATTTTGTAAGATTGCCATTTCCACGAATAATATGAGCATGATTATTAACATTGAATCTACCGTTTACCAAGAGAGTCATAGGTAATTCTTTCCATTTCAAAAAATGGTCCCCATCTTCTCCAATTAAAGCATAAGTACCTTCCAATCTATACTCATTTATATAATCTTGGATTTTAGTCGGTCCATAATATGGGTATTCCCCTTTTATTTTTTTTCTTTCTTCTTCACTTATAGGTAATCTCAGATTATTACATATTTCATACGCTTCACCTACAGTTTTCACAGCCCAATCACTTGGAATTTTGCCTACTGGTGATGGTTTGTATTCCTCTAGGATGATCTCAGTTTTAGTCATTTGCTGTTAGGTTAAAATTCTTAATCAACTGATGGAACACTTTTTCTACATCAATATTCCCTAATCCCATTTCTTTAAAGATTGCTTTGTCTGGAAGGTCTTTAACAATGGTATCCGTAAATGTTTGTAAATGTTCCAGTATTCTTTCAGGCAATTCAAATATGTCAGCTTCTGTAAGAGTCACTGCCAATCTGAAAACATCAGTTTTATGTTTTCGCAGTTGCTTTGTATCCTCAGTACTACCTTTGGCTATTCGTTCTGATATTTCTAAAAAAGCTTTGGCCTTTAGACAAATAAGCGCTTCAGTGTTGGCATGATGTATTCCATTTTCTAAAGTGCTTTGGTCAATCATATATTTGTAATAATCATCACTCAGCAAAATTGCAGATAGACTTGACAGATCTTCATCTACCGGTATAGGAGTAAGATATGCAGGTTCTTCAAGATCAATTAAATCGGGTTTACGTGAAAACAATTCTATTTGATAGGGGAAGTCTGTCTTTTCAGGTTTCATAAAACGATAGTGCTTTCTATCATCGGTGCTTTTCTCTTTCTTTTCGTAGTTTCCATCCTGAATAAACTTCCAGAACTGTTTCACGAAAACAACACTAAGAGCTTCAACGACTAATATGATATCAATATCTTTCGTTGCTCGAGGAATAAGACCAGCCTCTTCAATAATAATATCGCAAGCAGTACCTCCAATAATTACATAATTATCAGTGTAATCTTTAAAATATTCAGAAAAAATATTTAGACCTCTTACCATGGGAATTTTTCTATTAATTTTTCAAGTGCCATTTCAATACGTTCATTTTTGTTTTCTCTGAAACACAAGTAAAGGGAGAGAGGATCAACATATTCAGTCCTCGTGAGCAAATCCGGATTATATTTCCACTCTTCGATACAAATACTCCCCTCAAATTGATCAATCGGTTTAAGATTCACTCCGCCGATAAACCTTCCATAGCCGGGGCGCATAGCAAAAAACTCTACTTGCTCATCATTAAGCTCTGTATAATGAGCAAGTGCATTAATATTTGTTTTCTTCAGGTTCTTATCCAAAGTATAACCTGTATAAAACTGTGTCTTGTTTACGGGATTTGTCATTTTAGGTTCAGAAATATCCCATAAATCACGCTTGGATTTATTGAATTTCAGAAACTTTTCTTTTGTGCCTTCAATTCGGCATAACCCAGTGTTCTGAAAATAAAATGCTGCCCGGGTAATTGTCATTGGGTTATACCGGAGTTTTTCTGCTATAGTACCCAGGTTTAATCCTTTCAAAGGTTCAACCTGTAAATGATATAATAGAATAAATTGTGCAGCAGGTTGCATATTTGCTGGTTGCTGATCATCTACCCGGTTATTGCCATATTCTTTTAAAGAAATCATAAAATCAGGCATATACATTTGTTTTCCCGGAACAATAAAGGGTACTCTTTTTTCTATCAGTCTCAACCTTTTGTATGCATCAACAGTAGGGATGACTGCAACCACGACTGCATCTAAAACGTTTTTTACTTTAATAAGATGAGTCCTGAGAGTTTCAGTAGTGAAATCATCTTTTACAATCAAAAGAACTATCTTCTGGTTGAACAGTTTGATTTCACCAAAATCGTAGCCTTTTGCCAGGAAGAATGGTAAATTCTTAAGCTTTTCAGGTGTTACTTTTTTATAGGTTACCCTGATTCCAAGTACCTCGTTAATATAATTTATTACTTCATTCATTTTATAATAATCGTATTAAATAGCTGTATTATAACATAATAGCATTATAAACGCACACTATCATTGATTATGATATCGTGCAAATATAATGATAATATACATATAGTCAATATCATTGAGTTATATATTAATAATTTTATTATTTGTGAAATACTTATTTTCATCATATCTTACATATCCAAGCTGGTTAGTAAGCATTTTAGTTTTCCCGATGCTAAACTCTTCAACATTAACATGATGGTGCCCATAGATCCAGTAATCAATTTTATTGTCATTAATCAAATCGTGAAGATCAACTGCAAATGCTTCATTAAGAACATCACTTTTGTATTGTTCAGGATAATTCAGTAAAACAGGAACATGGTGGGTTGTAACTACTATTTTTCCGGGAGAAGCCATTTCAATCTCACCTTTAAGAAATTTATGACTTTCGTGGTGAAGTTCATTGAAATAATCAGGTGAGAACCTTATGTTTTTATGGTTTATTACCTGGAAGTCAGATATACGTTGCTGAATAATCCATTTATTCGATGTTCCTATCTCCGACCAGAGCGTTGAAAAAATAAGTTTAACGTTGCTAAGAATAACTGAAGTATTATTTATTAGAAAAACATTACTTCTTATTGTTTCATTAAAGGATCCGGATCTTTCAGAAATATCTGAATAGTAATACTCATGGTTACCAGGAATCCAATAAGTAGTTTCAAAAGTATCTGAGATATAATTGAAAAATTCAGCATGCTTATCCATCACGGCAAATGGAACAATATCGCCTGCCAATATTAAAATATCGCCTCCGGGTAGCAAAGGGTTTCTTTTTAAGAATTCCTTATTTTCAGGGAATTCCAGGTGCAAGTCGGAAGCGTACTGAAGTTTCATATTATGCTCCAAGTTCTTTCAAATACTTATTCAGTTCGGCTTGCACTGTTTTCAATTCTCCCTCAAGTTTCTCAATTTCAGTTTGTACTTTTGCAATATCAATTTCTTCTTCTTCCACAAAAGTATCCACATACCGGGGGATGTTAAGGTTGAATTCGTTTTCTTTTATTTCGTCAAATGTTGCTACAAAGCTGAATTTATCTTCAACAATTCCAGCAATCGCCTTTACTCTTTGGTGGTGTACCTCTCCAAAAGCGGTTGTATTTGTCAGTATCAGGGTCAAAACTGTCACTGGCTTATAGGCTAGATTTGAGGAAGGCAAAATTGCACTCTTTTGCAAGCTTTTGGTATTGTGGGGAGGCTAGTGTGGGCTTGCAAATGTGTGCAATTTAACTTGTCTGAATTTTAAAATTTTTGCGCTAGGGTAAAGTCCCGGTAAAGGGGCAGGGAATGTCATGGTATGATAAAGTTGTCTAGATGGCGGAGTCCGGGTAGGCAAAAAAGCATCCAGATCCGCCAGTTGGCGGACGGGACAACCTGTCCCGTGAAACGGGAAGTTGTGTTTTGCAGCTAAATCAATTCACAAATAAGATTTACCTGTTTCAGGCTTGCCAAATACCATTGCTGCAACAATATATTGTTCCATTTTGGCTATGCCTCAGGGATATAAATATCAAACTGTGCGCCTTTATTTAATTCGCT
>Ga0209744_1000911_pt1 | contig 10419 bp, 7 predicted proteins | sample BarGraNGADG00311_2_FD_184494 | JGI IMG/M metagenome (GOLD analysis project Ga0209744, IMG submission 184494) | Arctic peat soil microbial communities from Barrow, Alaska - Barrow Graham LP Ref core NGADG0004-311 (SPAdes) (version 2) | ecosystem: Environmental > Terrestrial > Soil > Wetlands >... | reverse complement strand
GTTGCTCGCACACGTACGCCGACGTGACAGGCCCGTTCGCCCCCCAGAGGATCATCATGATCTCAAGTTCCGAATCCGGCAGACGCTTTATCTTCTTCCTGCTGCTCATATCTCCCTTCTTTCTACATCTGTAGAATAACTTGTACTTTGATTCTACAAATGGCGAATAAAAATTCAAGGGATGGGACCGAGAACATAAACGTAGAATCCCAAGTCATCAGGAGTGGTAACCTGGGAAAGGGAAAGGTAAAGAAACTCAAGAAGCCATTGTGAACCAGCTTCTTGCTTCTGCAGCCACTGCTGCACTCCACTGCGGTTCGTGCTACAGTATGAATGGAACGATCAAGGGGGTCAGAAATGCCGTACACGACGAATGGATCCGGGTTCTATTTCTTGCAGAGTGCATACCTGAACGTGCTTGAAGACGAGGGCATAGTAAGCCCGGAGACCGCTCTCACTCTGGACGAAATCGACAGTCTGATCAACCCCTTTGTGAGATTTGGCGGGTTTGGTCAGGGTTGGCTCGTCGTGAACAAGCTGTCACGATACGGCGTCCTCCGCGCGTGCCCCGGTGAGAGATACTATCTGGATCAGGCTGCTGCCGAGAATTTCAGGAACAGTTTCGCGAGATGGTTACCCTGGTGACGGAAGCCCCGCAGTCCTCTGCTCAAAGCGACCACAGCTGTGGGTGCTGCGCGAGATGAAGACACTCCCAGATCAGCATCAGATCTGGAAAAGGTCAGGGTCGCCCGATGCTTCCTGAACGACATTGGCCAAGTCGTACATTTCGCGCTTCTCATCCGGAAAAGCGAGCAGATTGAGTTGCCGATACATACCCAATTGCTGCAACCACGGGGATTGGCCTACATCCATGCACCAATGCGTCGCAGCAAGCCCCAATGCTGACTTCACGACTTGGGCGGATCCATGGGTAACTGCCTGACTGACTGCCCCAAGTAGGAGGTCAGTCAGCTGCAGAGGCAGGCTATCTGCCGAGTCTTCGGCCACAACAGTTCCTACTGTCAGGTTCGGATAGCCCTTTTTGCCAGACAGTCTTGCCGCAGAAACCTCTGCCTCCAAGCGAGGCCCAACATAGGTGGCATAGTTGTCATCGTAGCCTGTCTTGCTTCTAGCAGGCAGATCATGCCGATCATACGCGATCTTCAGTTCGAGCTCCTCAAGCTTCTCCGGGCCAATATGCCAGGCAATACCAGTCTTGATAGCTGTCACACAGAACCGGTTCTGCATATAGAACCGTGTGGGAAAAGCCTTGGGGTCCAACTCGTGTGTGTCTATGGCTAACGCAGTGAACCCCGCGCGCTTGTGCCACGTTGTCTTGTATTCTCTCATCCATCTGAGCGCCGCTCTGCCACGAGACCCATAGCCCTCACCACATCTCTTGAGAAGAGCCGTGAAGTGAACCTCATGCTGACATCCACATGCCGTCTTCGTTTGATCAAGTATGGACACCAGAGAGTCCAGCATGCGAGTTGGCACAAAGAGAAAACCAAGGATCAACCATCGATCCGAACCGGTCACGCCACTTTCATCCTGAAACACCGTGTACTCGCCCGCCAGGGGAACCAACGGCCCGAAGAGTCCTGCCTCCGTCATCTGCCACTGACTGTAGCTGCCTCGAGTCGTTTCAGAAGATAGTCGACGAATGCACACACTTTATATGCATCTTCCCGAGTCCAGGTATCGCTCGGACTATGGTGCGTCGTGTTGCGGAATGCGAGCATCATGCCACGCAGCACATTGCTGAAACCCTCTTGCTGCTCCGGGTCGCTCGAAATGACAATCTTTGAGTCTTCCACTCTTGCTTTGACGTAGTTATTCGCTAGCGATGTTCCAGTAAGACCCGATGCATCTTGCGCCTTCCGACGTATCCTATCTTCCAGTAGCATCGTGGCCTGACTCACTGCCCGATCGAAGCTGTCTCGGCCCAATAATATGTCTGCACAGCGCTTGCGCAGATCTTCATCTTCAAGCGAGCCGTAGAGAGAGCCAACTGAGGCGACTTCTTCGTTCAGGTGGTGTTCATACTCCAGGGACGAAATGAGTGGCATCAGCTTGCCTTCGAGGTACTCCTTCCTTGCTCTTGAAGCTTGAACATAGCCATACTCGGCATAGATGTTCGGCGGGAGCTCATACTGAGAAAGGTCTCTGCCAAGCAATATTGCCAAATCCTGCACTGCTGCAGAATAGCTATCTCCGAGCATCTTTTCGAACAGCTGGTTGCAGAGTGCAAGCGCTTCTCGCATCCCAATCAATGAACCGTAGAGCCTTCTGAGTTTGGTCATGTCAATGTCCATGTCGCCACCTCATCCATAAGTCGACTCGAATCACATTGTCCTCTCGTCTGCCCAGTCGGCGCACAGCAGCTCTGCCTGCTCAAGAATGGTCTGGGTGGCCTGGACCTGTTTGTCGGGCGGGTAGTGGTACTTGCGTAGAATCCTCTTGACATCGATACGCAGTTGGGCCTTGACACTGTCCTTGGCAGTCCAGTCGATGGTGACGTTCTTGCGCAGTGTCTTCACCAGCTCGCGGGCAATCATGGTCAGGGTCGCATCGCCCAGTATCTGCACGGCGCTATCGTTGACACCCAGGGCGTCATAGAAAGCAATCTCATCGTCCGTCAGCCCCAGGTCCTCGCCCTTCTTCTGCGCGGCACGCATCTGGCGTGCCACCTCGATGAGCTGGTCAATCACCTGCGCTGTCTCGATGGCATGGTTCTGGTACGCGCGGATGGAGTGCTCCAGCATCTCGGCGAAGGACCGGGCGCGCACCAGATTCGTACGCATGCTGCCGTGAATCTCCCCCGCCAGCAATTTGCGCAGCGTTTCGACCGCCAGGTTCTTGTACGGCATGCTGCGCACTTCTTCAAGGAACTCGTCGGACAGGATGGAAATGTCCGGCTTCTTAAGACCAGCGGCGGCGAAGATGTCGACGACACCTCCCGAAGAGACGGCGCGTGACACGATCTGCCGGATAGCATGATCCAGGTCCTCTTCAGGCCGTGGGTCACCAGCCGTGGACTTGGCCAGGGCTGCCCGGACCGCCTGAAAGAACGCCACGTCATCCCGGATAGCGAGCGCCTTGGGGTTGGGGACTGCCAGAGCAAACGCCTTGGATAGTGCCGTGACGGCATCCAGCGTGCGCTCCTTGCCATCCTCCTGTGCCAGGATATGCTCCATTGCCGCCGGCAGCAGGGTCACGCGCTGCTGAGGCGTTCCCATAGTCCACATACGCCAGTCAAAACCGTGGAAGAGACCGCAGCACACCTCGTACTTCTCCATGAGCACGGTAACGGCGACCTCCTGGTCGACAGCCGTCGTGCCCGTGCCGCCGTTTTCGGTATAGGTCGCCAGCGCCATCCGCAGTTCATCAGCCAGGCCCAGATAGTCGACGATCAGGCCACCGGGCTTGTCCCTGAAGACGCGGTTGACCCGCGCTATGGTCTGCATCAGGCCGTGCCCACGCATCGGCTTGTCCAGGTACATGGTGTGCAGGCAAGGCACGTCGAACCCGGTCAGCCACATATCCCGCACGATGACCACTCTAAAGGGGTCCGCCGGGTCCTTGAACCGTTTGGCCAGCGCCTCGCGCCCCTGCTTGTTGCGGATATGCTGCTGCCAGTCCAGAGGGTCCGATGCGGCGCCCGTCATAACAATCTTGAGCACACCCCTGGTGTCATCGGCATCCGCCCATGCCGGCCGCAGCTTGATAAGGGCGTCATACAGTTCGACGCAGATGCGCCTGCTCATGCAGACGATCATGGCCTTGCCGTCCATGGCTGCCAGACGTTGCTCCCAGTGAGTGACGATGTCCTGCGCAATGAGTTGAATACGCTTCTCGGAGCCGACGACCGCCTCGAGGGCTGCCCACTTCGTTTTCAGTTTCTCCTTGCGGGTCAGTTCCTCTCCCTCGGTTGCTTCTTCGAAGTCGCTGTCCAAGTGCGGACGTTGCGACGCGTCCAGGTTTAGCGTGGCCAGCCGACCTTCGTAGTAGATGGGCACGGTGGCGTGGTCGTCGACCGATCGCTGGATGTCATACACACTGATGCAGTCGCCAAAGACGGCATACGTATTCTTGTCCGCCTGCTCGATCGGTGTACCGGTGAAGCCGATGAACGAGGCGTTGGGCAGCGCTTCACGCATGTGCCGCGCAAACCCGTCGACAAAGTCGTACTGGCTGCGGTGTGCCTCGTCCGCAATGACGACGATATTGCGACGAGCCGAGAGCTGCGGGTACTGGTCGCCTCCATTCTCGGGCAGAAACTTCTGGATGGTCGTGAAGACGACACCACCCGAAGCCACGGCAAGCAGCTCCTTCAGCTGCGCGCGGTCCTGCGCCTGCACGGGCTCCTGGCGCAGCAGTTCGTGACACTGGTGAAAGGTCCCGAAGAGCTGGTCGTCCAGGTCGTTGCGGTCAGTGAGGACGACGATGGTCGGATTGTCCATGGCAGCGTGCACGATGATGCGCCCGGCGTAGAAGGCCATGGTCAGGCTCTTGCCCGATCCCTGTGTGTGCCACACGACGCCGCAGCGCTTGTCGCCCAAGGCACGTGTCGCTCCGATGGTATGCTCTACGGCCGTCAGCACGGCGTGATACTGGTGATAGGCCGCCAGGATCTTGACGGGGTCGCCGTCCCCATCTTCGAAGACGACAAATGACCGGATGATGTCGAGAAATCGCCGCTTGTCGAAGGCTCCCCGTATCAGCACTTCGAGTTGTGGCATCGACTCAGGTGCCAGCTGCTCACCCTCGATGGTACGCCAGCGCATGAAGCGCTCTTTGTTAGCGGTCAGCGAACCGATGCGCGCCTCGGTCCCGTCACTAATAACCAGCGCCTCGTTGAAGCGCATCAGGTTGGGAATCTGTTTCTTGTACGTCTGCAGCTGGTTGAACGCGGTCCAGATGGTCGCGTTCTCGTCGGCCGGGTTCTTCAGTTCCATGACGACCAGCGGCAGCCCGTTGACAAACAGGACCACGTCGGCCCGTCGATTGACCTTGTTCTCGACGACCGTGAACTGATTGACCGCCAGCCAATCGTTGGCCTCGGGATGGTCAAAGTCCACCAGGCGTACCAGGTCGCCCTTGATGCTGCCGTCCAAACCCTGATATTCCACCGGGAAGCCGCTCACCAGCCACCGGTGAAACAACCGGTTGCTCTGCACAAGTGAGGGTACTTCTTGCCGCTGCAGGCGGTGCACGACATCGTCCAGGCACTCAGCTGGAATCGAAGGGTTCAGCCGCTTCAGCGCAGCGCGCAGGCGGCCTTCAAGGATCACCTGCTCGTACGATGTGCGTTCAGCAGCAGACTCGCCGGCAATAGTTGAATGGCCAGAACGGCAGTCGTACCCTAGTCCTGCCATCCACGCGACACAACTGCGTTCGACTCCGTCCTCCTGTAGGGCACCGCTGCTCAAGAGATCTCCTTCAGTTCGGAGATGAAGCTCGAAGCCTTGCCAACATACTCCTTCGATATGTGGTTATAGGTGAACTGCGACTTGTCGAACTTGGAGATGACGGCGCCTTGCCAGTTCACGGTGGACGCCAGATAAAGCGCTTTCAGCGCCCTACTCATGCCAACGTAAAGAAGTCGCCGTTGATCTTCAATGTCATCGAGTCCCTTCAAGGCGTTGGGCAGCATTCCTTCGACAACGCCGACGATGAAGACGTAGTCCGCCTGTAATCCCTTCGATTTGTGTATCGTAAGCACGTTCACCCCGTGTCTGTCGAACTGTGAAACGTGGGATACATTCAAGCGGTCAACAACCTGAGCGGCGTCCATTCCCTCGGAACCGGGAATCGTTGCGAATATCATCGAGTACCGTGGTTCAGCTCTCAGGTCATCGAGGCCGACCCCGGTGGCTACAAGGTCGAGGAATCTTGAGTCGAGACCAGATTTCTGCTTGGCGGTGTCCAATATTGCCCGCCAAGCTTCGTCGATATTCGTTGCGATGGTCTCACGCTCTATCTCAAAGCCGATTTTCATCGCTTGTCCCAGGAACAGTAGATACAGCATCCTGTGCCTGGTGTTCGGGCTCAACAGACACTTGATCTCCCAGACAAGGTATGTCAGATTCCGGTCAACCTCGTGCTTCAACAGATTCCTGTACTCCAGTCCGTCGTTGTCAAGGGCTTCAATGATTGGCTTCAGAGCGTACTTGTTTGACGAGAGAACCATGACGGAAGCACTTTGGTCAACTCCCCTGATTCGCCGGATCTCTGCCAGTACTTCGCTGCCTGTCTGATCCTGCGTGCGGAATTGACTGATTCTCAGATGCCCCGGCTTCCCATTAGGCTTGAGCTCTTTTGGAATCCTTCTGTGATTGTGCTCAATCAGTCTGTTCATTGCAGCAACCACTTCATCGGGGCATCTGTAGCAGACGTTGGCATGCTTGATCTTCTCAACGATTCCAGTCCTGTAGAGCAACTGGATCCCATCAATACCGGCATTCTTGAATTCGTAGATACACTGGTCATCGTCTCCGAGTATGTATGTCTCACTGGCGTGAGTGACGATCTGGCCAATGAGTGCACGCTCAAGCTGGTTGAAGTCTTGGAACTCGTCAACTATTAGGATGGTATCTTGATCTACCAATCCATCAGCGGCTACTTCGTTGTCACGGATGAACGCGGTGGCTTTCTCAATCATCTGATCAAATGTCATACACTCAAAGACCCGACAGAAATCATCCAAAGACGTCTGATACTTCGTCGCACACTTCGCTGCAGCAGTCTTGTCTGTTTCGTCGAGGACGCACTCGGTAGAGTGTCCGACAATTCCTAATGCATAGGCGTGCAGGGTCATGCAGTTTCCTTCATTGATAACTGCTTTCTCTGCTTCAAAGCCATCAAGCAAATCACGTATCGTTGCATTGGTGAATGAGAGAATAAGGAAGCTCTTTCCGGCGTACGCACCGACTATCTCCTTGATCCTGGTGGTCTTGCCAGTTCCAGGACCAGCCAATAGCATTTTCACCAATTCCTCCTAGATCAGACTCTGGAGAGCGTTGCTGACTTCTCCAGGTTGCTCCGCTGCTCCGGACTTCACATGACAGCCGCCAACAGCATTGCTACCCGGGCATCCTTCAGCATGCGTCACATGGCCTCCGAACGGTGAGACTTCCACCACTTGGATCTCGCCTGAAAGCAGCTTGGGCAACAGCGTGTTCCGCAAAGCCGCGAGCGTGCGCGATTCGAACAGCGTGGCACGCAGTTGCTCGACGATTGGGCTGACTCTGAACTCGAAGGCCTGAGCCACGTTGGCGGGAGGGACGGGTATTGACACCCCGGCCAATGTGTCGCGCGTGATTGTGTCGAACACCGAGCCGTGTGCATGTTGCTGCAGGACAGCAACGAGCCGTCGAGTCGAGTAGTAAGTGAATGAGCTACTACCTTCTGCCTTCCCTTGAAGACCATAACAGGACTGGTTCATGGCCATGGGCACGCCAACTAGTGCGAGTTTCCCCACTGTTCCACGGGCAGAGATTATCGTTGTGCCCACTGGGAGGATTCGCGTGGACGACATCTCTACTCCTTCCTGTGTGATCTTCTTCTCGGTATCGACGACCCAGACATCGGTGGCACGCGGGTCATCCACGACTGAGAACCAAGGAATGTCGCCGCCCCAGTATTCGGGTACTGTCGTCTTCGGAGTGCCGCCACCAATTATGTCGACGATGTCTGAGAAGGGCTGCACCTTCCATCCCTCCGGAATCTCGCCTAGATCGGAGTCCTGGAAAGAGTCGGGGAAGAGGGCGGCGATGTCGGCGGGGAGACCGGGGTCGCGGCCTTCGGCCTTTGCACGGACGGGGTCGAAATCGATGAACCAGCTCTTGAAGAGCGCACGCGCCATCGCCTCCAGTGTCTCGTTCATTCGCCGGTTGAGCTCGATTTTGTCGTCCAACGCGCCGAGAATTCGAGCGATGGCGCACTGCTCAGGAAGGGGTGGCAGTGGAATCTCGATTCCGTGGATCAGCGATGGGCTAATGTTTGGTTGCGCTGAACCATAGCCGAGTCCCTCGATCTCCTTGCGAACATCATCATCTCTCAGCAGATAGAATAGGAATCGTGGATCCAAGCGGTGAGGATCGCGAACCGAAAAGCGGCCGACACGCTGGTTGAGGGCTACCGGTAGATCTCGCTCACGCACCAGCGCCACATCGCCTATGTAACCAGTCATCGCGATCAGGATGTCGCCTGCCTGCAGCGCGAACTCTGAGGCCAACGCAGCGACGCGGGGAGCTACGAAGGAGCAACCGTCCATGACAAGACAGCCGTCTTTGACATTTGCGATCTTGACGACCGGTACGCCACTGTCGGTCCAGTCGCTGCTCTTGAACGCGAATCCAGACCGGACAGAAGCGACTTCGCCCAGCTCGACCGAGTCGTAGTCACTTGCCATACCCAAGCCCCTTGAGGTTCTCCCTGATCTGGTCGTCCAGTACTTCTGATTCCTTCATCTGCTCGCTGAGTTGTGTCGCTAGCCGCGTCATCTTCTCGTCGAACGGTTCGCCGTCATCCTCGACTTCCTCGGCTCCGACGTAGCGGCCGGGCGTCAGCACGTAACCGTTGGCGACAACCTCATCCAGTGTTGCACTCTTGCAGAAACCAGGTGTGTCCTTGTACTTGTCTGCGTCGGGATCGCCGCGCCAGGCATGGTACGCGCCCGCGATGCGCTGGATGTCCTCGGGACTCAGTTCCTTGTGCGTGCGGTCCGCCATGGCACCCAGCTTGCGTGCGTCGATGAACAGGATGTGTCCCCGGCGGTCGTGGAAACGGTTGCTGCCCTTGAAGCGCGTCAGGAACCACAGGCAGACAGGGATCTGGGTGGAGTAGAACAACTGCCCCGGCATGGCGACCATGCAATCCACCACGTCAGCCTCGATGAGGTGACGGCGAATCTCGCCTTCCCCTGACGTGTTGCTGGACATGCTGCCGTTGGCGAGCAGAAACCCTGCTTCGCCGTGCGGCGCCAGGTGGTACACGAAATGTTGGATCCAGGCGTAGTTGGCGTTACCCTGCGGGGGCATACCGTACTGCCAGCGCGGATCGGTCTTGAGGCGGTCACCACCCCACGGACTCATGTTGAAGGGTGGATTGGCCAGGATGTAGTCTGCCTTGAGATCGGGGTGCAGGTCGTGGAGGAAGCTGTCTGCGTTCTGTGGGCCCAGGTCCGCTTCAATGCCACGGATGGCCAGGTTCATGCGGGCGAGCCGCCATGTCGTGTAGTTGAGCTCCTGACCGTAGATCGCGACACTCCCCTTGTGGCCGTGCGCGTCAATGAACTCCTCGCTTTGCACGAACATGCCACCAGAGCCACAACACGGGTCATAGACGCGTCCCTTGTATGGCGCCAGCATCTCGACCAGCGTCCGGACGACGCAGCGCGGCGTATAGAACTCGCCGCCCTTCTTGCCCTCGGCACTGGCAAACTGCGCAAGGAAGTACTCATACACACGGCCGAGGATGTCCGTGGAGCCGTGCTCCGTATCGTTCAGCCCAATACCACTCATGAGATCAATGAGGCGACCGAGACGTTCCTTGTCCACGCCGGGGCGGGCGTAGTCTTTGGGCAGGACACCCTTCAGTTTGGGGTTTTCATGTTCGATCGTGGCCATCGCATCATCGATGACCTTGCCGATGGTGGGCTGGTGCGCCACTGCCCGCAACTGGAACCAGCGCGCCTCCTCGGGTACCCAGAACACGTTGACCGCCATGTATTGGTCGCGGTCCTCTGTTGCATACCGCCGTTCGTCCGGCTCGGCGATGTAGTTCTCGTTGGCAGGATCGGTCATCTCGCTTACCAGCTGGACGTGCCGCTGCTCAAACCGGTCTGAGATATACTTGAGGAAGATGAGACCCAGGACGACGTGTTTGTATTCGCCAGAATCCATGCTGCCGCGCAGCTCGTCGGCCATTCCCCACAGCTTGGCCTCGAATCCCAGATTCGCCCCCGTCGTGCTGCCGTTGGTTGTTTTCGTACGCGCCATGTACTGCCCCCTTGCCACTGTTCGCATACCGACACGACTGCAATATGATACTATGATGCGTTGCGGATAAATGGCAAGCGATTTGGGGAAGAATGGAGTCCTTTCTTCTACTCGCAAACGCACGTTGTGACACCAAGTCATTTGTGCAAGCGCCTCTTGCACAACTGGCGACACCAGTCATGCAGTAAGCGGTTCCGCCGTTCCGGTTGATTTCCTGGAACCCATCTGGTATGATTTGACGAGATGCAAATGAATCTAGATAAGGAGTAGTGAAACTTGAAACCAACGAGAGATGAAGCGTACAAACTATTGTGCAAGTACAATGATTCTCCTGCCCTCATTACCCATGCTTTGACGGTCGAAGGCGTGATGCGGCATTTCGCGCGCCTGTTGGGTGAGGATGAGGAGAAGTGGG
>Ga0209744_1000909_pt1 | contig 10429 bp, 8 predicted proteins | sample BarGraNGADG00311_2_FD_184494 | JGI IMG/M metagenome (GOLD analysis project Ga0209744, IMG submission 184494) | Arctic peat soil microbial communities from Barrow, Alaska - Barrow Graham LP Ref core NGADG0004-311 (SPAdes) (version 2) | ecosystem: Environmental > Terrestrial > Soil > Wetlands >... | reverse complement strand
GCCTTTTGCCTCACACCTCACGCCTCACGCCTCATGCCTCACACCTCATGCCTAGTGCTTTATCTGCACCAGCCTTATCGGCATCGTCGCCGGTACAAGTCCCGATTTCAGAACAATCCTTTGACCCTGCTCTGCACATGCCCAGTTTATAAAACCTGAACCCAACCCGCTGAATGTCTCCCTCGATATCAGGTAAATTTCTCTTACGAAGGGGTATGATTTGTCATAGATAAAACCCTGATGCGGACGATAATAGCTTCCATCATTAATATACTGCTGCGAAACTGCAACTACATTTATCTTCCTGATAAAACTCATTGACAATGAATCATCTTTATCACTTATCCAGTTGACGCTGATAATACCGAGAGCGTTGGGATTCCGTGAAACAAAATCGATAACTTCCGCATTATTATTAACAGCGAAGAAATTCTTACTCAGTGAGTCCTTAATTTCAAAAAGTTCTTTGAAATATCTTATATTCCCCGATTTGTTATTATCAAAAATAACGCGGATATCACCCAGTTTGGATTTTTCATTGATCTCTTTCCATGTTTTTATTTTGCCGAGGAAAATATCTTTTACAGCATTATATTTTAATAGTGTATCCCTGTTCTGGCGGTTTGTAATAAGTGCCAGTGCATCATAAGCATAAGTTGAGGTACGTGCTATGGTCTGAGTGTCGCGAAGGTATTGAATCTGATAATCCGAAAGCTTTTTACTTGTAACAATAACCTTTACTGAATCATTCATAAAATCATTTATTACATCATACTCAGGCTTATATACAGGTTTGATTTTTGCACCTGTATACAGATGCGTAAATGTAAAAACTTCAGTTTCAACGAGTGGTTGAAATGATTCGTCAGCCAGGATCCTGATATTTCCTCTGGTGGGTGTTTCATTAGTACCAGTTTTACCCATACCACCACAGGATGCGAGAAAAAGACACAATCCAAAAACAGGAATGTACAATAATTTATGACAAATATTTCTGACCACTACGTCACTTGGTGTTAAAACTTTGTTCCCGAACGCAATAATACTAAAATTTTGAATAACTGATACTCTGTTCATATGCTTAAAATTAGTTAAGATTTGAATATTTTCATTCTTGTCACTGCAAAGTATGTGCCAAGCCCGCGGCAGGAATGAAAATGATAAGATCTACTCATTATCTTTATCTTTTGTAAAGAAAACCTCAACTATTTTAACATATGTCGTGTAAGCTCTGTATAAACCATAAAAGATAAATGCCGAGCCCATTATAACCCGCACTGCTTTATCAAGATAACTAAGATTGGAAAGGAATACAAAATAATAGCCTACTCCAAGATAGAACAGTACCATGAAAATTGAAAAAATGGCTACCACCTGTTGCATTAATCTGTTTCCGTCCATTTATATTAATTTGGTATCAAATTAACAAAAATTAGATTTATTATCAAAATTAAACTAGAAATTTCGTTATAAAAATAAAATTTGATGAAATGCATTATAATATTGATGAATACCCTTGTTATCTTAACAGAAGTGAACTGTCGCCATAGCTTAAAAATCTGAAACTGTTTTTCAGAGCGTAAGTATAGATCTCCTTCCATCGGTTTCCGGTCCAGGCAGAAATAAGCATCAGAAGAGTGCTGCGGGGTTGATGAAAATTTGTGATCATTCCACCGGTTATCCGGAATTTGTATCCCGGAACAATCATAATGCTTGTCGAAGCCTCAAGATAAGGTAAATTCTGTTCATACAGAAAATTCAATAATGCTCCAAGTGATTGCTTTACAGAGAAATCAGTCTCTATGTCATAAACTTCCCATTGCCCCAATGAAAACGACTTAGAAGTACCGGGCTGGTTTTGAATTAGCCTGACTCCCAGCCAATAAAGGCTTTCCAATGTTCTTACTGTTGTTGTACCTACTGCGATGATCTTCGTATGATTCTCAAAAAGTAATTCGATTGTTTTTGTATTTATGAAAAAATGCTCACAATGCATTTCATGGTTGTAAATGTTTTTAACTTTTACCGGTTGAAAAGTCCCTGCGCCAACGTGCAGAGTCAGTTCAACTGATTTTATTCCTCTGGTTTTGAGCTTTTCGAACACATTGGCTGTAAAATGCAGACCGGCTGTCGGGGCGGCGATAGATCCTTTGATGCTGGAGTATATAGTCTGATACCTTTCAATATCTTCTGTTTCATCGTCCCTGTTAATATATGGTGGCAGGGGAATATGTCCTGTTGCTTCAATCACTTCACCAAAACTTATCTCCGGATTGTTCCAGCTGAATCTTATCTTCCATGCGTCACCTTCCGGTTGATTCCTTTCTGCGTAAAGATTATACTGGTTACCATTATATTTAAAAGGGGTAACTATTTTTCCTCTCTTCCATTTTTTAAGATTTCCGACAATACATTTCCATTCAACAGTTTCTTTTGAACCGAATGATAATGCATAATCTGAAGGAACAGCAGGCTCGAGACAAAGAATTTCAATAACGGCTCCTGTCTCTTTATGAAAAAGAATCCGGGCCCGTATTACCCTGGTGTTGTTAAATACCAGGAGTGAATCGGGTGGGAGGTATTCAACTATATTTATGAAAGTGTCTTTTTCAATTTTGTCATCCTTATAGATAAGAAGTTGTGACTTATCTCTTTCTTCGACAGGATATTGAGCAATGTGATCTGCAGGCAGATCATAATCATAGTCGTTTATATCGATATCATTCATCCGATAAATAGTTGTATGATGCATGTTGCATGGTGCAGGGTGAAACCATTCACCTTGTAACTTGCAACCTGCACCAGTTTTTGATGGATAAAAATAACCATTATTATATATAGTGTTTACCAAATCGCTGCAATTTCTTACCTTTGCGGTGCAGCAGGCTGTTCCATCGTTCCGACCTGGGCGAAGGCAAAGGTCGGGAAGGAAAGTCCGGGCAACACAGAGCACCATATTTCCTAACAGGAAGATATCCGCAAGGGTATAGTAGTGTAACAGAGAAAAACCGCCCCCTTCGGCTTCGCTCAGGGGGTAAGGGTGAAAAGGTGAGGTAAGAGCTTACCGGTCGTGGTGGCGACATCAGGAGCCGTACACCTTATGGGTTGAAAGACCATGTATACCGGCTGACAGGGCTGCTCGTCCGATGCCGGGGGGTAGGTCGTATGAGCACGGTAGTGATACCGGGCCCAGATAAATGATGGAAACCGGTTTTAAGATCTCTTGCAGAAACCAAAACCGTACAGAATCCGGCTTACAGGCCAGCTGCTAATATAAATAGAGGCGGGATGCATCCCGCCTCTATTTATATCTGCAGCTATATCTGCCCTCCCTGATCAGATCAGGGCCGGTTCACCAAACTTTAATTGATTTTAAACAGACTATCGTCCATCGGAATATCAACTTCAACTTTCGTGAAATTAATTAAGATATCCATCCCCTGGGCTGATGTTGTTGTTTTCATTGGTATTAAAAGCCCACTGGTTTCGGTATAATCAGTAGGATACGAATCCATTGTAATAGTCATACCATTCTGGGAAGTTGTAGTGGATGTTTTTACAAGAAGATAAGAGGATTTGTCGATGAACATATCGATAACTGTTCCTCCTTCGGCTGTAGCTTTTATCTTATAAGCCGGTTTTTCGTTCACATTTTCTTCACCAGTCAGTACAAGCTGACCGTTCTTAAAATAATTGGCAAGGTAATTCTGGAACATACTGCTCCTGAGAGTCTGTTTTACCTGTTCCGGTGTCATTTCCACCGGTTCGGTTGAACCTGTCATTGGACTTACAACGTATCCTTTCTCACCGTCGAATACCTGTATCATATCCTGACCATTAAAAGTAGTTACGGATTTTATTTTATTAGGATTTTTCATCCATAACACCATGGGCATTTCCATACCCATCATCGACATATTTGCTGTGATCTTTATCGTTTTTAAATTAGCAACCTGGTCAAGTTTGTTGGCTGCAGTATACTTTTTAACGATTTCATCAAGTGATTGAGCGCTGATGGCAGCCATTATAAAAAGTCCTGCCATAATAATAATTAGTTTCTTCATACTACTGGTATTAAGGATTAATAATTAAATGAATTTATAGTTTTTCTCAATGCAATAAGCTTATTCAACAAGTCATCCATTCCGGAAAGTTTCAGCATATTTGCTCCGTCCGATTTTGCAATCGAAGGATCGGGATGAGTTTCAATAAAAATACCATCGGCACCTACACTAATTGCTGCTTTGCCAATTGTCTCTATCATTTCCGGCCGGCCTCCCGATATTCCCTGTTCCTGGTTGGGTTGCTGCAGGGAATGAGTAATATCCATTATTACAGGAACACCGATCTGTTTCATTACGGGTATATTTCTGAAATCCACCACAATATCCTGATAACCGTACATATTGCCCCGGTCAGTAAGCATTATGTTGTTATTTCCTGATTCTTTTACCTTCTCCACGGCAAATTTCATAGCAGATCCGGATAAAAACTGTCCCTTCTTTATATTTATCCATTTTCCCGTAACGGCGGCAGCTGTCAGAAGATCAGTCTGCCTGCATAAAAATGCAGGTATCTGCAGTATATCTACATATTCAGCTGCAATTTCAGCTTCATTGGGATTATGTATATCGGTAATTACCGGGACGGAGTATCTCTTCCTTACTTCAGACAGAATTTTAAGTGCCTTAATATCGCCAATCCCTGAAAATGAATCTCCCCTTGACCTGTTAGCTTTTCTGTATGAAGATTTAAAAACAAAAGGAATCAGGTATTTTTCAGATAACCTCTTCAGGTGGGCGGCTGTTTCAAACACTATCTCTTCACTTTCCACAACACACGGGCCTGCAATCAACAGAAAACTGCCGGATTCATTAAAACTTATCCCGGGAATATTTATTGCAGTGTTTGACATATTAAACAAAGTTAAAGAAAAATATTTATAAAATAAATGTTGGGCTGATTTTCTCTGTGGTTCTCAGTGTCAGTTTTTGTTGCTTGTTGCTTGTTACCAGTTAAACTCTGCTTAAACTAGTAACCAGCAACCAGTAACTTTCTTTACTTTTGTCTCTTTCTACTTCTTATCGTAGTCGTAAATATCTTTCCACATTGCCGAAAGCCTCTTCCTTACCTCTTCCTCTTTGGAATTCACTCCCGGGTCATAAAAAACTGTACCTTTTATTTCTTCGGGGAGGAAATTATCCTGAACAAAATTTCCCGCATAACTGTGAGCATATTTATAATCTTTTCCGTAATCGAGATTCTTCATAAGTTTGGTAGGTGCATTCCTGATATGCAAAGGGACTGACAGATCGCCTTCCGATTTGACCATACCTATTGCATTATCAATTGCCATATAAGATGAATTGCTTTTCGGTGATGTAGCCAGATAGATAGCTGCCTCCGACAGGATAATCCTTGATTCTGGCCATCCGATTACATTTACCGCTTCAAAACAAGCCTGGGCCAGGAGCAATGCATTCGGATTTGCTATACCGATATCTTCGGCAGCAAGTATCAGCATACGTCGTGCAATGAATTTTGGATCTTCTCCTCCTTCAACCATACGGGCAAGCCAGTAAACTGCAGCATTCGGATCGCTTCCCCTGAGCGATTTTATAAAAGCCGAAATTATATCATAATGCTGTTCACCGTTCTTGTCATAAAGTGCAAGATTCTTCTGAACCTGGCTTAAAACCATTTCATTGGTGATAACGATTTTTTCAGAAGACGCTTCATCAGCTTCCGAGCTTACAACAAGCTCAAGAGCATTGTAAAGTTTTCTCGCATCACCTCCGGATACACGTATAAGAGCCTCGTGTTCAGCAATTTCGATGTTATATTCAGCAAGATAACTATCCTTCTTTAATGCTTTGTTCATCAGTTGAATAAGCTCCTCTTCTGTTAATGGTTTCATTACATAAACCTGGCATCGTGAAAGGAGCGGGGATATAATCTCAAAAGAAGGATTCTCAGTGGTAGCTCCGATAAGTGTTATTATTCCCTGTTCAACGGCACTCAAAAGTGAATCCTGTTGGGATTTATTGAACCTGTGGATCTCATCTATAAACAGGATCGGGTTTGGCTGGTTAAAGAATTGCTGGTTTTTTGCTTTTTCAATTGTCTCCCTCACATCCTTTACTCCTGAATGAACGGCGCTAAGGTGGAAAAACGGTCTTTTAAGAGTATTGGCTATGATCCCTGCCAGGGTCGTTTTTCCCACTCCCGGAGGACCCCATAGGATGAACGAAGGGATATTTCCCGATTCTATCACCTTCCTCAGAACTGCATTCTTGCCGACCAGATGTTCCTGTCCGCAGAATTCACTGAGATCTCTTGGTCTTAACCTTTCGGCAAGAGGTTGATTTGCCAGCATCATAAAAATATTTGCGTAAAAGTAATAAAAACAATTTTTGTTCTCGCAGATTTTGTTAGCAACTCCTTATTTATAGATAGTTTATTGGTATAATTGTAATATGGATTCTTACATTTATATTAAACGAACTCATTTTCCAAACATATGTTTATTTTTATATAAATCTATTTCCCAATCCCACCAACTAAGTCTTTTATGCAAATTCATAACCCATCCCTGCCCTTCCCTTAAACAATAAGGGAAGGGTGAAAACCATTAATATATAAACAGTTACGCCCCTTACCTTAGACAAAAGGGAAGGGGATGGGGGAAGGGTTTAAAAATGCACCTGAAGGATTAAGAAATCACGATAAAGGGACTTGGGATAAGTAAATTGATCTGCAAAACTGTTTCGAAATTTATATACCAGGCGATGAATAATATTATTGGCATCTTTCTGGGATTGATAATCCTTACAGGATGTTCATTAAAATCTGTTAACGAGAAGGATAAATCTATTGAGGGTCAGAATATTATTGCTGACAGCGGAATTGTAGTATCCGCTCATCCTGAGAGTTCACGAATTGGTGTTTCTATCCTTAAGAAAGGAGGGAATGCCATTGATGCTGCGGTAGCCACGGAATTTGCTCTTTCCGTATGTTATCCGGAAGCCGGTAATATAGGCGGCGGTGGATTTATGCTGATAAGAACAAGTGATGGGAAAACCGATGTGATTGATTACAGGGAAAAAGCTCCGGCACTTGCCACACGTGATATGTATCTCGATAAGGCGGGCAATGTATCGGAGAGAGTGAGTACCGACACTCATCTTTCCAGCGGAGTACCCGGTACGGTGGATGGGATGATAAATGCCCATTCAAAATATGGGAAGCTTCCGTTTAAAGATGTGATCCAACCGGCAATCGACCTTGCTGAAAATGGATTTCCAGTGACCGCAAGCCAGGCCCTGGAGCTGAATGCCAACCGGAAAACATTCATAGACAGAAATTCGTCGCTGCCTGCTTTTGTTAAGGATTCATTGTGGAAGGAGGGAGATATTCTGATTCAGAAAGCTCTTGCCGGAACTCTTAAGAGAATAAGGGATAACGGACGCGATGGATTCTACTCCGGAGTGACATCGCGCCTCTTAATAAAGGAGATGAAAAGAGGCAACGGTATTTTTTCGGAACAGGATTTGAAAGAGTACAGATCAGTTTCCCGGGTGCCTCTTTTTGCTGATTATAAAGGTTATAAGATTATTACTGTGCCACCCCCATCAGGCGGAGGGATTATTCTTATACAGCTTCTGAAGATGACCGAGCCTTATCCGATCAGGGAATGGGGTTTCAATTCATACCGGACTATACATTTGATGACAGAGGCAGAACGAAGGGCCTTTGCCGACCGTTCGGAATTCCCCGGTGATCCGGATTTTGTAAAGATTCCTGTTGAACAATTAATTGACAGTAAGTATTTGCATGACAGGATGAAGAACTTCGACGAAAAAAAAGCTTCACTTTCGCAGGATATCAGGCCCGGTTCACCGGAGGGTTATACCAGTATGGAGACGACACATTATTCTGTGGTCGATGCCGGAGGAAATGCTGTTTCAGCCACAACCACTCTGAATAACACTTTCGGGAGCAGTATCGTTGTAGACAGTGCAGGCTTTCTTCTTAACGATCAGATGGACGATTTTTCCATAAAACCGGGGTACCCGAATATGTACGGTTTGGTCGGCGGTGAAGCTAATTCTGTTCAACCCGGAAAAAGAATGCTCAGTTCAATGACCCCTTCAATTGTGGAAAAAGACGGAAAACTTTTTCTGGTTCTGGGATCGCCCGGCGGTTCAACGATCCCTACTACCGTATTCCAGGTTATTGTAAATGTCATTGATTTCGGCTTGAATATGCAGCAGGCTGTTGATGCAGGGAGATTTCATCATCAATGGTTACCCGATTGGATCAGTTATGAAAAAAATGCAATTGACAGTTTAGCTTCTGTAAAACTGAAAGAGATGGGTCATCAATTAAAAGAGCGCGCAACACTGGGGCGTGTCAACGCCATCATGATACTTCCCAACGGGAAAAAAGCAGGGGGCGCCGACAAAAGAGGCAATAATTGCGCCGGTGGTTACTGACAGTTTTTGCGGTTCAATATTTTTTACTAAATTGCCTGAAATTTATTTTCATTAAAAAAAATAAATTAATACTTTTATCAGTTGAAATTGGCACTTTTGTTATAATCAGGTTATAGTTATTGTATTTGAATACATTCAGATATATTCAGTTATGAAAAAAACTCTGCTTATTGTAGTTATCATCCTGGCAGTAATTATAGCCCTGCCTTTAATCAATCTGATCCGATGGGGTTTTCAAACGAAAAAGCCGCTGGATATTATTATTGTTGACAAAACAGTGCCAACCCTTGACCGTGAACATCATAAGCCTTTTAACTGGATACTTACTAATGAGAGATTTGTAAAAAAGGAATCCAGGACAAGCTATTCCTATAAAAAAGATTATTATGGATTTTTTCCAAAACGACCTATCCGCGACAGGTTCTGGGATAAAAATGAATATCGTCTGAACGATCTGATAAATCTTGCTGAAAAAAATGATGCTATTTATTTTACCGATACTTATGGAATATCATTTAACGACTGGTACAGAGGCTTGAATAAAAGCCGCAGATCAAGAAAAATATATGGTGGACTTAATAATAATGACTTCCTTCTGATGAAGGAAATGAAAGACAGGAATAAGCTCATCTTAATGGAATATAACTCGTTCGATTATCCGACAGCTCAATTTGATTCATTCAGAACCCAGGAGAAGCTGGGAATTCTCTTTTCAGGCTGGACCGGAAAATATTTCGCCTCTCTTGATACTACAACCAAAGATTTCCCTGTCTGGATGACATCTATGTACCGTAAAGAGTATAAAAAACCATGGACGTTTACAAAACCCGGCATAGTTATTCTGAAAGAGAAAGATATTGTGGTCCTCGAAGAAGGACATCAGCTTAAAAATCCTATACCTCATATACTTACCGACGCAGAATCATGTAAGAAATACGGGGTTCCGGAATCTGTTGCGTTTGACCAGTGGTTTGATATTATCGATCCTCTTCAGAACAAAGTTATTTCAAAGTTCAAATTCGATACAACACCAATTGGTGATACTCTGCTGGCAGGAAATAACCTGTTGAGTGAGTTCCCTGCTGTAATTCAGGAACCTGTTTCCCAGAGAATCTACTATTTTTCGGGAGATTTTGCAAACTATAATGTACCGTTCTGTACTGCAAGATTTATAGGGATTGAGAAACTTAAAGGAATTCTATACTCAGATAAACCTGATGATACCAGAAGATTTTTCTGGCTCTATTACAGACCACTTATTAACGGCATATTCAACGATTATTATGTATCGCTGAATAAAAAGTGATTTACCTAAACCTATTTTTGAAAAAGTACAGGAGTTTAAGAACTGTACTTTTTTTTTGCGCCACACCTGAGCTTGCGTTTTGCCCATCAGAACCCCTCTGCCGCTTCGCGGCATCTCCCCTAAAAGGGGAGAAAAATCTGCTTTTTTTAGAGTTTTTTCTCCCCCGCCGGGGGAGATGGCCCGCTTCAGCGGGACAGAGGGGGTTTACACACCGGGTGAAAATCCGTTTTGTTGTCATTTACTCTGAGATCACTATCTTTGTTAATTATGAATATCTCAGTCATCCAACCCGACATAGTTTGGGAAGATAAGTCACGCAATTTTCAGAATCTTACTGAACTTATTTCCCCCCTGAATAATAAGACAGATATTGTTGTTCTTCCTGAAATGTTCAATACGGGATTTTCAATGGATCCGGCTCATCTGGGCGAATCACCCGGTGGAGAAACCTTCGACTGGATGAAAGACATAGCTGAAAAAGGGAACTTCGGATTGTGTGGAAGTTATATGGTGAAGGATAAGAAGAATTACTTTAACAGATGGGTATTTGTCTCTCCTGATAACGTTGTCAGTCATTATGATAAACGACATTTATTCAGCATTGGAGGAGAAGAGAGGTTTTTTTCAG
>Ga0209744_1000907_pt1 | contig 10439 bp, 8 predicted proteins | sample BarGraNGADG00311_2_FD_184494 | JGI IMG/M metagenome (GOLD analysis project Ga0209744, IMG submission 184494) | Arctic peat soil microbial communities from Barrow, Alaska - Barrow Graham LP Ref core NGADG0004-311 (SPAdes) (version 2) | ecosystem: Environmental > Terrestrial > Soil > Wetlands >... | reverse complement strand
AGCGACACCGATGTCAGGGCACTGGCTGTCATCGCATAGTCCAGATCGCCGATGCGGGTGGTCAGCACTGTGACGCCGGTCGCGAAACGGCTCATCGCCCGACGGAACAGATCGGTGTCCGGGGTGTCCGGAGTGTCCGGGGCGTCCTGGGTCATCGGCGACCCTCCAGGTCGGTCAGTAGGCCGGCATGCCACAGTGTGCCGTGCGCCGCCGGCACGAGATCACCAGTGGCGAGGTCAAAACGTGCGAAACCCTCGCGGCCTGACAGTCGAGCGGCCACGTGGTTGGACAACGTGTAGTAACCGTCGAAGACGACGACCTGGGTCTTGTGTTGAGCCAGAGCCAGGCTCTGTGTCGCGACGAGGGCCGGTTCGTCCACCACGTGGGTGACGACCTCGTCACGGACCACCGATGGTGGGTATGGATCATCCTGTTGCCGTACAACGCATGTCGAGCTGGTTGAGGACACATTCTCCTGCAGCCACAACCGGTCTTGCGACGCCCAGTTCTGGGGGGTGAGGATGCAGTAGGCCACTGGCGCCGCCATCGTGTCGAGCCCGGCCGAAGCAGTCCGAGCCGAGAGGGCCGAGAGGGCCGACATCGTCACTCGATGGGCCTGGACGTGGTCCGGATGCAAATAGCCTCCCTGCCTGTCATAGGTCACGACCACGTCCGGCCGTAACGCCCTGATGTGGGCGGCCACCATGGCAGCGGCTTCGTCGACGTCAGCATTGGCAAAGGCATCCGGATGTTGTGCACCAGACGTACCGACCATCCCCGAGTCGCGATAGCGAGAAGCCACACCTCGCGCAGGGTCCTCCCCCAGCACGGCATGCTGGACGCCCAGCACTGCCATGGCCGCCCGGAGCTCTTCGCGGCGCGTGTATCCAAGACTGTCATCGCGGTCGGAGCCACAGTGGGCCAGCTCCGCCGGGATCACCTCGCCCTCCTCGCCGAGAGTGCACGTGAGCAGGTGGACGTCGTGCCCCTGAGCGGCATACGCGGCCATGGTGATCCCCGTCGCCAACGTCTCGTCGTCGGGGTGGGCGTGGACGAACAGCAGCCTGGCCTGCCTGGGGGAACCCTGGGCCGCCGGATGGGCTGTCACTGGATGCCCACGTCGACCGTGGCCAGGTCGACCGTGCTGGCCAGCGCCGGGTTGTCGATGTAGTTCTTGACGCCGCCACCGTGCACGTACATGTACTTCTGGTTGGTCAGAGCGATGCCTGCGACCTGGGTCGCCAACAGCATGTCGAGGTCTCCCCACGCCTTCTCGCGCTGTGATGCATCGGGGATCTTCGCGGCGGCGTCAATCTTCGCGTTGAACTCTTGGCTGGCGAACCGTCCGTAGTCCTGACCTGATGAGCTGGCCGTGAGGTTGAGCCGGCTGTCGAACAGCGACGGGATAACGCTCGAGCCGGATGGCCACTCGGCGGACCCCACGGCCCACATCACGTCATAGGCGCGACTGTTCTGGACGGACGTGATAGTCGTGAAATAGTCACTCTCGAGGCCCTCGAGTGTGACCGAGAACCCGGCGTTCTGCCACCCGTTCTGCAAGGCCGCCATGGCCGTGTCAGAGATGGCGCCCTTTCGGTAGGCAACCGTGATCCTGACCGGCATGGCAAGCCCGGAGGCCTGCAGCAGACTGCGTGCCCTGGCGGCATCCCCACGGGGTGGGACGTTCAGGGGGTTGGCATCGTCGTAGGCGGGGAGGGACTTGTTGATCATCGCGTAGGTCGACTCTGCCGCCGTATCCCCACCAAGGGCGGTGACGTATGCCTCTCGGTTGGTGCCCACAGCCAACGCCTGCCGCACCTTCAGGTTGGCCATTGTCGGCCTGCTGAAGTTGGGCAGCAGGTAATCCACGAACGGCGCGCGCGGGTTCGTCGACAGCGCTTTGATCGCCGGAGTGGACATGATGTTGTGCTGTAGCACCGGCGGTGCAGAATCCCCTGTCAGCTCAAGGGAGTCCGAGCGCGCGTTTCCCATGATCGAGCTGATCGCCGTCTCGACCGGGATCCCCTCCTTGTAGACGATCTGCGTCGGCCTCGCCTTGCGGATCGGGTCGGACGCCATGTCCCAATTTGGGTTGCGGACGAATGTTCCACCCGCGCTGGGCGTCCACGCGGTCTTGAGCATGTAGGGGCCATTGGAGAAGATCTCAATGGCTGACTGGGCGCCGCGGTCCTTGTCCACCCGCACCGGGCCGAAGGCCGACAGTGCCACCACCTGGTTGAAGTCCGGCACCGGTCTGGCCAGCGTGAAGGTTATCGTCTGGCCCGAACAGGTCACCGCCTTGTCGAACCCCGCCTGCCCTGTCTTGAGGTAGGGGCCGGCATAGGTGCTGGAGCCGTCAGTGTTGCGGGGCACATCGAACAAGGCCAGAGCGACGGTCGAACCGCCGGTGATCTGGGTGGTCGCGAAGGTGCGTGAGATGCCGTACTTCACGTCAGCGCACGTGACGGGTTTGCCGTCCTGCCACGTGGCGTCGCTTCGCAGGGTGAAGCGCCAGCCTCTCCCCCCAGCGAAAACCGTCCCGGTGTCCGTGGCCAGGTCGGGTGCGAGGTCCGGCATAGTGTTCGGTTGGGTCGCCGGCGCCCACGCTGTCAGCGTCCGCTCGAAGACACGACCCGCGAAGGCCATCTCGGCTCCGACCGACAGTCGTTGAGGATCCCAAGCAGCCACTGGACCCAGGCGCAGGATGGTCAGCGCAGCGCCTGACGTGCTGGGACCAGCCGACGTGGGCTTGACCTCCGACTCCAGCTGCACTGAACACGACGTCGTCACGAGAATGACGCCAACGCTCAACGCAAGAACGGCGGTACATCTTCTGGCGGGCATGTGCTGGTGACTCCTCAAGTGCACGGGCGATGAACGCGCGCCGGACGCGTCTCGGCTTATGACGACCGTACGCTTGCCCAAGAAGTCCCTCCGCAGGCTCAGGACTTGGCGGCCGTCTTTGCCCTGGCCGCGGTACGTGCGCGCTCGTTCTGGGGTAGCACGAGCTTGCGGATACGGACCGCGTCGGGGGTGACCTCCACGCACTCGTCCTCGCGACAGAACTCCAGTGCCTGCTCCAGGCTCAGCTTGCGCGGCGGGATCAGGCGCTCGAGCACCTCTGAGGTGGCCGAGCGCACGTTGGTGAGCTTGCGTTCCTTGCAGATGTTGACGTCCATGTCCTCAACGCGGGAGTTCTCGCCCACGATCATGCCCTCATAGACCTCGGTCGTCGGCTCCAGGAACATCGCCCCGCGCTCCTGGAGGTTGAACATCGCGTAGGACGTCGCCACACCCGTGCGGTCGGCCACCAGCGAACCGTTCTGTCGGGTCTTGAGCTCCCCCACCCACGGCTCGTAGTCCTCGAAGACATGGTTGGCGATGCCGGTGCCGCGGGTGTCGGTGAGGAACTCGGTCCGAAAGCCGATGAGCCCGCGTGACGGTACGACGAACTCCATCCGCACCCAGCCGGTGCCGTGGTTGACCATCTGCTCCATGCGGCCCTTGCGGACGGCCAACAGCTGGGTGATGGTGCCGAGATGCTCCTCGGGCGCGTCGATCGTGAGGCGCTCGAACGGCTCGTGGATCTTGCCGTCGATCATGCGGGTAACCACCTGCGGCTTGCCGACCGTCATCTCATAGCCCTCGCGGCGCATCTGCTCGACCAGGATGGCCAGCGCCAGCTCACCACGGCCCTGCACCTCCCACGCGTTGGGCGTCTCGGTGGGCAGAACCCGGATCGAGACGTTACCGACCAGCTCTCGTTCGATGCGGTCCTTGATCAGGCGCGCAGTGACCTTGGTGCCCTTCGCCCGCCCGACCAGCGGGGAGGTGTTGGTGCCGATCGTCATCGAGATCGCCGGCTCATCGACGGTGATCAAGGGCAACGGGATCGGGTTGTCCGGGTCGGCCAGCGTCTCCCCGATGGTGATCTCAGGAATCCCGGCCAGCGCGATGATGTCGCCGGGGCCGGCGCTGTCGACGGGCTTGCGCTCGAGTGCTTCAGTCATCAGCAGCTCGGTGATCTTGACCCGCTCGATGGTGCCGTCGGCGCGGCACCATGCAGCTTGCTGGCCCTTCTTGATGGTGCCGTTGTAGACGCGACAGAGCGCCAGGCGACCGAGGAACGGCGAGGCGTCCAAGTTCGTGACGTGTGCCTGCAGCGGGGCCTCGTCGTCGTAAAGCGGTGCCGGGATGGTCTCCAAAATCGCCGCGAAGAGCGACTCGAGGCTGTCCTCGTCGGGCATGGCGCCGTTCTTGGGGCGGTTCAGCGACGCACGCCCCGCACGAGCTGAGGCGTAGACGATCGGGAAGTCCAGCTGCCCGGAGGCGGTGTGGGCGTCGTCGAGCAGGTCCATGAACAGCTCGTAGGTCTCGTCGACGACCTCGGCGATGCGGGAGTCAGGGCGGTCGACCTTGTTGATGCACAAGATGACCGGCAGCTTGGCCGCGAGCGCCTTGCGCAGGACGAATCTGGTCTGCGGCAGGGGGCCCTCGGAGGCGTCGACGAGCAGCACCACACCGTCGACCATGGACAGACCGCGCTCGACCTCGCCACCGAAATCGGCGTGACCGGGGGTGTCGATGATGTTGACGGTGATGCCGTCGGGCTGGCCGGCCTTGTCGGCTGCCGGACCCTTGAACCTCACCGCGGTGTTCTTGGCGAGGATCGTGATGCCCTTCTCGCGCTCGAGGTCCCCGGAGTCCATCGCGCGCTCTTCGACGTGCTGATGGGCACCGAACGCGCCGGACTGCCAGAGCATGGCGTCGACGAGCGTGGTCTTTCCGTGGTCTACGTGGGCGACGATGGCAACGTTGCGGATGTCACCGCGGGTCTGCATGGGCATGGGGCAATTCTCTCAGCAATCGGTGAGCATGTTGACCACGCCGGATCAGGGCTGCCTCGGCGGGCTCATCAAGGCCTCGAGCCGCCGGACGATCGGGAGGTCCGCGGGCAGCCACGGGACGGCATACAGGTCGGGCTTGGTGAGCAGGCACAGCCGGTCGTGGTCCTCGAGCGGACGTGGCTCGCCCTCAGTGATCCGCGCCAGCCACACCCGCATGACGTAGCGGCCGCCAAGCGGCCAGTCGCCGGCCCGTGGGCCCTCCAGGAGGGCCCCGATCTCGATGTCCACCCCGAGCTCCTCGAGGATCTCTCGGAGCAGTGCGGCCACCGGCTCCTCCCCAGCCTCGACCTTGCCGCCGGGGAGCTCCCAGCCACCGGCGAGCTCCGGCGGATCCGTTCGTCGGGCGCTGAGCAGGGTCGTCGGACGGTCGAGGTCGTCGACGATCGCGGCCCCAACAACGAGCTGGGGCGGCGACACATCGGGCAGAGCTGGAGTCATGGGACGGTCAGTCTCCCCCAAACGACGTAGGACAGAACCATCAGACGTATCTGGACGGGCGACGCCCGTTGGTGGTGCTCTGTGCGTAGTGGGAGCGACACGGGCCGCTCAGGGGTGTGCCACTGGTGCTTGGAAAGGCGGCTCTCACATGACTTCACGACTGCGACGCACCTTGGGCATCATCGCCCTCACGGTGGGCTTGGCTTGCGGTCCGGCACTGATGGCCGCCGCCATCACGGGCGGCACGAAGGACGGCAACCTTCACCCCAACGTCGGCATGATCGTGTTCTACGACCCGGACGGCCGGTTCCGTTGCTCCGCGACGCTGGTGTCGCCCACGGTTGTCCTCACCGCCGCACACTGCACGAAAGGCACCCTCGGGAAGACGCTGGTGACCTTCGACTCGGTCATCGCCTTGACTCCGCCCTTCCCGCTGCCGGTCGCGAACGACCCGACCAAGGGCTACACCGACACGGAACTCGCGAAGGCGGGCTACCTCTGGGGCACGGCAACAGCTCACCCGAGCTACTCGAACTTCACCGACCTGGCCAACTGGAACGACGTCGGGGTGATCGTGCTCGACAAGGCAGTGGCCAAGAAGGCCGCCCGGATCACCCCTGCCGTAATCGCTCCTGCGAACTACCTTGACGCCTACGCAGAGCCCGTGCTGAACAGCACGCTGTTCACGTCGGTCGGCTACGGCACCGAGGTCCGCACGCTCGACTCCGGCCCGCAGAAGCCGACACCGATGTCGTACCCGATACTCCGGCGGTACGCGGTAGAGCCGGGTCAGAAGCTGACCCCGCAGATCCTGCAGGTCAACGGCAACATCAATGACCCCCGCGGTACGGGCGGCACCTGCTTCGGCGACTCCGGCGGCCCCACCTTCCACGGTGGCTTCGTCGTGACGGTGACGAGCTATGGCTACACGTCGAACTGCCGTTACATAGGCGGTCTACAACGTGTCGACATCCCGGTGGTGCAGAGCTGGCTGGGGACGTTCGGCGTCACGTTCGGAGTCAAGGTCGGCTGAGAGCGCTCAAATCTCCCGCTGATCGAGCTCCCTCACAGCGCCCTCGCCCCGCGGCGAGGGCGCTGTCGGTCTCGTGGGCAACCGTGCCTCGCTGGACACGACTGCTGGAGCCGGGCAGGGTCTGGGTATGACCCCACTGCCTCCCGACGCGCTCGACCACCAGGAGCCCCACCAGCCGGGAATGGCCACCCGGCTGAACTGGCTGCGCGCGGGGGTCCTCGGCTCCAACGACGGGATCGTGTCAACCGCAGGTCTGGTGATCGGCGTGGCCGGCGCGACGACTGAGCTCAAGACCATCGTCACGGCTGGCATCGCAGGCCTCGCGGCAGGAGCGATGAGCATGGCCGTGGGTGAGTACGTCTCGGTCAGCAGCCAGCGGGACTCCGAGCACGCGTTGCTGGCCAAGGAGCGCCGTGAGCTCGAGGAGACCCCTGAGGAGGAGCTCGAGGAGCTCACCGATCTGTATGCCGCGAAGGGACTTACGCGAGAGCTGGCCAAGGATGTGGCCATACAGCTGACGGCACACGACGCCCTTGGCGCGCACGCAGAGGCCGAGCTCGGGATCGACCCCAACAACCTCACCAGCCCGACCCATGCGTCAGTCGCGTCCTTCATCGCCTTCACGATCGGATCGCTGCTGCCGCTGCTCGCGATCGCACTCCCCCCAACGTCCTGGCGAGTGCCCGTCACCGTGGTCACGGTTGTGCTCGCCCTCGCCGGGACGGGGTTGCTGGCTGCTCGCCTGGGCTCGGCTCCCGTTCATCGATCGCTGTGGCGCAACGTGATTGGCGGGCTGCTGGCAATGGCGGTCACCTATGGCATCGGCACACTGGTCGGCCACGCCGTCTAACCACCAGATAAACATCTGGTTGCAACTTCCAGCGGCGAGGAGCGAATCTTGCCGCCTCTGGTAGAAACGACGCATCAGGAACGTGCACCACCTCACAACCATGCCGCAACTGACGACCATGGAGGCGGGCGAGCGCGTCGCAATCACCGAGAGAGAGTCTGCAGATGGCTATGAAAAAGACGAGCCTGCGCTACGTCATTGCTCTGGCGAGCGTTTCGGCCCTGGCCTTGACGGCCTGCGGCGGGTCCACCACCGGTGGAAGCACCGGCGGAGCCACTAGCGCCAGTGGCGCTCCGATCACGTTCGGCACCACGGACAAAGTGAGCTCCTTGGACCCCGCTGGGTCCTATGACAACGGTTCCTTCATGGTGATGAACCAGATCTTCCCGTTCGTGCTCAACTCCAAGCCAGGTGGCGCAACTCCGGAGCCAGACATAGCTGTGAGCGCGTCCTTCACCAGCCCCACGGCCTTCACGGTGAAGCTGAAGCCCGGACTCAAGTGGTCCAACGGGCACGTCCTCGATTCCGCGGACGTCAAGTTTAGCTTCGACCGCCAGCTGAAGATCAACGACGCCAACGGCCCGGCAACCCTGCTGGGCAACCTGGCCAGCGTCGATGCGCCGGATCCGACGACCGTGGTCTTCAACCTGAAGGCGGGCAACGACCAGACTTTCGAGCAGATCCTGACCAGCCCGGCCGGAGTGATCGTTGACAACGAGGTCTTCCCTGCGGACAAGATCATGAGCGACGACGCCATCATCGCTGCCAAGGCGTTCGCGGGCCAGTACACGATCGCGTCGTACAAGAAGAACGAGGTGATCAGCTTCAAGGCGTACCCGGGCTACGACGGTCTGCTGGGCAAGCCCAAGTCGGACAACGTGATCATCAAGTACTACTCGGACTCCAACAACCTCAAGCTCGATGTCCAGCAGGGCAACATCGACGTCGCCTCGCGCAGCCTCACCCCGACGGACATCGCGAGCCTGAAGACCTACTCCAAGGTCACCGTCAACGTCGGCCCCGGTGGCGAGCTGCGATACATCGTCTTCAACTTCAACACGATGCCGTTCGGCGCCAAGACAGCGGACGCGAACCCGGCCAAGGCGCTGGCCGTCCGCCAGGCAATGGCTGACTCCATTGACCGCCAGGCCATCGCAGAGCAGGTCTACAAGGGCACCTACCTGCCGGTGTACTCCTACGTTCCAAAGGGTTTCGCCGGAGCCACCGAGCCGCTGAAGTCGATGTACGGCGACGGCACCGGGAAGCCGAGCCTGGACAAGGCCAAGAAGGCCCTCTCCGACGCGGGTGTCGCCACTCCGGTGACCCTGAAGCTGCAGTACAACTCCGACCACTACGGCGCGTCCTCCGGAGACGAGTATGCTGCCGTAAAGAGCCAGCTGGAAGCGACCGGCCTGTTCAAGGTGAACCTGCAGTCCACGGAGTGGGTCACGTATACCAAGGACCGCGTCGTGGACGCTTACCCGCTGTACCAGTTGGGTTGGTTCCCGGACTACTCGGACGCAGACAACTATCTGACACCGTTCTTCACCAAGAACAACTTCCTGAAGAACCACTACGACAACCCGACCGTCCAGGACATGATCACCAAACAGGCGACCACGACGGACAAGGCGGCACGCGAGGCACTGATCGGTGATATCCAGACGGCCGTTGCCAAGGATCTGTCCCCCCTGCCGATGCTCCAGGGCGCACAGGTTGCAGTCTCTGGCAAGGACGTCAAGGGTGTTGCGGACACGCTGGACGCGTCGTTCAAGATTCGCCTGGGAGTCATGTCCAAGTAGGCGGCTGGTCCAGCCAAAATCAGGTCAGCCGCTGCGAACCTGCAGTTACTGAGCAGATGCACGAGCAGGTGGGGCGTCGTCACGACGCCCCACCTGCTGCCCTGCGTCACAGCGAGAAAGACCTAGGTTGTCATGGCATCATTGGTTGACGCCCCCCTGACCGAGGAGGGCGGACTTCTTCCGACGAAGAAGTCCGCGTCCGACGGCGGGCTGGGCAAATATATGGTGGTCAGGTTTTTCCTGATCTTCCCCACCATCCTCATTCTGGTCACCATGGTGTTCTTCCTGATGCGGATCACCGGCGATCCCGTCACGGCCGCGCTGGGCGGTCGTCTCCCCCCCGACCAGCTGGCCGCAAGAATCCACCAGGCTGGCTACGACCGACCCCTCATCCTGCAGTATCTGCAGTACCTCGGCCACATCGCCACCGGCGATTTTGGCCGGACAATCTCCGACAACATCAAGGTCACGGACATGCTGGCCACCTACGGCGCGGCTACCCTCGAGCTGGCGATCAACGCGCTATTCGTCGCGATGCTGATTGGGATCCCGCTTGGCATGATCGCGGCACACCGCCGCGACAAATGGCCGGACGCCGTGCTGCGCATCTTTGCAATCCTGGGCTATGCCATCCCGGTGTTCTTCGCCGGCTTGCTGCTCAAGCTGATCTTTTCCGTCGCTCTGGACTGGTTGCCCGTCGCTGGCAGGGCAAACATCATGAACGAGATAACGCTCAGCTCACTGTCCTCGCCCACGGGCATCTACTGGCTGGACGCGATCCGAAGCGGCAACACGGCCGCTCTCCGCGACGTCGCCTCCCATGCGGTGCTGCCTGCCATCACCTTGGGTCTGCTGGTCGGCGGCGTGTTCCTGCGCCTGGTCCGCACCAATGTGATCGGCACGCTGGGCAAGGACTACGTGGAGGCGGGACGTTCGCGCGGTGTGAGCGAGTACCGCCTAGTCACCAAGCACGCCTACAAACCGGCCCTGATCCCGATCATCACGGTGATGGGACTGCAGATCGCCACCCTGCTGGGTGGTGCCGTACTGACCGAGAGCACCTTTGGATGGAAAGGGCTCGGCTTCCAGCTCGCGGAGTACCTCAAGGCCCGCGACTTCGTCGCCGTGCAGGGCATTGTCATGCTGCTGGCCGTCATCGTTGCGCTCAGCAACTTCATCGTGGACGTCATCGCCGCGCTGATCGACCCCCGGGTGAGGTACTGATCATGGCTGAGGGACTCACTGTGAGAAGACGCGAACCCGTACTGAACCGCCTTCCCGTCATCTCGCATTACCGCAAGAGCACGGGCCTGCAGCGTGGAATGCTCGTGGCGGGGATGGTCCTCAGCGGAATCTTCCTGCTCACGGCTGCGCTGGCCCCGGTGCTGTCACCGTATGGCTTTGCGGAG
>Ga0209744_1000904_pt1 | contig 10450 bp, 9 predicted proteins | sample BarGraNGADG00311_2_FD_184494 | JGI IMG/M metagenome (GOLD analysis project Ga0209744, IMG submission 184494) | Arctic peat soil microbial communities from Barrow, Alaska - Barrow Graham LP Ref core NGADG0004-311 (SPAdes) (version 2) | ecosystem: Environmental > Terrestrial > Soil > Wetlands >... | reverse complement strand
CAACACCTCGGCCAAGGCTGCGGTGGCGATCTCCCTGGGCCTCCCGGCGCTCATCATCTTCGTGGTCACGACCGCTACGTGGCAATGACGCCTCGAGCGCCTCCCACGTTGAAGACGCGGAAGAGGCGCAGACGACAAAGGGCCGCCGGTGGGCGACCCTTCGTTCAATGCGCTGGAGAGGACTTGAACCTCCACGGCCTTGCGGCCACTAGCCCCTCAAGCTAGCGTGTCTGCCGTTCCACCACTCGGACTCGACGCTGCCGGCTCGCGCCGCAGCGAGAGACACTATACCACAGCGATTCGCGCCGCCCACACCCTTCAGGAAGCCCTCGTCTTCAGCTCGATCGGGAACGGCTTCGCGAAGTGACACGCGGCCCGGTGACCAGCGGCGACTTCGCGCAGCGCGGGCTCCTGCTCGGCGCATATCGGGAACTGCGCGATCGGGCAGCGCGTGTGGAAGCGGCAGCCGCTGGGCGGGTCGATGGGGCTCGGCGGATCGCCGGCCAGCACGATCCGCTCGCGCGTGCGCTGCACCTCCGGGTCCGGAAGCGGCACGGCCGAGAGCAGCGATTGCGTGTACGGGTGCGACGGCGCCTCGTACAGCGAGTGCCAATCGGCGATCTCGACGATCTTGCCGAGGTACATGACCGCGACGTAGTCCGAGACGTGCTGCACGACCGACAGGTCGTGCGCGATGAAGACGAATGTGAGGTCGAACTCGTCCTGCAGGCGCTCGAGCAGGTTGAGCACCTGGGCCTGGACGGACACGTCGAGCGCCGAGACCGGCTCGTCGCACACGATGAGCTTCGGCTGGAGCGCGAGTGCGCGAGCGATGCCGATGCGCTGGCGCTGGCCGCCCGAGAACTCGTGCGGGTAGCGCGAGATGTGCTCGGGGTTGAGACCGACGACGTCCAGCAGGTCCTTCGCCTTCGCGATGCGCTCGGCGCGCGTCCCGATGTTGTGGATCGTGAGCGGCTCGGTGACGATCTCGCCGATGGTGAAGCGCGGGTTGAGGCTCGCGTACGGGTCCTGGAAGATGACCTGGACGTCGCGGCGGTACGCCTTGAGGTCGCGGCCCTTCAGCTGCAGGATGTCGCGGCCCTCGAACTCGATCGAGCCCGACGTCGGCTTCGTGAGGCGCAGCAGGCAGCGGCCGGTCGTGGACTTGCCGCAGCCGGACTCACCCACCAGCCCGAGCGTCTCGCCCTTGGCGACCTCGAAGTTCACGCCGTCGACCGCCTGCACCTTCCCGCCGAGGCGCGACGCGAGTACGCCCTGCTGCACGGGGAAGTACTTGACGAGGTCGGTGACCTTCAGCAGCGGCTCCACGTCACACCGCCTCCGGTTCCAGATCGAGCGAGCAGCCGCGCACGAAGTCCGGCTGGCCGGCGAAGTGGCACGAGGCGCCATGCGAGCCCTTGACCTCGCGGAACGGTGGCACCTTCACTCGGCAGACATCCTTGGCATACGGACACCGCGGGTGGAACGTGCAGCCGCTCGGCACGTGGACGAGGCTCGGCGGCTGGCCCTTGATGGGGCACAGTGCGCTCTTCTCGGACATGCCGGCGCGGGGGATGGAGTCCATGAGCCCCCAGGTGTAGGGATGCAGCGGTTCGCTGAAGACCTCGTCGAGGGTCCCGTACTCGGCCGGCTTGCCTGCGTACATGACGAGCACCCGGTCGGCTATGTCGGCGATGACGCCGAGGTCGTGCGTGATCATGATGATGGCCGAGCGGGTCCGGCGCTGGACCTCCTGCATCAGCTCGAGGATCTGCGCCTGGATCGTCACGTCGAGCGCGGTGGTCGGCTCGTCGGCGATGAGGATGTCGGGGTCGCACGCGAGCGCCATCGCGATCATCGCGCGCTGGCGCATGCCGCCCGAGAACTGGTGCGGGTAGTCGTCGACGCGCTTCTCCGGGTGCGGGATGCCGACCAGGCCGAGCAGCTCGACCGCCCGGGCCCGCGCTTCGGCCTTAGAAGCGCCCCTGTGGATGCGGACCGACTCGCCTATCTGGTGCCCGATGCGGTACACCGGGTTGAGCGACGTCATCGGGTCCTGGAAGATCATTGAGATCTCGTTGCCGCGGATGGCGCGCAGGTCCTCTTCCTTCATCGTGATCAGCGACCGTCCCTTGAAGGTCGCGTCGCCTCCTTCGACCCGGCCGGGCGGCATCTGTATGAGGCCCATCAGCGTGAGCGCGGTGACCGACTTGCCCGAGCCGGACTCACCGACGACCCCGAGCGTCTCATCCTTGTCCAGTGTGTACGACACGCCGTCGACGGCTTTGACGACGCCGTCGCGAGTGTGGAAATACATCTTGAGGTCGTCGACCGTGAGCAGGTGGTCGGCCATGTCAGTCCCTCATCTTCACGTCGAGCGCGTCGCGCACACCATCGCCGAGCAGCGTGAACGCGAGCACGGTCGTCAGGATCGCGATCCCGGGCCACAGCACGATGCCCGCGTTCGAGGTGAGGTACATCCGCCCGTCGTCGATCATGCGGCCCCAAGACACCGCGTTCGGGCTCCGGACCGGATCGGGGATGATGCCCAGTCCGAGAAAGGACAGCGCGGCCTCGGTCAGGATGGCGCCGCCGATCGACATAGTCGCGTACACGAGGATCGGCGCGATGGCGTTCGGCAGGATGTGCCTGATGATGAGGCGGCCGTCGCTCGCGCCGAGGGCGCGGCCGGCGTCGACGTAGTCGTTCTCCTTCACGGAGAGGATCGAGCTTCGGAACACGCGCGCGATCGACGGCCAGCCCAGCACGCCGATCGTGAGCACGACGGGCACGATGCTCGCGCGGCTCTCCTCGGGCAGCACGGAGAGCAGCAGGATCGCGAAGAGGATGTACGGGAACGCGAGGAACACGTCGGCGAACCGCATGATGAGCGCGTCGAGCCAGCCCGTGTAGAAGCCGGACAGCGCGCCGAGGAGGATGCCGATCAGCACCGCCACCAGCACCGCGAGCGCGCCGACGGTGAGCGAGATACGCGCTCCGTAGATGACGCGTGCGAACATGTCGCGGCCGAGGTCGTCCGTCCCCAGCGGGTGCGTCGGCGAGGGCGGCAGAAGCCTGCTCGTGCCGATCAGCGCCGTGTCGATGGCGTTCGGCTTCCCGAAGTGCTGGGGCACCCACAGGTCGGCGCTGACGGCGGCGAGGACCAGCAGGATCAGCCACGCGAGCGCGCCGAGCGCCAGTTTGTTGCGCCGCAGCCGGTACCATGCGTCGCCGTACAGCGTGCGGTTGCCGCGGCTCTCGGCTGCCCGGCGCAGCTCGTCGGTGGGCGGCTTCGAGCCGGGCGGGGGCCGCACGTCGGCGATGACGCCGCCGTCGGTGACTTCTACGGCCTTGAGGTCGTCGCTCATCGGCGCATCACCCCTCGGCCTGTCCGCCGAGCCGGATCCTCGGGTCGAGGAACGCGTAGCTGATGTCGACGAGCAGGTTGACGAGCAGCACCACGAACAGCACGAGCGTGACGCCGCCGAAGACCACCGGGTAGTCGCGCCGCCCGATGGCCTGGTAGATCGTCAACCCCACGCCGGGCCAGTTGAAGACCGTCTCGGTCAGGATCGCGCCTGAGAGCATCACGCCGAGGTCGAGTCCGATGAACGTCACGACGGGGATGAGCGCGTTCTTCATCTCGTGCCGCCACAGCACCGCGCTGCCGCCGAGGCCCTTGGCGAACGCCGTACGGACGTAGTCCTGTCCGGAAACCTCCAGCAGCTGGCTGCGCATGATGCGCGCAGCGTACGCGGTCGAGACGGAGGCCAGCGTGACGGACGGCAGGATGAGGTGGACCCAGTCTGCGAACACCGGGCCGCTGGCCCCCGAGATGGGCAGATAGAACGCCCCGCCCGTCCACTGTTTCAGGATGATCCCGAAGAAGTACTGCAGCATGAGGCCGAGCCAGAACACCGGGAGTGCGACGAGGATCGACGTACCGAGCGTCGCGAGCGTGTCCCAGATGGAGTATTGCCTCACCGCCGCGACGATGCCGACCCCGATGCCCACGAGGATCTCGATGGCGATCGCGGTGAGCGCCAGCCGGACGGTGTACGGATACGTCTCCTTGAAGATGTCGACGACCGGACGACCGGAGCTGATGGAATCGCCGAGGTCAGGCCCAGTGAACTGCAGTCCGGCCTTGGAGCTGTAGTGAACGGGCGACAGCGACCCGAGGTAGTCCCCGTACTGCGCGTACCAGGGCTTGTCGAGGCCGTACGAGTGCCGGAGCGCGGCGTAGACGGCCGGCGGCAGCTTCTTCTCGCCGGACCGCAGGGCTACCGGGTCGCCGGGAAGCAGCGTCGTGATGAAGAACAGCAGGAGCGTCACGCCGAAGAACACCGGCACGAACTGGGCGAACCTCCTGAGGATGTACTGGACCATTCGCGAGCCTTCTACTTCGTGTCCGTTCACTACGGGTGGCAGGATACCTAGGTATCCTGCCACCCGCGTGACTGCTTCTTTGCGTCTACGTCACTACTTCGCGGCTGGCGAGAGCCAGGTCTTCGAGAAGTCGGCCAGGTACATGGCCGAGAAGACGAAGTCGTGGACACGCGCCGACGTGACGTGATGGTGCTTGTAGAACATGAGCGGGATGTCCGGCAGCGCCTCGCCGACCGTCTTGTCGATGGCCTGGTACGCCTTGATGCGCGCCGCGCCGTCGGTGATCTTGCGCGCGTCGGTGATGGCCGCGTCGACCTTCGGATCCGAGTACTTCGAGTAGTTGTCGGTCGACGTGGTGTTGAACAGCGGGTTCATGAAGTTGTCGAAGATCGGGTAGTCGGCGACCCAGCCGAGACGGCCGATCTGGAACTTGCCCGCGCCCAGAGCCTTCAGGTACGTCGGGAAGTCCGTCAGCGGCGCGAGCTTGACCTTGAGGCCGAGCTTCGTGAGGTCCGCCTGCACGAGCTCCATGACCTTCTGATGACCGCCGTCGGCGTTGTACGTCAGCGCGATCTCGGGCGCGCCCTTGCCGCCGGGGAAGCCGGCGTCGGTGAGCGCCTTCTGAGCGGCCGCCACGTCGTACTTCGAGTCGGCCCACACGCCGGGCTCGTAGCCGGCGATGCCGGGAGGCACGATGTTATCGGCCGGGGCGCGCGTGCCCTCGAACAGCGTGTTGCAGATCGCTTGGCGGTTGATGGCCAGCGAGACCGCCTTACGCAGGTTCGGGTTGCTCATCGCCTTGTCCTTGTTGTTCACGACAAGGTAGTACGTCGAGTTCTCGGCGCCGAGCAGGACCTGCTTGCCGGGGTTCGACGTGTAGCCGTCGTCCGAGGTGCCGTACTTGGTCTGCGCGTCCTTGATCTTGCCGAGGCTGATCTGCGCCATGTCGAGGTTGCCGGACTGGAACTCGAGGTACGCGGTGTCCGGGTCCTTGAACTCCATGAAGTTGACGCCATCGAGGTAGGGCTTGGTCCCGTAGTAGGCGTCGTTGCGGACGACCTTGACGTACTGCCCGTGCTTCCAGGGCGCGGCCATCTTGAACGGGCCGTTGCCGACAGGCATGTCGCCGAACGCGACCTTCGCGCCATTGAAGTCCACGCCGCCCTCGACCAGCTTCTGCTCGACCGGAGCCAGCGCCGGGTGGGTCACGACGTACTCGAAGTCGCCGAACGGCTTGGCGAGAGTGACCTCGAACGTGAGGTCGTCGACGGCCTTGAGGCCGGACATCTCGGTCGCCTTACCGGCCTGCACCTCGTCGAAGCCCTTCACGGGTGACAGATGGTAGCTGATGGTCGACGGATCGACCTTCTTGGTCGCCGTGTTCAGCGTCTTCAGGCTGGCGATGCGGTTCCACGCATACACGAAGTCCTTGGCCGTGACGGGCGCGCCGTCGGAGAACGTGTCCGCCTTGTTGAGGTGGAACGTCCACACGGTGGCGTCCGCGTTGGATTCCCACTTCTCGGCCGCAGCCGGGACGAGCTTCGTCGCGTCCATCGGGTCGAACGCGGTCAGGCTCGTGAAGAGCTGGTGCACGACGGTGACGCCCTCGGTCTCCTGGGCATTGTACGGGTCGATCGCCGCGGGGTCCCCGATGTAGTAGCTCATCGTGCCGCCCTTGACCGGCCCGGAGGACGTCGCCGTGCCGCCACCCTGGGTCGTTGCCTTCGCGCAGCCACTTGCGGCCACGGCGAGAGCGAGTACGAAGACCAGGACCAGTGCGAGGATCGAACGCTTTCTGTCAGTCAAACTCCCTGCCTCCCTTCGTGCATACGACAAGACCGGAACGCATCAGTCCCTCTCGAGGCATCCCCTCCCCGCGAGGCAGGACCTACCCACGCATGCCACCAGCCTCGTTCGCGGATGGATGGCGCGTGTCGGACGTGTCTCCGGTTCGGCAATCAGTTTCCCGCTTGTTGCATGCGTTGGCAAGCGTGGCTGCATACCCGGGCACGCAAGAAGCGCCGCTCGCAGCGGCGCTTCTTGCGTGCGGAACGAACGCAGGCCTACGGCCGGTAGACCAACATCAGCGTGATCGAGGTGAGGGCGAACATGACCGCCAGCACGACCGTGATCCGGTCGAGGTTCTTCTCGATGATCCCGGTGCCGCTCGACGTGGACGGCATGATGCCGCCGAACATCGACGAGAGCCCCGTGCCCTTGCCCGAGTGGAGAAGCACGAACACGATGAGCCCGAGCGAGACGACGCTGTGTACTAGCAGCACGAATATGACAAGCGCGTTCACGTCTTCAGTCTCCTCTTGAGGGTGGCGGCCCGCGTGACACCGCGCAGGCCGACTGATTATAACGGTCGCATGACCGCCGCTCAAGCCGCGGCCTCATCGCCGGAGCAGCGTGCGGCCCGTCCACTCGGCCGGTGCGGGGATGCCGAGCATGTCGACGACGCTCGGCGCGACGTCCGCGAGCATGCCGCCGTGGCGCACGGAACGATACCCGTCGCTCACGCAGATGAACGGCACCTTGTTCGTCGTGTGTGCCGTGTACGGGGAGCCATCCGGCTCCTTCATGCGCTCGGCGTTGCCGTGATCGGCGGTGACGATCGCCTGCCCGCCAGCTGCGAGGACGGCCTCGACGACCTTGCCGACCCCGTCGTCGACCGCCTCGACCGCCGCGATGGCGGCCGCCAGCACTCCGGTGTGCCCGACCATGTCGCAGTTCGCGTAGTTGACGACGTAGAAGTCCGCGCGATCCTCGCCGATCGCGGTGACGAGGGCCTCGGTGACGCCCGGCTCGCTCATCTCGGGCTGCAGGTCGTACGTCGCCACCTTCGGGCTCGGGATCAGCACCCGCTCCTCCCGAGGTCTCGGCGGCTCCGAACCGCCGTTGAGGAAGAACGTCACGTGCGCGTACTTCTCGGTCTCCGCGATGTGCAGTTGCCGCAGGCCGGCGTCGGCGAGGACGTCGGCCAGCACGCACTTCGGGAGGTCCTTGCCGAAGGCGATGGGCGCCGGGATCATCGGGTCGTACTGCGTGAGGCACACGAAGCGCAGGTGCGGGAAGACCGCCCGTTCGAACCCGTCGAAGGCCGGGTCGACCATGGCCCGCGTGATCTCACGCGCGCGGTCGGGGCGGAAGTTGAAGAACACGACCGCGTCGCCCTCGGCGATCGTGCCGACCGGCGCGCCGGCGCGCGTCACGACCGCCGGCAGGACGAACTCGTCGTTGACGCCCGCCGCGTAGCTCGCCGACACCGCCTTCTCGGCCGAGGAGACGGGCGCGCCCTCGCCGAGAAGCATCGCGCGCCACGCCTTCTCGACGCGCTCCCAGCGGCTGTCGCGGTCCATGGCGTAGTAGCGGCCCATGACGGTGGCGATCTGGCCGACGCCGAGCACGGCGATGTGCGCTTCGAGCTGCTCGACGAAGCCGAGGCCGGACTTCGGTGAGACGTCGCGGCCGTCGAGGAAGGCGTGCACGAGAACGCGTGTGGCGCCGCGCTCGGCCGCCATGCGCAGCAACGCATAGAGATGCTCGATGTGGCTGTGCACGCCGCCGTCGGACAGCAGCCCCATGAAGTGCACCGCCCGGCCGTCGCGCACGGCGCCGTCGATGGCGTCCGCGAGCACGGGGTTGGCGAATATGGTGCCGTCCTCGATGGCCCGGCACACGCGCGTGAACTCCTGGTGGACGACGCGGCCCGCCCCGATGTTGAGGTGCCCGACCTCGGAGTTGCCCATCTGGCCCTCGGGCAGGCCGACGGCGAGTCCCGAGCACGTCAGCTGCGCCCACGGGCGCTTCGCGAACAGCCGATCGAGGTTGGGCGTGTCCGCGAGCGTGATGGCGTTGCCGTCTGACGGCTCGGCGAGGCCGTAGCCGTCCATGATGACCAGCAGGACGGGCGCGCCCACGCTACTTGTCGCTCGCCGCGTGCACGATGTCCGAGAAGGACTCGGCGACCAGCGCAGCCCCGCCGATGAGACCGCCGTCGATGTCGGGCTCCGCCATGAACATGCGCGCGTTCTCCGGCTTCATCGAGCCGCCGTACAGGATGCGCGCCTGCACCGCGGCCGGCGGGCCGTACATCGCGCCGATGGTGGCGCGCATGGTGCGCGCGACGTCGTTGGCCTTCTCAGGGAGGGGCGTGTGGCCGGTGCCGATCGACCAGATGGGCTCGTAGGCGACGACCAGCTTCGAGGCCTCCTCGGCCGAAAGACCCGCCAGGCCCGCGGTGACCTGCTTGCGAACGAAGGACTCCGTCTCCCCCGCCTCGTGCACCGCAAGGCTCTCGCCGCAGCACATGATGGGCGTCATACGGTTGGCGAGGACGACCTTGACCTTCTTGTTGACGCTCTCGTCCGTCTCGCCGAAGTACTCTCGGCGCTCGGAGTGGCCGATGATGACGTGGCCGACGCGCAGCTCGGTGAGCATGCGCGGCGCGACCTCGCCGGTGAACGCGCCCTCCGACTCCCAGTGGCAGTCCTGGGCACCGAGGCCGATGGTGAGCTTGTCGAGCTCGATGAGCGTCGAGACGGACTTCAGCCCCGTGAACGGCGGGCAGATCACCACTTCCACCTCGTCCCACACGTCCTCGACGAGCTGCGCGATGTCCTTCACGAGCACGACGCCCTCGCCGGCCGTCTTGTACATCTTCCAGTTGCCGGCGATAAGGTACTTGCGGTCGATCTCCACTTCGAACCCCTCTCCTTGAAGCGACGTCCTACTTGTCCTGGAGCGCCTCGACGCCCGGCAGCTTCGCGCCCTCGAGCAGCTTCATCGAGGCGCCGCCGCCGGTCGACACGAACGTCATGCGCTCCTCGAGCCCGAACTTCTTGAGCGCGGCGTCCGAGTCCCCGCCGCCCACGACGCTCACCGCGCGCAGGTTGGCCGCGATGGCCGAGGCGACGGCCCTCGTCCCGGCCTCGAACGGCGTCAGCTCGAACACGCCCATCGGGCCGTTCCAGAAGATGGTCTTCGCGTCGGCGACGGCGTGCTTGAAGAGCTCCACGGTCGTCGGGCCGATGTCGAGCCCCATCATGTCGGCGGGGATCTCCTCCCGGCCGACGACCTTCGTGGCGGCATCCTCGGCTATCGACGCCGCGACGACGAAGTCGACCGGCAGCACGATGTCGACGCCCTTCGTGCGCGCGAGCTCGAGCACGCGCTTCGCCTCCTCGACGAAGTCGGCCTCCACCAGCGACCGCCCTACCGGCACGCCCTTGGCGACGAGGAACGTGAAGCACATGCCGCCGCCGATGAGGATGGTGTCGACGATGCCGAGGAAGCGCTCCACCAGCGCGAGCTTGTACGAGACCTTGCTCCCGCCGAGCACCGCCGCGAACGGGTGCGCGGGCGCGGTCAGAAGGTCGGTGAGCGTGTCGACCTCCTTCGCCAGCAGCAGGCCCGCGTACGCCGGCAGATCGGCCGCGACTCCGACCGTGGACGCGTGCGCGCGATGCGCCGCCCCGAAGGCGTCGTCCACGTAGATGTCGGCGAGGTCCGCGAGCTGCCTGGCGAACGCCGGGTCGTTGGTCTTCTCGCCCGGCTCGAACCGCACGTTCTCGAGCATGAGGATCTCGCCGGGGACCATCCGCGAGACCGCGTCCGTGACGTCGGGACCGACGACCTCGCCGATGAAGTGCACGTTTCGGCCGAGGAGCTTGGAGAGCACGTGGACGACGGGATGCAGCGAGAACGCGGGGTCCGGTTCACCCTTCGGCCTGCCGAGGTGACTCACGACGATGACCTTCGCGTCGTGGTCGACCAGGTACCGCAGAGTGGGCAGCGTCGCGCGGATGCGCATGTCGTCCGCGACCGCGCCCGCCCCCGTGAGCGGCACGTTGAAGTCCACGCGCACCAGCACGCGCTTCCCCGCCACGTCCACGTCCTTGACGGTCCTCTTGTCGAACATCCGACCTCCTCCTGCCGAACGGGAACGGTCGGGCTTCGCACGCCCGCTCGCGAGTGCCGCAAGGTCGACGCCCGCTTGCCGGCCATCGCCGGAGGCGCGTGGCGGTGGCGTGTCCCGTAGGGAGCCTCTGCAGGATGG
>Ga0209744_1000901_pt1 | contig 10461 bp, 8 predicted proteins | sample BarGraNGADG00311_2_FD_184494 | JGI IMG/M metagenome (GOLD analysis project Ga0209744, IMG submission 184494) | Arctic peat soil microbial communities from Barrow, Alaska - Barrow Graham LP Ref core NGADG0004-311 (SPAdes) (version 2) | ecosystem: Environmental > Terrestrial > Soil > Wetlands >... | reverse complement strand
GCCTGGGTGGAGATTCAGCGATTGCGTGGCGGTCGCTTCCTGGTCGACCTCCTCGTGCACTACGTCGAGGTTGCTGGTGCTCGGCGGCCACAGCCACCGCCTCAAGAGCAAGGGTAAGGAGGTACGCAGGCTGATGCGGGAGGCACAGACTGTTCAGAATTGGGCCGGCGATGACTGCTCAGTCCTGGACCGGCGTTGACAGCCGAGTAGCCAGCATGGATTACGCCTATCGCGCTCGCTCCCTCAAGCAAGTGCGGGGGGGCGACCGACACCATGATCTAAGTGCTTCACGAAGCACCTATTGGCAATCGGAACTGCAGCGAGTCGCGTCGGTGCGACGAAGTGTCCAGCACACCTCCCATCGCGGCTGCCTTCGGCGACTCGCCTCTTCCCCCAGTTGGAGGCGCCACGGTGTCCAGGAGAATCACTATCGCGGCCGTGGTGCTCGGCTTCGCACTCCTCGCGACAGGTTTCTGCTCTGCCCCCGCTTCCCAAGCCAAGCCCTCAGCGAAGGCGGTCCCCTATCGGGTCGTCAAGCGCACGTCACTCACCGTCGTTGTCGAGCGGAACCACCATCGCTTGGAGATCAGGCGGGGCCATCACTACATTCTTGTCAGAGGGGTCTATCGTTATCGGGTCATCCGGCTTGGGTGGCGTGTAGCGTTGATCAAGGCCCTTGCCCATCCGAAGAAGCCCGGCACGCCGCAACCGCCGGCTGTTCCAACTCCGACCCCGACGCCCACGCCGACGTCTACGCCGACACCCGCTCCCTCGCCCACGCCGACCGTGAGCCCGACACCTGCGCCGACGCCCACCGTGACGCCGACACCGTCACCGACGCCCGCGCCGACGCCCACCGCGACGCCGACTCCGACGCCCACCGCGACCCCTACTCCAACGCTCGTGTGGTCCGATGAGTTCGCTGGGGGGGCAGGCGCACCACCCGACCCCACCAAGTGGCAGATCGAGACTGGTGGGTCAGGCTTCTGCTTCAACGAACTCCAGTACTACACGGCCCGAGCCAGCAACGTCGCCCTGGACGGTGCCGGCCACTTGGTCATCACGGCCCTGCGTGAGCCGTTCAGCGGGGAGGGCAACTCTCGCGACTTCACTTCGGCGAAGATCTACAGCAAAGGGCTGTTCGAGACGACCTACGGCTCGATTCAGGCGAGCATCAAGCTACCGGCTGGACGAGGGCTGTGGCCGACCTTCTGGGCTCTCGGCACGGATGTCTGGGAGGCAGGATGGCCACAGTGCGGCGAGATCGACATCATGGAGAACCTCGGGCAGGATCCATCCACCCTCTACGGCAGCATCCACGGCCCCACCACGAACGGCGATCCGAACGGCTATGCATTCACAGTCACCAAACAGTCTGCGGTGCCGCTCGATCAAGGATTCCACGTGTACGGCGTCAACTGGTCGCCCAACTTTGTTCAGATCACATTGGATGGTGTGCCGTACGCCACCTACACTCCCGATACACTCTCACCGGGCCAGACTTGGGTCTTCGCCAAACCGTTCTACCTGATCCTCAACCTGGCGATCGGCGGAGACTGGGCGGGCGCTCCCGACGCATCGACGCAGTTCCCGGCCACGATGCTGGTTGACTGGGTCCGGATGTACTCGCTGTGACGGCGTCGGCCTGACCTCTCCCGGCCGAAGCACTGCACGAGGCCTCGCTCGAGGCCCGCGGACACAACGACGTCGCTGGCACAGCTCGGCTCGTTCGCGTATCGTCGTCGTTGTGGTCCCCACCCGAGCGAGCATTCACGACGCCGTCACTCGAAGCAGAGTTGCTCGAGTCGTGGCACGACATGTTCCGACCAAGGTCGCCGACCGTCTGAAGACCGCGCTCCGCGGTCGACCTTCGCCCATGTGGGGCAATATGCGACGGACCACGCCCTTCAGTCGGGACTGGGGTTTCGAGCGTGGCGTACCCATCGACCGCGTCTACATCGACGAGTTCCTGACGCGACACGCAGCGGACATCGCCGGCCATGTCCTGGAGGTCAAGGACTCGACCTGCACGATGAGATTCGGCGGGGAGCGTGTGGTTCAGGCACACGTGGTCGATATCGATGCGCACAACCCTCGAGCCACCGTGGTCTGCGATCTCGCTGCTCCGGCAGCGCTCCGTGGCTTCGAGTTCGATTGCATCATCCTGACTCAGACTCTTCACCTAGTGCCAGACGCGAGCCGGGCCGTGGCCAACTGCTACGCGGCGCTGAAGCCCGGCGGGACCTTGCTGATCACTGTTCCGGTAATCACGAAGGCATGCGATCCGTCCCAAGATCTGTGGCGGTTCACCCCGTCTGGCCTGCTCCTCGTGCTGAAGCAGGCTTGCCCTGACGCCGCCATTGAGGTGGGTGGCTTCGGGAACGTTCTTGCTTCCATCTCATTCCTGATGGGGCTGGCTGCGCACGAGCTCGACGTTGGCGAACTACAATTCGACGACGAGGACTACCACATTATCGCGTGGGGCCGAGTCGCCAAGCCGCTTCAGGCGCGGGGCCAGACTTCGCACCGACAATGACTAGGGCGACAGGTGCGGACCCAGCGACCGGGTGTGCTCGCATTGGGGGTGGCCGGTGAGACGTGTCATTACATACGGGTCGTTTGACTTGCTGCACTATGGCCACATCAATCTTCTGCGGCGGGCTAGGCAGATGGGGGACTACCTGGTTGTGGGCCTGTCGACTGACAGCTTCAACGCATTGAAGGGCAAGCAATGCTACTTCACGTATGAAGAGCGAGAGCAGCTGCTTGAAGCCGTCAGGTACGTGGACCTAGTGATCCCCGAGACGTGCTGGGAGCAGAAGCTCGAGGATATCAAGGCCTACCACATCGATGTCTTCGTCATAGGAGACGATTGGAAGGGCGAATTCGACTTCCTGAAGGAGCACTGCCGGGTCGTCTATCTTCCGAGAACCCCAGAGGTATCTACGACCCAGATCAAGAACAGCTTCCACCTGCGTGGCCCAGGACACGCTCGCAGACCGGGGGCTGGCGATGACGAGCCTGATGTGAATACGCCCTGAGGTGGCAGGCCGCTCCCACGAAGCAGGTCCGACTTCAAGCAGTTGCGAGTCGGGGCTAGGTCGTCGGGGCGCTGCGCATGGCTCTGCCACGCGCGATCTGCGCGGTCCGCTTCGCTACCGTATGAGTCCGGAACACCTGTTACCGCCGATGCGAGCGCTCTCGTGGAAGACGTCCAGCCACTCCGCCGGGCGGATCCTGCGCTGCCGCCCCCCCTCGTTCAAGGAAAATCTGAATGCGAGCTGCGGCGCCGCCGTCATAGGCGTCCCACAAGAGCGAACGAATCTCCGAGACCCGCGGATCGGGACGCTGGTCGGGACGCAGACTCTCGACGGCCCTATAGAGCTCGTCTGGTGACTTGAGGAGCGGTCCGGGCATCATCTCCTCGGGAGGGAAATACAATCCGCGTACCCTGCGATAGTCATCGAGATCGGGAACGTAGTAGAGAATCGGTCGATCCAGCAGCATGAAATCGAAGGCTACCGATGAGTAGTCGGTGATAAGAACAGAGCACAGGTGAAGGTAGGCACTTAGGTCGTCATATGGGTCCAGCGCAACCAGAGCAGCGGAATGCGGTGCTTTCTCGGTCGTGCTGAAGTGATGTGGCTTGAACACGAGCAGCCCGCCTGCCGCACCAACGGCTCTGGCCAGGCGCTCCAGCGAGAGGCCGCCACGTCCCATGAACGGCGAGCCGTCATCTCGCCAGGTCGGGAAGTATCCGACAACGAAAGTGCTCACCCTCAGCCGGTCCCAAACCGCCCGGTCCGATACCAACAGGTCACTGGGCGGGGCGCTTGGTTGGCTGAAGAAATGATCGTTTCTGGGGTATCCCAACTCGAGGCAGCGCCCGACTCCCACCCCGAATGCCGACGAGAAACAACGCCTCGAGACGAACTCCGACGTTGAGAGCAAGAAGTCCGGGGGGCGCTTCTCGTCTCTGAACGCGGCAGACACGAGCGACCGTGGCCGGCGCTCTCGGTACACGAACGACACTGGACCCGTGGTTATGTCACGTTCGATGGCCTTGAGCGGAATACCGTGCCAGACATTGAAGAGCGTAGCCCCGTCGTGAAGCCAGCGGTTGACGTCGGAGACATACGACCCGATGACGAACCAACCGGCGCGCGCGCACACCCAAAGACCGGGCGCCGACCAGCGCAATTCGGCCGCGAAGCCGCTCTCGCGCAGCCGCGCCACGAGGTCCTTGGAGTTGGCTATCCAGACGCAACGCAGGGAGGAGGACGCCTGTGAGAGGTGGAGGAACAAGTAGGCGGGGTTGTCGGAGAACCGGTCCATCGCCGCCCCAAACACGAGAAGGGAAGGGTCACGAGGGAAACGCGAGACGACGATTCGCACGACGAAGCGCAGCGGAAGCTCCACGATCCTGAATGGAAGCACGACTCTGGCACCGCCGAGTCGCCGCAAGGCGGACCGAAGGAACCTACTCCTGCGAATGCTCAACATCCCCGAGGGACCACCGTGGCTGCGGCCTCACGTGTCACGGACGAGGGCCGTTTTTCGTCCGACATCCAACTCTGAGCACCAAACTCGAAGCGAAGTCATGCACTTTACTCTGCCCCCTCCCGCTGCGCACGACTCAGAACCCTATCTCGGCTAGGAACCGCAGCGCCATGACCAGGAAGGGGCAGGGCGCCAGGGCTGCCAGCCGAAGCCACCACGCAGTCTACCTTCTCCAGAGCCGACCGGCCTCAAGCGTAGCGCCTCGAAGACGGTCATGAGAAGCGCACCCGCCGCTACCATGACGACCCCGGGTGCCGAGGACGATTCCCAAGCACGTTGACCCAATGCCTCATGGACTACGCACCGCCGACGCTAGCGCGAGACGCGGCTCTGACACTATCATAGGAAGTAGACGAACGACCCGGATACGTCAGCACGAGCCCTCTCAGCCGTGGTGCGCGCGTTGTTTCAGGCTGCTTGACACAAATGGGACACTCGCACCACGGCCGGAAGCGTGGCGACGCTACCCCGCCGATCCAAAGAGCGCCGTTCGCATCGCTACCGAGCTTTGCAGCCCGTCGCGCCGGCTTCAGATCAGGCGAACGACAAATGCCGTCATCCGCAGACTGGATCCGGACACCTATCCCCAGAAGGAGAAAGCAAAATGAAACGTGCACTGAGCGACTTCACAAAGGCAAGTCGCGAAGACCTTGCGATAGGACTTTACAGCAGTATTCTCCAGATTACTCGCAAGCTCGCCAAAGCGGACAAGAGGACAATCGCCTTGTACCTTCAACAACACCCAGTACGGAAACTTCAAATTGGCTGCGGTAGCCATATCCTTCACGGATGGCTTAACTCTGATATTTCTCCGCGTCCGCATCATGTCGTTAGGCTTGACATAACCAAAAGATTCCCTTTTCAAAATGATACATTTGATTATATCTTTAGTGAACATTCCATTGAACATGTCTCGTATGCTAAAGGTCAAGTGATGCTAGAGGAGTGTTTTCGTGTTCTAAGAGATGGAGGGAAGATAAGGCTATCAACTCCTGACCTATCCTTCTTGGTATCTCTTTATCGGAGCAGAAAGTCTGACATACAAGAGAGGTACATCAGATGGTCCACAGAAAGATTCATAGCAAATGCACCTTATTGTGGCGATACATTCGTCATAAATATGTTTGTTCGAAACTGGGGGCATAGATTCATCTATGACGAGAAGGTCTTACGCGATTCTCTAGATCGTGTGGGATTCAGGGGTATTCTTAGATGCGGCTTGAACGAAAGTGAAGACGGAGGACTGAGAGACTTGGAAAATGTTGCGAGGCTACCTGACGGGTTCTTGGGTCTAGAATCAGTGATTCTGGAAGGGACAAAGAACCCGGTCTCAGGTAGAAACCCTGACCCCACGACCAGCGAGAGATGACCTGACCCCGTTCGTTGGACCGCCCCCTGTGATAGTGCGAGAACCCCCTCTCGCGCGGGGGTCGGCGGTCACTTTGGAACGTGGCGCTCGTCACCCAGCCGACGGTTGGCACGCAGGTGAACCGCAGCGAGCCCAGCAGCCAGAAGGGCCGTGGTCGTGTTGCCAACGAGCCAGGCGACAGCCACCCATGGCAGACCATGCCTCGCCCCCAACAGGGCCAGGCCGACAATGACGATTGCATATACGGCGCCCGCTACGACTACCGCGCGGAGCTGCCTTGTGAGCCTGAGCACGGTCATCGCCGTCGAGCACAAGGCTACCGAGGGGGCGGACAAAGCGAGCACAACCAGAGTCGATGTTCCATTCACGCTGTAGGCGTGACCGAACAGGAGGAGGAGCCAGTGGCCTGTCGCGGCGACGAAGATGCTGCTGGGCACGCAGACAAGAGCTATGAGCCTCACCGAGCGGCGCAGGAGAGAGGAAAGGTGGGAGCCCTCGTACGAGCCCTCCGCGAAGAAAGATAGTGACACGGCATAGCCCACGGCAAACAGCAGGCTGGCCACCTGGAACGCGATGAAGAAGAAGCCTGCTTGGCGAGAGCCTCGAATGTCCAGGACAATGAGAGGAATGATGAGCAACGGGCTCAGGGTAAGAAGATTCGCCGTGTAGTTTGCGGCAGAGTAGTCCCACGTTCGCCTCAGAACGCTGGGCGAGAAGGACAGCCTAGGCCTGTAGCCCACGGTTCGCATCAGGAAGACGATGCTCACCGCCACTGCCGCCGCCGCCGCAAGCCCCGACGCCAGGAACATCCCGTATGCCCCCAAGCCGACCACGAGGGCGGGCAGAGCCAGCTTCACTGCGCCCTGAATGATCCCGTCGGCCAACACGTTGTACTGTGCCTTTCGGAAAGCGACGAAGACACTGTCGGTGACAATGTTGACCGCCCAGAAGGCCGTCAGCACGATAAACCCAGCTGCGAAGCCGAACGACCCGCGGACGAAGGCCAGCCTGGGGGCTATCAGTGGGACGAGTGCCACGTACAGAGTCGCGGCGAACAGCGCGGTGGCGAACACCATCAACAGCCCGGTGTTTATCTCCGTGTCTCTCTGTCGCGACGCCGGCAGGAACCGAACGAACGTGGTGTTGAAGCCGAACAGGCTGACAAGGGAGATGATGGACGCACCAGAGATCAGGGTCGTGGCCGTCCCGATTTGGCCGGCCGTGAACAGGCGGGCGTTGAGAAGCCAGAAGGCGAAGGCGAAGGCGGCGATCGTTCCGGTGTTCAGAGTCAGGTAGAACGAGTTTCGAAGTAACGCATCCCGGGCGAGATGACGAGGGACGAATGCCGCCCATTTCCGCGGCGCCGCCCTCAGCCATTGCCCGCTCATGTCACGACGCCTGACCCAGAACTCGCCATCAAGAGTGCCCCGTGAAGTGGATGGTCTGGAGGGGGCGGATGATGGTCACGGTTATCACATAGGCCTCGTTGAGCCCGGTGGGAACAACATTGACGACCCTACCGGCCCCGGCGTTGTCCTTGAGGACGATGGAACCCCGCTCGGCGACCGACGACCCGCGCGGGCCCGCCAGCGTGACGACGTACTCATAGACACGTTCGCGCCCTTCGTGGTTGAAGACGGTGAAACTGACTGGGCTCGGCTCGCGCACATTCAATCTAGTCGGAAGAGTAGCTGAATCGGTGAAGTACAGCTCGGTGTAGGACGTCACCTGCCTAGCAGACCACAGACCAGGTAGGCGTGCGATTTGATGCGGGAAGAGGAGGCCCAGTGCCGCGGCCGCGACGCAGGCCACCGAGACGATCGCCCAGGCCCGCAGGCGACGGGGCCGAAGCGGCGCCACTCCCGCGGTCTGGCGCGTCTGCGGCTCCGCGACCGGCAGCTCGGTCCCGACGGCCCGGCTGCCTTGGTGGGCAATCTCTTCGGGTGCTTCAAGCCTCATCGGTCCTGCCGGGATGCCCAGCGTCTTGTCGCCTGCCTTGGATGCGGCGGCGGTCGCCGCAGCGACGGTCGCCGCCGCGCGCCCGGTAGCCCGATTCTCCCTATCTCGTCGGATCCGGGTGCTCGCCGCTGCCAGCAGCCATTCTCGGGTTGCCTCATCCACTGCCCATTCCAGCTGCCGACGGTTCGCCGGGTCGAGCAGTTTGACGGGCGCGATCGCGCCTACGCCCTCGAGGACGAACGCCTCGCCTCGGTCGTCGCAGGTGAGCCGCGCGGCACCGAGTGGATTGTCCGGCCGCAGTCTCGCCACCAGCATCTTGGTCCTGCCTTCTGACGGGCTGGTCGGGCGACCCGCGCGAGCCAGGTGCCACAGACGGCGGGCTCATCTGAGGTCCGAAGACCAAGCCTATGCGCAGCAGCTGCAAACTCTTGGTGATCCATCTTAGCCTTCATTCACCCCGCGGGACAGTCGAGGGACAGCGCGTAGGGCGCGCCGCGCCGTAGCTACCTTGCATCGCTCGCCGAGCAGGCGGTATCCTCATCTCTCAGTGGATTCTCGGTGCGCCAACGAGGTTGTCCGGGCTCGCGGCCGTCCTTGAGGGGACGCGGGGAAGTTGGGAGAATCGTTCAGAGCTCTGCAAACAGCCAACTAGTCCACGCCGGCGGGGATGCTCCCCGTCCTCATTTATCCTGTGGCCGCGACTTTCCGGCCAAACGCTGCCGCTGCGGGCCGCGTGTTTACGCCGCGAGAAGGAACTTGAGAGAACGCCAGCGAGAGGACCTGCGGGATGGTGCTGCGTGGTGAGCGCTGATCACATGATGCCACCCGTCGGCCTGGTCGTCGATTGCGACGTGTCCACGGGCGTTCCCACGATTGCGGTGCCCAGGGACGGCACGCTGGCGTTCGTGCTCGTGCGCATGTTCAGCGAGCCGATCGGGCTGCTGAGCGAGACACTCTCAGCCAAAGGCCTCGACGCGCAAGAGCTGGCGCGGGCAATTGTGCGCGAGCTCGAGCCGCAGTTGCGCAAGCGCATCGAGGATTGCGGGCTGAGCTGGACCGGGGAATTGCCGACCGACGGCCTGCGTCCGCCGCGCGTGCCGCGCTTCCTCGAGACCCGGGCGCGCGTGCTGCGCGAGGGTCCCCAGATGACGGTCGCCGTCTGCACTCGCGACCGCCCCGAGGGGCTTAGGTTGCTGCTCGAGAGCCTGAACGTGCAGGAGTACAAGCGGTTGCGGGTGCTCGTGGTCGACAACGCCCCCACGGACGACCGCACTCGGCGGCTCGTTGCCGGGCTCTCGCGCGAACGCGACATCGAATACGTCCTGGAACGGCGTCCAGGGCTCTCGTGGGCTCGCAACCGCGCGATCGAGGACTCGGACGGCGAGGTCGTCGCCTGGACGGACGACGACGCGGTGTGCGACCCTTGGTGGGCGGCCGAGCTGGCGCGCGGGTTTGTCGAGGTTCCCGACGCCGGCGCGGTGACCGGGATAGTCATCCCCAGCGAGCTCGAGACCCGGAGCCAGGAATGGTTTGAGCAGTACTGTGGCGTCCGCAGAGGCCGTGGCTTCGCCCGTGTGATGTTCTCCCCGGCAACCGCAGACCTGCACAGCCCCCTGTATCCGATGCCGCCGTTCGGCACCGGCAACAACATGGCGTTCCGCCGCGACGCCCTCGAGCAGATCGGCCGCTTCGACTGCGCACTCGGCGCCGGAACCGCGTCGCAGTCTGGCGAGGAGATAGCGGCGCTGAGTGCGCTGTTGTTGGCAGGCGGGACCATCGTCTACCAGCCGACGGCGATCGTGTACCATCGCCACCGGCGCGACTACGCGGCGCTGCGCCGCTTGCTGCTGGGCTACGGACGCGGGATGGGCGCCTTCTACACGAGCACGCTCGTACGGCAGCCAAGCTGCGCGCTCGAGATGCTACGGCTCAGCCGCCAGGCCATGCGCGACCAGCTCTCGCGCCGAGGGCGGCGCCTGGGCGAGCTGGACGAGGACGTCCGGCGCGACCTGCTGCGCGACTTCCGCATCGGGCTGCTACAGGGTCCGTTCATGTATGCCGTCGCTTGGCTCCAGGCGCGGCGCCTGGTCGGCGCCGCGACGAGACGGTGAGTGGCGATGCGCGCGCCGAATACGACGGCCGTGCGTCGCTACTACGGCTACGCAACGTCCAGATAGGCGACGGAAGCCCGGCGTGTGCGCGCCGGGGCGAAGTGCCCAGTGGCATGCCCGCAAGGAGGTCGCCCTGAGCAGTTCGCGCCCGGAGCTGACGGCATATGCCGGCATCGTGGCTAGCGTGGCCGCGACGGCTCTCGTGCTCGCTGTGCCGTGGCACGGGTCAGCACTGGCGGGTGCACTCGTGCTGGCCTGCGTGCCCGCGGGCGCCGCCGTCATGTGCTGGGTGGACAGCGGCGAGGGCTTTGCTCAGGCAGGGCTGACGCTGGTGGTGAGCCTCGCGGCGTTCGCGCTCGTGAGCGCGACCATGATCTGGGCAGCCGCCTGGCATCCACGGGCGCTGCTCGCTCTCGCCGGCGTGGGCGTGGCCTCATGTCTGGCACGGCTCGTGCGCGGGGC
>Ga0209744_1000897_pt1 | contig 10492 bp, 9 predicted proteins | sample BarGraNGADG00311_2_FD_184494 | JGI IMG/M metagenome (GOLD analysis project Ga0209744, IMG submission 184494) | Arctic peat soil microbial communities from Barrow, Alaska - Barrow Graham LP Ref core NGADG0004-311 (SPAdes) (version 2) | ecosystem: Environmental > Terrestrial > Soil > Wetlands >... | reverse complement strand
GGGGAGAAGACGTGCGACGAGTGAAGCAGGCGATCCCTGAGGCTTCCGAGCAGCGCATCTGCCGCGTCCTTGACGTGCCGCGCTCGAGCCTGCGCCAGGTGCCGGTTGAGCGGCGCCAGCGACGACCCTCGACGAGACCCTCGTGGATCGCATCGCAGAGCTGATCAAGCGACACCCCGCGTTCGGTTACCGCAAGCTCTGGGCGCTCCTGCGTTTCAGTGACCGCCTCGTCGTGAACCTGAAGGCCGTCTACCGCATCCTCAAGGCCAAGCGCTGGTTCGTGCACCAGCGCACCGTGACACCGTGGCCCCGCGTCCAGGGTCGCCGGTCGATTGCCGCACAGAGCAACACCCGCTGGGCCATGGACCTCACGCCGCCTCCAAATCCATCTGTCAGCAGTTTGGCGTCGGTGCCAACGTGCGCGGCGTGATGAACCTGACGCCGCCCAAGCAACGCGATGCCGCCGGCGCATCGTCCTGGCTGCCGCGAAGGCAGACAGGCAGTGAAGCTCAGCGAGGTGCCGCCCAGGTCAAGGCCGTCCTCCTATGGCCTCCTCGTAGGCCGCCAGGTACTCCGCCACCATTCGATCGATGGTGAACTCCTCGCCCACTCTCCGTTGACCCGCAGCGCCCATGCGGTCGCGTATCTGCGGTTGAGCTCTCAGCTCAGCCAGCCTCCTCGCAAGCGCTCCGGCATCACGGGGCGTGACAACGTAGCCCTCCCGCCCGTCTCGAACCAACTCCCCGCATCCCCCGCTGTCGGAGCAGACCACCGGAAGCCCGCATGCCATGTACTCAAGAATGGAGTTGGAGCAGCCCTCCGCCAGCAGCGCGGGATCGGTCATGAGCACGCCGACGTCCGCCGACCGAATCTCACCAACCGCCTCGAGGCCGCTGTCGTCGAAGGTCACCGTGCCGGCCGCGGTCAAATCACGCGCGGCCTCCATGAGCTGTGCACGATCCGGCCCGTTGCCCACCAGCAGGAAGTTCCACATACCCGGCGCGTTCTGCTCTAGCATGCGTGCGGCGGCCAGGACACTCTGGTAGTCCTTTGGCGGTCCCATGCGGGCGGCCATGATCGCAGTGAACCGCACCTTGTTCTCCCGGAGCGTCCGAGTCGGCTGGCCACGAAGCCTGTCATCGTCGAAGGCGTTGTAGATGACCCGCCCCTTCTCGGGCCCCACGTGCCACGCATTGAGGCCCGCTGAGGTGTTTGCCACCACGAGGTCAGCCCAGCGCATGATGATACGTCTCGGACGGCCGAGACTGCGCGGCACCGAACCCATGCGAATCGAACCATCGATCAGCGGGATGCCGAGAGCCTTGCAGGCGGGCCCGGCCGCGGCAGCCGGAATCCAGTGCCAGGCATGGACCAGGTCGGGACGCCAGCTGTACATGAGGCGCCAGAGATCGAGTGCTGGTGTCGCGTCAAACCGACCTCGCCGCTCTCGGCACCTCCAAGGGATGCCTGCCTCATGGACCGCGCGCTCGAAGGGCCCCCCTTCGAGTGTCCAGATGCCGACCTCCCACGAGACGGGCGGCAGATTCTGCGCCAGCAGCAGAAGCTGGCGCTCCAGTCCCCCGTTGGCAAGACTCACATTGGCAAGGAGGACCTTCCGCCGCCGCTGTACTGGGTTCACCTCCGGCCCTCGCTCCTTAGGCGGGAGTCGACGCGATTCGACCGCCCGCTCATCCGCCAGCGCTCAGTCCTAGACTCAGCATCCTCGCGGGCGCGGCCTCACGCTCATGGCAGTGAATGTCACTTAGCCGAGGCCTTGTCACCCTTGTGACTCGCCGGTCGCACCAAGACAGACACGTCGCCAGGTTCGGTGTGCGAGTAGTAGTGACCTTGTCTGTAGCCTAGGACCGAATCCTTGCCCACGACCACCAATCCGAGCTTCCGGCACGGCATCTGCGAGATCTGCGACGCCGCTGTGAGAAGGACCGGGCGCCGGGCCCTGTTGAGATCGACGAGAAACACGAGTCCGTCGACACAGGGAGCCATCGCCGCCGTGTCACCGACGGCCAGTAGCGCCGGCGCGTCGACCACGACAATGTCGAACTCGGATTCGAGCCTTGCCACCAATGCCGCGAAGCTCATCGAGGCAATGATCTCTCCTGGGTTCGGCGGCACGGGCCCGCTCGTCAGGATGGACAGGTGGTTCTGTCCGTTCGAGGACGACTCAGCACCTCCGACGGCGCCGGAAAGCTTGCTGCCGACGGGCAGCGGGCACAGGGCATCTTCGAGAGCTGTCTTGCCAGTCAAGACAGTTGATGCTCCAACGGCATTCCGAATGCCAAAGTACTGGTGTACCCGCGGGTTCCGCAGGTCGCCGTCGACGAGCACCACTCGATCGCCAGCTTCGGCCAACGCGACTGCCAGATTGCACACCATCGTAGTCTTGCCTTCATGCTGCAGTGCACTCGTGAAGAACACAGACTTGAGTTCGCCGTCCACGTTGGTGAACTCCAGATTGGCGCGTAGCTTTCGAATGGCTTCGGCTTGCGGACTGTTGGACGCGCTGAGCACGTAGAGAGGCTCGCGGTCCAGGAACTTGGCGGGCATCATGCGCAGCTGGCCCAGGAGAGGCATCCCGAGGAGCGCTACCAGCTCCTCAGGGCTTCGCACATGAGTGTCGAACTGGCCGACCACGAATGCGACCACGATCCCAAAGAAGAGGCCGGCGATGAAGCCGAAGACGGCCCACTTCATCGGCTTGGGAGACGTGGGAGAGGCCGGCGGAGTGGCCGGCACGATGATCTCGAAGTCACCATTGGCGCTGGCTTCCGCGATCTGCAGGTTGCGGAGCTGCTGCTCCAGTACCGCGTACTCGCCTGTCTGCCTGGACTGCGGCGTCTTGTAGAGGTCCAGCTGTCCCTGGATGATCTGCTGGGCGTCACGCCAGCTCTGCTGCTCGCGCTCCTTGCGCAGCTCGATGATGGCCTGCGCGTAGGCATTCGCGATTCTCGCGGCGGCGCCTGCGGAGCTCGCCTCGGCCGTGATGTCGATCACGGTGGCCACCGCCGTCCCCGAAGAAGCGCTCGCGGGGATCGCCGAGATCGAGGAGAAGGGCTCGCTGCGTTGGCCCAGCAGCCTCGACGCAAGCTGCCTCACTGCGGGGGTGCCCACGATGTTGACGACGTTCTGGACCTCGACGCTGAGCAGTCCAAGGTCTGTAGAGTTGCCGACGACACCGTTGGCGACGTTCGGCGGCGGCGCGTACATCAACCGCGCCGACGCAACGTATATCGGTGGCTGGGTGGCTTCTTTCCCGTAGGCGAGGAGAGTGCAGATGACCACGACGGCGATGATCCAGCCACGACGAAGCCAGACGACACGCCAGTAGTCGCGCAAGGTCATCGTGCTCATGTGATCAGATTCGGCCACAGCTCTGGGAGTCACCCCCTGACGGTGCTATCCATGATATCCAAGTAGTGCGGCACGACCAACCTCGGAGCGAAGTCCTTGACCTTCTGCCTGTTCCGCTCCCCTGTATCGGCGCGTCTGCCAGGATTGTTTAGCAGGCGTCGCAGCGCCGTCGCTAGGTGGTCGGGCTGACGCGGCGGCACGAACAGAGCATTCTCGCTTTCTGAACGATGGTGTGTCGTGGCCACCAGCATGACGTCGAGCGGCTGCTCCGTCAGGTGTCGCCTTATGCGCCCAAGATCCCGCGCGCCCTATCACCTTGGCGAGAACTGACTCGTTCTCTCGCCGGTGGCTCCAGGGCTCAGTGCTCACCTTGCAGCCGAGGCGCCGCATCTCGTCCACCATGGAGCCAGCTTGGTAAGTGGGCCCGCAACTTGTGGGTGCACCGTCAGAAGGAGCACCTTCACGCCTTCCTCCGATCTTGGCGTCCGGCATCGTCGACCGAGGCATAACTCCTGCCTACGGCCCTTGGCTGTGTTCTCCAACGTACACGGCCCCATCAGGCGTGCCCGCCCCTACCCGCCTATTCGGTTCCCACAATAGTGGCAAGAGGGGGCGCCGAGTGAGCCCCGGCAGGCACAGCAAGGTAACACCCGCATCAGTGACCCATTTCCCGCCGCCCACGTGAACACTAGACGCCGGCTTTCTGCCAGATACCAGACAGGCACGAGAACCCCGAAGGAGCATGGCGCGCAGCGGCGTTGGCCCAGCGAATGAAGGCCGACGAAGGGCTCAGCCGCTGACGTCCTCTACGCCGCTCGCAGGGCCGCCTTGGCGCACCATGTCGGCCTTGCGCAGAGCCCAGTCCACCCACAGCTCCTGCGGCATCAAATGCCCCGCCTCGTAGTGAAGGCGGCCATCATCGCGACGGATGTAGTGCCCAGGCGCGTCGAAGACCGCCTTGTCGACATAGCCAAAGGATATCTCGACGATCACGAATTCGTCGCCTCGGAAGAGTATGTCGTAGGCCATCGAGTCGAACCCCAGAGCGCGATTAAGGCTGATGCAGTATTCGACTACTCGGGTGGGAACAGCAGTCTCGTAGTCCAACAACCCGCTACCGCTGGCACGAAAGTCGTCCGATCGATTGCGCCGCCAGAAGCCGATGGCGTGGCTGTCGCCGATCACGGTCACGCGCAGGTCCGCCGGATTGCTGGCCAGGAACTCCTGCCAGTAGGCCACCCCGTGGTACTCACCATGAACGAGCTTCTGCCACACTTTGCGCCAGAACCAGCCGTGTGGCAGCGCCGTGGCGCCCTGCGAGATGCGACCCCGGTGGGACTCGATGTGGTGTTTCCACGCCTGGGTGAAGAACACAGAATCGAGCCAGCGCTCTGCTGCGGTTCTGGAGGCGAGAAGCCTGACGTTGGCGCTCGATGCGCCGTGCGAGAGTTTGGTGACGATGGGCAGCGATGCCTCGCGGAGGCATCGCTGCCCATCGGCATAGTCGGTAGTAACCACCGTCTGCGGCGTGGGCACGTCCATCGCCTTGAAAAGATAGCTCTGAGCCACCTTGCTCTCGAAGTGCCAAACGCTCGCGTAGCCGGGCATCACTACTTTGCCGAGGATCTGCTCGAGGAAGTAGATCTTCTCCTTGTAGTGTGTCGACATACTCGGGCCCATGAAGGTCCATCGGCCACGCCAGATGATGAGGTCGTAGGGCGCGATGCGCGCCTGCCAGTCATGTGCGTCTATGTCGATGATGTCGTACTGGATGCTGGCGCCTTCTCGGATGCGAGCATCGAGCGCGGCGGCGAACTCCTCGTGCCAGTCTCCACGTCCGACCGCGACTCTGAGGGTGTCACCGTTCATTCAATGTCCTTCCGATCCCACACATGCCCGGCGCGGGCTGAAAGCGTCGAGCGAATCGCCGCCGTCGATGCGCGACAGCTGACGTTCCTGGTTGCGTATCACTCGCACTCCCGTGGGTTCCGGGGTCCGGCGTCGGCGATGTGCCGCGGCCGCCTGGCTTCCAGTTCCGCTTCAAGTATCGATATCGCCGCCTGTCGGTGTGCGTCGCATGTGAGGACATCGAGAAGTTCATACAGGCGTGCTTCTCGAGTCCTCCATGTCGGCCACACCCCTCGCGACAGAACGCCACGCTCAAGACGAGTCAGCGAAAGCAACCGCGCCAGATAGCCGACTCTCTGGGTGGCGCAGAACGCCCTCCACGCCGACTCCAGTCTATCGGGAGAGGCTACGATGCTTGATAGCTCTGCGTTGCGCGCACGTCGCAAAGTCAGCTGATCTCCGGTTTCCAGCTCAATGACGGGCGCCTCCATGCACTGCTTAAAGGGAATCAGCTGCGCGGTGATTGCGCCCGATTGATCGATCGTCAGGCTGGCAAGGGTGCCGTAGTACCAGCCGGTAGGCTGTGGCGACGGCCAGTCAAACAGGAAGTTGCCAAGCCCGTATGCGATAGGTGCGCCGCGGTAGGTCTCGATGCCGCTGGACACGTGTGTGTGACTGCACATCACGGCATCCGCGCCTGCATCAATCAGATATCGGCAAGTCTTGACCATGTATGGGCTGGGCAGCGGATAGTACTCGTTCCCGCCATGAAGCAAGACGATGACAGTGTCCGCCAGCTCCCGTGTATGCTGCAGCTGAGCGAGATTGAGCGGCAGATCGAGTGGGCAAGCACCCGCACGCTTCTCTGTGGCGATAGAGAACTCGCGCTCGGCGAACGCCAGAATGGCCACGCGGCGTCCGTGGGCCTCTGTGATCACGGGCTCTTCCGCCTCGCCAAGATTCAGCCCCGCACCCACCGTGAGAAGGCCGGCGGTACGGCAGGCGTCGAGCGTGTCGGCGAGGCCTCGCTCGCGATGATCCATGATGTGGTTGTTCGCCAGGCCAACGAGGTCGAACCCACCTGTGCGAATAGCGAGAGCGCAGCTCGGCCGGGAACGCAGATGGGGTCCCGACTTCGCTGACGGATCCTGGACGAGCGTAAGCGGGCATTCAAGGTTGACGACCCTCAGGTCATGGGCGCACAGAATCTCGCCGAGCTCCCCCCAGACCGCGTACGGTTCGTTCCGCGCGAACGCCTGCTCGGGTCGTCCGGCCGTACAGAGGTCCCCTGCCACTAGGACACTGACAACGGCTTCTGTTGGTTCAGGCATGAAGGATTCTGGCCCCATGTGCGTCGTGGACGGAGTCATTGTCTGCAGCCTCGCGCCTGCACTCAGTCGCAATTCCCGGATTCAATGGCTGCCGCGCATCATATCTACCTGCCCCGCTCGTCTGGACCTGAGGTCGGCAAGAAAGCGTGCGATGCGAGGACCGTGAATCGTGTAGTCGAACTCGCGTCTCGCCAAGTCCCGACCCTGTAGGCCGACGGCCGCAGCAGCCTCCGGATGGTCGAGAACATACTCGAGTCTCGAACGAAATGCCTCCTCGTCGCCTGGCGGCACCAGGAAAGCATCCTGTCCATCGCGGAGGTATCGAGGTATGTCACCGACAGCGGTTACCACAACTGGCCGCCCCGTCGCTAGGTACTCAGCGAGCTTCGTGGGAAGGCCTGCGGTCGAGAAGGCTCCGGCAGCTCGAGTGAGCACAAGCACGGAAGCGCGCGCGAGGCGGTCAGGCATATCGCATCGGGGGATCAATCCAGCAAACTCCACAATGCCGTCAACGCCGAGGGCCTTGGCCGTTCGTTCCAGATCGTCTCGTCGCGCGGTTCCCACGTGGTTCCCGAGGATGGTCAGCCGGGCGTCTCGACGGCGGCTAACGACACCCGCGAATACTCGCAGTAGCGTTTCGAGCTCCCCGACGTGACCCAGACTCCCCGCGTACAGTACCCTGCCGGGCTCTGGAGCCGTGGCGGACGAAGCACGTGCATACTCCTCGACATCCACCAGTATCGGAACCAGCAAGTTGACAGCGCCTCTTCTTGATACTCGTTTGAAGTACTCATCCAGGTATGTGGAGATGACGATGGTGCCGTCGTATGCCCGCTGAACTACGGCTACATGCCACCTGTGGTAGCGACGCCGAAGCCTAGTATCGGATTCGTAGACAAACGGCAACTCGCTGGCATCTTTGACAACCACAGCTCCCCCAAGCCGGGCACTCATTCTCAGGGCCAGCGGCAGGAATGCCGAACTGGTCGTGTAGACCACGACCGCATCGCAACCCTGGGCCGCAAACAGCGATGCACGGAACACACCTTTGGCCTCAGCGCCTCTTCGGCCCCAGAAGCTTCGGCTTAGGAAGGTAGTGCCAGAGGTGTATTCGAAGGGAACTCCGCCAACCGCGCCGGAGGCATCCCGATTCGACGACCGGCTGCTTGGCCTTTCGCTCGGCCTCGTGACTAGAATCTTGACGTGACAGCCTGCCGCAGACAATCCTCTGGCCACAGCGTGGACCCTGGCCGTGGCCCCCTCCCCGTCCGGAAAAGAGAAGGCGTCTCCAACCACGAGCACTCTCAGATCACGTGGCTCGCGCATGTGTCCCTCCAGCTTCAACACGTCCGTACTTCCGGCGAGAGACCAGTTTGAACAACTGCGTGCCCGAACGAGACAGCTGAGGCGAGTGTGCGGCGGACCGATGGACCACTGGGTCAGAGGGGCAATCACCCGTGACGAATGTCATCAGGAAGATCCCACACATCGTCAGATGCCGATGACTGTTGATGCGGCAGCCCGGCGAGGCTCTCTCTGAAGGCAGCTCGCACTTGTCGTCCGTCGAATTCGCGATCGGCTATCTCTGAGGCCCTGCGGCCCAGAGCCTCCCTCTGTGCTGGACTCGCTGCAAGGTCACTCAAGGCCAGGGCAAGCCGCTCGCGGCCTCTGTCACCCACCACGAGAGCCCACTTGCCCTGCTCAGCCCAAGCACACGTCGCGTGGGTTCTTGGTGAGTACAGGACAATAGGCGTCGCGCAGGCCATGTAGGCAGGAACCTTCGTGGGCATGGACAGTCGCGCAAATCGGCGGCCACGGCCCTCGAAGTTCGAGGGGATGATGAGCACGTCAGCGCCGGTCAGTACGTCGGGCAGTTGCTCGTCCTCAACGGCTGGCAGCATGCGTGTGTGAGCGTATCTGGCGAGGGCTTTTGCACTCGAAGCGTCAATCCCTCCTGGATAGATGCTGAACTGTGTCGCGACCCCAGCCTGATTCATCAGCTCTACTGCTTCGCATACATCCACGAAGCTCGCTAGCGCGTCCCACCCGATTCGTCCACAGTAGACGACTCTCAATGGCGAGGCGACTGCCCACGAAGTCTTGTGACGCTGCCTCCAGAATGATACGTCAATGCAGTTGTGGAAGACCTCGAAGTCGCACCCATATCGCGAGAGGTATTCGTCTGCCATGGCCCGACTGATCGCCATCCGCACCGCGGCACGCGATAGCAGCTCACGCAACTCGCGATCCACTACGTCACGCAGGACCGGACCCATGAGGCTTCTGGCGTAGACGGTCTCAGGCCAGTCATCCATGATGTGAATGGCCAGCCTGGCCTCACTGCACTCGTGCAACGCTCGCACCAGCCGAATGGTTCCCAGCGTCGAGAAGTGACAGTAGAGCACATCGGGCGAGAAGTCGGCTACCCACCTCGTCAATGGCTCAGAGAGTATTGGCTGCTGCAGCACATCTTGTGCCCCAAGCCAATCCACGACCATGTGAAATGCTGCCCGTGCGGCACGAGACGCAGTTGCGCGCGCCGAAGGGGTAGCTCCTTCTCCCAGAGAGTCGTCAGACACCAGATCACTGGCCAATGCTGAATGATCAACGCTGCCGGATTCCCCTGAGCGCCTGGGAAGACACGATAGAGGCCACATCCACTTCTGCTCGAGTGCGCCCAGGCGGTACTCAGCGCAGGCAGCCGAGGAAGTGCCGGATCGCGCCCTGTAGTCCACAACAGCAAGCCGATCGCGCGGCCATCCTCTGAACAGGTTCGACAGGGTGATACCCCCGCCGCCGTGCGAGTCGAATCCGCGTCCAAAGACGAGAACGCGCGGGTACTCCTTCTCGTCACACCCGGCCACCATATCAGTCCACACCTCGGCCCGAGAGCGCCATCAGATAAGCAGGTGTCAGTGGAGGCGCCTCGCGGACCAAGATCATGCTCGTAGCCCTGGTGGCTGCACCTGCGAGATTCGACGGCGAATGCCGCAAGGAGACGAGCTCGAGCAGCACGTCTGGATGCATGGGTGAGCAACTCGTCATGGACAGCGAGCCTGATGACGAGAAAGGACGTCTTCGTAGATGGCGCGCGTATCCTGCGCGATCGTTCGGGGGTCATGCCGTCGTCGCGCACGCGTGCGAGCGTTCTTTCCGAGACCTGCCGCCCGCGCAGAGTTGGCAGCAACGGCCCCGATCGCCCCGGCGAGACCGTAGACGTCGTTGGGCGGGCAGAGCAGGCCCTCGTGACCATCACTGAGCAGCGACGGGACCCCGCCAGCTGCAGCGGCAACGCATGGCACGCCAAGGAGCATGGCCTCCGCCAGGGAATTCGGGCTGTTCTCTACGATTGAGGGTTGAACATAAACACTGGCGGCCTTCAGTTCGGAGATGATATCGGCCGGCCCCAACGGCCCCAGGAAACTCACCGCGCCCCCTAGCCGCCATCTATCGAGGGCACGCTGGGCGACCGGCCACATGCTGGTGCCTTCGATCTGTCCCGCGATCCTCAGGCGAATATCCGGTCGGACTGACTCGCGCAGCAAAGCGACCGCCTCGAGCAGGTTGACTAGTCCCTTGTATGGAGCGGGGCCTCCGGTAGTGTAGATGACGAAGGGCCCGTCGATGGTAGATCGCCACTCATGAAGGTAGAACTCGGGGCGCAGAACCTCGTCGGCGTGATAGTAGTGCGCTCGCGGGTTCACGACGGAGACGATGCCTCTGTCCCATTCCGTCCTTCCGGTGAAGTAGCGGCAAGCCCGCAAGATGCCTAGTTCTCTTCGGGCCGCGACGCGCATGTCCCAGTAGGCGTGGAGGAAGCCACCACCTTTCCAGAACTCCAACGATGCGGCGTCGCGCACGACATCGGGGACTGGGATGCCAGAGAAATACGCGCGCGAGTAGACAAGCAAAACGCCCTGCAGGGAGACGAGGACCGGAACAGC
>Ga0209744_1000895_pt1 | contig 10496 bp, 6 predicted proteins | sample BarGraNGADG00311_2_FD_184494 | JGI IMG/M metagenome (GOLD analysis project Ga0209744, IMG submission 184494) | Arctic peat soil microbial communities from Barrow, Alaska - Barrow Graham LP Ref core NGADG0004-311 (SPAdes) (version 2) | ecosystem: Environmental > Terrestrial > Soil > Wetlands >... | reverse complement strand
TTGACCGATTGTAACAGATAGAATTGTGGCGCCATCCGAGACGCAGGGAGGAAGTATGGGCAACAAGAAGATACTGGTCCTTTCGCCTCTCCCCGAGCCGCTCGTGCAGGCCCTGTTCCAGGCCAAACTGGCGGAGAGCCCCGAGCCGCTCGAGGTGGACATACAGACGTACGCCGGTTCATCGCGCCAGGAGCTGCTGGAGGCCGTCTCGGGAGCCGACGTCATCATCGGCGACTACACCTTCAACACGGAGCTTGACGAGGAGCTTCTAAGTGCCGCGGCGCCGTGCCTGCTGGTCCAGCAACCGTCTGTCGGCTACCAGCACATCGACGTGGAGGCCGCCGGCCGCGCAGGGATTCCCGTGGCGAACGTCGCCGGGGCGAATGCGATCGGCGTGGCCGAGCACACGATCATGGCCACCCTGGCACTGCTGAAGAAGCTGATGATGCAGCACGAGAAGACCAAGGCGGGCGTGTGGGCGCAGGACGAGATGTCCACATACGGGGTCTTCGAGCTCTTCGGCAAGACGCTGGGTATAATCGGTATGGGGCAGATCGGAATTGAGGTCGCGCTGAGGGCCAGGCCGTTCGGCTGCAACATGATCTACTACGACATCAAGCCGCTCTCCCCCGACAGGGCGGGCGAGCTGGGCGTGTCGCTTGTTGGCCTCGATGAGCTGCTGGCGCAGTCCGACGTCGTGACCCTGCACGCTCCGCTCACACCCGAGACCGAGGGGATGTTGAACGGCGAGCGGCTGGGCATGATGAAGCAGGGCGCCGTCCTGGTCAACGTGGCCCGCGGTGGGCTGGTGGACGAGGACGCGCTGGCGAAGGCCCTTGAGGAAGGGCGCCTGGCTGGCGCGGCGGTCGACGTGTTCTCGGAGGAGCCGGTGACCGGCGATAACCCGCTGCTGCTTGCGCCCAACACCATCCTGACCCCTCACACCGCCGGAGCGACGAACGAGTCGCGCTTCAGGATCATCGGCGTCGCGATGGACAACGTCGCCGCCGTGCTCGAGGGTCGCGTCCCCAGGTTCATAGTCAACGGGGTCGAGCCGAAGTTTGAGTGACGACAGCGCCCGCCGCGGCGCGTGCACCAGGAGAGGTAGACGATGAGTGAAATGATGAACGGCGGCCAGGCGCTGGCCGGTGCCCTCCTGAAGATGGGGGCGGAGCGCGTATTCGGGATAATCGGGACCTCGAACATCGGCTTCGTCGATGCTCTCTTCGAGGTCAAGGACAAGCTGCGCTATATATCCTGCAGGCACGAGCAGGTCGCGGCGAGCATGGCGGACGCCGAGGGAAGGCTGACAGGCAGGCCGGGCGTGGTGCTGGTGCACTCGGGGCCGGGGGCGCTCAACGCCATGATCTCGGCCGGCAACGCCTATAAGGACTGCTCTCCGTTCATCATCATCACCGGCGCGGTCAAGCGGAAGCTCGCGGCCAGCGACGGGATGCTGGAGCTGGACCACCGGCGGCTGTTCGCGCCCCTGTGCAAGGGCACCTTCAGGATCGGAGCCACTACAGAGGTACCCGGAGTGTTCGCCGAGGCCTACCGCGCCGCGATGAGCGGAGCGCGAGGGCCGGTGCTGATCGAGGTCCCCGAAGACGTGTGGGTCGAAGCGGCGGAGGTGGACCTGGAATCGATGGTCCTCGAGGCCGAGGCCCCTCCCCCGCTCAAGGAAGACGACGTGCGGTCCGCGATCGACATGCTGTCGGCCGCGAAGCTGCCTCTGGTGCTTGCCGGCGGCGGGGTCGCCTACGCCGGCGCCTCGGGCGAGATGGTGAAGTTCGCTGAGCATATGCAGGTCCCGGTCGCTAGCACCGGCAACGGCCGGGGGGTCATCCCGGAAACGCACCCTCTCGCTCTGGGGCGCGCGGGCTTCGGCGGCGGGAGCCTGGTCGCCGACAAAGCGCTGGAGCGCGCGGACGCACTGCTCTGCATCGGCTGCGGGATCAGCGACATGACCACCTACGAGTTCACTCTCCCGCTGGGGATGGACAACATCATGGTGGCCAGCATCTCGGGTTACATGGCTCCGCAGGCGCCGCCCGCCCGGGTGTCTCTGTGCGACGCCGCCGAGTTCCTGGCCGCGGCCAATGCCATGCAGGTCGAGAAGTCCGGCACAACGGAAGCCTGGACCGAGGCGCTCGCCGACGCGCGCGCCACCTGGGGCATGATGCTCGACGGGGCCCTGGCAAGGCCAGGGGACCTTCCGTCAGGGGCCAGGCTCGCGCGCGGCCTCGCGGCGAGACTGCCAGCCGGCGCCGTGGTCTGCGTCGGCGCGGGCACTCATCTCCTCTATGCCATGGACTTCATGCCCTGCACCGAACCGCTGACGTTCATGTCAACGGTCAACTTCGGATCGATGGGCTTCGGCTTCGCCGCGAACCTCGCGGCCAGGGCTATCGACCCCAAACGAGCGTCCATCGCGATGCTGGGCGACGGCGACTTCGCCATGACCCTGCAGGACCTGGAGACGGCAGTGCGGGAAAGCCTTGGCGTCAAAGTGTTCGTCATGAACGACTCGCAGTACCGGGTGCTCAATATCCGGCAGAAGCTATCGTTCGCCGGGCGGGTCCACGGCACCGAGCACGGCAACCCCGACTTCGCCGAGCTCGCCAGGTCGTTCGGCGCCGCCGGCTACAGGCTGGACCGCGAGGAGCTCATCGAGGAGGTCCTGGACTCGGCGCTCGCCGAGGAAGGCCCCGTCGTGGTCGACGTCATCATCGACCCTGAGGACCTGCCGCCACTGAACCTGGAGGCCACCCTGCGCATGTCGATGTAGAGAAGGCCTCGCTCTCGGCGGTTGTCTGATGCTGCTCCCGCCGGCGCGCCGTCGTCGCCGATCGTGTCACTGGACGGTGAACCCTTGCGGGAGGGTAACTGCCTTCCCGTCCTTATTCTGCACGGCAACGCCCCACTTGCCCGCCTTAGCCCCCGTGACGTCGAAGGTACAGGTTGCCCGGGTGGGCGATGACACGACGACGTTCCCTGCTTCTATCTCGGCGGCGCCCTTGACGAGCCAGATCCGCATGCCCTCCAGGAAGTTGTCGCCTGCCAGATCGGTGACATCGACGGTTCCGGCGTTCTTGCCGCTGTCCGGCGCTATCCTGGTGAGAGTCGGCGGCGGACTGTCAACCGCCAGGGCGCCCTCCAGCGTATAGCTGTAGCCGTCCTCGTTATTGACCACCACGCTGTAGTAGCCGACCGTGGCCCCCTTGATGTCGAAGTCGCAGGTGATGCTCTGCGGTGAGACCACGACCACGCTCTTTGCGGATATATCCACGGGGCCGTCGGTGAGCTTGACGTCCGGAGCCGCCCCATCATTGAGGAAACCGGTCCCCTCCAGGTTGTCGATGTGTATCGGGCCCGTGTTGTAACCATAGTCGGGGACGATCATCTCTATCATGGGAGTCACGTTGAACTTCGAGCTCGCGCTACCCGCGTCGGTGAAGACAGTCACCACGCCTGTGCTGACCCCGTACGGGACGGTGCAGGTTATCCGGGTGTCACTCCAGGACACGACGTCGGCGGCGATGTCGTTGAACAGCACCCTGCCCTCCCGGGTGCGGCTCTTCCCGAAGCCGGCGCCGTCGATCACAACATGGTCTCCCACGCGAGCCGCGCCCGGCGCCACGGCAGTAACAGTCGGCACGCTTCCCACCATAGTGATGGTCGCCGAGCAGACGTCCGAGACGTTGGGCGGCATCGCCCCGTCGCGGAACCTTACGTTGACCGTGCGCTCACCGGCCTGGTGCTGGAGCTCCCAGTTTACGCTCGCCCGGTAGCGCTGCCACTGCGCGTCCTCTTCAGCCTCCCCGTCGTTCCATATCTTCATGTCGAACAGGCCGGAACCGCCGGAGTCGGCGGCGTCGTTGGTCAGCATCACGTGGGCCTCGCTGGTGGTAGCGGCCCCACCGTCGATCTGGAAAGAGGCGCAAGTTGGCGCCTCTGTGTCTGGCGAAGCGCTCTTCGATACCTTGACCGTCCTGGCGGTGGGCGTGCCGTCGTCGGACGCGTGGCGGACGTCAGTGATGACGCCGTAGGTGCGGTGGTCCCCGGCAGCGTCGTCGAAGACCTCCCCGATCGTCCCGTTCGTTACCTCGTAATAATGTCCTCCGCTGAGGTACGGCATCGGGATCTCGATGAAGGCGCCCTCCAGGTCGCCGCTCCAGCCGCCGCCCGGCGTTATCTCGTATCCCGTCAGGTGATTGGTTATCGTGCAGTCGACGCTAGTTGCGCTTCCCGGCCCCGGGCTCCAGGCCGTATCGATGGCAGAATCCACCAGGGCTTCCAGGTCATTAGGCCCGCCCACGTTGGTGCCGGCGTAAAACGGCCACGAGTACTGCAGGGGAGCCCCGCTCGCGTCGCTGGCGAGCTGGTAGTAGCAGTTCTCCACCTCGCCGTCTTTCACGTGTATGAACCGGTAGCCGGGGTACTCCCACCTGTTCTGCCGGTCGCCGTCCTGGAACTGGGTAGAAGTGGTATTCGCGAACTTGACCTCGCCGCCCCCGGCCTCCCATCCGACAGAGCCGTAGGCGTCGGTGTGGTCGTGGCCGGACAGAACGATCGCGACCTTGTTCTCGCGCGCCAGCTTGATCAGGGACAGCCGGCCCGCCCCCATTCCTCCAAAGGGCACGCGGTCGGGGATGACCGCCATCTCGTCGAACATGCTCCCCGACCCGCCGTGCTTCCAGGGGTCGTGGTGGAGTAGCATTGTTTTCATCTTCGCGGAAGCGTGCGCCTCCAGGTCCCGCTTGACCCAGCGTAGTTGCCCGGTGAAATCGTTCTCGCTGACAGCGTCCTCGCGCTCCCGCGTCCAGCCGGGCTCGAACTGGTCGCCCCCCGCGGTCACCTGGCCCTGCCACTTGTGGGGACCGAGCAACGCCATTGGGAGTGCCCAGTGGAGGCTGCGCTGGGCCGGCGTCCAGTCCATCGAGTTGATCGCTGTGAAGTGGTTGTCCGGTCCGTAGTCGAAGGAGAAGTAATGGGGGCCGAACAGTGCTCTCCAGGAGGCCAGGTAGTCCTCCTCGAGGCTGACGTTGAGCTGGTCGTAGCGGGCCCAGCCGTCGTGGTTGCCCGGCACCATGAAGACCGGGACATCCAGCTTCAAGGTTTCCGTGTAGAACCAGTCCAGCTCGAACCACGTCTCGTAGTACTTATCGCTCCAGGGCGAATTCTTATAGGCATCGAAGTCGGCGTAGTTCTGCTTGTACAGCCAGGTCAGGCCGAAGTCGTAGTCGCCTGTATAGACCAGGAAGTCGGGCCTGGCCCTGTTCATCTGCTGGATAGACTTGTGGTAGTAGGTCGCGCCGTAGCCGTCGGTCTCGCTATAATCCTGGTGCCGCCAGCCTCTCTGGTGGGTGTTTGAGCCGATGTAAGCCGCCTCCTGCCCCCACACGTGGATGTCGGTCATGTGCGCGAAGGTGTAATCGGTCCTGTACTCTTTCACAACCTGGAGGGCGTGGGGCTGGGAGTCGGTGAGCACAGACCCGTCCTTCAGCGTCCCCGTGACCGTCAGGTCGTACAGGTGCGCCGGCAAGGTGCCCGGCACGTCCACCGTGACCAGGTAGACGCGCGGGGGGGGCTCGACGTCCTCGGAGTGTTCGGGCCAGTGCGCGCTGAAGCCGACCGTGAAATCCTTCACGGGCAGGACCCTGGTCACCGGGTAGGCGCTGTTGGTGGTGGTCACCGACACCCGGAACCCGGTGATCTGGGGAAGCGCCTTGCTCCAGTCCCGGCTGCGAGGGTCGAACTCCAGCGTAAGCTGCTCGCCGCACTTGATGATCGCGGGGTAGCCCAGTGTCGGGTAGATGACCTGCTTGATGCGCTCGCGGTTGATAGGGACCTTCTTCATCGTTACCTCCGGGTATTGGAACGTGCCTGTCCCATTCACATGGAGCAGACTTCGCCGGCTCCGAGCTGCTTCCAGCGCTGCTCGAGATAGCCTTTCTCGTTGACGAACGCGCGCAGGATGTCGTCCACCACCATCTCGGTCTGCTCGTGATCGAGCGATTGGGTGCGGTTCGCGATCGACGCCACCTGGCCGAAGTACAGTGAGGACGACAGGTCTATCAGCTTGTGGGTGTCGCCCTGCCAGCAGTTGAACACCACCGCCAGGTCGTATACTATCCGCGCCCAGAGGTCGGGCGGCATGTTGAAATCGCAGTAGCCCTCGGGGTAGCACACCTCCGACCGCGCTATCTGCTCCAGGCGCGAGTACGAGTCGTCGCTCAGTATCTCGCGGTATAGAGAGCTGAAGTGCGCCATCCCCAGGTTGAACTCCTCCACCAGCCTGGTGACGCTGATGGGTATAGGCTCGGCCTCCCAGGGCAGCGACGTCCCTTTTACAGGCACTTCCTGCACCACCTTCACGTCTCTCCAGAAATCCGCGAACTTGGTCATGGAGCGGAACACGGTCGAGATCACCTGGAGGTACATCGGTCCCAGCGAGAACGCGGGGTCTTTGGCGTTGTGGGTCTTCGCCCCCAGGTTCGCCTGGCAGATGCGCGCCCCGCCGGTGATCGCCGAGATCGTCATCCATACGTCGATGCCGAACTGGCCGACGAAGACGTCCCACACGTCCTGCGTCTCGAGCCTGTCGATGAAGGCGCCGGACATGCCGAAGTCGCCGCCGATCGGCTGGCGCAGCTTCATGCCATAGAGGGACGTGACCAAAGGATAGACGATGAGGTTGGTGATGGTGCCGTCGTACTTGTACCTGCGGTAGAACGGGGTGACGTAGTCGAAGCCCTCGCGGACCACCGGCGCCAGCAGGTTGTTGATCCAGTCGGGGGTGATGCTCCGGTTATCGGCGTCGATCAGCGCGCATCCCTGGACGCCCAGGTCGCGCGCCGCCTGGAAGACCGCCCTTAGCGCGTTGCCCTTCCCGGGTGCGCCCCGGTAGGTCCCCACCACCTTGCCCACTGTGAGCCCTATGTCGGTGCGGCGGGCAACGTTCTTGGTCTCGTCGAGCGAGCCGCCCTCGCAGACGAAGATGACCGTCTTGCGGTCGGCGAAGAAAGTGGAGAGCCCCTCGGCCACGGTTCGCATGACCCCGGAGATGGAACCCTCGTTGTTGTAGGCCGGTATCGCCACCATCACGTCGGCCGTTCCGACGTCCTTGACGGCCGCCGCTATTTCCGGTGACATCGCGGGAAACATATCCAATGCTCCGTCCTCCCCCTCAGGCCTGCCCTCCGCAGGCGACCTTGGCCTCGTTCCAGTAGTACCTCAGGTAATCCTTGAGCGCCTCGAAGGTCTCCGCCGTCCTCTCGACCTCGATCTCGGCCTCGTACGAGCTCAGCTGCTCGGTCTTCTTGACGAAGTGCGCCGTGCGCGCGCAGTAGAGTGGCGTGAGTGAGTCGACCACCGTGTCGCAGTCCAACGGCCCGAAGTTATAGGCGATGGCGAAGTCGTACACCGACCGCACCCAGAGGCCGCTGGGAAACTCGAAGTCCTCGTCGGAGAGCGCATACGCCCTCTCGATCTCGCGGAAGTTCTCCTTGCGCAGGATGCCGCGCCAGGTGTCGGCCATCTCCTCGAAGCCGTTGCGAAAGTGCCCCAGCAGGTTCTCGCAGGACACCACCGACACGTCGGGCTCGTCCGTGCACTCCTCGCCCAGGACCGGCGCGGGCGTCGACCCCGAGATCTGCATCCAGTTGCGCTCGTAGAACTTCATCAGGTCAAAGATGGTGCCGCAGACCTGGTGGAACATGGCGCCCAGGTCGGAGCCCGGGTCCTTGTTGTTGTGCAGCTTGAGGCCCATGCATGCCTGGCATATGTCGAATCCCTCGTTCATGGCAAGGGTGGTCATCCATATGTCGATGCCGAACCGGGCGATGTCGGTATCCCAGACGTCGCGCTGCGAATAGACCTTGGCCAGGTCGCCCGAGAAGCCGAAGTCCCCGCCGATGGGCTGCCTGATGCGCGAGCCGTACAGTGAGCGGGTCAGCGGGTAGGCGATCGAGTTGGTTATGGTGCCGTCGTACTTGTACCGCAGGTAGTGGGGCGTGACGAAATCGAATCGCTCCTTGAGGACCGGGTAGCCGAGGAACTTCATCCACTCGGGCGTGATGCTGCGCAGGTCGGAGTCGACCACGATGCAGAGCTTCACGTCCAGCCTCGCGGCTATCTCGAAGATGGTGTGAAAGGCGCTACCCTTGCCGGGGATGCCGCGGTAGGGGGTCGCGATCTTGGTGATGGCGTCGGGCACCGGCGTAGATAGCACCACGTCCCTGGTGTTGTCGGAGGAGCCGCCGTCCGAGTTGACCAGCACCGGCTTCATGCCGGGGAAGTACTCGACCATGCCCAGCGCCGACTGCTTCACCACGTGCGCGATGGTGTCGGCGTTCCTGAACGAGGGGATGCCGACCAGGATGTCGGCCTGGCCAATAGCGTCTATCTCGTCTATTACTGATTCTTCCAGTACGGTCAAGCGATCACTTCAGGTCTAATTGTGTCCGACTGCCATGGATACGCGCGCCTGCCCACCCAGCGCCGTGCAGGACATGCCACCACCGCACGGCCTCCTGTCGAAATATACGCCTGCGAAAAGCCTCTTCCTTTGAGGAATCTCAACGGGGCGGGACTTATCGGTGGACGATGGGTCCACAGCCGGCGTACCGCGCGGGTCAAAAAGCCGCCTGGAGCTCGCGGGCCAATGTCTCGTCGGAGGCCAGGAACTTCATGAGCTCCTCCCAGGCCGAGCGCAGCTCCAGGTAGCACTTGAACGGGTCCTGCAACGGCTGCGCGTCGAACCGCGCGAGCTGGATGTTGTTCATCGACTCGCGGAACTCGGTCTCCTCGCGCATCCCCGCTTTCATCCCCGGTTTGACCCCCAGCGCGCCGTGCAGGCAGGAAAGGCCCATCAGGACACTCGTCTTATATATGAGGTCCTCGAGGTCGTCGCGCATGCACCTGCCGGGATAGGGGTCGAGCTCGGCGACCTCCACCCGCCTGACACCTTCGACCGGCACCTGCCTGCGGAGCTTATCCCGCGCGTAGACGAACCGGTATATGTTCTCGCGGAAGTGCGCCCAGGGCGGGATGTGCGATTCGGGGGGCAGGTGCTTGATGGCAAGCTGGTTGTCCAGCAGGAAATCGATGTCGAAGAACTTGCAGTTGACCAGGTAGTCTATGTCCTCGCCCCGGCGGATGCGCGGGTCGAAGGCGATCTTGTGGAACACGTCGCGGTGCAGCGCCATGTTACCGCCGAACACGAACGGCGTAAGCTTGAGCCTCGGCTCGGAGCCGATGATCGAGAACGCCTGGTTCATTGCCGTCACCATGGGCCACTCGCTCATCCACCAGTCGGTCGGCGGCGGCACCAGGTATCCTCCGTCCGGGCGCAGGTAGTAGCCGGCCACGGCTCGCACGGGCTTTCCCTGATGCTTGGCGTCGATGTCCTCGAACACCTTGTCGATGTAGGCGGGGTCCTCGTACACCTGATCGTCGTCGAATAGCACCGCCACCTCGGAGCGCGCCAGCTCGCTGACTATCAGGCACATGTTGCGTATGTTCGAGTAGCCGGTGAGCGATATCAGGGAGGGGTCGAGCTCTTTGCCCTCCTTCTGCTTCCCGGCGACGTAGTCCCGCATGCCTTTCTCGACCGAGTGCGACATCACGGCCAGGGGGAAGAACGTCTCATAGGGCGCGGCGATCGCTCGGACCTTCTCCTCCACCAGGTGCTCTATATCGGGTGATGTGGCGCACGCCAGAACGACCAAGTTGAAATCGCGGTTGGTAAGCACGCGGATGCTCTCGAGCGCTCGGCCGAGCGTGCCCTCGAAGTCGAGAGGTGTCGGGTGGTCGTAGACGGCGTCGTTCTTGTTGAACGACTCCCCCGATGACCGGCCCCAGTACGAAGGGATCACGATGGTTGCCCGCACTTGTCCTCCCTTTCTCCGGCGGCGCTGACGGCTCTAGCCGGCGGCGACCTCGCGTATGAAATCCACCACCACGCGGTTCTGCTCCGGCGTCCCCACGGTCATCCTGATATAGCCCGGATAACCCAGGGATTCTCCGTCGCGGACGATTATGCCCTTCTCCAGAAGCTTCTGCGGCAGGGCGTCCACGACTCCCTCGTATTTGAACAGGATGAAGTTGGCCTGGCTGGGCACCGGCTCCATCCCCAGCTTGCCGAGGCGGTCGGACAGGTAGGCCCGCCCTTCCGCGTTCATCTTTCTGCTGAGCTCGACGTGCCCCTCGTCGTCCAGGGCGGCTATGGCCGCGACCTGCGCCAGGCGGTTCACGTTGAACGGCGGCCTCACCTTCTCCAGGTAGGTGACCGCGTCAGGATGCGCGATCCCGTAGCCGATCCTCAGGCCCGCCAGGCCGTAGCACTTGGAGAACGTGCGGAGCACGATCAGGTTCGGGTGGCTCTCCAGGTAGGCGATGCTGTCGGGGTAATCTGGGTCGTCCACGTACTCGAAGTAGGCCTCGTCCCAGATCAGCAGCACGTCCTCGGGCAGGCCCGCCAAAGCCCGCTCCAG
>Ga0209744_1000888_pt1 | contig 10511 bp, 8 predicted proteins | sample BarGraNGADG00311_2_FD_184494 | JGI IMG/M metagenome (GOLD analysis project Ga0209744, IMG submission 184494) | Arctic peat soil microbial communities from Barrow, Alaska - Barrow Graham LP Ref core NGADG0004-311 (SPAdes) (version 2) | ecosystem: Environmental > Terrestrial > Soil > Wetlands >... | reverse complement strand
CGATCTGTGGTCCCTCGTGAGATTCCTGCACGTGGTCGGCGCGGTTGTCTGGCTCGGCGGACAGCTCACCGTCTCGGCACTGGTGATGCCCGTCGCGCGCCGCCGCCTCCCCGAGGAGGCTCGCACGGGTCTGATGCGCGACCTCGGGATGCGGTTCGGCATCGCCACGATGGCGGTCCTGATCCCGCTGCAGTTGGCCACGGGAGTTGCCCTGGCCCGACACAAAGGGGTCACCCTGGCTTCCCTGGCCGAACCCGGGTACGGGCGCATGCTCGCCGGGAAGCTGGTTGCCTTCGCCCTGGTCATGCTGGCCGCAGGCCTTCACGGGTGGGCCATCTCGGCCGGGCGCCGAACCCTGGCCCGATCCCTAGCGGTGTCATCCCTGGCCGGTTCGTTCGTTGTCGTCCTGCTCGCTACAGCGTTGCCGGTCACCTGAGCCTGACCGGGCCAGTCCTGAGCACGCGTTAATTTACACGTGCCAGTCGTAATAAACTTCAGAGGCTCCGCCGGACAAGGTGAGCCGAGGTGCCGCAGGGTTCCTCATCGCCTTGTTTCAGAAGGGTCCTCGTGTCCACCGTCGCGGTGGCGACAGGTTCGTGAGGCGCTGGGCAACCGATATGTCGTAAGGCATCGGGCAACCGCGGGCAATCGCGAGTATCTGGAGGCAATGCCATGGAACGCAGGAAGTTCATCGGGATCGGTGGAGGTGTTGTCGCAGGCGCGGCTGTGGGGGTCGTCGGGACGCGCTTGGGCTCCGGAATCGCTAGTGGCGGGCAACTGGTTGCCATGTCGTCGAGCCGGGGACTTTCCGGGGACGAGGCCAACGCAGCCCTGAAGACTTTCGTCCCCCCGGGCAAGTACGACCCATATTTCATGTTCGCGTCGTCGGGCCACGCGGGCCACGTGCTGGTCATTGGCGTTCCCTCGATGCGCCTGCTCAAGGTCATCGCCGTCTTCACGCGTGACTCGTACTCGGGTTATGGCTTCGGTGCCGACCTAGGCAACACCCTGCTCCACGATGGATCCGATCCGGCGAAGGACAACCCGTTGGGCTGGGGCGACACCCACCACCCCGCCCTCTCGGAGACCGCCGGGCAGTATGACGGTCGCTGGTGTTACATCAACGACCGCGCCAACGGCAGGGTCGCGATGATCGACCTCGCCGATTACAAGACGAAGCAGATCATTGACATTCCCAACATGAAGACTTGTCACGGCGGGGCATTCCTCACCCCGAACACTGAGTATGTCCACGTCTCTTCGCTGCACCCGGTGCCGACGACCGACGACGGCTATGCCCCGTTGGCAAAGTACGCAGACCTGTACCGCGGCTACTCCACCTGGTATCACGTCAACCCGAAGACGGGTCACCTGATGCCCGAGAAGAGCTTCCAGATCGAGATCCCGCCCTACAACCAGGACCTTGCCGACATGGGCAAGCTTGCCAGTGATGGTTTCGGCTTCATCAACTCGTTCAACACCGAGCTCGCGATCGGCGGGGACCTGGACGGGAAGCCGGCGGTCGAGGTCGGGTCGACAAAGAACAACTTCGACTTCCTGCACGTCATCGACTGGAAGAAGGCCGAGAAGGTCGTTGCCGCCGGGAAGTTCATCATGCGCAACGGCATGCGCGTCGTGACTTTGGACGTCGCAGTCAGCGAGGGCATCCTGCACTTCGTCCCCGAGCCGCGTAACCCGCATGGCGTCGCAGTCTCCCCCGACGGCCACTACATCGTCGTCTCCGGCAAGCTCGATCCCCACGTCACCGTGTACGACATCGACAAGATCAAGGACGCCATCGCCCACAAGCGGTACCAGGGCAAGGACCGCTATGGCGTGCCCATCATCGCCATGGATGCCGTACTGGCCGGTCAGGTCGAGGTCGGAGCCGGGCCTCTGCACACCCAGTTCGACGGCAAGGGCAACGCCTACACCAGCCTGTTCATCGACACCGCCATCACCAAGTGGACCCTCGGCCCTAAGTCGGGAGTCAAGGACAAGCCCTTCACCTTCGTGGAGAAGGTCCCCGTCCACTACAACATCGGCCACCTGGCGATGCCTCACGGCGACACGATCAAGCCGCAGGGCAAGTACATCGTGGCCCTCAACAAGTGGTCGCTTGACCAGGTGTCGAAGCTGGGGCCGAAGCACCCGGTGAACCTGGAGCTGATCGATGCCAGTTCCACCCCCCTGAAGACGCTGAGCAGTATGCCGCTGGGCATCGGCGAGCCTCACTACGCCCAGATCTGCAACACCGACGTGCTGAAGCCTCTCAAGCTCTACGCCCCCGGAACCGATCCCACAACGATGGTGAAGTCGGAGTTCGCCGTCGCTGCCGGAGCGGAGAAGATCGTCCGCAAGGGCCAGGTCGTCGATGTCTATGCGTCTATGGCGCGCAGCCACTTCACGCCGGACCAGATCACCGTCACGGTTGGCGACACGGTGCGACTGCATATGACCAACATCGAGGCCACGCAGAACGCGGCCCACTCCTTCTCGATACCCGGCTACAACATCACGTTGGCCCTCGAACCCGGCGAGACGGTCAGTGGCGAGTTCACAGCCGACCGGGTGGGTGCATTCCCGTACTACTGCAACGAGTTCTGCTCCGCACTCCACATGGAGATGTACGGCTGGCTCATCGTGGCACCTAAGGGAGCCTGATGATCCCCTCGTTCAGTCTGAGTGGCGCCCTTCGGCGTGCCAGTGTGCTGGTGGCGGTCGCCGCCGCTGTGCTCGTCATGGGCGCCTGCGGAGGCAAAGGGCCAGCCAAACCGGCGCCGCCGGCCAAGGCGTCCCCGTCTGCTGCTGGCGTGGTGCTCAGCTTCACCGGCGCCGAGTACGCCTTCACCCCGCCGACAATGAAGGCGTCCGCCGGAAAGACCACCATCCGCTTCACCAACAAAGGAGTGGTGGAGCACGACTTCGTCATCGACGTCTTGCACGTCAAGATTCTCACCAAGCCGGGAAAGACGGCCGAGGCCACCGTCACCCTGACAGCGGGTACCTACACGTTCTACTGCACCATTCCTGGTCACCTCCAGAGCGGTATGCAGGGAAAGCTGACCGTCTCATGAGTCCTTCAAAGGAAGACACGGCTGCGACCACAACGGCGAAGGTGAGCCCAACCTCAGCGCCAGGACGGGCCAACCTGCCTCTCCCCGTGAGGCTCGGCGCCGGTCTGGCAGCCACTGCCCTGTTACTGGCTTCGACACGGTTTCCGATCTGGCGGGCTCACTTCTCGGCCCCCCAGTACCCACAGGGTCTTGACATCTCCGCCTACGGCGACAAGGTCACCGGTGACATGGGCGAGATCAACGAGATCTCCCACTACATCGGAATGCCACCATTCAACTTCGTCGGCATGCCCGAGATGAAGCTATGGCTCCCGGTTATCCTCGCCGCAGTCGCGTTGGTCATTGTGGCAGTCGTGACTCGCCGGCGCTGGCTGCGGCGGCTTGCCTGCACGGGGCTCTGGCTCATTCCTGTTGGGGCTCTGGCCGACGTTCAGTTCCGCCTCTGGCAGACCGGCCACAGCCTCGACCCCACCTCGCCCCTGCGCGTACCTCCCTTCACCCCCAAGGTTGTCGGTCCGACCTCCCTGATGAACTTCACGCTGTGGGCCTACCCGGGCTTGGCGCTGATCCTGATTGCAGTCGCGGCCGCGATAGTGACCTTCACGCCGGTTGTGGCCCGTCGTCTGAAGCGATGAGCCCGGCCCGATGAACCGCCTTCACGTCACCGTCATGTCGGTGGCCGCTCTGGCCAGTGCCGGGCTGCTTGCCGTCGGGCCGGCCGCGCTGGTTGGCACGACCCGTCCGCAAGCAGCATCAACGATCTCCGCCGGGTGTGCGACAGCTCCCTCCGCAGACGGAACCGAAAAGGTGATGCCTGGCTCAAGCGGTGACATGGCGGGGATGTCGGACATGGCCGACAACGCCACCCATCACTCGATGCAGGAACTGAGGGACAAGCTCGCTCACACCCCCTCTGGAGGGACGCTGAAGGTGCAACGGGGTGTCTACCAGGGCGCGCTCGTCATCGACCACCCCGTCACCCTGGTCGGGATCGGGCACGCGACCCTCCAGGGCGACGGCACCGGCACGGTCCTCACGATTCGCGCCCCAGGGACCACTGTCCGCGATCTCATGATTGAGGGCAGCGGACCGGGGCCGGTCGACAACCCTGCCGGCGTCCGCGTCCAGGCGGACGACGTCGTGGTGAAGGGCCTGCACATCCGGGACACGTACACCGGTATCTGGGTTGAGGATGTCAAGGGCGCGCAGGTCGTGGGCAACTTCATCGAGGGACGCAAAGAAGTGGCCGTGTCCGGACAGTCGCCCCGAACGGGCGCCGGCATGGACATGGCCGGAATGGTGATGAAGGCCGACAAGGGAGCTGCCCGGGCCGGGCGGGGTGACGGTATCTCCCTGTTCAACGCGGTCCTGCCTGTGGTCTCGGGGAACACCATCACCGATGCCCGCGACGGCATCTACTTCGAATACGGCAACGGCACCAGGATCGAATGCAACAGCGTCGTCCGCGGCCGCTACGCGATACACAGCATGTATGGCAAGTCCGTGACCGTGGCCAACAACCATTTCGCGAGGGGCGAGTCCGGTCCAGTCATGATGTACGGCGGTCCGGTGACGCTGAAGCGAAACGTCATCCGCGACGAGCAGTCGGCGGCCACGGGCTTCGGCGTGCTCCTCCTTGACGTGGCCCGGGTGCGGATGGTCAACAACGTCCTGGTCAGCAACCGCGTCGGCCTCCAGATCGATGGCCCGCTGGGGAATCCCGACCCGACTGCGGTCGAGCTCAACACCATCGCCCTCAACCAGGTCGGGGTCGGTCTCTATCCCTCGGCGAATGCGGTCCTGTCCCAGAACAGCCTTGCCGAGAACACTGTGCAGGTCCTTGGCCTAGGTGCCGATGGAGGCGGGGGCAAATCGCTGTGGAGCCGGGCTGGTGTCGGCAACTACTGGAGCGACTACCGCGGATATGCCGGATCGGGACGCGACGTCGGTGTGGTCCCCCACGTCGAGGGCGCCACGGCAGGTCGCCTGCTGGCCAGCGATCCCACACTGATGGCCCTTGTCTCCAGCCCAGCTTTCACGTTGTTGCGCACGATGGAGCAACGCACAGCCGGCCAGAATCCCGTCACGGTAGACCGCTTTCCCATCGTCGACCCTAGGTCGCCCTCACTACCGTCGGCAGCCACTCACGCCGCACTCGGGATAGCCCTCGTTGGCGCCGGAAGCCTGCTGATCTGCTCGCTCGTTCTGCTTCGTTGCGCAAGGCGCAGCCTGCTGCCGTTTGGAAGGAAGAAGCCGTGATCCGCACGCGAAAGAAGAGACCGCCAGAGGACGCCGGGCTACCCGAGATGCTAGCCATTCAGGGGGTAAGAAAAGCATTCGGTGAGCACGTCGTGCTCGACGATGTCTCCCTGACGCTCAAGAAGGGCGACATCGCCCTCCTGGTGGGAGCCAACGGATGCGGCAAGAGCACTCTCTTGCGTTGTGTTTCCGGGCTGACCGCATTCGAGGGCAGTGTGCGTATCCTCGGCGCCGAGCCCAGGTCAGCGGTCGGACGGGGCCTGATCGGCTACTTGCCGCAACTTGTCTCCTTGCCTGAGTCTGTCACCGTCGGCGAGGTCATCGACCACTTTGCCAGCCTGCGGAAGATCAGCGTGCGGACACCCGCCGATCTGGCGGCGGCCGTGCAGTTGCCCGACGGCTTCCTGCCGGGCCTGCAGCGCCCCATCGGCGCGCTCTCCGGGGGCATGCGTCGACGGGTGGCACTGGCTGTCGCGCTGCTGGGTTCCCCACCGCTAATCTTGCTTGACGAGCCCGCCGCCAGCCTGGACGCGGGGCACAGCGCGTCGTTGTGGGAGACGCTGAAGGTGCTGCGGGAGGCGGGTGGAACCGCGCTCATCGCGATGCCGCTGCTGGTCACCAGCCTGCTGCGCCACGACCTGGCCAGTGTGGCCGATCGCGCCGTGTTGCTCGACCACGGCCAGGTGGTTCACGACGGCCCGGTGGAGTCCCTCCGACCGGTTCCGGTCCTGGGCGCGCACCGTCCTATGTCAGCGAGCCTGCGATGAATCCTGCTGCCGTGCGCGCCGTCGCCAGGTGGGAGCTCCGTCTGGCGGTGCGAGGTCGCCTCGTCATGGGGACCGCCGTTACCTTCACTGTCGTCTGCGTGCTGGCGACGCTGCTCGGGCTGCGCTCGTTGAGCGACCTGGGACTTGCTGGCGTCGGCGCAGGAACGGGGGCGCTGATCAACCTTGCGATCCTCTTCCCACCGCTGATGGGGATAATGCTGGGAGCCAACAGCCTGTCATCGGCACGCGAACGAAGTCTGCTGCCGCTCATGCTGGTCCAGCCGCTCTCCCGGCTCGATCACGTGTGCGGCGTCGTGATCGGCCTGGTTGGCGCAGTGTGGCTCACCATCGGCTTCGGTTTCGGCGCTTCCGCGCTGCTGCTTGCCGGTGTCGCAGGGACGGCCGACATCGGCGGTCTGCTCGCCATCGTTGCCTCAGCCCTGGGTGTCGGTGTCGTCTCCGTCGCCCTTGGCGTCGCGATCTCGGCCGTGTCCGGAAGCCGCCTTCAGGCACTCGGCATCTCGATGGGGCTTTGGTTCCTCTTCGCCTTCGCCATCGATCTCGTCCTGGCCGGGGTGGGCGCCGCCGTCCACTTGGGCCCCCTGGGACTGTTCGTCGGTGTCCTGGTCAATCCGCTCGAGGCAGGGCGCGTGCTGATGGTCCTGGCGTCCGGCGGCGACGCTCTGACCCTGGGGCCGTTCGGCGCCTACCTGAACCAGACCGTCGGCGCCGCCTGGACTGCGGTGGCAGTGTGCGCCTCGCTTGCGACCTGGACAGGGTCGTCGTTGCTGCTTGCCTGGACGGGGATATCACGACGTGAACCGTAAACAGACTTTGACCGAGAAAGCCGAAAGTGATCACGAGGGAGAATGACATGCAGCCCCCAACGTCGCACCCCAAGGTGCCGCCAGGCCTTCCACCGGACATGGCCCGAGAAGTGAGCAAGGTGCTGAACCGGCGCAACCTGCTCGGAACGCTGGGAGTCGCTGCGGCTGGGGGCGCCCTGACCATGGTCAGCTACCGGGACGACGCCCAGGCGGCGACGACGCCCAAGAAGGCAGCCCCGCCCAAAGGAGCAAAGACCGCAGGGCATGCCTGGTGCATGGTCATCGACCTGCGCACCTGCGACGGGTGTAGAGGTTGCACGACAGCCTGCCAGAAGCGTCACGGGCTCCGTGATGAGCAGACCTGGATCAAGGTCTACGAGATGCCGGACAGCACCGGTGGGACATTCCATATGCCGCGGCCCTGCATGATGTGCGAAGACGCTCCATGCATGTACATCTGCCCGGTCGGCGCGAATATCCGCACCGACGACGGGCTGGTCCTGGTCGACACGCAGGCCTGTATCGGGTCCCGCGCCTGCATGGCTGCCTGCCCATATGAGGCTCGCTACTTCAACTGGGAAGACCCACTTCCGCAGAAGCGGATGCCCATGCCTACCTCACCGCAGATGCCGGTGCCCGAGAAGGGCGTGGTCGGCAAGTGCGTGTTCTGCGCCGACCGGCTGCCACAGGGAGAGCTGCCCGCATGCGTGTCCGCCTGCCCGATGGGTGTCCTGTATATCGGCGACCTGGTCACCGATATCGCCGTCAACGGGATCGGCGAGACCGTAGTGCTCTCGGAGTTCCTGCGCGCGAACGACGCGGTGCGGTACAAGGAGGAGCTCGGGACCAACCCGCGCGTCTACTACATACTCGGCCACGGCCAGAACCTCGGAGGCGCGGCATGACCACCGATGCGATGGCCACCACAGCGACCACCACGGGCGCCGCGACAAGCACGGCCCGCGAGGCGTCGCTGCAGCCGTTCGGCAAGCCAAGCCGCCCGTGGTGGCTTGCCGTGTCCGCACTCAGCCTGATCGTGCTGGCCGGTATCGCCGGCTGGGTGGTCCAGCTCAAGGGCGGCATGGGAGTGGCCGGCTACAACGACCATGCTTTCTGGGCGATCTACATCGCCGATGTGATTACCTTCATCGGTGTCAGCTACGGCGGGGCCGTCGTCTCGGCCATTCTGCGGCTGACCGGCGCTACCTGGCGGGCACCTCTGACCCGGCTGGCCGAAGGCACCGCCGTGGTCACCGTGCTCATCGGGGCCGCCCTGATCGTCCCGCACATCGGTAACCCGATCCGGTTGTGGGAGCTGGTGACCCGGCCCAACCTGTCCGCGCCGGTGTTCTGGGACTTCGTCGCGGTGATGACCTACACGTTCGGGTCGATCGTGTTCTTCGCCCTCCCGCTCGTCCCGGACATGGCCGTCCTGGGCCAAGAGCCTGGACAACGGCTGGGCCGGCGCCGCACGACCCTGTACGCGCGGGTCTCCCGTGGCTGGGTGGGCGCACCGCGACAGCGGCGCGTCATGGCCGGAGCCCTGGGCCTCGTGTCCGTCATGATCATCCCGTTGGCCGTGTCCGTGCACTCGGTCCTGTCGTGGGCCTTTGCCAGCACCGGCCGGCCGTGGTGGCACGAGAGCATCTGGGCGCCGCAGTTCGTCGTCGCCGCGCTCTACTCCGGGGTTGCCCTGGTCATCCTGGTCTTGGCCGGTTTCCGCCGTGGCTACCACCTGGAGGGCCTCATCACCCCCCGACACTTTGTCCGCCTGGGGTTCATCATGGCGACATTCGCCGCCACCTACCTGTACCTGACGTTCGCCGACATCCTGCCCGGCGCCTATGTCGGTGAGCCAGGGACCGCAACGGTGTTCACCGACCTGCTCGTGGGCCGCTTGGCGCTCTGGTTCTGGATGTTCGCCATCATCGGAGGCCTGCTCCCGCTGCTGCTCGTCGCGCTGCCATGGACCAGGAACGTGACCGGCATGGTCGTCGCCTCGTGCCTCGTGCTGCCCATGATGTGGCTCAAGCGGGTCCTGCTGGTCGTCGGCCCGGCCAACTACGACACGATCACCCGCACGTTTGGCACCTACCACTTCACCTGGGTCCCAATCGCGATCACCCTCGCCGCGACCGCGGCCGTCCCGCTTCTGCTCATGCTGCTCTTCCGGGCCGTGCCGCTGCTGTCCATCGACGAGATCGAGGAGATCGAACAGATGCAGGAGCTCAGCGACCTCGACAAACACGCCCGCGCCCGCCCGCAGACGCTGGCCAGTGAGCCCGCCCCAGACGAAGCCCGGCTAGTCGGCGCAAGCAGCAAGGCAAACCGCGTCGCAGGGGCGACCGGCGTCCTGCTGATCGTCGCACTGCTGGGCATGCTCGGTGTCGGCACAGCCAACCCCGCCCAGGCCGCGACCCCACAGGCCGCGTCATGGAGCGCGTCAGCGAGAACTTCGACGAATGCGCCCAAAATCACGATCGCCGGCGTCGAGGCGGGTGGGTTGATGGAGCTCAGCGCAACGCTTCTTGACCCCGATGGCCGTCCGCTGTTCGGCGCCGAGGTTGACTTCTTCTTTTCCACGACCGAATTTGGAACCCCCGCCCGGCTGGTGCCTCTGGGGTCGGCCACCACCGACAAGACGGGCATTGCACGGTTGACTCTTGGTGGCGACGCTGATCACCTGTATCGGCCGACCGTCAAGGGACCCCAGGAGTTCGTTGCCACGTACACACCCGCCGGCGCACAACCGGTCACGTCCAGCACGACCGTGAACGTGACGGCCGCCCGGTCCGCCTACCACGCCGCTCCCGCGAAGCCCCTCGCCGGCGTGGGCAACGTCCTGGTGCTGGCGCTTTTCGCCATCGTGGCGGCTATCTGGCTGACCCTCATCGCACAGATCTGGCGTGTTCGCCGCGTCTGCCGCGGCGTCCAGCAGGCTTCTTCCTCATGACCGTTGCCCAAGCACGTCCGGTGCGGTTCATGCATCACGACGCATCGGAGCGGCCCTTCATCGTCATATGGGAGGTCACCCGCGCCTGCCAGCTCGTGTGCACCCATTGCCGTGCGGATGCCATCCGTACCCGCAACCCTTTCGAGCTGACCACCGATGAGGGCCGACACCTGTTGGATGACCTTGCCTCTTTCGGGACACCACGTCCTTTGGTCGTCCTCACTGGTGGTGACCCGTTCGAGCGACCCGACTTGCCCGAGCTGGTCGCACACGGCACCCGGATCGGGCTGAACATGGCCCTGTCGCCGTCGGTTACTGACCGGCTCACCCGATCGGTCCTGGAAGAGCTTCACGAGGCAGGTGCCAAGGCGGTGTCGCTGTCTCTGGACGGAGCAACAGCCCACAGCCATGACTCCTTCCGGGGTGTCGAGGGGGTCTTTGATGCCACGCTGGACGCGGCCCGAACTGTCACTGATATCGGTTTTCGTCTGCAGATCAACACCACGGTCACCAGAGGCAATGTGCTTGAGCTACCACGGATGCTGAAGCACGTACTCGATCTGGGCGCATCACTGTGGAGCGTGTTCTTTCTCGTCCCGACCGGTCGTGGCAAGGACCTGCAACCCCT
>Ga0209744_1000887_pt1 | contig 10515 bp, 8 predicted proteins | sample BarGraNGADG00311_2_FD_184494 | JGI IMG/M metagenome (GOLD analysis project Ga0209744, IMG submission 184494) | Arctic peat soil microbial communities from Barrow, Alaska - Barrow Graham LP Ref core NGADG0004-311 (SPAdes) (version 2) | ecosystem: Environmental > Terrestrial > Soil > Wetlands >... | reverse complement strand
CCTGCCCGAGTCCTTCCGCCTGCGCAGCACCATCATCAAGCCCGGCACGATGATCGTGCACCAGCCCGACATCCCCGCCCCCGTCCTCATCAACTTCCCCCTCCCCGCCTGGGCTACCCGCAGCGAAGAGGTCGACGACCAGGACCTGGACAAGCCAGCAAGAGAGTTTGCGGAGAGGTTCTGATGAACCTCCCAGCAGGACAGTATCAGACACGGTTCCTGCGAGAAGCTGTATTCTGTTCGCACTCGCGCTATCACAGCTGTCTCGGTAGTAGGAATAGGAACTTGTGATTCTTCACTAGGAGAGCTGTCATGCCTTTGAGTCTGTCCGAGGAGAAGCTGAACGAGCTCGATCATGAATTGGCCGTTGCTCGTATCAGGTCCGACATAGCTTCTGACTTCATCTTCGCGCCGCACTTGAGCATTATCTACGAATGGTCAGGCGCGGCCCTCTGGGGTCAACTACGTGCTGAACTCAAGGGCGGCCGCTATGTCCCAGCATCACCTGTGGGAATAGAGGTGCCGAAATCCTCCGGCTTCAGTCGCCCAGGGACCGTACTGTTACCATGCGACCGTCTGGCATACCAGATCGTCGTTGATGCCTTGGTGCCAGACGCCGAACGTCATCTCGACCGTGACAGGGTATTCAGTTGCGTTCCTCTGGACGATGATCCGAAGGGACTCATGTTCAAGCCGTCAAATGACTCCTATAAACGCTTCATGCAGAAGATGGAATCACTCGCACGCGACCCTAGATATCCTTATGCACTGAAAGCAGACGTGTCGTCCTACTTTGAGAGAATTTACCAACACAACTTGGTGAGGGCGCTGGGGTCTGCTCGCTGCGACCAAACCCTGGTAAAATTTCTGGGAAGCCTGCTGTCATGCTTTGCGCAGACGAACTCTCATGGAATAATCCAAGGAGAGTACCCTTCAGATTTCCTCGGAACCTTCTACCTGGGAGCTATCGACGTCAAGCATCGAGCGGCACGTATCCCGTCAGTCAGGTATGTCGACGACATGTACTTCTTCTTCTCAAACGAACGAGACGCGCGCATTCATCGAATAACGCTTGCTTTCTGGCTCCGACAAGTGGCGCTCTCGCTCAACGAGCACAAGTGCGAGTTGGCACCGAGCTTGAGCTTGCTCGAACAGGAGACCAAGGTCACTCGCCTATTCGAGGACGCTCGACAAGAAGGGCTAGAGAACTTCTTACAGAGCAATGATCCATACTCCTCGCCTGAAGTCCCGTGGGATTTCGCCGATGAATACGGATTAGTTGACGATAATGATGTCAAGAACATTGAATTAGACGCTGTACATTCCCTGTTTTCTGTTCTCAACGACATTGAAGAGGAAGACAAGCTCTATGGCCAAATAGAGAAGTACTGTCTCTCGGCTCTTGGAAAAGCCGGTGATAGCATGGCTGTAGATTACGTGCTAAAGCAATTTCCACGGCGAGCACATATGGCATCGGTCTACGCTGTCTACCTAGGCTCACTGGCGCTCCGCGATCGAGAGGTCGCACGAACAACTCAAAGACTCATTGCAGATCCTGACGTTTGCCTCGACTTCCAGCTGATGTGGCTCTGCGCTGTCTTGACGAATGCGGACGAACTCCTGCCCCAGACACTCGATTGGGCAACAAGGGGAATCTCCCATCACAGCTCTTCCGTGGCCCTGAGGGCTGTCTACCCCATCCTCTTGGGCCGTTTCGGAGGACCTTCTCAACATCAGGCGCTCCGCGAGTCTTATGCAGACGAATCCTCGGAGTACGTGCGAGCCGCGATTCTCTACGCAAGCCGGTACTTGCCGGCAAGTGAGCAGACAATGTGCGTCAAGAACTGGCGAAACGATAGTCCTCTTAACGGTCTGGTTGCGGAATCCCTGAAGTTGCTCCGGGTTCGTAGTTGAGTCCGCGTACAAGGGAGTCAGAGCCAGACGTACAGAGGATGAAGACTTGGACAAGCGATCAAGAGTTCGCAAGAAGCTTCTGGCAACTATGATGAGGAGGGTATCGTGGCTGGATCGGCAACGGTCAAGAATTCACGTCAGGTGTCGGGATCGGGGAAACCTCTGGAGGTCTTCATCTCATACGCTAGTGATCTCGAGGCCGAAAGCCGAGTGGTCGGCGACGTCGTTGACCGAGTCAGCACGCTGTGTGGGAAGCAGTACGGGATCACTCTGCACGCGGTTCTGTTCAAGCGTGACATTGTACCCAGTTCTGGCAAGGGCGATCCTCAGACAGAAATCAACAGAAGCCTCCAGCAGGCCACCTTCTTCATAGGTCTTATGTGGGGGCGCTTTGGTACGCCTACGCCTCGGGCAAAATCGGGAATGCAGGAAGAATATGATGTTGCACTGGACAGTCGCAAGGCCTCCAGGCGAAACATGTTCCATGTTGCCTACTACTTCTGCAGTCGGAAGATCGACCTAAGACGTATGGACACCCGCCAGCTGAAGGCTGTCTCGTCTTTCCGGAAGCGAGTTGCTGCAGATGGCCTGTACGCAGAGTTCGGCACAAAGCCAGAGCTGGAGCGACGTGTTCGTGAGGATTTTGAGAGCATGGTCCTCGCGTGGAAGGATCACCGCGAGAAGCTCGACCGCAGGCTGACCAAGCTCGAGCTTGCCAGAGAAGTCGCGATCAAGAGCGGCACTAGTATCAAGAAATCGAACAAGTTTATCAGTGCTTTCCAGTCATCGATTAGAAGTGAGATGACTCGTGGTGGCAAGGTTGCACTAGTTGGGTTCGGCACGTTCGGCGTCAAGGAACGGCAAGCTCGCAAAGGCATCAACCCTAAGACCCTCAAGGCCATGATGATCCCGAAGAAAAAAGCCATGTTCTTCAAGCCCGGGAAGGCGCTGAAGGAGGCCATTGCCAAGAAGTGAGACAATGCGCGGTTGGGACACCATACAACAAGAGTCTAGTCAGGGCAAGCAAACCAGCTGGCCATGCAACACATCAAAGATGCCCTGGCGCGACCAGATAGCCCAGAACCGACACAGGGGAGGATTGAGGAATGAGCATGTCATTGATTGAAGAGTTGCCGCGCATCGTGGCCGACAGCAAGAAAGAGGTTGAACGCATTCTTGAACGCGCATCATCGCCCAACCGCTTGCTGTTGCAGACGAACGAGTACGTGCTACCTTCCAAGGATAAGTCGGGACTTTACCGGGGGAGGCCAACTCCACTCAACGAGTCAGAATGGCATAATCGACTGATCTATGGCGACAACCTGCTGGTCATGCAGGCCCTTCTGACCGGCGACCCATCAACTGGGATGCCGTCGATGCGCGGCAAGATTGACCTTGTCTATATTGATCCTCCTTTTGATAGCAAAGCAGACTACCGCACCAAGGTTCGCCTTCCCGGTATCGAAGTAGAGCAAAACCCGGCAGTCATTGAGCAGTTTGCGTACTCCGATACTTGGGTAGATGGGACGGCTTCATACCTCCGCATGCTCACGCCACGTCTCATGCTCATACGAGAGCTGATGGTCGACAGCGGCAGCGTCTACGTGCACGCTGACTGGCACGCCGGACAGTACGTGAGAATAATGCTGGATGAGATATTTGGAAAAGCCAATTTCCGAAACGAGATCATTTGGTGCTATACGGGCCCGTCCCCAATCAAGAACGCCTTCCCTCGGAAGCATGACAATATCTACTTCTACTCCAAGTCCGACGCGGCCGTGTTCAGTGGAGACTTTATTCCTCACAAGAGCGGAATCCACAACACGGGGGCAGGTTTTTGGGAGCCAAGACTCTCGAACGGAAGAAATCAAGAGCATGGAAAGCCGAGGGAAAATGGTTGAAGACTGGTGGGTGGATGTGTTCCCGACGGATCGAGTACGTGCCGAAATGGTTGGCTATGAGACCCAAAAACCCGAAAAACTCATCGAAAGGATAGTAAAGAGTTCTTGTCCGGAGCATGGACTTGTAGCTGATTTTTTTGCTGGTTCTGGAACAACGGGAGCTGTTGCTGAACGTCTGGGACGGTCCTGGATTATGGCCGATCTGGGAAAGCCCGCGTGCATGATCACGCGCAAGCGCCTCGTTGACCAGAACGCGAAACCTTTCTTGTATCAGTCAATCGGTGACTACCAGAAGGAAGCGTTCACTCAAAGCCGACTGTACCGGCGTGTTGGCGACCTGTCTCAGGTTGTCCTCGGCCTGTATGGGGCGCTCCCTTTTCCTGAGGACAGCAACCCGGCCAGGAATCTTGGGTATCTCAAAGGAACCCGGACTCTCGTCTACGTCGATTCGCCCAACAAACTTACCGGAACAGCGACACTACGTCGAGCCCAGGAACTGCGTCAGACATTCCTTGGGGGATGGTCAAAGATCGTCATCCTCGGTTGGAACTTTGTCTTCGATATCGCCATGCAGATCCAGGAGCTCAACGACAATGGTGTTGAGGTACTGGTCATCCCGCCCGACCTGCTGGACAAGCTCAAGACAAAGGCTGGATACGAAAAACTCGTCAAATCGGGACAAGTCCGGTTCTCCTCGTTGCAGTACCTCTCCATCAAGACTCCCGTCGTCACAGACTACGACTCAGAGCTTGACATGGTAGCGATCGAGCTGGAGAACTACGTACTGCTTTCACCGGATGCCCTGCCACTCGACGATGAAAACAAGAAGAAGCTACAGGCCGTCATGGCAAAAGACCCTCTCGCACTTATCGAGTACTGGTCGGTGGATCCGAGTTTCGATGGCGAGACATTCCGCAGCAAATGGCAGGATTACCGCGAAAACACAGAGAACGGCACGGATGACCTGCACGTGGTCCACAAGGCTGAACTGCTGACACCCAAAGTCGAAGGGAAGCGAACGATTTGTGTCAAAGCGGTCGACGTCTTTGGCTTTGAGAGCGTTGTCGTGCAGGAGGTTGACCGAAATGGCAGTAGTCTGTGAGTCCGACGAGAGTCTCAGTTTTCATGTGAACTCTCAGCTCAAACACTACATTCTCCAGGACTATCTCTCCGCTTGGTTGCCCATCATGGGCAGTTTCGCAGATACCCTCACCTATGTCGATTGTTTCGCTGGAACGGGTTTGTGTAATTTTAACGGAACCTTGGCTGATGGCTCCCCGCTCGTTGCGCTACGAACAATTAACCGTTTTCTTCGTGAAGCTCTGCCGACCGTTCGCAGGCCGAGTAAGGTCAATGTCGTGTTCGTTGAGGTCAAACCAGAACGACATGGGCAGCTAGAGACTACAATAAAGAAGTTTGCCGAGGCTGAGCAACTGGATCCAAAAATTTCCTGTTCCGTGCTAAGGGATGATGCTCAAAGCGCCCTATCACAGATCCTGCCTCAGACTTCGCCAACGGCCCCAGCATTCTACTTCATCGACCCAAACTATCGACTGCCCGACATGAAACTTATGCGCCAACTCATATCACGCAAGAAGACAGAAGTCTTCGCCAATTTCATGTTCTACGAGGTAGTTCGCAATATGGCAAACCCGCTTGACAACGAAAATATGACTGCCCTATTCGGAGACGATCAGTATCAGACAATCGACTTTGGTGCTGGTTCTGATCACTATGCGTGGAGCAAGGTAATTGACTTCTACGCTATAAGAACTGGTGCGCAATACTACATCCCATTCCGGGTTTGTTTTGGACCTGACGAAGACGCTGGACTGCGCGGCAGGCTCAAGTACGTACTCATTCATCTTTCAAACCACTTCACGGCATTCGACAAGATGTTGACGGCGATGTACGACAACAGTGAACCAGGCAATTCACTGCAGGTAAGCATGAAGCAGCCGACGCTCTTCCCCACTCTTGACTACAACCACCTGATTGAACGAGTGAAGGCCAAGTATCGGGGCACAGGAGTAAAGATGTCATTTGATGCACTCAGGGAAGAGAATTGGCGACTTTACGCAAGTGAGCAGATATGGCGACGTTGTCTGAAAGCGCTCAGGACAGAGAGCGTGGTGGTATCTCACCATGTGACGAGCAAGACTGACGTCGGGCTCAGACAAAACGACATAGTGGAGTTTCCACGGGGGTAGCGGCATGCAGACGATCACACGCAAGTCTCTCCTTTACAAAACCGGCGTTGAGTACGGTGACTATACGATCAATCATGTAGAAGGATGTGCACACGGATGCAAATACCCATGCTATGCGATGCTGATGGCTCGCAGATTCGGGCGGATTGCATCTTATGAGGAATGGACACAGCCCAAGCTGGTAAGCAATGCCCTGGAACTGTTGGATGCTGAGTTGCCCCGACTGCAGTCGCGTATCAACTTCGTGCAACTGTGCTTCACAACAGATCCGTTCATGTATGGCTACCCCGAGATCGATGCAATGACACTCCACATCATCGAACGCATCAATCGTGCAGGGATCAAAGTGACGGCACTTACAAAGGGGCTGCTGCCTCACGAGTTGATAGAAACGTCTCGCGACAATGAGTTCGGGATCACACTCATATCACTGGATGAGAATTTCCGCAAGCAGTACGAACCAGGTGCGGCTCCCTACCTTGATCGCATAGCACATTTACGTTTTCTGCACAACAAGGGCTTCAAGACCTGGGTCAGTATCGAGCCGTATCCAACGCCCAACATCATCACGCAAGATCTGAAGGTCGTCCTGCGTCGTGTTGCTTTTGCAGACAAAATCATCTTCGGACGGCTCAACTACAATCGCCTTGTCACCCAGTATCCTGACTACCTGACGTTCTACGACCAGATGGCTCAACTGGTATCAGATTACTGTGAGAAACATGGACAGGAGTATCACATCAAGAAGGGCACATGGAGCAATGGGCATGCGAAGCGACCGGCGGGCAAAGACGGCGACTCGGTCCGCTTGCTCTACGGTCGGGTTGATCCACGTGTCGCGGCTGGGCCGCGAGCCGAGGATTAATCATGCCCACACCCACAAATACCGGAACTCGAGACATTCCACTCCGATTTGCCGCCACCCTTACACAAGTTGTTAACGACTGCTGGAGTAGTGGAAGTCTCCTGAACCAGGTCACGCTCGTGACGCGAGAGTTACTGACCTATTGGTTTTCTGAACCATTTGAACAGACACGCAATGTCCACTTTCATGACGGACAGCGGCAAGCAATCCTGAACGCGGTCTACGCCCACGAAGTCGTGAGGTCAGCATCTGTACGGGATTTGTATCTGGCAGTCGCCCCCGACTTGTTGGCTGAGATGAACCCAGATAGTGTCCTCAAAGACAAGTACGATCATCCCAAGTACTGTATCAAGATGGCCACGGGAACTGGCAAAACCTGGGTCTTGCATGCACTCCTTCTCTGGCAACTGCTCAACTCCAGGCATACAGAAAACCCACCAAGCCGGTATTCATCAAACTTCCTCATCGTGACGCCAGGACTCATTGTCTATGATCGGATGCTCGATGCATATCTCGGAAAACAACGCGCTGACGGTGCTCGCGACATCGCCACTTCTGATCTCGTTCAATTCCAGGACCTCCTGGTGCCGCCCGCCTACCGCGAAGAAGTGTCCAGCTTCGTTCAAGCCAACCTCGTGCCCAAGGAAGATATTGGTCGGAAAACGACAGGTGATGGCATCATAGCTATCACAAACTGGCACGTGCTGGTCGACGATGCTCCTGATGAGAGTCCTATCAACGATACGTCTGCCGCCGTTCGTGAGCTGCTACCCCTCACCCCGGGGACCAGTGATGGCCACGCTCTGACAACCCTCGACAGCCGGTATCTTGCCGGTGGAGAATTGGAGTATCTTTCGCGATTGGATTGTTTGACTGTTTTCAATGACGAGGCACACCATATCCACGAAACCAAGACAGGCGGCATCGTCTCGGAAGTCGAGTGGCAGAAATCCCTCAATCGCCTTGCTGATGGGAAGGGAGACCACTTCCTGCAGATTGACTTCTCGGCCACTCCGTATGATGTCACGGGCTCCGGCCAGCACAGAACAAAGAACTACTTCCCCCACATCGTAGTGGATTTTGATCTGAAGTCCGCAATTCAGAAGGGCCTTGTCAAGATGATCACGCTCGATAGACGCAAAGAAGTCGCTTCCATGGACTTGGACTTTCGTGCCATGCGCGACGATACCGGTCGGACCATTGGATTGTCTGAGGGACAGAGACTAATGCTGCGAGCCGGACTTCAGAAGCTCAACATTCTCGAGGAGCAGTTCGTGACGATATCCAAAGATGCCAACGGTGTCTCCTCCAAACATCCGAAGATGCTGGTGATCTGTGAAGATACCAGTGTCACCCCATTTGTCGTAGATTTCCTTGTAAACGAAGGACTTACTGACGATGGCGTGCTTCGTGTTGATTCTGACGAGAAAGGACAAGTCTCTGCAAGGGAATGGTTGCAGATCAAACAACGACTGTTTGGCATTGACCACAAGGACAATCCCCGGGTTATCGTATCGGTTCTTATGCTGCGCGAGGGTTTTGATGTGAACAACATCTGCGTCATTGTGCCCCTGCGGTCAAGCCAACAACCGATCCTCTTGGAGCAGATTCTCGGGCGTGGCCTGAGACTCATGTGGCGTGAACCCGAATTGCAGGAGGTCAAACAACAGAACCTGATTCGGGTTCTGAAGCGCAAAGAAGCTCCTCTCAACTATCTGGACATCCTCAGCATTGTTGAGCATCCAGCCTTCATACAATTCTACGATGAACTGGCGCAAGACGACTTGATCGGGCAGACCGAAGATCCACCAGTCGGGCGTGAAGGAGTGCTTGGCGACATCATGGAGGCGGGCCTCAAAGCAGACTTCGCAGAATATGACCTTGCGTGGCCAGTTGTCATCCAGGAGGAAGAAGAGACGCTGAGAGTATTGGAGCCTGCCAGTGACTACTTCTCGAGGTTCACGTACTACAGCCTTGACCAACTAAAGAGCATGCTCGGGAAGAAAGGAGATGCTTTCTATTCTGAGGAGATGACAGTCAAGACGCGATTTGGAGACTACCGTGTCAGTGGAAGCGTGTTCACGGTTCAGAGCTACAACGAGTTCTTAAGCAAATTGGTGGACACGGTAACTACGTTGATCCAGAACGTCAGCGCCCGCAAACTGAAACAGTTCCCGGCGTTGCAGATCAACCAGGCATTCTTGGTGCGCATAGCAGACGACTTCATAAAGACAAAGCTGTTTGGAGGTCCCTTTGACCCGTTGAGGGATGACAACTGGCGCGTATTGCTCATCGCCAAATCAGGAATCACCGAGCATCTGGTAACGCAATTCAGTCGACTCATATACGAAACCCAGAGGAACGTAGCCGTTGAGCGGGCCATCGTCCGACATCATTTGTTCTCCGAGATACCCTCTTTGCGGGTACGCGAGTCGTTTTCTGTGCCTTACGTCAAGACGATCTACGAGCGATTGCCATACCCATCCAATCGAGGCGAACTAGAACATTCTTTCATGGACTATTGCGACACAGACTCTTTGGTGACTGCGTTTGTGAAGATCAGCGAAGTCTATCATTGGTTCGCACGCCTGCTATATGTTCGAACCGACGGCATCTTGGCGAACTACTACCCCGATTTCGTGGTGAAGACAGCTGATTGCCTATACCTCGTTGAAACAAAAGCTCAACGTGACCTGCGTGACGAGAATGTCGGTCAGAAAATGCGCGCAGCACTGGATTGGCTCCGCATCATTAATCAACTCGATGTTGATGACCGGGAGCAGCGCCAGTGGAAGTACTGTCTGCTGGGAGAGAATCTCTACTACACTATGAAGAAGAACGGGGCCTCGATACCCGAGATCCTTGACGTCGCAGCTTTAACGGAACAATCACTGACTGAGATCAAAGGGTCACTGTTCTAGCCCAAGGGTTGATTAAGAAAGCGCGGTCTTCATCGCCGCTCCAGACACGCATGTCCGGGTTGCCTGCCTCGGTCTGACGGGGGAGGACGGTCAGCGTCGCGTGTGCGCTGCTGAGCTGCGAGCCCAGTTCCTCCCAGAGCTGCTTGAGCACGTCATAGTACGACTCCTCGCGCGCGTCGCCGCGGTGATACTGCTGCGCGACCGCCCCCAGATACCTTTCCACCGATGCCCTGAATGTCATGACCCCTCCCTGAGTCCAGCGAACGTTTCCATGTAAAGCATTGTAGCGCAAAATGCAACAAGCTGGATGTCCGCCTGCGCGGAGAAGCACCCCTCGCATGGGAAGAAAGTGCTCGGGGGCACGACGAATCAGGCGACTGTCCTCACCCGAGTGAGATGAGACGACGCTGTTCTTGCCTCACGGGGCGCTGAGGATATACTGTTTTCATGCGCCGGCGCTTGATATGACCGGCATTCCATGAGGTGAAATGTGAACTCAGCAGATATTCGAGAAGGTTATCTCCGGTTCTTCGAGGGATACGACCACCTGAGACTCCCCAGCGCCCCCCTGCTTTCACCCGACCGGACACTGCTCTTTATCGCAGCCGGCATGGTCCCGCTGAAGCAGTACTATCTGGGGGAGGTGACCCCTCCGAACCTGCGCATGACGTCGGACCAGAAATGCCTCCGAACGAACGACATCG
>Ga0209744_1000884_pt1 | contig 10534 bp, 8 predicted proteins | sample BarGraNGADG00311_2_FD_184494 | JGI IMG/M metagenome (GOLD analysis project Ga0209744, IMG submission 184494) | Arctic peat soil microbial communities from Barrow, Alaska - Barrow Graham LP Ref core NGADG0004-311 (SPAdes) (version 2) | ecosystem: Environmental > Terrestrial > Soil > Wetlands >... | reverse complement strand
AGTCCAGCAGCCGTGCGGCTTGCGGGTCACGCGTCCACACGCCGTTCGGACCGCGGAAGTCCGGGATGCCCGAGCCGGTGGAGATCCCCGCCCCAGCGAGGACCGTGACCCATGGCGTCCGGGCGGGCCCGTCGGTGTTCTGGGGTGCTCGTTCCACGTCCTCGACCGTACGCCCGCCCGCGGACGTCGCCCGCCGCCGGCCCGCCCCTGCCCACGCCCGCGATCCAAGCAGTCACGCCGGACACTGCTCCTGCCAGCGCCGCTGGTCGCGGCCCTTCGCCAGCACCGGCCGCGCCGTCGCGCCGCGGGACCACTCCGTGCATTGGACGGCGTTCCTCGAAAGCGCGGGTGCGAGCGCTGGTGCCCCGGTAACGCCGTCCGGCCGTCGCGACCGATGATCAAGCCATGTCCGCCAACCGCTCCCAAGGCCTGGTCCGACTTCTCGTGCTGATGACCGTCGCCACCGGCCTGGTCGATGCGGTGAGCTATCTGGCCCTCGGTCGCGTGTTCGTCGCGAATATGACGGGCAACGTCGTCTTCCTCGGCTTCGCGTGGGCCGGCGAGCGCAGCCTGTCCGCGGTGGCCTCGCTCACGGCGCTGGCAGCGTTCCTGGTGGGCGCGTTTGCCGGCGGGAGGCTGGCGGCCCGACGCGGCGGGCACCGTGGCCGACATCTCGCGGCCGGGTCAGCCATCACTCTTGTGCTGCTGGCGGTGGCTCTCGTCGTTGCCGTGCTGATCCCGCAGCCGTACGCGGGCGTGGGCAAGTACGCGTTGCTCGTGCTGCTCGCGGTGGCGATGGGCGTGCAGAACGCCACTGCGCGGTCACTGGGCGTGCCGGATGCGACGACGACCGTACTGACGATGACGCTGACCGGCCTGGTCGCGGACGTCCAACTCCCGGAGGGCGCGAACCCGCGGATGGGACGCCGCATCGGTTCGGTGCTCGCGATGCTCCTCGGTGCCGGTGTCGGCGCCGTGTTGGTGCTTCGGGCCGACCCGGCCTGGGCGGTCGCGGGCGCCACCACTCTCATGTCTGCAGTCGCCGCGGCCACCGCGCGGATGGCTCGCGGCACCTCGGCCGAGGACTGGAGAGCTGAGCCCGCGCGTCCGTCTCACATGTCCCGGTAGCGCTTCGCTGCGGCGACGTCGCGGCGCAGCTCCTCGGCCGTGCGACGGGGGCCGTAGCCGGGGGTGTCGCGTTGGATCCGCCAGGCCTCGGCCAGTGTCTCGAGTTCGACTACGTCGAAGCCGAAGGAGTCGATCAGCTCAGCTACGACTGCTCGAGCCTGAGCGTCGTCCCCCGCGATGACGAGGGCGCGGCGATTGGGCGTACCCGGCGCCTGCCCGTGCTCGGTGAGGTCGCCAGAGTAGATGTGGTTGAACGCCTTGACGACGCGCGACGTCGGCAGGTGGCGCTGCAGGAGCTCCGCGGTCGTCGTGGACTCGTCGTCGAGCTCGGGGATCTGGCCGTCCCGCTGCGGGTAGTAGTTGTTCGTGTCGATGACGATCTTGCCGGCGAGCGATTCGACCGGCACCGTGCCGATCGCGCGCAAGGGGATCGTCACGACGGCGATCTCGGCGACCTCCGCCGCCTCGGTGGGAGTGGCGGCGCGCGCGTGAGGCCCGAGCTCGGCGACGAGGTCCGCGAGCGTCTCGGGGCCGCGGGAGTTGCTCATGACGACGTCGTGGCCGTTCGCGACGGCGAGGCGGGCGAGCTGTGAACCGATGTGCCCCGAACCGATGAATCCGATGGTTGTCATGCTGAGTGAATCGAACGGGAAAGCGTGGCATTCCCGCCGCGCCGTCTGCGATCGCTACTTCGGGCTGATCGAGATCCAATGCTTGCGGTCGGAGGTGAGGTAGAGCCGCACGGTCACGATGGACGACACGCCGTCCTCCCACTGGCCCGTTCCGCGGCACGACATGGCCAGCGCCTTGCTGCCTGTCGCGGGCACCTGGAGCCCCGCGCGCTGGTCAGTCACCAGGACGGCATCGGTCATGCCGACCAGCGGGATCTTGCCCTGGGGCGCGTTCTTCGTCGAGAAGGCCACCGCCTCGGCGGCCACGTCTTGACAGCTCAGGGAGGCGATGTCCGCCAGGCTCGCCTTCTTCTGCTGGTTGAGGTACAGCGGGATTGCGATCGCAGCGAGGAGGCTGAGCAGGATGAAGCCGCCGACGACGCTGGCCAGGATGACCAGGACGCGCGTGCTGGAGCTGTGGCCTCCAGCGGGCGCCTGCGCGGTGTACGAGGGTTGGCCGCCTTGCCACGACTGGCCGCCCTGCCACGACTGGCCGCCCTGCCACGACTGGCCGGTGGGTCCAGCGGCCGTGCCCGCCGCCGGAGCGGCCGCTCGGTGGTCGGTCCACGACTGGCCGTCGAACCAGCGCAGAGCGGATGGGTCCTGCGGATCGGGGTACCAACCGGGTGGCGTGGGATTCATTTGAGGCTCCGGGACGTGGGAACCGCGCTTCCGGCGGCGCCAGTGATATCGGCATTCGCGTCGGCCAACTCAAGGAGGCGGCCCGAGCGGCCGAGGGTCAGGCCTCTCGCATGGTCTCGGCGAGCGCGGCCGCTCGCTCACTTGTGTAGATGTCTTCGAGGTAGATCGGCTGCCCGTCCGGGCCACCGAGGGGAACACGCCAGTTCGGGTACTGGTCGACGGTGCCGGGTTGGTTCTGCGTGCGCCGCTCGCCGACGGCGTCGGTGAGGGCGAGGCAACGCAGCCGGGACGGGGTGGCGGTCAGGGCGCGGTGCAACGCCGTGATGATCGTGGCCTCGTCGGCGTCGGCGTCGGCAGTGAGCAGTCCCCGTGACCGCAGGAGATCGAGCCAGGCTGCCTGCTGGGCGTGGTCGGCGACAAGCTCGTCCTCGAGAGATCGGGTGAGCAGACCGAGCTGGTGGCGAAGGCGGACATGGTCGCCGGCGAGGTAGCCCGCGGTCGGGGGCAGGTCGTGGGTGGTGACCGAGGCAAGGCAGTACTCGCGCCAGGCTTCCGGTGCCAGCGGCCCGGTGCCGCCGTCCCAGTCGAACTCGAACCACAGGATCGAGGTGCCAAGGATGCCGCGTTCGCGGAGGTAGTCGCGCACCCACGGCTCGACCGTTCCGAGATCTTCGCCAATCACGACGGCGCCGGCTCGCCGGGCCTCGAGCATCAGGATGCCGATCAACGCGTCGTGGTCGTAACGGACGTAGGTGCCCCCGGTCGGGGCGGCGCCCTCGGGTATCCACCACAGCCGGAACAGGCCGATGATGTGGTCCACGCGCAGGCCGCCGGAGTGTCGCAGTGCGCTGCGGATCAGGTCGCGGAACGGTGCGTAGGCCAGTTGCGCCAGCCGATCCGGCCGCCACGGCGGCTGGTTCCAGTCCTGTCCGGTCTGGGTGTAGGGATCCGGGGGAGCGCCGACGGTGATGTGGCGGGCCATCTCGTCCTGCCAAGCCCAGGAGTCGGCCCCGGTCGCGCTGACTCCGACGGCCAGGTCGTGCACGATCCCGAGCGGCATGCCCGCGCGAAGGGAGGCCCCTTGCGCGTCCGCGAGCTGCTCGTCGAGCACCCATTGCAGCCATCGGTAGAAGTCGATGCGGGCGGCGTGACCGGCTGCGAACGCCGCCACCTCGGGGCTGCGCGGGTGCTGCAGCTGCTCGGGCCAGCTGTGCCAGTCAACGCCGTAGGCATCGCTCACCGCGCACCAGGTCGCGAAGTCGCCCAGCGCTGCGCCCTCGCGCCAGCAGAACGCGCGATAGGCGATCGCCCGGTCCGGCTCGAGTCCCGCAGCGTGGATGAGCGCCAACGCCGCCCGCTTGGCTGTCCACGACGAATCCCGGTCAACCGCCTGCACGCTTGCTCGCGCTGTGCCCGCGAGGCGTTCGATCTCCGCCCGGGTCTTCTCGTCGAGGGAGGCGTATTCGGGGATGCGCTCCACCCGCAGGTAGATCGGGTTGGCGAAGCGCCGCGTGGTCGGCAGGTAGGGCGACGGTTCCATCGGCGGCATCGGTTCGGCCGCATGCAAGGGGTTGACGAGCACGAACGCCGCATCGTGCTCGGCGCCGGCCCACCCGGCCAGCTCGCTCAGATCGGTCAAGTCGCCGACGCCCCAGGACCGGGCAGATCGGACGCTGTAGAGCTGCGTCGCCAGGCCCCAGACCTTCCGGCGTCCCAGTCGCGCGGGCACACCCAGCCACGCGGGCGCCACGATCAGCTCACAGCGGCGCTCCTGCCCGCCGCTGGAGGCATACAAGCTGTGATACCCGGGCGCCACATCAGCCGGCACGACGAAACTGGCCTCCCCGACCCGCCGCCCGTCGATCTCGCGAGGTTCCTGCCAGTTCTCGACCTGCCCAATGCGCGAATGGACCGAACCGTCCTCGAGCACGATCCACACCTCGACGCTCGCGCCGTGATCGACGTGAACCTCCACGGTGCGCTGCACACCCTCCCGGGCCACGACATACGGCGGGAGCACGCTCCGCCACGCCTCGGACCTGCGGCGATCGAGCGCGGCCGCTCGAGACTGCTCGCTCGACGTGTCCACCCCGAGCGCCGCGAGCACCGCGGTCAAGGTCTCGGCAGCGACCTCGACGTGCCGACCTCGCCAATCCCAGTACTCGGTCGCCACGCCGAAGGCAGCAGCCAGCTCGGAGAGGACGGGATCGACGTCGGGCATGGACTCATCCAAGCGCACCCGCGCGGCGCGCCGCGCACCGCCGGGCCCGATCCACAAAGTGCGGGGCGCGAGAGCGAGGCATAGCGTGGATGCGTTCAGTGGTCGGACGATGTCGTCCGTCGGCTGAGAACTCAAGAGTCCATGTGTCGCAATGCTCGGCCCCGTTCGCCGAGCGCGAGCGGGCAGCATGGACCCTTCTGCCCGGCTCGGCGCGAGGTGCGCGCCGACTGCGGCACACACCGCTCGACCGCGATCGACGCGCTTGACGCCACTCCCCCCGCGCACATGACCCGCCCCCGGATCGGTCTGGCTGTGCGGCCCGGACACGAGCGCGAACGGGGGTAGAGATCGATGACGCGCACGGCCGTTCACTCTCGTCCGATGTCGCGCTTCGTCGCCCTGGCGGCCGCGCTGGCGATGCTGCTCCTCGGTGCCGGCTCGGCGACGTCCGCGTCCGCGGCCGCGGTACCCGCGCCGGCCCCCCTGACCAACCTCTCCCACCTGACCAACCATTCCCACCTGACCAACCTTTCCCACCTGAACTTCCTCCTCGACACGGTCCCGCTACCTGCCGTCGTCGGGCACACGACGTATCAGATCAACGGGCATGCCACCGCGCTGGCGCCGTGGACGTACGCGGACCGGAGCTCCGACGGCACCTTCCGGCGCGTCGGCGGCGGCGACCTGAACACGGCCACCGGCTACTACGGACAGGGCGCGTTCAACGCGGACGACATCGCGCGCGCCGCCGTCGTCTACTTGCGGCACTGGCAGCTGACGGGGAGCTCGGACAGCAGGGAGCACGCGTTCCAGACGCTGCGCTCTCTCACCTACCTGCAGACCACGGTCGGCCCGGGCGCGGGCAACGTGGTGCTATGGCAGCAGGCCGACGGCACCCTGAACCCGAGCGCGACACCCGCTGAGCTTCCGGACCCGAGCGACTCGGCGGAGTCGTACTGGCTGGCCCGCACGGTGTGGGCGCTGGGCGAGGGGTACGCGGCGTTCAAGGACGCCGACCCCCAGTTCGCGTCGTTCCTGCAGGACCGTCTGCACCTGGCGCTCGCCTCGCTGAACAGGCAGTCGTTGGCGAAGTACGGCACCTTCGACCTGGCCGACGGCGTGCCGGTCCCGGCCTGGCTGGTCAATGCCGGGGCGGACGCCTCGGCGGAGGCGGTGCTCGGCCTCGCGGCCTACGTCAAGGCTGCCCCGGCTGACGGCGACGCCAGGACCGCGATGGCCCGGCTCAGCGAAGGCATCGCCGCCATGTCGTCCGGGTCGGTGAACCGCTGGCCGTTCGGGGCGATCCTGCCGTGGAGCAAGTCGCAGACGTTCTGGCACGCGTGGGGCGGCATGGCGCCGGCCGCGGTCGCGACGGCGTCCGTCGTGCTGCACCGGCCCGACCTCCTCCTCGCCGCGGTCAAGGATGCTGCCCAGTTCACGCCGCAGCTGCTGGCCGCGGGCGGACCGGACAACCTCTGGTCGCCGACGCCGGGTGACGCGCAGATCGCCTACGGCGCGGACTCGCGCGTCGAGAGCCTGGTGGCCACCGCGAAGGCCGCGAGTGCGCCCGGGCTCCTGGACGTCGCCGCGGTGGCGGCCGGGTGGTTCTTCGGTGCTAACCCCAGCGGCGCCCCGGCCTACGACCCGGCGACGGGCGTCGCCATCGACGGCATCGATCCCGGCGGCCAGGTCAACCACAACTCCGGCGCGGAGTCCACCATCCACACGTTGCTGGCCATGCTGACCCTCGACGCGAACCCCGGACTGAGGGCGCAGGCCCTGGGCATCACCTCGACCGTCGCCATCGACGGGCTGACGGTGGTCGAGGCCGAGTCCGGCACGATCACCGGCAGCGGGACAACCGTCAGGCCTGCGTCGGCGTGGACCGGCGAGGCCTTGTGGTCCAACGGCGCGTACGTCGCGCTGAACGCCGGTGGCGCGGTGAGCATCCCGGTGGCGGCGTCGGGCCAGGACCGGAACGTGTACCCGGTGGTGGACCAGAGCGAGGCCCGCGCCGGGAGCACGGCCTGGACGGCGGGGCGGACGCAACTCGGCAGCACCCCGAACGGCGGCGCGGCCGGCCAGGGCATCACCGATGCCCCCGGCAGGCTCTTCCCGTTCACGCTCGCGCGCAGCCTTCCGGCCGGCGCCTCCGCGGTGGTCGGCACCAGCAGCGGGGCGGCGTCCCTCGACGCCCTGCTGCTCCAGCCGCTGATCTCCTCGGTCGCCGTGACCGGGCCAGGTGGTGACTCGACGTTGTACATCAGTGCCGCGCGGGCGTCGATCACGCGGACGATCCACGTGCCCAAGGGCTTTGTGGCGCTACAGCGCGCGTTCGACTCGAGCGGCCGGCCGGTCGCGGCAGGTCGTGACGGCGCGGCTGCCGGACGCTCCGTCCGGGTCACGGTGGCCGCGGGTGGCTTCACCTTCGTGACGCTGGTTCGGAGGTAGCGCACGGATCGGTTCGGCAACGACGCAAGAACCCCCGTTCGAGGGCACAAGAAGATGGAGATGCTCATGAGATCAAGGACGATCGCAGCGACGTTGACCGCGCTGGCTCTCGGAATGACCGCCGCGTGCGGCGGCGGCTCGGGAGGAGCGTCTACCGGCGCCCTCACCGCCAAGGGACCCATCAAGGTGTGGCTCTCGAACAACCCCGAGGAGATCGCCTGGGGCAAGGCGATGGTCAAGGCGTGGAACACCGCCCACCCCAACGAGCTGGTCACTGCTCAGGAGATTCCCGCCGGCAAGACATCCGAGGAAGTCATCGGGGCGTCGATCACGGCCGGCAACGCGCCCTGCCTGGTGTTCAACACCTCACCCGCCGCGGTCCCGCAGTTCCAGAAGCAGGGCGGTCTGGTTGCCCTCGACAGCTTCAACGGGGGAGCGGCGTACATCGAGTCGCGCACCGGTGGCGGGGCCGACCAGTACAAGTCGCCCGACGGGAAGTTCTACCAGATCCCCTGGAAGTCGAACCCGGTGATGATCCTGTACAACAAGGACCTGATGGCGAAGGCCGGCGTCGACCCGGCGAACCCGCCACTCGCAACGTACGCCCAGTTCCTGGCCACCAGTCGCAAGGTCGTCTCGAGCGGGGCGGCGCAGGCCGCGATCTGGCCGGCACCCACGAGCGAGTTCTTCCAGCCCTGGTTCGACTTCTACCCGCTGTACGCAGCCGAGACCGGCGGTACCCAGCTGATCAAGGACGGCAAGGCGACCTTCAACTCCGATGCCGGCACGAAGGTCGACACCTTCTGGGCAACGATGTACTCCGAGGGTCTGGCGCCGAAGGAGAAGTACAGCGCCGACTCCTTCGCCGACAAGAAGGCCGCGATGGCGATCGTCGGTCCCTGGGCGATCGCGGTCTACGGGAAGGACATCAAGTGGGGCGTCGCTCCGGTCCCGACCTCGACCGGCAAGAGCGCTGACCAGATCTACACGTTCTCGGACGCCAAGAACATCGCGGTCTACTCCGCGTGCAAGAACCAGGGCACCGCATGGGATGTCCTGAAGTTCGCCACCAGTACGGACCAGGACGGCAAGCTCCTCGAGATGACCGGGCAGATGCCGCTGCGCAAGGACCTCGCGACGACGTACCCCGACTACTTGACGCAGCACCCCGAGTACAAGACCTTCGCCGACCAGGCGTCCCGGACGGTCGAGGTGCCGAACGTGTCGAACTCCGTCGCGATCTGGCAGCAGTTCCGTGACGAGTACTCCTCGGCGGTGATCTTCGGCAAGACCTCCGTCGCCGACGCATTGAGCAAGTCGGCCGACAAGGCGACCCAGCTCGCCGGCCAGCCGTGACCGGGAGCCTCCTCGATGACAACTGACCTGGAGACGGCCGACGCTGCTCGTCCATCGTCATTGCGCTCGCGGCTGACGGCCCTCTTGGGCCGTCAGCCCCTGGGGCTCCTCTTCGCTGGGCCCTATATGGTCTTTCTCGCTGCCCTCTTCGCCTACCCGCTGGGTCTCGCGGTCTGGATCAGCTTCCACCGCTACTTCTTCGCTGCCCCCGGGGCGCAGGTCGACCGTCCGTTCGTCGGCTTCAACAACTACAAGACGGTGCTGTCGGACCCGGCCGTCCGCAAGTCGTTCCTCAACGTCGGCGAGTTCCTCGTCATCAACGTGCCACTCACCGTCGTGCTGGCGCTGGTGCTGGCAACCGCGCTGAACTCCGTCGTCCGCCTCCGGTCGTTCCTGCGGACGTCCTACTACATCCCCTACGTCACGGCGAGCGTGGCGCTGGTCGCTGTCTGGCTGTTCCTCTTCAGCCAGGACGGGATGGTCAACCATCTCCTCGGTCCGGCCGCGCCCAAGCCGTCCTGGCTGGTGAACAGCGGGCTCGCCATGCCGGTGATCGCGCTCTTCGTCACCTGGAAGCAGCTGGGGTTCTTCATCCTGCTCTACCTCGCGGCACTGCAGGGAGTCTCCAAGGAGCTGTACGAGGCAGCCTCGATCGATGGCGCCGGGCGGGTTCGCTCGTTCCTGAGCATCACGGTTCCCGGGGTGAGGCCCGTCACGACGCTGGTCGTGATCTTGGCGACCATCACCGGGGCCAACCTGTTCACTGAGCCCTATCTGCTGACGAACGGTGGCGGACCCGACGGCGCGTCGACCTCCCCGGTCTTCGTCATGTACCAGAAGGGCATCGAGCAGGGCAATCCCGACGTCGCTGCGGCGATCGGGGTAATCCTGGTGGTCGTCGTTCTCCTCATCTCCCTCATCTACCGACGCGTCCTGGAGAGGGACTGACATGGCTGCCACCGAGACGCGAACACCACCCGTCGCTGCGCCCGATGCGGGCAAGCCGGCCGCGCGGAGGAAGCCTCGGAGCTGGCCGAGCCTCCTCGTCCTCCTGCTCGGCGCGCTGGTCTTCCTGTTCCCCTTCTACTACATGGTCGTTGGATCGCTCCAGGCCAAGCCGGACACCTCCCTGGGTGGTGCCTTTCCCACCGGCGGGTTGACGCTGCACAACTACGGCGAGATCAACGGCCGCGTCAACCTCGGCAAGTCGCTGGTCAACTCAGGCATCTTCACCGGCGGCGTGATCCTCGCCACCGTCGTGTTCGGCGTCCTTGCGGGGTATGCGTTGGCCCGGCTCCAGTTCCGGGGTCGGGGCACGTTGTTCGCGGCGATGCTGCTGGTCCAGATCGTCCCGTTCCAGCTCCTCATCATCCCGATCTACGTGATGATCGTCCGCTCCTACGGGCTCGCGGACACCTACCTCGGCATGATCTTGCCGTTCGCCATCAACTCGACGGCCGTCTTCATCTTCCGGCAGTTCTTCCTTCAGCTCCCCGAGGAGCTCTTCTCCGCCGCCCGGCTTGACGGTGCTGGAGAGTTCCGGGTCCTGTGGTCGGTGGCGCTGCCGTTGGTCAGACCGGCACTCCTCACCGCGGTCCTGCTCACCTTCATCGGACCGTGGAACGAGTTCCTCTGGCCGTTCCTGGTCACCAAGCAGACCGACATGCAGCCACTTGCCGTGACGCTGGCGAACTACATCAGCAACATCGCTGGTCGAGCGTCCAACCCGTTCGGCGCGATCCTCGCCGGTGCGGTCGTGCTCGCCGCACCGGCGGTCGCGCTGTTCGCCGTGTTCCAGAAGCACTTCATCGCCTCTGATCTCGGCTCCGGGCTCAAGGGATAGCGACGACGGCGGCGTCCGAGCGGGTCGTGGGCACCTCGCGACTTACGGACAAATGAACCGAGGACACCCACGGCCTGGTGCCGAAGGTCACCTTCGTCGAAGGCCTCCTCTTCCGCCCGGGCACCTGGTTCGCGTGTCGCGGCCAGAGCGACTCCACTCTGGGCGTCGCGAACTGCGCCCGGGCGACACGTACTGGGCCCCCCGCGCGGCATCGGCGGCCCG
>Ga0209744_1000881_pt1 | contig 10554 bp, 3 predicted proteins | sample BarGraNGADG00311_2_FD_184494 | JGI IMG/M metagenome (GOLD analysis project Ga0209744, IMG submission 184494) | Arctic peat soil microbial communities from Barrow, Alaska - Barrow Graham LP Ref core NGADG0004-311 (SPAdes) (version 2) | ecosystem: Environmental > Terrestrial > Soil > Wetlands >... | reverse complement strand
GCTGCCGAGACAGCCCTCGCCCACCCACCCGAGCTCGCCGCTCGGCAACAGACGACTTGTCCTAGGGCGCGGTTCAGGATTCTGAAGGGCGCGTCATTTCGCCGCGAAACGTGGGGGTGTCGACGCCCAGGTCGGATCGGATGGCCATGATGGCTCCTCTGCCTGCAGGCAACAGCCGATGTGCCACTCATCCAAGTACGAGGCCGGGATGCGTTCTGCCGGTCTGCTCGGAGAACCCCTACGGAGCGCTACCTTCCTTCAACAGGTCGAATCGCAGGTGCGAGACGGGTCCGGCCAGCAGCGGCAGCCGGCGCCGCTGCCGCCAGAGCACCGGGCTCCCGTCGGTGCCGCGGGCCAGCGCGTAGCGACGCTCGAGGCGTAGGCCCTGGTTCGGCACGGCGCTCGCCGCGAGCACATGTCCGGCGCCCGCCCCGATGAGCTCCGACCGGGGGCCCGCGCGCGGCACCGGCGGGGTTTGGCTGAGGTCGGCCACCAGGCCTTGCACGAACACCCGGCGCGCCGGGGCCGGTCGGGTCTCGATCCGGTACGGGTGCCAGTGCTCGGGCAGCGTGGTCGACGGCTCGTAGGTGAAGGCGCGGGTCCTGGTCCGCCGGGTCTCCGCAAGGGCTGCGCTCGCGTCGGCCGACAGCGCGAGGTCGAGCCCGTCGGCCCGCAGTTCTACGGCCCACATCACGTTCGCGTCCTCGTCGACCCCCAGCAACACGTCGTCGAGCGCGGGTCCGGACAGCGGGGTGGTGGCCGCCGGCCAGACCACGAGCGAGGAGCGATCCAGGCCGCGCGTCCGGAACAGGGACCACGGCCCGGGGGCCTCGTCTGGCCCGGCGGGCGGGTCGTCGTCGCCGGGCGGGATCGTCAGGTCCCACCAGTCGTCGAACCCGTCCTTGACCCGGACCCCGGCCAGGGACACGACCACCCCGGAGCTCGGTGGCGGGTCCGCGCCGGGTGCATCGGGCGCGGGCGACGGGATAGGGATGGTGAACCAGTCGTTCGCGTGGTCGCAGATCAGCTCGATCAGCAGGGCTGTCGCCAGGTGCGATCGGTCGGGCGGGAACCCGCCGATGTCGACGGCTGCGTCCTCGATCTGCCACCAGCGTGGCGCCGGCGCGCCCGGGTACTGCAACCGCTGCGGCAGCACCTGACGCGCGGCGTACTGCGGCGCCGGTAACGGCCCGGAGGCGTCCGCGGTGAACCAGTCCACGTCGCCACCGTCGTGCCCGGAGACAGTGAGCGCGGTGCCACCGACCGGGACCTCCGCCTCGTAGGTGAGGGTCTCGGCCTGCCAGAAGTCCGGCCGGACCGAGAGCCCCTGGATCGAGGGGTCGCCCTCGGGGACGAACCCACCCCGCCACGCGGCCAATCCGTCGACGGACCCCGCAAGCGTGTTGCCGTAGGGCGCCGGTAGCTCACCGAAGGCGCAGGCCTCACGCTGGGCGGGGGTCAGCACGCCGTCGATCGCCCGGCCGACGCGGACCCGACGCCCGACCGTCCACCAGTCCCCCGTAGCCCCCTCGACCAGCGCCTCCGCCGGGACGACGGTCGGGTCGAGCCCGGCAACCGGTTCCAGCGGGGTGTGCGCCACCTGGAGCTCGACCAGGACCGGCGACGACGCGTCCTCCGCGGCGTGCTCGCCGACCTGCCACTGCCGCCCGAGCATCCACAACGGGTCGGCGACCTCAGCGGCGAAGCCGCGCTGGGTGTCCGTGTACGGCGGCATCGGCTCCAGGCGCCGGTAGTGCTCCCAGGTCATGGTGACTCCTCCAGGTCGCTTCCGGCTCGGCCCGAGGCGAGCACCATCGACGTCGGCACGGCCAGTGCCCACGCGCCGAGCTCGTCCGGCTGGGCCATCCGTGCCCTGGCCAGCTCGCGGGTCGAGAGCACGATCGCGGGCAGCGCCTCGGGCGTGATCGGGAACCGTTCGTCGGGGGGCACCGCCAGCAGCACGGACTGTTGTGCGCGGGCCCGGGGGGCGTCGAAACCAAACGAGGCGTGCGTGGTGTGCCGACGGCTCGGCACCGTCTCGGCCCAGTCGTCGAGCAGCGCGATCCCCGCCGGCCCGCCCGCGGTCGCCGCCTGCCCGTAGACGACCACGTGCCGCTCCGAGCTCACCGGCACCGCCCAGAGCCTGGCCGGGTCGCGCGCGGCGGCGGGCCACGCGGTGAGCACCTGATGCGCCTCCAGGCGCGCGACGGCGGGCCGCACTGCGGCGACCACCTCGAGCCAGTCCCGGTCGAGGTCCGGTGCCGCGGTCACCGCGGGCAGCGTGCCGGTGCAGACCAGCGGCAGGCCCGACGACGGGACGAGCAGCGCGTGGATCCGGGTCCCCAGGGTTGCCGCGTCGGCCGTCGCATCTGCGGCCGGGTCCCCGGCGGCCGCGATCCGGGCGGCGAGGACGTCGGCGGCCCCCTCATCCGGGAGCCCCCACGCTCGCGCGGGGCCGGTGACGGGAGGGTCGGCGGCCAGTTCTGCGAGGACGTCGGCGGCACCCGCCCGCAGGCTCGTCAGCCGGCCCCGCAGCTCGGCCTCGCCCGCCGCGGCATCACCGGCGACGTCGGGCATGCCGCGCTGGACGTCGAGCAGCGAACACAGCCGGTCCAGCGCGCGCCGCCGGTCCCCGGCCGTCCCTCCCGTGGCCGGGCCTCCCAGCACGGCTGCGGCGAGGGAGTTCAGCCGTGCCTGGGGGACGAGCACGGCGTCGGGCACGGCGAGCCCGAGGTCGACCAGGGTCACCGTCGAGGCGTCCAGCGTCCAGGTCCACGCCTCGGCGGGCCCGGTGTCGGCGTCGAGCAGTGCGCAGAACGCCGGGTCGGCGACCGTCGCCGGGGACGCCGGGTGGGACGCGCCGATCGGCAGCGCGAGCAGGACCGTGGTGCGCACCGAGAACCCCTGGCGTTGCGTGCGCAGCACCCGCAGCTCGGGTGGCGCGCCGAGCCCGGCGGCTGCCTCCATCGACTCCGCAGCGGCAGCGGCCCGCCCCGAGACGACGTCGTGCACCGCGTCGGCTACCAGGAGGTCGCCGTAGGTGTCGACGACCTGCCGGAGGTCGTCGAGGCTGCCCACGCTCGCGGGCAGGGTCGCCGGGTCGGTGTCGAGCACATGCTGGCCGTCGCAGACCCGCCGCCCGGCCCACTCGGGCCTGGCGGGGAAGCGGCGCCGCAGCTCCAGCACCGCCGCCGGGTCGCCAGCGCGACGTTCGATCTCGCGGCCGAGCGCCTCGCTGACATGCACGCCCAGGCGGACGTCCCCGCCGAGGCGAGCCGCGAGGCGGACCAGGTCCGATCGTGCGGTGATCTGCCAGCGGGTGTCGTCGTCGTGGACGGCGTGGTCGCGCAGCACGGCGGCCGCGAGCGACTGCGCGTTGCCGGGGGCGTGCAGCAGCCCGGCGGTGGTCGGCGGCGTCGGGTCGACGGCGGGGTCAAGGTCGTCGACCCAGCCATACGCCCCGAGCCGGCGCGGCACGTCTCGGGCGATAAGCCGGCGCAACCGGCGGGTCCCGACCGCCGTCACCCAAGGGTCGATCCGGTGGCTGGAGGAGTCGATGACGGCGGCCACTGCGGGTCCGAGCGACCCGCCCTCTGCGAGTGTGTCGTCGCGTCCCGCGAGCTGGCGCACCGCCTCGCGCACGTCCTGGAACTGGCGCACGATCGCGAGCGCGTCGCGGTTCGGCGGGTTCTCGGAGTCGAGTCGGTCCTGCGCGTACTGCGGCAGCTCGGAGACGACGTCCCCGATGGACGCGTCGTTCGCGAGCTGCTGCACGTCGTTGAGCGGCAGCACGTAGCTGCGGGTCCAGGCTCCCCAGGCGTCGGGCGCGAGTCGGGACACCTCAGCCTGGGTGAGGAGCAGGGAGTGCCGGATCAGCCGGGCCAGCAGGGGCGGATCGAGCTCGGTCTCGTCGCGGAAGTTGGCCAGGTCCTCCCAGCGGGTGCCGAGGTAGCCCTCGAGCAGCTCGCGCAGGCTGCCGCGACCGGTCGCGCCCGGCTGCACGTAGCCGAATGCCTCGTAGCGGCGCTGCGGCGGGGGTTCCTGCTCCAGGGAGGGCGCGGCCATCGCCTCCCACTCGGCGATGGTGTCCTTCGGGTTCTTGCCGTTGACCGCCGCGCCCAGCAGTGCCACGACCTCGAGCGGCAGGAAGGAGCGCGAGCCGAGCCGGCGGCTCGTCGGGACCCGGCCGATGATTTCCAGCAGGCGATCGGCGCCGGCGCCGGTCGCGGTCCCGCCGGCCGAGGCGGCCGCCGACCACGCGGCGAGCACGCGCCCGAGGATGAAGGTCACGCCCTGCTCGAACACGGCGTCCACGGGCGCGGGGCGCCAGTGGACGAGGTCCACCGCTGGTAGGACGCCGTAGGGGACGTCGCCGACCCGGAGCGCGGGCCAGGGTCCCAGCGGGGCGAGGTTCCGCGAGGCCCAGGCGCCCATCTGTGGGGTCTCCGCGGAGCCTTCGACGTCCTTCAGCCACCGCTGCCAAAGCACCGGCCACAGGGCGGTGACCAGGTGCGGGATCACGTCGAGCAGGCTCGTGTCGATCGCTGCGACACCGTCCAGCCGCGGCCTCGAGGTAAGGACCCCGGCCAGCCCGTTCGCGGTGCCGCTGCCGGTCGAACGCGCGACGGCCAGCCACCGGCCGGGGTCGCGGCCGACGTCGGTGGTGGGCGCGCCCGCAACCGTGTTGGTCGCCGTCATGGGCGGCACGAGGCCGAGAGTGCCGTTGCCCGCGTGCGCCTCGAACACCGCGCGAGGGTCGGTGTCCGCCAGGCCGGTGACGAGCAGCACGTCCAGGTGCGGCCCGTCGGGCAGCTCCACCTCGGTGGCGAGCCCGACGTCCACTGCGACGGCGTACGACGTCCACCAGAGGTCCGGCAGCTGCTCGGGCCGCAGGTCTGCCATCGCGGTGGGGATGTCGCCCTGGGCTGCGATCGCCGCGAGGTCTGGGCGCAGCTCGCCGAGGAGCCGCAGCCCGGCGCCCGCGCCCGCGTCACCCCACAGTTGCAGCACGTCGGGAAGCGCGGCCCGGTAGTCGAACCCGCGACCCTGGTTGTCGTAGTCCTGGGTCGCTGCGAAGCCGTCGCCCTGCGGGACGACCGGGACCTCGCGCAGCAGGTACGCCGCCCGGGCCCCGCCGACGGCACCCGCGAGCGAGGTGAACGCCGCGGAGCCCTCGTCGGTGGTGAGGTCGCCACCGGCGTGACCCCAGCACGCGGCCACCCGGTCGGCCTCCTGCCGGGACGGCGGCAGGGGAGGACCGCCGAGCGCCACCGGGTCGGGGTGCACGCGAACCCGCAGCAGCCATGGGTCGCCCGCGTTCTGGGGTCTCCGATAGCGAGTTTCCAGGCGCATCGGCAGCAGCACGCCGATCGAGTGCCCGTCCACCAGCGGATCCAGGCGCAGGCGCGCGGTCTGGTCGAGGTCGAAGACGTCGTCGTCGGCGAGCGCGGCGCTGTCGACGAACGTCTGGCCGTCCCCGACGCGCCCGCCGTTCGCGGCGATCACGTCGAGCATGCGCTGGGCCGTCTCGAGGGTCATCGCGGGCGCCGCTGCAAGGAACCGCCGGCGCGGGTCGGGGCTCAGCTGGTCCAGCACGCTCTGCGCGTCCGGGAGCGACTCGAGCCACGTCGACCACTCCAGGAACAGGAAGATGTTCTCCTTGCGCTCCCCGTCGAGCGCGTCCAGCTCGGCGTCCAGGGCGGCCACGCCGCGGTGAATCTCGTCGAACCGCGTCTGGAGCCCGACGGCGTTCTCGGCCTGAGCGCGCAGCACGGGGTCGTCCAGCCGGGCCGGGTCGCCGACGAGCAGCCAGCCGGGGATGGCGGCCAGCTCGGCGGCTGCCTTCGCCGCCTGCTGCAGGGCGACGGCGCGGGCATTGCGTGCGGTCTCGCGCTCGTCGCGTCGTGCGGTCATGGCGTTGTCCCAAAAGTCACAGGAGGTTCCCGAGGAAGACTCGCACGGGCGGGTCGAAGGTGTTCTCCGCGAACGTCGCGCCCTCGGGCGACGCGTCCCCGGGCTTGTACGAGAACCGGTAGCCCGGCGGTGGCTCCTCGAGCACGAGCCAGTGGTCCAGGCCGGCCGACGGCGGGACCCCGAACCCGAAGAACACCAGGTCAGGGGTGAGGGTGCCGCTGAACGACGGGTAGTCCCGGTGCGGCGGGGGGTCACCGGGGTTCGGGCCGTTGTCGACCTCAGGGACACCCGCCCACGGGTCGGGGCCGCCCGCGTTCGCGACGAGGTAGACGAGCGTGGCGGGATAGCGCCGGAACAACTCGGTGTGCAGCACGACGACGAGGTTCGCGCCGTGGCTCGGGTCGGCCAGGTGGCTGAGGTCACCCAGCGGCGAGGCGTCCGGCCACAGGGGCAGGTCCGTGTTCAGCGAGACCACCGGGCGGATGTCGGTCGCGACCCCACCGGCCGCGACGTTGACGCGCTGCCAGAACCGGCGAAGCGGGGTCCACCGGGTCGTAATCGGCAGGTTCCGCCAGCGGAGCTCGCCGAGGGTCTGCACATTCGCCCCGAGCAGGACGGCGTCGACGAACGGCGGGTTGGTCTGCACCGCGAGCACCCGGTCCGCGGGGATGTCGCCTGACCCGGGCAGTAGCCAGTCAGGGGAGTTGTCGGAGAGGAACTTCCACAGCGGGATGTCGATCTCGGGTGAGACGTCCGGCTCGGCCAGGAACGGGGCGCGCAGCCCGGATATGGTGCCGAGCACCCGCTCGACGACGACCGGCCGGGCCACCGTCGGGTCGATCCCGGCGGCGACCGAGTCGGCGAACGCGCTGAGGTCCGGCAGCGGCGAGCAGAAGGAGACCGGGGGCTCGTCCCGCACGCGCTCGAGCAGGTCCTTTGCGGCGCCGGGGTCGTCGATCAGGGTCTGCGCGAGCGGCCCGGCGGTGTCCGCGTTGTCGTAGAACTCCGTGAGGATCTCGTTCGCCTGCTGGCGCAGGGCGCCGGTGAGGTCCTCCAGGGCGGCCGGGTCGGCCAGGGTGTCCAGGATCCGGGCCTCGTCGTCGCGGAGCTTCTGCGGCGGCGGGCAGGTGTTTGCCGCGACGATCAGGCCGGGCAGTGAGGTTGCGCCGGGCCCCGCGGCCCGCGCGAGCGGCCCGCGCCGTCGCAGCATCCGCCGGGCGGAGCTGCTGAACAGGGCGGGGGCCAGCGCGGGCGTGCGGCCGGCGACGGCTCCCAGCGCGCTGCCGCCGCCGTCGGCCGGCATCCGTCTGAGCAGCGGCGCGAGGGTCGCGAGCCGGGCAAGGGAGTCGGCCGGGACACGCCGCTGCCACAGGCTGCCCGCGGCGCGCAGGCCGAGGGTGAGGTGGCGGATCCGCTGCGCCGCGGCGGCCACCGCGGCCGCCTGCCGGGCGGCGCCGTCGGCGATCCGGTCCTGCCACGCGATTGCCACCCAGGCGCCGAGCCCGGCCGCACCGCGGTTCCTGGGGTCGGTCCGCATCTCGCGACGCCACCCGTCCGGCACGACGTCGTCGCCCGGCGGCGGCCACTGCCAGTCCTGGCCGTCGACCGGGCCCGGGTGCCACGGGACGTCGTAGCGGGGAACCGTTAGCACCCAGCGGCCCGCGTCGCTGAGGTCGGTCGCGAGCGCCTCGATGGTGGTGGCGACCTCGCCGGGGAGCGGGTCGGTGACCGGCGGCTCGCCCGCCTTGGGGACAACGGTGAGCGCCGCGCCGGTCGCCAGGACCGTGCCGGGGACCGGCCCCACCGCCACCTGGGCCCGGCCGAACTGCTTCTCGGCGAGCAGCCGCTGGTCGTCGTCGGACAGGGGCTCGAGCCGTCGGGCAATTGACGCGAAGTCGCCCTCCTCCGACGTCGTGCGGAACCCCCAGCTGTCGAAGCACTTCAGCGTCACGCTCCCCGCACCACCGGACCACGAGTCGGCCAGGGTGCTCGTTCCGTCGGCGGCGAGGACTGCCTGCCAGCCGGGCACCAGGGCGGCCACGTAGTCCTGTCCGGTGCCGAGCCTGCGCGGGCTGATGATCCGGGCGAACGGTGACCGGTCAACGATCGTGTGCACGTGCGCCCACCGGTGCGCGTCGGCGAGCGGGTGCCAGTCGAAAAGGGTCTTCCCCTCGAACAGCGCGAGCGAGGTGAGCTGGACCCGGCCATCGGCCAGTCGGGTCACCTCGGCGGGCGTGCCGACCACGAGGACGAGCCAGGGGCGCACCGCCACGAGCCCCGCCGCGTGCGGCTGCGGCGAGTAGCGCCACGGCAGGTCGGGGGTCGCGACCTCAACGTGGGCCATCATCGTGGCCTCGGCGTCGATGCAGCCGGGGTGCGGGCGGCGGCCGGTGATCTGCCCGCCTGCGAGGTTCGCGACGTCGCCCGGTCCGGCGAGCAGGAACGACGCGGGCGCGGGCGGGAGGTCGCCGTCGTCGTCGTGCAGGGTGATCGGCAGGTCGGCGGCGAGCCGGGCGGTCGCCGGGGGGTTGGTGGCCAGGGCGTAGACCGCCGGCCGCTGCCAGGCGACGAAGTCGTTCATCACACGCCTGCCAGCACGACGGCGGAGACCAGGTCGGGTTCGGCGACGGCGAACGCGCGGGGGTCGGGGCTGACGCGGGCCGCCTGGTGGGCACCGGTGGCGCTGTCGTGCCGGACGCCGTCGGAGGTGCTGACCCAGGTCTCGGTGCCGACCGTGACCAGTGGCGCCGTGGTGGCCAGCGCCGGGGTGGCGTCGCGCGCGGCGACCATCGCCATCAGGATCCCGGGCAGCTCGCGCGCGATCCCGGCGAAGATCCCCAGCGGGATCAGCTGCTCGCCGCGCACCTTGCGGAACACCTGGGGCTTCGTCGTCTGCGCTCTTGCGGCCCCCAACAGGTCGGGGCCGCCGGCGGAGACCACCCCGGCGGGGAGCTGCTCGAACGCTGGACGGTTGAGGGCCTCCGCCTGGCTGAGGGTGATGAAGGACCCCGGCGCGAACAGGTCGCCGACGCCCGACGTCTGCTGCGGCACCGTGGCGCTGACCTTCTGGTTGCTGCCGAGCGGCGCGCCGTCGAGCCGGTCTATGGGGATGGTCAGCGGGACGCGCTTCTGCTGCCAGGCGACGCCGCCGCGGGGCAGCACCAGGGCGAGCTTCGGGGGCACCGGCAGCGGCGCGAGCACGACCTCCCGGTCCGGGCCGCCGACGGCGTGCAACGACTCGGGCCGGACCTCCTCACGCCGCAGCAGGTCGGCGGCGCGGGTCGGCGGCACGGCCGGGGGGCTGTCCGAGCTGCCGAAGGTGAACGTCTCGTGGAAGTGGAAGTCGTGCAGGAAGGTCTCGACGGTCAGGCGCCCGGAGATGGTGACCGGGCCGGGGCCGTCGAGCGTGCCGTCCAGGCGGATGCCGCCGAACGTCAGCCCGAAGATCTCCACCTCGAACCCGGCGCTCACCTCGGCGTGCATGTGGAACGGCGTGAACTGGACGATCGCGTCGACGCTGAGGAACCCGTGCGCGCCGCACCCGCCGGCCTCGATCCCGGCTTCGAAGTAGCCGCCGAGCTGGACCGTGTTGGACGTGACGGCGAGGTACCCCTCGGCCCGCACCTCGATGCCAGGGACCGGCAGGTCGAGGTGGAACCCGAGGCGCCGCAGCGGCGGGATGTTCGCCGGTTCCGGGCGGAAGCCAGGGTAGAAGCCGCCGACCGAGAGCACCGTGTACCCGGGGCTGCCCCAGGACTGACGGAACGCGAGGTCGCCGTAGATCGTGAAGATGTCGAGCAGTCCGCTGTCGACGAGGCTGGCGTCCACCGAGAGCAGCCGCTGGGCGAAGTCGATGACGCCGACGACGTCGACCCGCAGCTTCAGGATGGGCGCGATGCCGGCGCGCGCGATCCCGACGATGACGATGCGCTGGGGTCCGGGCAGTTCGACGAGCACTCCGAGGTCCAGGGAGCAGAAGCCCTGGCCGGCGATCTCCAACCAGGACAGCCGCAGCGTCGGACCGGCCACCGAGGAACCGACGCGGGGGATCAGGATGACTTCGAGGGCAGCCAGGGCGCGGCGCGCGCTCTCGCCGACGTCGAGCGGGAACAGGGCCTCCCCGGCGCTGCCGTCGCGCAGCTTCGAGGCGAGGGCGGGCACGTCTACGCTCCGGTTGATGCCGACGACGCCGCCGATGCGGGAGAGCTGGAAGCCGAAGCCCACCTGGATGCCTGGGGTGAAGCCCGCCGCGAACACCGTCGCGAAGGACGGTTCGGAACCCGCCCGGCGCAGGCTCGCGAGCGCGGCGACCTCGATCACGCCCAGGTGCAGGGAGAGGGCGCCGTTGACGCCGTCGGGCAGGACGGCGATCGAGCCGTCGCCGACGACCGGCCCGGCGTCCAGGTGCGCGGTGACCGCGTTGGGCGGCAGCGGCCCGATGACGAGCTGCGGTGCGGCGGCGTTGCGGGGGTCGGCCAGGCGCAGCGTGGGTGACTCGATGTGCAGGCCGAGCGGCCCGAACGAGGCATCGAGGCGCACGCCGTCCGGGGCGCTCCAGCCCTCGCCCGGGTCGAGCAGTGGGAGCGCGGGGACGGGGATCTTCCCCAGCAGGTATGCGACGAGGTTCCCGCGCAGCTCGTC
>Ga0209744_1000878_pt1 | contig 10587 bp, 11 predicted proteins | sample BarGraNGADG00311_2_FD_184494 | JGI IMG/M metagenome (GOLD analysis project Ga0209744, IMG submission 184494) | Arctic peat soil microbial communities from Barrow, Alaska - Barrow Graham LP Ref core NGADG0004-311 (SPAdes) (version 2) | ecosystem: Environmental > Terrestrial > Soil > Wetlands >... | reverse complement strand
TGCCGGCTACGTACTCGGAGATTGAAGCAATGTCGGTCTCGACAGGCTCCCGCCCCAGGAGGTCCTCCAGCCTCAACTCGCGTATCGCCTCGACGCCCATTTTGCCCGCCATCGTGCAGACCACGCCCGGGAGTAACTTGATCTGTGCCGTGGTCTGCTGGCAGAAAGGAAGAATCTCTCTCAGCTGCTCTCCGCTCGCGGACGGGATGGTGATGAAGATCTCGTCGACGTCGTATTCCGTAACTATTCCCGGGACGTCATCCCTGCCACCCAGGACCGGAAAGCCCGTGATGATCATGTTGCTCTTGGCAGGGTCGTCATCGACGAAACCTACCGGAAAATAGTCGTACTCGGGGTGCCGCAGAATGTCTCTCGCGATCATCTCGCCGGTCTCGCCGGCGCCGAAGAGCAACACCCTGGTGCTTCCGTCCGAGCTCCGCCGCAGCCTTCTCTCGCCGATGAACCGGAATTGCAGCCTGATGAAGGCCATTGAGGCCAGGGCGAGAATGCCCCCTATCACCGGTATGGAAACGGGCAGGTATGTCCTGAAACTCGGTATCAGCAGAACCGCCAGGAAGGAAATCGCCGTTGACAGAATGGCGGCGGTCGCGAGGCTCCAGAGCTCGTCAAAGGACGCGTATTTCCACTGCCCCGAATAGATCCTCATGATGTAGTTGACAACAAGCAATAACAGCGTGAGTGCGGGCAGAGCCCAGAGGAAGTGCGAGAGATATTGGTCCGGAATCGCGAACTCGAATCTGATGGCCAGAGCAACGAAGAAACTCAGCATGATCGCAATAGCGTCCAGTGCGATTTTTGCCCATTTCCTATCTGAAATTAACGCCTGCAACTGATGCAACTACCCTTCCCCCAGAGAACCGAGAGCCTGCCGGCCCGAGCGAGTTACCAATCGTCCCCAAAACGAGAATATTACAGGTGGTCGCACTCGCCGTCAATCACGATGCGGCTTTGACGCCGGGATGCGTGGCGCCGGCGACGCGGTCGCGATGTATTTGCTCTGGTAATAGCTTTGTGAAAAAATATCCCTTTGAACCGAAGGGGGGAGTGTAAGTCTGTGGAGTTGAGACATTTTCTTGCGTTCTGCAAAAAGTGGGTTCTTGTGATCCTCGGCATACCTGTAGTGATAGTCGCCGCAACGCTTGCTTTCAGCTTTTTGCAGACGAAGATCTATACATCATCGGATCAATTGCTGGTCAGAGCCTATGAGACTACATTTGACAGGCTAGGCATTCCGAGAACACAAGAGGTGGTTCCGTCAGCGAGCACCATGAACACCATCAGCGAGCTATGCAACTCTCTCAAGACGGGGAAATCCGTGACTAATGAGGTTCTGGCAGGCACCCAGATTATCCAGATAAGCGCCAAGGACGCGAACCCACAGACCGCCATGGAGATGGTAAGTGCCTCCGCGGATTCCATAATAGCTTATATGCAGAAGAAGCAAGGGAATACCGGCAATATAACAATGGAAAAGGTCAAACCGGCCACGAAGCCACAATCGCCGTCTTCACCAAAGCCTGTGCGAAATGGGATAATCGGCGGTCTCCTGGGGCTGGTGCTGGGGTTTGCGACTGCGGGTCTTCTTGAAACCACGGACGACAGCGTCAGGTCGAAGGGCGAACTCTTGCAGCAACTCAGGAAACCGGTGCTCGGAGTTATCCCGCTGATCAATCCCGATAAGGTTGAAACTGGAAAACGAAAAGCAAGCGACGGGGACGGGATTCTTGAAGAGGCCCGGACGCTTCGAACGAACATCCAGTATCTGGATTTGGAGCATAACCTTAAGACAATACTGATGACTAGCCCCGGCCCGAAGGAGGGGAAAACCTTTGTGAGCCTCCAATTGGCAAGAGCCTGTGCGGCAGCCGAGAGAAAAGTCGTACTGGTCGACGCCGATCTTAGAAAGCAGTTTCATCGTAAGGACGAGACCCCATCCCAGCGGGGAATCACGAACATAGTCCTGGACGGCCTCGGCCTCGCTGACGCCTTTGCGGATACTGACATGGAGTTACTCAAGCTTCTGCCTTCCGGACCCATTCCGCTCCAACCCTCTGAGCTGCTGGGCTCTTCCGAAATGCAGTCTTTGCTCTCTGAACTGGCTGGGGATTTCGATGTCGTTATTCTGGACTCGAGTCCAATTGGCATGTTCTCCGACGCCCTTGTGCTCGCCTCCGAGGTTGATGGCGTCATCCTCATCGCTGCGGCCCGGTCCACCACCAGATCTTCCCTGAAGGCCGCCGGCGACTTCTTGTCGGGGCCGAACGTCAATTTTCTGGGAACTGTCTTCAACAAGGTCAAGCACCCCAGGCTATAGCACTGATGTTCACTGACGTTAATGGAACTTCAGCGGACCCGATTTTCCCGCAAACGGTTTGAGTCTGGAGGAATCCAAAAACGAACCAGAGTCACGTGTATTTCAGGTACTCGCCGGCTATCTCTTCCGGGCGGCCGTGCGCTCCCAGCACGCTCTCGACAACACGATCAACCACATCCAACTCCATGTGTGACCAGATCGGCAGAGAGAGCGCCTGCCTCGACAGCCTGTTTGTCACAGGCAGGAACTCGTCGTATTTCCTGCCCCACCTTTCCCAGTAGGCGGTTGTGCGATGAACCGGCGGACAGTAGTACTTCCTCGTATCGATGCCCTCGTTTGAGAGGTGCCAGCAGAGGGCGTCCCGGCTCAAGCCGAACCTCTCTTCTTCAACGAGAACGGTGAAGTCCTTGAACGTAGACCGGTTGCCGTCTCTTACCGCCTGCGGGGTAATTCCCGGCAGACGAGACATCCCTTCGGCGTATCTGCCGGCAATCGTGTTGCGCCTCAAGACGTTCTTCTCGAGCATCTTCAGGCTCTCCGCTGCAAGTGCAGCATGAAACTCGCTCATGCGGGCGTTCAGTCCGACAAAGATGGGGTCGTATCCTCCCTCGTTGCCATAGTCTCTGCCCGCCCTCAACTTCTCAGCCAGCTCCGGATCGGGAGTAGTTATCACTCCTCCCTCTCCCGCGACGACAATCTTCGTGGGGCTCAGGGAAAATACCTCGGCGTTACCGAAGCACCCGGCGTGTACGTCCCCAACGGTTGCTCCCAGCGCGTGGGCGGAGTCGTAGACAACGGCCAGGTTGCGATCGTTCGCCAGGGCCCCCAGTGCATCGACGTCGCACGGGTTGCCGAACATGTGCACCGGCAAGACCGCACAGATGCCTTCCTCCACTTCAAGCGATCGCTTCAAGGTCGCGGGCGATACGTTCCAGGTCTCAGAGTCGACGTCGATAAAGACAGGTTCCAGCCCGTTCCATACGGCGGCATGAGCGGTCGCAAAGAAAGTGAAGCTGGGTAACGCGACCTTGCCGACCAGGCCCAGGCACCTGAGCGCGAGCATCAGGCCGCTCGTGCAGCACGATACGGCTACCGCGTTGTCCGCCGAGACGGCGTCTCGAAGACTGGTTTCCAGCTGGCGCACAACGGGGCCGTTCGTTATCATTCCGCTGTCGTAGAAACCCTCCACCGCTCTGCTGAACGAAGCAAATGGAGGAAGCGTGGGCCTGTTAAACGGAATGTCCATCAACACTGCTTTCTATCAGATGTCCCGCCGGTTTACCTGTGGTCTCTCTCCAATCGGTTTGCAGGGAATTCCCGCATAAATGGTCCATGGCTCACAGTCCTTGAGCACCAGGCTGCAACTGCCAACTATCGCTCCTTCTCCGATGGTGACATCCGGGTGTACGACGGCATTCGTTCCCACGTAGGCATCTTTACCAATGATGATCTTACCTATCCTGACGTTTCTCTGGTCTTGCGGGAGAGCGGTTGACATCCTCGCGCCACCCTCGTAATGGTCGGTTCCCGTTATGAGGCGGCCACCCGTTGTGACTGCGACGTAATCTCCAACCTCGAGCTCACCGCCACCGACTACGCTGACGAAAGACCCTATATGGACGTACTTGCCTATCACGATTCCCTTGCCACCATAAATAAACGAGAAGTCGTCGATCATGCAATGCGGCCCGATTTCGATCACCTCGGGCTTAACAATTCTAGCCAAGGGGTAGATGGTCGTTCCCTCGCCGAGCTTCTTCAATCCTTCCATCTCGGACCTTCCTGCCTGTCGAATCTCACGACCTCGACGCATCTTTCTCGCTGATGTAGCTCCCCAGGGTGCGGTTTTCCGCTCCGCAAGCCATACTCCTGACCTTCGTTCCAATCATTAGCTTCGGTCAGAAATCATGAGCAACTAAAAGATAGCACATACTCGCGCCAGGCTCGAGGCAGAGACGCCTGGGAAGGGCTCGGGGACGCGATTTGAGAAGATAACCATCGATTCCAGGCAGTTTTGATTCATGATAAGGTGTTGGCGTCAGCAGCACCATCGGGAGGAGATCGGTGTCTGTCTTTACGAGGATTCCAGGCATCGAGAATAAAGGACTCGACAAGCGAAGAATCTTGGTGTTCTTCATCTTCTTCGCCCTGATTCTGCTCCTGTTCTTTACGCATCTGGGCATTAACTCCCCTTATACCTATGGATTACCGCTTGTCTATCCGAAATCACCGCCACCGAGCATCGAGGGTTACCTTGTCAACTGGGACGCGCCGGTTTTCATCTTCGCGGTCGATACACTGTACGGGACCAAGCTTCCGATCGATTCAACAGCCATTTCCTACGTTCTGGGGCGTCCGCTTCCGGCTTTCTGGGCGTCCATCTTCGTCGGCCTCACCCGGTCTTACATGTTCGGGAACTACGTGGCGAATATTCTTGCGCTGCTTCTTCTTTGTCTGGTTTTCATGAACTTCGCGAGCAGGCTCGGAGTCTCTTATGAAGCCATCGCCGTCGCGGGAGTGGGCATACTCCTGCTTCCTATTTTCGCCCACTACATCGGGCAACCGCTGCCGTACCTGACCGGAATTGTAATTAGCTTTCTCATTCTCCTCGCGATAATGAGCTTCAGCCAAGAAGACTATAAGAATCCTGTGGTGCTTGGATTGCTAACGAGTCTGCTCTTCTTCAGTTACGACTGGATCGTTTTTGTCGTGACGGTGGTGATCTACTTCATCGCCTTCTACAGGTTCAAGAAAGGAATCCACTACCTCTATTTCTTCCTCGCGATGTTCGCCCCGCTCATCTTGGGAACCCTGTCTATTCTGATAATCAAGCCGGCGGCCACCAGCAGTGCCTATTCATCGTTTCTCAAGCCGGTCATCAAAGACTTCTGGAAGAACTGGCTCGAGTATTTCAAGCACCCTATGAAGAAGTTCTCCCTCCCGTTCCAGGCCTCCCAGATTGGTCTGGCGATTGCGTTCAAGCAGTTGCTCGCCTACATCTACTGGCCGCTGCTGCTGTTTACGGGTTATTACCTGATCAAGCTCCGGGGAAAGATAAAGGAATCGAGGCTATTCAAACTCGTCTTTCTGCTCGTGGGGGTCTTCCTCCTCGAGCAGATGCTCACGGCTGCTTTCGATTGGGAGAACAACACGAGGCGCGCCATACCGCTGATCTTCGCCTTCGCCTTTTTATTCACCTACGTTATTGCCAAAACGATCGACCGCAGGAAAGTAAAATACATCGTTGCAATTATCCTTATTATCTCCTTCGCGCTCACTTTTGCTGATGTATTAGCAAAGGATCCCTCGATTCAGGCTAACCAGTACGGTGAGTTTATGCGATGGGAGCCCAAGGCGATAATGAAGTATTACGAGAAGAGACTTACAAAGACCAGCCTCCCGAACCTCGAAAGAGACGGTAAGCCAGAGTTCTTCGGAGTCAAGAAGGCGGAAGTCAGCAGGCAGAATTGGTGGCAATTTGCCGGTTTGCAGGCGCTCCTGTTCATTGTGTTACTGGCGCTTTTCTATTTCTTGTACAAGGCATCGCTACTTTCGCAATACTTCGCATGGGCGTTATGCGGCGTTTTCCTCGCGAGCATAATATTCAGATTTATATAGCGGGTTCGGGATGCGCCTTGCCGGCGATTTGGGTCTACAAATGAAGGGGAAGACGCCCGCCGGCCAAGGAGATCGGAGGTGTTGGACTTCAGCCCAGGTTGCCTTTGAATAACGAGAGCGTCCGCGCCCACGACTCTTCGTCGGCGTGCTTGTTGTCAGGCGAAGTGCCGCCGAACTCAAGCCTGGTCCCGGCGAACGTAACCGTCTGTCGCACCGTGGTCTTGCGGTAAAGGATTCCCTGCCTGTGTCCCGCGTTCATGAAAAGAAGAAGTTCGTGCGGGCGGCCCCCCGGTAGCCGAATCGAGCCTTTTGATGGCTATCTTTAAGAACTCAGCCGAAGGTCATATCGTGTCCCGGCGCCTTGCTACCATGAGAACGGCCCCGTCACCGGCCTCGATTTCGATGGTTGCGCGGTCCACGGCAGTCCGGTCCTTCAGTGCCTCGAAATAAGTCTCGCTCGTCGATGTCAACGCCAACGTAATCTGTCTTCTGCTCGTGAAATCCAGATGAAAGACTTCCAAGCGTTGTAAGCTCTGTGTCAGTGAATTATGCACGCATGATGAAACTGGACGATATTTATTTAAAGTGCTCAGGTAACGAAAAGCTTTTCACTACGCCGTTTGTTGCAATAAGATGGAACTCCTAGCAACTGGATGAAAGTATGTTGGGAAGGCCTTACAAGCAGGAGGTCACTGGTTCAAATCCAGTAACGCCCACCAGCGATCTCAACCTCAGGCATTCACCCAACCAGCCGTTACAGGATTTGAACAGAGTGCTTGTCTCTTTTTCCGATATAATGCTTTTACTTATTTTCTAGAGAGGCGGGGGAGATGTCTGAATTCGAGTCGACACTGTCCAACCTTCTGATGGCGCGCTTTCCTTACATCTACCTTTCCACCTGGGAAGAGCAGCGTGCGCTGTCGGCTATCAACGCGATCGCCGGGGACGCCTCGCGCGTCCACACCGCCAGGAAGGTCTACACATGGAGGCTGACCGACGGCCTCAAGTGCGCTGACGGCAGCCTCAAGACCGACCTGCGCTCGCCCGTCCGGGCGCTCGATTTCGTCGCGAAGTGCGAGGAGCCCGCGGTGTTCGTCTTCCTCGACTTCCACGTGTACCTGGGTGCGGACAAGGGCTCGCGTGACAACCAGGTCATCCGCAAGATGCGCGACATCATCGGTGAGCTGAAGCACAGCGCGGCGCCGAAGAACGTCATCCTGATATCTCCGAGCGCTCTTCTCCCGCCCGAGCTGGAGAAAGACGTAACCATACTGGACATGGACCTGCCGGCGCTGGAGGATATCGCGGCGGTGATCGACGCGATGATCGAGTCGAACAAAGAGGGCGGCCGGATCACGGTCGACCTGGACGACGAGGAGAAGAAGCGGCTGGCGAAGGCGGCCCTCGGCCTCACCTGCGCGGAGGCCGAGAACGCGTTCGCCCGGGCCATGGTCCTCGACGGGCGGTTCGACGAGAGCGACCTCGACGTGATACTCGAGGAGAAGAGGCAGATAATCCGGAAGTCCGTGATCCTCGAGTTCATCGGGACCGATGTGGCCATCGAGGACGTTGGCGGTCTCGACAACCTCAAGTCATGGCTGGCCAAGCGCGACAAGTCGTGGCTGGAGGCCGCCGACCTGTTACTGCCTGCCCGAGCCGAAGGGCGTCCTGATAATGGGCATCCCCGGCTGCGGGAAGAGCCTGCTGGCGAAAGCGACCAGCGCGATGTGGCACCTCCCGCTCCTGCGCCTGGACATCGGTAAGATATTCGGTTCGTTCGTCGGCAGCAGCGAGGAGAACATCAGGAAAGCGACGAAGGTCGCTGACGCCGCGGCGCCGTGCGTGCTCTGGATAGACGAGATCGAGAAAGGGTTCAGCGGAGTCGGCTCGGTGGGCGACTCCGGTACCACCAGCCGCGTCTTCGCCACATTCCTCACCTGGCTCCAGGAGAAGACGAAGCCTGTCTTCGTGGTGGCGACCTCCAACGAGATTGAGATGTTGCGGCCCGAGCTGCTTCGAAAAGGACGCTTCGACGAGGTGTTCTTCGTGGATCTTCCGGGGAGCAAGGAGCGAACGGACATCTTCCGCATCCACTTGAACAGACGGCTCAAAGATCCGACGGTGATCGGAGATTTCAGGATCACGGACGAAGTCCTCACGCGGCTCGCGGACATGACCGACGGTTTTTCGGGGGCCGAGATAGAGCAGGTTGTCGCCTCCGGGCTGTTCGAGGCGTTCTCGGGCAACCGGAGCATCACCTTCGCCGACTTCGAGGGAGCGGTGCATGCCACCGTGCCTCTCTCGGTGACCCAGGCGGAGAAGATCCAGGGCATACGCGACTGGGCGAAAGTCAGGGCGGTGCCCGCCACCTCGGACGGAGGGCGTCCCGCACTTCGTTCGATCGGCACCGGGCAGCCAGCCGCCGAGGGAAGTACGCCGGTAGCTTCGGCCGACCCCGGGCCGGCGCAGAAAGCCGCCGCGCCCGAGCCGCCGGTGACGGTGAGCCAGGCGCTCGGGAGGTGGCTCGCGGACAGGCTCGGCCGGTCTCGCGAGGGAAGCGGGCGCCGATGAGCATCGAGCTCACACTGATCCCGCTGGCAATCGCCACCGGCATCCTCGTCAGGCGAGAGATGGACAAGCGGAAGCAGAACGAGCATTACATGCAGACATCTCTTAAAGACCGCGACCTCCTGCGACAGGTGCTCGAGAGAGAAGGCTGCGAGGTCGAGGTCGACAAGAGCATACTGGCGACGGAGATCGGCGGGCGGCCCACCGTCTTCAATAAAGACGAACAGGGAGTCTACTCCGTCGTGATCACAGGAGAGATGAAACAGGAGGAAGCGGCCGCGATCATGAGCGGCATCGAAAAGAAATACGGGCTGGCCCTCCAGGAGCGCGAGTACCAGAGGCTGATGGAGGGCGCGAAACAGAACGGCTTCGAGCTCGAGACCAACGAGATGCTTCCCGGCAGGGTTATCCACCTCGTCTTCGAGTTGCCGGCGTCAGGTCACATGGATGTCCGCGCGGAGCCCGACGGCAAAGTCGAGGCTAGGATCGAAGGCGTCAAGGGCCCGAAGTGCACGGAGTATGCCACGGTCCTCGAGAAGCTGCTGGACGCGCGGGCCGCCGACTATAACTTCACCGACGAGTACTACCAGGGCGAGGCGGCCGAGGCCGACGAGCGCTCGACCATCCGGCTCGAGGATGAGTGATCGATTTGTGGGTCACTGAACGGGGATGGCGCTGGGACCTCAAGCACTCGCTCTGGATCATCTAGACGCTCACCCTGGTCGTCGGCTTCGTCGGCTTTCTTTATATCGCGCGGCGGGCCAAGAAAAAGAAGTGGATATTCTGGGGCGCGGGGTATGCGGCCATCCCGATACTCGGTTTCATCGCGGCGATCATCAGCCCGGACAAAGGCAACAGCCTGCCCAGCGACATAATGATCGCAATAGTGGGCCTTGCTGGACTTTTCTGCGCCGGGCACGCATTCTTCGTACTGCCGGAGTATCTGCGAGCGCTGGATTTCATCGAGACCGGCTACGTCCCGGAGGCGAAGGGAGTCAAGCCGCCAACGACGGCATTCCCGTTGCCCGGCGAATCGTCCGCGTCAGACGGGACGCCGCCCGCGGAGGAGATTTCCGGCGAAGTGGCTGAGGAGATCGACGGCCCCGGCAGGACTGTCGAAGTCGCCCCGGCGACATCCCCCGACGCGAAAGCCGACGCACCCGCGCCTGAGAACGGGGCCGGCCGCACGGTCGACTACTGAGATGCGGCTCCGCTTACATCGGTTTCTTGCGACCACCACCACCGAAGGGCCGGGAGTGCGTGCCTGTATCACGGTCCAGGGTTGCCCGATCAGGTGTCCCGGCTGCGCTGTGCCGTGGACCTGGAACACGGACGGCGGCTTCGAGGTGGAGGTCGAAGAGCTTGCGACGCGAGTGATGGAAGGCCCGCCCGTTGAGGGCATCACCTTGATCGGGGGAGAGCCTTTCGCACAGGCGATGGCGTGCGCCGAACTGGCGGGGACCTTGTGAGAGAGCGGCCTTTCAGTCGTCACTTTCACCGGCTACACGCTCGAGGAGATACGCGGGTCCGACGATCCCGACAGCATGGCGTTGCTCGCAGTGACCGACCTTCTTGTCGACGGCCCCTTTGTCGCCGCGATGAAAGATCTCAGCCGGCCGTGGGTCGGCTCGTCCAACCAGCGTTACCACTTCCTAACTACGCGATACCGGCACCTCAAGACCGCGCTCGACAGCATCCCAAACAGGATGGAGATGTGGCTCCTCCCGGACGGGCGCCTCGAGATCAGCGGCATGTACGACACGGGCGAACTGAGGTGGGTCCTGGATTCTCTCGACGTGGGAGGGGCTCCTCGCTCCGCTCCAGCCGACGCCTGAACGCCTGAGCGCGAGTGTACCGGGAGGAAGCTACAGGCGAGTGAACCCCAGGACGATGAGCACCACCGCCGCCAACGCGAACCTGTAGATGATGAACGGCATGAGCGTTCCCCTCTTCAGGTATCCCAGCATGAACTTTATCGCCAGCAGTCCGACGACAGCGGCGAGGACGAAGCCGGGAATGAATATCTGCGCGAAGTGAGGCGGCAGGCCGTGCTTTACCAGCTTGAC
>Ga0209744_1000877_pt1 | contig 10591 bp, 9 predicted proteins | sample BarGraNGADG00311_2_FD_184494 | JGI IMG/M metagenome (GOLD analysis project Ga0209744, IMG submission 184494) | Arctic peat soil microbial communities from Barrow, Alaska - Barrow Graham LP Ref core NGADG0004-311 (SPAdes) (version 2) | ecosystem: Environmental > Terrestrial > Soil > Wetlands >... | reverse complement strand
CGGGGAATCTGAAGACGAAAGGAACAACGACATGGCGGTCAGAGGAAGGACGGTGCGGCAGTTCCAGGCCACCGAAGACATCTGGGGCAAGGTCGACGCGTGGTCGGTGCAGTCCGGCTACAAGCTGTCGGAGCAGGACGAGGCGTCGCGCCTGTACCAGCGCGGCACCGGATTCTGGGTGGCCCCGCAGATGGTCAAGCTCACCGCGATGCCGGGTGGCTACAACATGGAGGCGTGGATCCGCGTACCCATGATCACCCGTGTCATGATGCTGGGCCTCATGCCCGGGGAAATGGTTGTCGACAGCGGCGGGTTCGTCGCGGTCATCCCGAGGAACCGAGCGCGCGAGGACGTCAACAAGCTGCTAAACAGCCTCGGCGTGCAGCCCTACATAGAATGAGGCGAGCATGACTTCCCGGGACGCACGCATCCGGATAGACGCACACGTCCACCTGATGGGGGCGGACCAGGAAAAGCACAAGTGCTTCATCTCGCCCGCCATGCGCAAGAGCGTGACCGCCTGGTATCTGAGCAAGATGGCTGGCGTCAGCCTGCGCGTGAGCGACGAGATCTTCGACCTGGCCTACGCCGACCACCTGGCGCGGCTGGTCCGCGAGGCCTCCTCACTGGACAAAGCCCTTATCTTCGGAATGGACGGGCTGCGAGACTCAGCCGGCGCGCTCGACCCCAGGACCGAGGCCCTGGTATCCAACGACTGGACGATGGAGGTCGTGGCCCGCCACCCCGACGTATTCATATTCGGTGCGAGCATCCACCCGGCGCGGCCCGATGCCATCGACGAGCTCGACAGGTGCGCCGAGGCGGGCGCCGTCTGCGTCAAGTGGGTGCCTCCGTCAATGGGGATCGACCCGGCCGAAAAGAGGTTCACCCCGTTCTACCAGAGGATGAAGGAGCACGGGATGGTGCTCACCAGCCACACCGGCTACGAGCACTCGGTCTTCGTGGTCGACCAGTCACTGGGCGACCCCGAGAGGCTGCGCCTGCCCCTGGAGCTCGGGCTCACAGTCGTGGCGGGGCACGCCGGCACCAGCGGCTTCATCCACAAGGTGGAGTATTTCCCCAACATGGTGAAGCTGTGCCAGGAGTTTGAGAACCTCTACGCCGACACCGCCGCCATCCCCAACCTGGTGAGGTTCCCATACCGGGAGAAGCTGCTCGCGCCCCCGCTGCGCGACAGGCTCATCCAGGGGACCGACTACCCTGTTCCCTCGACCCCCATCCTCTGGCCGGGCGCAATCGGGCCCCTCAAGGCTGCGCGCATCCAGGCCACACTGAACCCCTTCGACCGGGACTACCTCGGCAAGGAGGCCGCGGGCTTTCCGCTGGAGCAGTTCTACCGGGGCTGGGACGTCTTCTGCGCAAAATAGGGGTCAAACCTCTTTCCTGCATCGGTATCCTCAAGATTTGAGGCAAAGAAAAGCGGGCACCCTCGCGGGCGCCCGCTCGTTATTATCTTTCCGTCGCTGCTAGGCGGCCGGTGCCGGCTTCTTCCTCAGGAACAGGAGGAGCCCGATCAGCGTGATGATGACGCCGACGATCAGCAGTCCAAGTGGTATCCAGAGCCCCACCATGTTGAGGAGCCCGAAGTTCTCGGCGGTGTCGTCCATGACCTTTGCTACGTTCTCAGGGGTCTGCTTGTAGGTGACCGTCGCGAGCTTGATCTTACCCACTCCCACGGCCGAGGCATCCACGGTGTAAGTGTCGGAGTTGATCGCGCTTACGATCGAGCCGGTCCTTGGCTCGGCTATGATCGTCGCCGTGGTTTGGTCGAGATAGGTTATGGGGTAGTTCTGCGTGTCGACCAGGCCGGCCACGTCGGCGGGGTTCAACCCCGGTATCCCCGACGCCAGAGCCTTTATCTGGGTGCCGCTCATCGTTGATGGAAGCCCCAGGGGAGGAGCCACCGTTGGCTCAGCCGCGCCGTTGACCTGGTACACGTAGCAGGTAGTCGCTGGCGTCGTCAAGCCGGCTACCTTGGTGGTCTTCACGTACTTGGCGTCACCTGCCTTGCCCACCGTGTCACCCCAGAGGAGATATGTCTGCTTCTTCGCTCCGATGGGCAGGATCGGGTACCAGCCGGTGCGGTTGGCGTCGCTGCCGTGGTCGGACACGTTCTCGGAGGTCTTGCGGTCCAGCGCGTAGTACATGGTGGTGTCGATGAATGTCTTTCCGGCCGGTCCGATCGCGACGGCCGTCTCTTTGATCAGGGCGACAGAGCCGCTGCTTTTCTTGGGCTGGCTCAAGTCGCGCCGCGTTATCACAAGTGGGATCTTCACCGTCAGCTCCGGGGGCAGCAGGGTGAAGCTGGTTGGATCGACAAACAGGTTCAGCGTGCCATCGTACACGGAGGTCGTGTCGATAGTGTCGGGCACCTTCACCAGAGCGGGGCCTACGCCCCACTTGAAGATAGGGGATAGTATCAGGATAACAAGACCGATGATGAGGATTATCAAGCCCGCTCGCGACCGCTTCATTTGGCCCTCCTTTGAGAAACACCAACCCACCGCACCACAAATGCCCCTCGACGCGGTGCTCTTTCGATTGGGGTTCAAACCCCCACACTCGAGCAATCCCAGCTATGTGCAATCCGCTGCCTGCTGCTAGTTCATAATATACCACTTTTTCAGTCAAGTGACCCGTTTTGCGTAGCTTGTTCGTGGTGATCCGGTGACCGCTCGTGACGATTCAACGGGGTGTATGATTTGGGTGATGTCAAAAAACGTGCGTTTGCACCGGCACGAGAGAGGAGTGGCCGAATCGATTCCACCGATTCAGTCCTGCCCGAAGAGGGGAGATCAGCACCGGGAGTGGTGACCCGCACATGGTGTCACACGGTCGCGGTCAGCTCAACGATAGTGGAGACCTTCCGCATCCCCCGCGAAGGCGATTCCCCGGGAAGAGACATCGGAGTCGACGCGATCAGAGGTCTCGCGATCCTGCTCGTGGTGCTCGGACACTCGATCAGCAATGCCGTGAACCTGAACCTCGCGGCGCGCCACGATCCCCTGTTTTACATAAGCAACTTCCTCTACACGTTCCACATGCCGCTGTTCTTCCTTGTCAGCGGTTACGTTCTCTTCAGCAAGCGCATCAAGGTCGGTGACAGGGCGATCCGGCTGATGCTGCCTTTCTTTGCGTGGATACCGGTCTACTGGTTCGTGAACAGGTATATCCACCATTTTCCATTTCCAATCGGGTTCGCTGCGACACTGAAGGACACCATCCTCAATCCGGGGACCGGCCTCTGGTTCCTGCCGACCCTGTTCCTCTGCTCCCTGCTGCTGATACCGGCCGTACGCCTGGAGAAGGTCAGGAGCTGGATGGGCGAGGCGTCTCTAGCGGTGATCTTCATCGCCGTAAACCTGATCCCCTACGATCGTCTGGGCGCGCTGCAGGTCAAGTATTTCTTTTTCTTCTTCGCGGCGGGATATCTCCTGGCCAAACACAGGGGCAGGGTAGAGCAGATCGGAAGGGAGCCGGCCGCTGCCGGCCTTGTCTTGGTGTCCGCCGTATTCCTGGTCTCATTCATAGTCCTCTACTATTACGGGTTGATCAAACCGTACACTTTCCCGATCTCGCTGGTGGATCTGTTCAAGACACCGTCGGCCTATCTGGTTCGCTACATCATGGCGTGCCTCGGGATCCTTCTTTCAATCGGATTCATCCGCGCCCTGGGGAGTACCCGTGCGCTTAAGGTCTTCGCCTGGTTCGGTCTGGTCACGATGGACATCTACGTCGCCCACGGCTTGATGATCCAGCTTGCTTTCGGAAGTGGATGGGTCAAAGTGCTGACGGGGTTCATTCTGGGGATAGTCCTGTCACTGGTGCTCTCCCTCCTGTTGCTGAGACAGTGGTGGGTGAGCGCGACTGTCTTCCTCGGGATCAAGAGGAAGAAGCCCGCCAGTGCCCTGGAGGCGTCCGAGGAAATGCGGGACGGTCTGGACAATCAGCAGGTGGAGACCCCAATACCCGAGGCTGGAGCCCGGGCGGGACGGTCGCGGCGCTCTGATAGAATTATCGGGCAGTAACCAGTCACGGAACGCACATGATCATACACAAGCTCGTATACAGGTTTCTGAGGCACGGCGACGATGAGTGCTTCTACCGGACGCAGGCTCAGGATACAGTTCGCTGGTTGGAAAAAGTCGGCGTCAGACTCGACAGCGACGTCACGGTCCTGGATCTCGGCTGCGGCCACGGGATGATAGGCGGCGAACTGATGGGCAAAGGTTGCAAGGTAACCTTCGCTGACGAGCAGAACTGGCTGCTGCCCCGGTATCGCGATGCAGAATTCCGCACTGTCAACATAGTAGAGGACGATCTCGGAATCATCGGCAGTTACGATCTTGTGATCTGCTCCAACGTGCTCGAGCATGTATCGAACGCAAAGAAGTTCGTCGAATCGATCGATCGACTTCTCAAGCCCGGCGGCAAGTTCTACCTGAGTTGGACTAACTGGCTCTCTCCCTGGGGAGGGCACGAATATTCGCCTTTTCACTACCTCGGGCGGCGGCGAGGTCACCTGATCTACGACAGGCTGGTGAAACGACCAAGGAAGCACACTCCTTACGAGAACCTCTTCCCGACCAGTATCGGCAGTGTCCTCAGGGCATTCCGAAGAAATCCGGAGTTGAATATCCTGGCGGTGGTACCGCGCTATTACCCGGAGTTCTCGTTCGTCACGCGCGTTCCCTTGATAAGGGAATTCCTGACCTGGAATTGTGTGATATTACTGGAAAGGTCTGGCTAGCGAGGCTTGCTCTCGTGGGACGCGGGCGCGGAAACAGCCTACGGGGCAGTGCTCAGCCGCTATGCCTCGCGACCGGCGGCGAGCTTCCTCTTTGCTCTGAGGAAGCTGAAAAATCCAACCGAGAATTCGCACGTCTTCATGAAGATAGTACCCAGGCCGAGCAGCGGGTTGGCAAAGAACAGATCCTTCTTCTGGTAAAACAACAGATATCGGTTGTGAACACTTCCCAACCACTGGATCTCCAGGGGATAGTAATCGGCCGCTATGACGGCCGTTCTCGCATATTCGGCCCTCTTGCGCACGAGGTCCAACAGGTGCAGGTCCCCCTCGTCGTGGAGGATCTTGTTCCGCGTCCGGCCGATCTTGCAGCCCAGCCGCCTGACCCGTAAGTCCAGGTCTTTGTCTTCGTAATAAGTCATTTCCGGATTGTGACCACCGAGCTCCGCATAGATGCCGCTCTTCAGGCAACGCAATGCCTCGATCGGCTCCACTTCGTCGTAGCATTGCCGCTCCAGCCACCGGCACCTGGCCCAGAAGGTCGTGCCAAAAGACTCCTCCGGGATGACAAGTGCGTCGTAGCCTGATTCGATCAGGCCGGCACACTCGCGCAATAGCCCTTTAGAAACCTGCATGTCGGTGTCCATGTGCAGCATGATCTCGCCCTTTGCGGTTGTGGCCGCGTCCCTGCGGCCCTGCGCCCGCCTGAAGTTCTTCTTTATGTAGTGGATGTCCATTCCGCGTTCGCCCATCTCCTGGACCAGTTGCTCAGTGCCATCACTGGTCCGGGGGTCGTCGTTCACTATGACCTCGAAGTCCGGGTAATCCTGTTCCATGAGCGAACGAAGGCACCCTGTCAGCAGAGCACATGCATTGTAGGTCGGGACGATGACTGAGATCAGCACAGTGGCACTCCTCCTGTTCCTTAGCATTCTACCACGGCGGTATCAGTGCGCATGCGGCTTATTGCACGTTGCTATGAGGAACTGCCCGTGCCTCGGATCGATACGGCAAAAGAGGTCGGAGAGCCGGCCGCGGAGCGGCAGGTAACCCCTCGTGAGCAACTCTACTTCTGTGAAACCAACCTTGACCAGCAGCTCTTTCAAGCCCAGGTATGCCAGCACCCTCACATGGCCTGCGGTCCCGCTCACCCCGGTGGCCTGCCATTCCTGAAGTGAGACCTGCTCAGCACGCTCCGTCTGGTTCCAGATCAGAGGGTTTCCCAGGTCCCAACCGTTGATGTGCGTGGAGGTGAAAGGCTGCCATCCCATCACGAGCGCGGCGATGTTTCCCCATGAGGACAGGTTCTCCGTCATTAACACCAGACGCCCACCCGGCCTGAGACACCTGTAAGCCTCTTCCAGGTAGAGCCTCGTGTTATGAACATGCTCGATGCTCTGGCTCGAGAGGATGAGGTCGAACCGATCGCTCTCCAATCCCCAGGTCTCGTTGAGGTCACCTTTCGAGCAAGCGATACCGCGGTCAGTCGCACTTTCTCTGAGTTCATCCACATACTCGATGCCGGTGATCTCGTCGGGATCGATCAGCGCCGCGAGTTCCACCGTAAAAGCGCCGTCTCCACACCCGACGTCCAGGAAGCTCCCGACGGGTCCGCCTCCGGCCAGTTCCTTGCCAAGAGCGTTGCACCTCGCGAAGCCGTCTTCCCACACCCAGGGCACGAACCACTTGAGCAATCGTCCCATTCGTTACTCCTCGACTCGGTTTATGTCGCTAGCCGGCCCCTAATCCCAGTCCCTCTTCGAAGAACCTGACTGCCGCGGTGTTGAGATGTGTTCCGTCCGCGTAGCTGTACTCCGGCTTGATAAAACCATCCGCGTCTACGACAGTGGAGTAGACATCTATGAACTTGAGGCCATACAGGCGACAGAAGGCGGCCAGTTCCTCGTTGAAGATCCTGTTGATCACACGCCTCATGTCCGGCGGCGGGTAATTGGGCACCCCGAACACGTTGCCCTCCTTGCCCCCCGGTGGAACGCTCGCGACATAGAGGTCTAACCCCCTGCCCTCTATCTCTCGCAGGACCTCTCCATACTTTTCCACAGTGACGCCGATCACGTCCTCGATGGAGAGCCTTTCGCGGTTGGTGACGTACTGGTTGTAGATATGGATCCTGCAGTCGACCTCACCGAAGACCATTAGAACCTTGTCCCTTGGCGTGACGAGGCTATCGAGGACCGCACGAAGCTTCTTGTTAGAATTCGTAGTGCTCCTTCGCATCCCCAGATTATGCGCGGTGGCCGGTCCCAGCCAGAACACCACAAATGGTTTTCTCTTGAGGAATATTCCGGTGTGGCTGTCACCGATGACATAGACGACCGGCTTGTGGCTGAGCTTCGAGCGCAGCAGCGAGCGCGCGTACAGCACGCGTAAGCTGACCTGGCGTTTGAGCAGGCTGAGGCGGCCCCTCACAATCCTCGCGAGGCTCCCCTCGGTTTGCTCCTCTTCAAGCGCCTTCCGTGCCACCCGGGTTTCCCCTGACGTGCCTGCTGGTTCGCTCAGGTTATGAGCCTCAGCTTCCTCAGTACGACGTCCAGCACCCTGAACTCAAGTCCAAAGCGGAAGAATCTGTGCTTCCACCTGAACCGTGCGGAAACGCCGAGGATCCTTTGCGCCATGTACCGGACTTTCTTGTCCCGGAACCTCTGGCTCTTCAGGTTCCTCTGCGTGAAGTCGGTAACCGACAGGAAGACGACCGTGCGCGTGGTGCTTCGCCTGCGCCCCTTCAACCACGGACAGTTGTCGACCACGCCGTACCGGTAGTTTCCCCATGCCTCCAGCGTTCCGGGCTCCTTGAATCCATGCTGTATAGCGTCCTGATACAGTGCGGTGCCGGGGAACGGTGTGTAGACCGTCAACTTCGGCTCGAGCCTGGGGTAGATAGCGACGAGGTCGTCGATCAGGTCGAGTGTAGCCCTGGCTTCTTCTTCGGTTTCCTCAGGAAACCCTGTCATGAACATCACGCCACAACCGATGTCGTGTTCCTTGAGCAGTGCCGCTGTTTGCCTCATCATGTCGGGGGTTATGCCTTTGCCCATCCAGTCGAGCACTCGCTGCGACCCCGATTCTCCGCCGAAGGACATCGACGTGCATCCCGATTCCTTCAGGGTCTCGAGAAACTCGCCGTCGTACTCGGCGGCCAGGTCGAACCGCGTATACATCGGCCATTCGAACTTGAGGCCGCGGTCGATTATGCCGCGCGCTATTTCATGGACCCTCTTGTTGCTCACGCTGAAGTTGTCATCCATCTGCCAGATCTCGTCCGGCTCCATGAGGTCCATGATGTACTCGAGCTCGTCCAGCACCCTCGGCGCCGATTTCGGCCTCCACTTCCGATGGTGCATGCCCTTGTTGTAGCAGAAGCCGCAGTTGTTAGGGCAGCCCCTGCTCGACTCGTAATATGCGCGGGACGGTTTTTCAGTGAATTGTGGATACAGCTGGGGCTTGATGAGGTGATAAGGAAGAAACGGGCTTTCATCGAGGTCGATGAAGGGAGTATCGCCGGTGCTTATGACCCGCCCGTCCTCGATCAATGTCAGGCCCGTCAGGTCACGAAGCGGCGCGCTCGTATCGAGAGCTTCAACCAGCGTCGTGAAAGTCCGCTCGCCTTCTCCCCTCACCACGATGTCGACCAGCGGGCTGCGGACAGTCTCTTCCGGCGCGGTCGACGCGTGGACCCCGCCCCACACGATGGGCCTGCCTGGCGAACGTTCGCGAATTAACCTCGCGGCCTGCAGGCCGCCCGCAATCTGGTAGCCGCTGATGGAAGTGATGCCGAAGACGTCGAACTTCCTCATGTCGACCTCGGAGAGATCTTCGACGCGGGCATCGATCACCTGCACGCCGTGCCCAGCGGCTATGAGCGCGGACGCGATCGGCAGGAGCGAGTATGGAAACAGCGGGGTCACGACCCGCCAGTCAGGATATATGAGAAGAACATCGGCCATCAGGGCACTCCTGACATGTTGTGGCAATAACGAATTGTCACATGGAACCGTCTATCGGATATTATACTAGACCTCATTCTTCACAACCGGTCCTGGGGCGCGAGCGAGGCGGCCCCGCGCGGAGGACAAATGAAAAACGATCCGAGGCCGGTGACTTTTGTCCCATCGGTGGACACGGGGGAGGCGGCCGCCCGCAACCGCGCATGCCTCCGCTTCGCGGGCGACCTTTTCACCGGCAAGGACGTGCTCGACGTCGGCTGCTGGACGGGGGGTTTTCTCAGCCTGATCGAAGGGTCGGCCGGCAGGGCATCAGCGATTGATGTTGATCCTGCTGCGCTGGCGGTGGCGCGTCGCAATCTTCCTGGCGCAAGATTCGTCGAGTCCTCGGTCCTCGAGATGCCGTTTGAAGACGAGAGCTTCGATGTAGTCACGATGTGGGCAGTACTGGAACACCTTCCGGCCGGGTGCGAACCGGCGGCTCTCGGGGAGATCCGAAGGGTCCTGAGGCCCGGGGGGCACATCGCATTGAACGTGCCCAACGCGAACCTGGTGGCGCGCTCTCTCGATCCTATATTCTGGTTGAAGGGACACCGCCACTACTCGCTCGCGCAGGTCGAAAAGATGCTTGAGACCTCCGGTTTCACCCTCGAGCGCTCAACCGTACAGAGTGGCATGATCAGCCTGGCCGCCTTCATCTTTTTTTGCTTCTGGAAATACCTGGTGCGCAGACCTGAGCCTTCGTGGCCGCGTTATAGACAAACTTGTGAGAGGGACGCAAACAGGACGGGTTTTGTGGAGCTCTTCGCCCTGGCGCGCAAGAGGTGAATCATCAGTTCAACCAGGCGTCCGTCAATAGTCTCGTCTCGAAGGAGACGGTCGTCGCAAGGGACAGCGCTATCGACAGCCGGCCTCACGCCGGGGATAGGTCCCGCCGTCTTTGTGTTAAGATTCTCGTGAGCCTACCGAAGCGAGGATTCGATTCCTGTTCAACAGGTTTTGCCCGTTGGAATAATCATCGGAGTGGCCCGACGCAGGCCCGTCGGACATCGTGAAAGAAAGACTAAAAGCATCGCTGCAACAGAAGCTGTGAAGGAAGAAGAATACTCTCCTCGGCCCGGTCACGGCAACTCCTTCGCCAAGGCTGCCGACCGCCTCCGCAACTGGCTGGTCGCGCGGGAGTACGTTCCCCTCTGGCATTTCCTGGCCGTAGCGGTGATCATCGGATTCGCGTGCCTTCTTTTCTTCCAGCACTTCCGCACGCCGGGCAGTCTTATCCACGCCGACCAGGCGTTCCCGTTCACGGTGGACCGCATCGCGGGCCAGGTCAACAACACCTGGCTTCAGTACGGCGGCTTCCAGATCATCTCTTTTATAGAGATGGCTCCATGGACACTGAGTTACGTGGTGATCGCAAAGATCTTCGGCCTCAGCCAGCCGCAGTACCTTCTGGTGATGTTCATCAGCACTTTCGCCCTGGCCGGCGTCTCGATGTACGCTCTGTCCTATTCGACCATCAAGTCCGTCAAAGCAATGAGCGGAAGAAAGATCGGACTCTTCGCCGGTTCGGTGCTGGCGGGGATCGTGTACATGTACAATCCCTGGTCGCTGTTCTCCTTGTGGCCGTTCATGATGTACGTCGCATTCGCACTGATACCGCTGATATTCATGTTGCTCCGCCGGATTTTCGAAGGCCCGAAGCTGTGGCACGTTGTCAGCCTGGTGCTGATTATCTGGATGGCGAGCTCGCATCCCACCTGCATCTCGTGGATCTGGATCATGATTGCGGCGTATACCCTGTTCTACTTACTGGTCAACAAGTTCGCCCGACGCAGCCTGATCACCGCCGCAAAGGAGATCG
>Ga0209744_1000873_pt1 | contig 10607 bp, 10 predicted proteins | sample BarGraNGADG00311_2_FD_184494 | JGI IMG/M metagenome (GOLD analysis project Ga0209744, IMG submission 184494) | Arctic peat soil microbial communities from Barrow, Alaska - Barrow Graham LP Ref core NGADG0004-311 (SPAdes) (version 2) | ecosystem: Environmental > Terrestrial > Soil > Wetlands >... | reverse complement strand
TTCCCAAGCCTCCTTCATGCGCGTCAGGAGGAAGACCTCGTAGTCCATCGAGAGGCCGAACAGGACGCAGAACAGGATCACCGGGAGCGTGGTCTCCACGAATCCGAGCGGCTGGAAGCCCAGGAGTCGCGACAGGTTGCCATCCTGGAAGACCCACACCAGCGCCCCGAACGCGGCGGTGATCGAGAGCGTGTTCATGATGATCGCCTTGAGCGGCAGCCAGACGGAGCGGAGGAGCAGGAAGAGCACCAGGTACGTGGTGAGCACGATGAAGAGGCCCGTCCTCGGAAAGTCGGCCGCGATGCGGCTCACGGTGTCGCTCACGTCGGCCGCCCCGCCTCCGACCGAGACGCGCACGCCGGCCGGCGGCGCCAGCGGGCTCGCCGGATCGCGCAGGTCGCGCACGAGCGCGCGCGCCTCGTCGCGGTTGGGCCCGTACCCGGTCGTGACCGTGAAGGCGGTCAGGTCGCCCTTCGTTGTCGCGGCCAGCGCGGTCGCCGTGAACCGGTCCGGCGGCCCGCCCGGGCTCGCGTACAGGAGCTGGTACTGGAGCAGGCTGATCCGCGGGTCGACGTCCACGAGGCTGTCCACGCGTGCCACGCGCGGGTCCGCGGCGAGGCGCCGCGAGTAGTCGTAGAGCCGTGCGATGTTCGCCGGATCGGTGGCCGGCCCATCCGTCCGAACGGCCAGCGTCAGCGGGGCGAAGGCACCTTCGCCGAAGCTCCGCACCAGCGTCTCGTACGACGCGCGCGACGGCACGCTCTCCGGGAGGATCGTCGCGTCCGGGGCGTTGAACCGGACGTGGAGGAACGGCGTGCCGAGCACGAGCAGCACCGCGAGCGTCGGGAAGAAGACTCGCAGGGGATGCCGCATGACGCGCCGGGCGAGCCGTGCCCAGGCGCCCTCCGACCCGGGGTCCGGTCGGACCTTCCGGATCGCGAACGCATCCACGCGCGATCCGAGGACGGAGAGGAGCGCCGGCTGGAGCGTGAGCGCGGCCGCGACCGCGATCCCGACCACGAGCGCCCCGGCGATCCCGACGGAGCGCAGGATCATGAACTCGAAGAGGACCAGGCCGAGGAGCCCGAGCAGGACCGTGAGCCCGGAGAAGAAGACTGCCCGCCCCGCCGTCGCCACGGTGACGCGGACGGCCGCCTCCACGGCCTCGGCATCGGCGCGCGTGCCGGCGGGCGTGCGCCGCGCCAGCTCCTCGCGGAAGCGGCTCAGCATGAGCAGCGAGTAGTCCACGCCGAGCCCCAGGCCGAGCAGCGTCGCCAGGTTGAGCACGAAGATGCTCATCGGGGTGACGCTGGCGAGGCCGAAGATCACCGCCAGCGCCGTGACGACCGCGGCGCCGCCGATGACGAGGGGGACGCCGGCTGCGATCACCGAGCCGAAGACCAGCAGGAGCGCGATCGCGGCGAGCGGCAGGCTCACGAGCTCCGCCCGGCGAAGGTCGGCCTCCGAGACCTTCTGGATGTCGCCGTAGAACGCCGGCCCGCCCGCGAGCGTCACCGTGACGCCCGGCGCCGCGCGCAGCGCCGCCTCGATTCCGGGCAGCGCGGCCGGCGAGTCGTCGGGCGCGATGTCGAGCAGGACGACGTCGTACGCGACGCGCCGATCTTCGGACACCTGGACGGGTGCCAGCAGGTGGCTCGCGACCTGCCGCACGTACGGGGCGGCCGCGACGCCGGACGTGGCGGCGCGAACGGCGGCCTCGAACGCCGGGTCCCCCACGAGCGCGTCGCCCGTCGCTTCGTAGACGAGGACGAGCGCCGACGGCGGTGCGCCGAGCTCCTGCACCAGGGTCGCGCGCGCCCGCGCCGACTCGAGGTCGTCAAGCGAGAAGCCGCCTGCCCGCAGCGCGCTGGGCGCCCGGGGTGCGAACGGGATCGCCGCGAGGACGAGGAGCGCCCACGCGGCCAGCACCCACCAGCGGCGGCGGTAGGTGAATCGGCCGAGCCGCTCGAAGGTGGTCACAGGGTGGGTTCGGCCGGGCCCGCCGGCCGGATGTCGATCACCGGCATCGCGAGCCGCGGCAAGGCCTCCGGCGGTGGCGCCGATCCACGGTCACGCCTCACCCCTCGCGTTCGACGGGCTCCTCCTCGAGGATCGTCGTCCAGGTGACCGACGCGGCCTCGCGGATCGTGGAGAGCACGGAGCAGTAGCGGTCGATCGACAGCGCCACGGCCCGCTCCACGGCCTCGCGATCCAGGTCCCGCCCGCGAACCGTGAAACGCAGGACGACGCGGCGGAACGTCCAGGGCGGATCGGGCTGCTGGTCCCCGTCGACGGCAACATCGATCGTCGTCACGTCCTGGCGCTTCTTGCGAAGGATCTCGATGAGGTCCCACGCGGCGCAGCCCGCCCCCGCGACGAGGAGCAGCTCGGCGGGACTCGGGCCGGCCGCCGGGCCATGCAGGCCCGCGTCGAGCGAGACCTCGTCGGGCTCGCCGGGTGCCTCGAACACGACGCGCGCGCCGCTGCGTCCGGTGGCCTCGAAACGGGCGGTCCCGGGGCGCCAGGCAAGCTGGATCGACTTCATGGACGGGGATCTCCGGGTGTGGCGGCTGCGGGAGGCGCGTTCCCGCATGGGGTGGCGCGTTCGCACCCATGATGCACCCGAACCCGGCGCGGACGGGCGTGCCGATCCCCCAGGTCGGCGGGCACGCGATCGGCGGCCGCGGCAGACGAAGTCCCGGGACGCAACGGTCCTCGCGTGGGGAACCGGCCCTCTGGTATCCTCCGCCCGTCCAACCCGCCCGCTCCTCGCGCGGAGGCGCTCGGTGCAGCTCTTCGTCACCGCGATCCAGTACCCGATCCAGTTCGGCCTCGCGATCCTCGTCGCCGGCGCCTTCGTGACGATCTTCCTGCGAGCGGCGATCTCGCCGGAGCGCAAGACCGGCTCGATCGGCTGGGTCCGCGCGATCACGGGCCCGAACGCGAAGATCTTCTTCGGCATCCTCTTCCTGGGCTGGGTCGCCGTCTCCGGGCTCCTGATCCCGTCGTTCCCGAACACGGCGAACTCGCCCTACGGCGCGATCGCGCTGATCTCGATGTTCACCGGCTTCTTCATCATGATGGGCCTGCTCTGGGCCGTGATCGGGGAATAGCCCGGGACGGACAGGTTCCCGGGCCGAGGCGGCCAGCGTCGCGAGCCTGGGCTCAGCGCTTCGCCGTGCTCAGCCTCTCCGTCGCGCGATCCAGACCTCCTCCGACGGCCACCGGCGCGCCCATTCCGGCGTCACGAAGGGGTAGCGGGTCGTCGCGCCTTCGGGTGCCTGCAGCTCCACCAGGTTCTCCACCTCGAAGCCGCTGGCCCGCAGGAGCCGGATCATGTCGCCGTGCCCGAGGTGGAACTCGACCGACGATTCGTCCGGCCAGACGAACCGGCCCAGCCCACCGAAGTGCGGTCGGAGGAGCCGGTCCGTTGCCGGCTCGGCGTCCAGCTCCGGGGAGCACAGCATGAGCAGGGTCGAGTTCCCCAGGAAGATCAGCCGGCCGCCGGGGCGCAGGAGGCGGGCCGCCTCGGGGATCCAGCGGTACGGATCGCACCAGATCGCCGCGCCGTACTCGCTGATCGCGAGATCGAACGAGGCATCGGGCAGCGGAACCGCCTCGGCGTTGGCCTCCAGCAGCGGAAAGGCCAGGCCGTGCTCGCGCTGGAGCTCCCGTGCCGTGGCGAGCTGCGCGGGTGTGATGTCAACCCCGACCGGGCGGGCGCCTCGGCGCGCCAGCCACGCGGACACGTACGCGGTGCCGCACCCGAGCTCGATCGTGTCGAGGCCCGCGACGTCCGGGAGGATCCGGGCCTCCGATTCGGGGACGCCCCAGATCCCCCAGCTCGGCTCGGACTGGGCCCAGTTTCGACGCGCAGGTGCCACGTAGTCGGCAGCCTCGGTGGTCCAGTAGGCTCGGTTGGTGACGACGTGATCGGGGAGAATCGGCTCGCTCATCCCGCGAACGATACCGGCTGGACCCGGGCCCATCCGACGGGTATGATCGGAACTCTTATGCAGAGTGCATAGTCTTTATGCGTCGGAGGGCGTCAGTACGGGCAGGCGGCAGGCCGTCGTCCGGTCGATGCGCCACCGCCGCGCCAGCACGGAGCGAGCCCGCCGATGACCGCCCAGGAGCACAGCTCGGCCGTTGCCCGGGCGAGCGAGGAGCCGGCCTTCGTCAACCGGCGTGACCCGGCCCGCCGGCTGGGACCGGACGGCAAGCCGGCAGTCAGCCGGCGCGCGGCGATCTGGGCGGACGTTCCCGACGAGAAGTGGAACGACTGGCGCTGGCAGCTCTCCAACCGCGTCAACGAGCTGAGCGAGATCGAGGCCATCCTCAACCTCACCGACGACGAGCGCGAGGGGCTGTCCGCGCCGGACAAGTTCCGCGTCGACGTGACCCCCTACTTCATCAGCCTGGTGGACCCGGACGACCCGGACGATCCGATCCGGCGCCAGATCATCCCGACCGGCCGCGAGCTGCGCTCCTTCACCGGGATGATGGAGGACTCGCTCGCCGAGGACCGCCACTCGCCGGTCCCGGGCCTGGTCCACCGCTACCCGGACCGGGTCCTGATGCTGATCACCACGCAGTGCGCCAGCTACTGCCGCTACTGCACGCGGAGCCGGATCGTCGGCGACGCGAGCCAGAACTTCAACCGCAAGGAGCACGAGGCGCAGCTCGACTACATCCGGCGGACGCCCCAGATCCGGGACGTGCTGATCTCCGGCGGCGACGGCCTGACCCTGGCGCCGAAGCTCCTCGAGTCCGTGCTGCGCGGCCTGCGGGAGATCCCGCACGTGGAGATCATCCGGATCGGCTCGCGCGTCCCGGTCTTCCTCCCCCAGCGAATCGACGACGAGCTGGGCGCGATGCTGGCGAAGTATCACCCGGTCTGGCTGAACATCCATGTCAACCACCCGAACGAGATCACGCCCGAGCTCGCCCGCGCGTGCGACGTCCTGGCGCGCGCCGGCGTCCCGCTCGGCAACCAGTCGGTGCTGCTGGCCGGCGTGAACGACTGCGTCCACATCCAGCGCGACCTGGTCCAGCGGCTCGTCGAGATCCGGGTCCGGCCGTACTACATCTACCAGTGCGACCTGGTCGAGGGAGCCGGCCACTTCCGGACGCCGGTCGGCAAGGGCCTCGAGATCATGGAGGGGCTCCGCGGCCACACGTCCGGCTATGCCGTCCCGCAGTTCATCGTTGATGCGCCCGGGGGCGGCGGGAAGATCCCGGTGATGCCCAACTACCTCGTCTCGTACTCGGACCACAAGATCGTGCTCCGCAACTACGAGGGCTACATCACGACCTACGAGGAGCCCACCGCGTACACGCCCCACGACCGGGCGAGCTGCCGCTGGTGCCAGAACCCGCGCCCCGAGCCCGGCCAGGAGGGCATCACCGCGCTCCTCGACGGGAAGCGGATGTGGATCGAGCCGGCCGGCTTCGTCGAGACACACGCCCGCGGCAACGAGGAGGCCCACCGCCTCCAGGATCCGTCGAAGTGGGTGCCGTACGGGGTGGGCGCGCTCGAGGGGCAGGCCGGCCAGCCGCTGCCCGTGCTCCAGGCCACGACCGGTGACCGGAACGGCGACGAGTTGGCTGGATACGGCCCCGGCGAGGAGCCGCGGCCCGCCGACGGCCTGCCCACCGCGACCGCCAACCACGAGCTCCTGTAGGGACGCTCTCCGGCAGGGACGCCCGCGCTTCAGGGACGCCCAAGGGCGTCAGCCGCCCGTGGCGGCGCGCTCTGCGACGCCGAGCGAGCGAAGCGCCGCCTGGAGCTGCGTGTCGGAGCTTCCCGCGATCCCGCTGCTGCCGAGCGTCGCGAAATCGTCCGGTACGAGGAAGTTGACCCCCTGGGCAAGGGCGACGGTCTCGTCCGGCGTCAGGCCCTCGCGCCAGATCGCGTGGCCTTTCGGGGTGAGCCAGCGCTCGGTCCCGATCGTGACTGCGGACCCGTCGGCGAGCGGATACGTCCCGACCACGGTGCCCGTCCCGTACGTCGTCTCGCCGACGATCGTGGCGCGTCCGGCGTCCTTGATGGCACCCGTGACGATCTCCGCCGAGCTGGCGGTCTGGCCGTCGACGAGCAGCACGAGCGGGATGGTGGTAGCGATGCCTCCGCCCGCGACCTCGTGGGGCGTCTGCTTGCCGCTTCGGTCCTGCGAGATGTAGACGACACCCGAGCCGAGGAACTGGCTTGCGACGTTGACCGCCTCGGTCACGTAGCCGCCGGGATTCCCGCGGAGGTCCAGCACGATCCCGGTTGCGCCGGCCGCGCGGGCAGCCTTGATCGCGTCGATCGTGGCCTTTGCCGCTCCCGTCGAGAACGACTCGAGCCGGATGACCGCATCGCGGCCGCCAGGTGCGAGCGCCCAGCTCACGAGCGGGAGGTTGATCTTCGCCCGGACGATCGTGAGGCTCCGCTCGGACCCGTCGAGATCCTGGAGGACGATCGTCACGGGCGTGCCGGCCGGGCCGCGGATCTTGGCGACGATCTGCTCGATCGCCTGGCCGGCCACCGAATTTCCGTCGACCCGGAGGATGACCTCGCCGGCCCGCAGTCCCGCCTTCTCCGCCGGGCTGTCGGGCAGGACGCGGACGACCGTCGCGGCGTTGTTGCGGATATCGAGCACGGCGCCAACACCGACGAAGGTCCCGGAGAGCGACGCGTCGCGGGCCGCGACCTCCTGTGGGGTGAGGTAGCCCGTGTGGCCGGGATCGTTGGCCGCGTCCATGAGTCCCCGGATCGCACCCTGGACGAGCGCGGTGGCGTCCAGCCCGGATGGATCGACGTAGTTGGCGACGAGCAGCGAGTACGCCTGGTCCAGGAGCGACCAGCTGGGCGGTCCCGCGGAAACCGCGGGGCCCGTGGATGCGGCCGCGCCGGATGCCACCGGCGCCGCGGACGCCGCCGGGCTTGCCGTCGATCCGGCGCCGGCATCCGGCGCCGAGAGCCGGCCAACCAGGCCCCCGGTCCCGAACAGCAGCACCGCCGCGAGGACGAGCGCGGCAACCGTCCAACCGTGCCCACGACGCGCGGGCGGAGGTGTCGTGGTCGGAGTCTCGACGGGAATCGCAGGACCGTCGACAGGCGGGCTCAGCGGCGGGGCGTCGACGGGCCACGTCATCGGAGGGTTCAGCGCATCGGGGGCGCGCGAGTCGGGCTCAGCGGAGGGGAGATCGTCGTCCATGCGAACGACGATGCACCATCCGGGCTGCGGGCGCGTGCAGGCGCGATGAAGAATGGATTACCCGGAGCTCAGGATCCCGCGCCGGACCTCCACCCCGCCTCGACGATCGAGGGTCGTTCCGCGATGAGCGCGTCGCGGATGCCATTCGCCCAGCGCTCGATGGCGACCCAGTCGCGGTGGTCGCCGACGTTCGTCCGGGCGAGCTTCGAGAGGAGACGCAGCCCGGATGCCACGTGGTGCGGCTGCAGCGAGCCGACGAAGAGCGCCACGTCACGCGGCCCGATCCGCCCGATCACGTCCACGAGGTCATCCGGGAGGTCAGCCTGCGTGCCGGGCGGCACCTGGTCCACCGGTCCGGAGGCGAACAGCCAGGTCGGGATTCCCGCCAGCTCGCGTTCGTGCTCGGCCAGGAACGCATGGGCCCCCGGCAGCCAGCTCCCGTCGTAGACGGCCGATCCCAGAACTGCGCCGCGGACGCGGCTCAGCGTGCCGACCGTGTCGATCGATTCGAGCCTGACCGGGATGCCCGCAGCACGGAGGATCTCGGCCACCGCCGCCGCGATTCCGCGGGTCGACTCGTGTCGTGTCCCGAATGCGACGAGGACTTCACCGCTCATCGCTGCACCTCCTGCCGCGCCATCGATCGTGGCGGGCGGCTTTCTCGACCCCATTCTCCGCCGCCCGGCGACCGCCGGCCAGTGCCGGAGGTCCCGCGAGCGAACCGCCGCGTGGGCCGGTGGTATCGTCGGCTCCCGTGACCGATCCCCGATCTGCTGCCCCCGGCGGCCTCCGCCTGGGCCCTGCGCCCGCCGGGCTTCCCGATCCGAATCTCGCGCCCCCTGTCGTCGCGGAGCCCGGTGACCCCTTCGCGGTCCTGCGCGTCCTCGAGCTGGTAGCGCGGGTGGAGGCCGGCCGGCCCGTGCTGCTCGACGACCTCGTGGCATCGCTCAACGCGCGCTACCTCGACTGGGCGTTCGACCGCGCCGTCGTGGCCGCCGCACTCGTCGGCCTCCAGGCCAACTGGATGGCCGACTTCCGCAACGCCTCGGGCATCGTGCTCGAGGAGAGCCCATACGGGCCCGCGCTCACGCTGGAGACGACCTCTCGCCTGGCTGCCTGGATCGTGGGCCAGGCGCAGCGCACCGCCGCCGAGTGTCGCCGGGAGCTCGCCGAATTCAGCCGGCGCGAGGGCGGCAACCGCTCGGGCTGATCGACGCCCGCGCGGCCGAGCCACGGTCGCTCAGGTCGGACACGCCGCCGGACCGCGCCCGTGGCGGGCCATGATCTCGATCACGCGCTCGCCATCGAGACCGTGGGCCGTGATCCCGTCCGCGCCGGTCATGCTCCCGGCGGTCAGGAGCGCATTCACGATGGCCTCTTCGGTTGCCTCGACGGCCGCCTGGAAGAGCGGTGTCATCCGGGTGTCCTCGACCATGCGTACGTCGATCACGCGGCGCGCGTCGGGCTCCGGCGACGCCTCGGGGAGCCCGCGGTTGCCGGTGGCAAAGGCGATGAAGATGTCGCCCGAGCCGGTCGATCCGATGCCGCCCATTCGCGCGATCCCCAGCCCGGCCCGTTGCGCAAGCCGCCGGCACTGGTGGGGGAGGAGCGGGGCGTTCGTGGCCAGGATCACGATGATCGAGCCGGCCCCCGATGCCGCGGTCCCGCCCGTTCCGGCCACACGGGCCAGGGCCATGGCCGCGTCCCATGGGCTCGGCACGTCGGACGTCGGGATCGCCTCGCCGATCGGCACCCCGTCGATCCGCAGGAGCTCGCGGCTGCCGTAGTTCGCCTGGACCAGCGACCCGACGGTCCATCCGCCGTCCGACTCGGCGACGACCCGCGACGACGTCCCGATCCCGCCCTTGAACTCGTGGCAGATCATCCCGGTCCCGCCGCCCACCGCGCCTTCGACGACGGGCCCGGAGGTCGCCCCACCCAGCGCCGAATCCAGGTGCTCCGGGCGGACGTGGAAGCCGTTCATATCGTTGAGGACACCGTCGTAGGTCTCGCCGACGACGGGGAGCGACCAGAACTCGGCGCCGGCCGGGTGATGGCGAATCGCGTGGGCGATGAGCGCATCGCGGACGACGCCCACCGAGTGCGTGTTCGTGATCGCGATCGGGCTTGTCAGGAAGCCGGATTCGCGGACCCACTCGAGACCCGTCAGCTCGCCATTCCCGTTGAGCCGGTGGCAGCCCGCGAAGACGGGCTCCACGAACGGGTCCCCATCGTGCGGGACGATCACGGTGACGCCCGTGCGGACCGGGCCCTTGCCGACGACGCGCGGCCCGTCACCCCCGATGAGCGTGGTGTGGCCCACGCGCACGCCGGGAACGTCCGTGATCGCGTTGTGCGGGCCGGGCCCCAGCCGCCCGAGGACGATTCCGTGGTCGCGTGCGCGCACTGGCTGACTCCCCCGCTATGTTCCCGCGACGAACCGCTCGAGCGCGCGACGATTGGACTCCGAGAGCGTATCGGACCGCGACTTCAGCTCCAGCCTGGGGGCTGGCAGGCGACCGGCGAGGTGCGCGCGCATCTGCGCGAACATGCTACCGGTCGCGAGCTTGTAGGTCGTGAACAGCCCCAGCCTGGGAACCGTGGTCGACGGGATCTCCCGGGCGAAGTCGATCCACGGCTGGTCGGGGTGCTGCCGCACGATCATCAGGCCGCTCGTCCAGCACCCGAGGAGCAGGAAGTCGACGTCGCGCAGGGCCTGGATGTCGCAGTCACCGACCGAGACGACGCGAGGCTCGATGTCGCGGCTCGCGAGGAACCGGCCGATCTCCTCGGCGAGCCGCCGCGTCGTGCCCGTCCGGCTGCGGTAGACGATGACCGCGCGCTTCATCCTGCGATCACTTCGGGTAGCTGCCGGTGACCTTCTTCACGAACCCGTGGAGGCCGTGGAAGAACGGGGTTCCCGGCAGGAACATGTAGGGGCAGTGGCCCGGCACGACGTCGATGCCGTGGGCGTCGCAGTAGGCAACGGCTGCCGCGCTGACGGCGCCGGGCCCGCCGCCGGCACCCTTGTGCATCCAGACGTGGGTCACGCCGGCTTCGGAACAGTCGTGGACGACCTGCTCCGTGACCTGGGGCGGCGTCATGATCACGACGCCCTCGACGGGTGGCTGGATATCCTGGACGCGGGCGTAGCAGCGCTGGCCGTCGATCTCCGTGGCGTTCGGGTTCACCGGGACGGCCTCGTAGCGTCGCTGGCGAAGCTCCTGCCAGATCGTGTTCGAGAAGTGCTTCGGGTCGCGCGAGACGCCGACGACGGCGAGGCGCTTCAGAGCCCAGAAATCGTCGATCTGCCGCCTGGTCGTGACCATGGTCGCCTCCACTCCTCGGACGGACTGTTCCGCCCGGGCATGGTCCGGCGACGAGCCCGAACGGCGCCAGTGCTGA
>Ga0209744_1000869_pt1 | contig 10624 bp, 6 predicted proteins | sample BarGraNGADG00311_2_FD_184494 | JGI IMG/M metagenome (GOLD analysis project Ga0209744, IMG submission 184494) | Arctic peat soil microbial communities from Barrow, Alaska - Barrow Graham LP Ref core NGADG0004-311 (SPAdes) (version 2) | ecosystem: Environmental > Terrestrial > Soil > Wetlands >... | reverse complement strand
CTTATGATTTGCTTAATGCTGTAACTTCAGCCTGGCTTTTACCATCTAAATTCGAAGGAATGATCGAGCATTTCACCCAAAAAGTGGACGAGAGTTACCATTTGCCGGTGGATGTGGACTTGATCGACGATGCTGAGAGTATCATCGATTGGGTGCAGAATAAAATAAATGGAGAAGACAAACCGATGTCAGAAAATCCAAGCAAAATCAAGATCTATGCAACAAGTTGGTGCGGAGGATCTCGCCGAGCCCGGACCATATTCAATGACAATAAAATCGAGTATGAATGGATCGACATTGATGAAAATCCAGAAGCTGCCAAGTTCGTTGAATCGGTAAATCGTGGATATCGCAGTGTTCCAACGATTGTCTTCACCGACGGCACTATCCTGACCGAACCCTCCAGCGCTGAACTAATGGCGAAGCTGGGTCTGAAGTTAGCCTATTAGCGGCTCAGGGTCGGAATTTTCTAAAAATAAATAACGCCATTAGCCCTGCCGCAATCCCCATCAGGACTATCAAAACAGGATCGGTTGCGGCTTTTCTTTCGAGTACTGCATAAGTTGTATTTCCTAGCGAGTGCCGGAGCCGGTTCACATATTCCGGGTCTGGCCGCACTGGCCTGAGAGCAGAAGTCAACATGTTCTCCAGGTTGGCTATTTGTTTGAACGCTTTTTCAGTATTCTGGTAATCCATACTCCCACCTGATTTATTCCAAATTCTCTTCCTGGTATCCGATCTTTTTCATCTCTTCTTTCAGAGAAGCCAATGACCGGTGATATAAACTTTTAACTGCGCCTTCACTTTTCTTCATGATCACTGCAATTTCGGCATTCGAGAGATGTTCCGTAAATTTTAGCACGAGCAATTGCTGACGGTCGTCAGGCAGGTTCCGAATGCCTTTGAGCAGCAATTCGATCTCCTGGGTTTGTTCCAACGTACTTTCGGGCTGTTCGATGCGCTGTGGAAGATCGATGTGTTCATCCAGCGATACCTCGTGGCGGCGAAAATTATCTCTATGCCAGTTGGCGATCAAATTGTGGGCGATCCGGTATAACCAGGCAGAAAAAGGCACTCCCTTATCGACATAATTTGAGATGTGTCCGAACGCCCTGAAAAATACACGTGAAGTGATGTCTTCGGCGTCAACTTCCGACCCAACTCGATAAAAGACATAGTTGTAAATGCGATTGACATTCAGCTCATACAGCAGGCTGAAGGCATCACTATCGCCTTGGCTGGCTCGAGTTATGGCATTTTCTTCAGTGAGCGCTTCAGGTTCAGCCATTTGATTTGTTTTCTGCATGTAAAACACCCAATAAAGGCAAACGTTTCGTTATTTGGCTGCCATCGCCGCTTTTACAGCATCATACGCATTGAGAATCCCATAGCCGACGGCATTGTTGGGTCCTGAGGAAGTGGCTGCACACTGAGGTATCGTCTGTGTCATCTGGGTGGCAGTCTGTTCCAATAATTGCCGGGTCAGGGCAGTCTTTCCAATCAAGCCAGGGTTGGCCGACCACATTAATGCTACCACACCCGCGACATGTGGACCGGCAAATGAAGTGCCGCTGGCTGTTTGATAGGTATTCTGGGGTGAGGATGATTCAATTCCCTCGCCAGGGGCGGCGATATCCGGCTTGATCCGGTTCGAACCGTCGACGATTACCGGCCCGAGACTGCTGTAAAAGGAGAGGGCGCCAGATTGGTTGATCGAACCAGCGGTGAACACATCCGCATAAATCGCCAGCGGATCGGTCACAGTACCGCAGCCATAATATCCGGTATTTCCGGCTGCAGAGGTGACAAATATCCCGGCAGCATCGAGCGCCGCAACCGCAGACTGGTAGACCTGTGCATCGCAGCCTTCAACGGTCGGGCAGCCCCATGAGTTGTTGAGCACCATCGCGCCCTGGCTGGGGTCGCCGTCGGAGAATGCATTACCGTTCTGCAGATAAGGCGCCAGCATGAACTGCATGCAATCCAGGTAGTGAGCCGGATTCCCCAAATTCCGTGCAAGGTTGACGCAGGCCATCCATTGAGCCTCTGGTGCGATGCCGATGTCTTTACCCACGATCAGCCCCAGGGTCGCCGTGCCGTGTCCGCCGATGTCTGTGGGACTTTTAGTGTGATTCCATGGATCAAACCAGTTGTATGCGTCACCGCTTTGTATGCCGCGGTAGGATGGCGCCAGTTGAACATGTGCTCCATCCACCCCGCTGTCGGACTGACCGATGATGATGCCTTTCCCGGTGACAGCAAAATCAATCCAAACCCGATCCGCGCCGATCAGCGAAATATTCCAACTTGGGCGTGCTGGAGGGGTTGTGCTATTTCCTGTGCTCACAAGCAGTGGTTCAGGCAGCGGTCGAAGTATCGGACTTTCCAGGATGCGATCCACCACCGGTTGGCTGGCTACCCATACCCTGGTGAAGATCCCCCCTCTCACTTCGAGCGCGTTCACCAGGTAGTAAGGCGTGTATCTGATGTGCCTGGCGTCCAGTCCTGCCCTCAAAGCAGATTGAGACTTCTCGGCTGTACTTACCAGTGAGGAATAAACCTGGGCTCGCTTCGTTGAAATATCTGCATTCTGATCGATTCCGCTCAAATCAGCTTGCTGTGTGAGAATGACAAAAAAGCGTTCGCCAAACCAGCCGACCTGGCCGTATAAGAAATAAATGGCTACCAATGCCCCCGCCAACCCAATGATCATCACCTGGTTCACGCGTTTGCTCAACTTCAGCTTTTTGAATCCTTCAAAACTGAGCAGCACGAGGAAAATGGCGGCAACAGTCACCATCAAGCTGATCCAACCAGCCTGGGTTGCCCATCCAAATGTTTCTCCGGGTGTACTTGAAATGAGGAGGAAGAGTTCATCCATATCGAACCAGATCAGCGGCAGGCAAAACGCCAACCCGGCAATGATCGCCGTGCTGAGTTTGCCTCTCCCACGGGTACCTCGTGAATTAATAGAAAAAGCCGAAAGAAGCCAGCCAGCGGCAGGCACGACGATCGTCAGCACCACTTGTGAACCATTGACCGATAAACCGGTTACCAGGATGAGCAGGAATAGGACAAGCGCAAACCCATCCAACAGGAAGTCCGATGTGCTCAGTTCACGCCCCCGATGTTGGGTGAAATCCAATAAGAATGGATAAATGATCTCGGAGACAAAATAACCGAAGAGGAACCCTGCCAGGAGAAAAAGGAGCGTATCCTCCCAGGAGCCCAGGGCGCCATACAACACCCAGGGTAGCGCCAGCGCCCCGCCCACCAGTGCAGTGATCCCGAAATTCTCATTTCGGGTCGGGCTCGGTCCTTCAGCCGAAGGTCGTTCCTTTTGGAATATTTTTAAAACCAACACAGAGATCCCCAACACCAGGATCTGGAAAACGGCTGTCTCTTGTTGGGCAGTGACTTTTACCAGTTTTATGGGGACGCAAAGGACAGAAAAAATCGCGGCGATCAACCAGAGGCGATAAATGATCTTCAGGCGTGGCGCTTTGACCAGACTATACAGCAGGATCAGCGGCACCACCAAAAGTACCGCATAAACAGCTTGAAATATCCAGCGCAGGTCGGATATCGCGTGCGCATCTTCGAACAAGGTTTGTTCAAGGCTCCACGTCGAAAATAGATTCAAAGCCGAGAGCGCGATAACCCACAATGCAGCGATCACTATTAACAGTACGGGGCCGCAGCCTTGACGTTTCTTGCCGAAGTCGTTGGGGTCGATCTGCGCGTCTTTTCTACTATTCATCATTTCCCTCGGTATTTATGCGAAAGCTGTGGTTTCGTTCAAGTTGATCATCGTTGTGGGTAAACCAGGCAAATCGATCTCATCCAAGAAAATTCGAACTTCGCCTTGCAGAGACCTACTCTTTAGGGAAGGATACCTTGATATTATTGGCGGCCAGGTATAAACTCAATTCAATTTCTCAACTGATTATAAATGACTTCAAAAAGAACAGAAAGACAAATTTCAGCATCCGGAGAAGGTCATGCAAATCGATGAGTTTTCGTTAACCACAAGTGACGGCTTGAAGCTTTATGCAAAAGAATGGAAACCGGAATCAAAAGCAAAAGCAGTGGTCGTTTTGGTGCACGGCCTGGGGGAGCATATTGGCAGGTATGAACACGTCGCCCAAAGATACACAGATGCTAATTTCATTTTTCGCGGCTTTGACCTTCGCGGGCACGGCAAATCTGAAGGAGCACACGGTCACGCCCCTTCCTATGATCAGTTGATGAAAGACATCGATCAGTTCATCCAGATGGCGCACATTGCGTACCCTGAACTGCCCGTTTTTCTTTATGGACACAGCCTTGGGGGCGCCCTGGTGCTGTATTTTGGCGAAACCTGTCAAAACGATTTGAGGGGCATTATCGCCACCAGCCCCGGTCTTGCCCCCACAGAACCGGTTCCGGCGATCAAGATTGCAGCCGGGAAACTCCTTGCAAAAATCGCACCCAAATTTAAAATGCAGAATGCGCTCGACCTCTCCGGCCTGGCCCGCGATCCAGAGGTTCCTGAGAAGTACCGCAAGGATCCTTTGGTACACCCCTTTATTTCTGCAAGTCTCGGAACCGAGCTATTAACAAAAGGCAAATATATAGTGGATCACGCATCCTCGTTTAGCCTTCCATTGCTCCTGCTGCAAGGGTCTGCTGACCGCTTGGTTAATGCGCCAATGACCGCCGAGTTTGCTGACAAAGTTCCTCAAAATCTGTTGACCTACAAAGTGTTCCCGGGGTTCTATCACGAATTGCATAATGAACCTCAAAAAGACCAGGTATTTGAAGAAATGTTCAAGTGGCTTGACCGGAATTTAAACTGAAAAAGTCCTTTTGTCTCTTGACCCAAGACCGACCTGAGACTAAAATAGAGAAGAAAGAAGTTAAACCAAGATTGACCAGGCCCACATTCTTATCCGAAGAAATTTGGTATCTGAGTCACGAATGACTGATAAACCTCTGAGAAAACCACTCGAAGATGATCTTAGAAGACATCGGATGGGTGGTTTTTTTATTGTTTATCGAAATCAACCCATCTGAAGGAGATGCAAGCATGGCTGACTTTTTGTTTCGCGGTAAATTAGCAGATCTTGACCCTGAGGTTTATCAACTCATCCAGTTTGAGGCAGAACGCCAGGCCAGAAAACTGATTTTGATCCCTTCTGAGAGCAGTGCACCGGAGGCGGTTCGCGAATCGATGTCTTCTGTATTCCAAAATCTCTATGCTGAAGGATATCCGGAAGATGACATGCGCACGATGACCGAAGCGCAGATTCTGGATTATTCCAGCAGGCTTGCGGAATATCGAAGATACGCGGATCCGCGCTATTACAAGGGTGTTGAGTATGCAGATATCGTCGAGTCGCTTGCCCGCCGCAGATGTGCAGAGTCATTTGCCACTGACAAATTCTCAGCCGATCAGATTTTTGTGAATGTCCAGCCTCTTTCAGGCGCGCCTGCCAACAACGCTGTGTATACCGCACTCATCGAGCCCGGTGACACCATTTTGGGCATGAATTTACTGCACGGTGGACATCTCACCCACGGGTCGTCGGTCAATCGCTCGGGAAAACTCTACAAGGTCATTCATTACGCCGTCGACCCGGTTACCGAACAAATTGATTATGATGTTGTTGAAAAGTTGGCGCTCGAAAATAAACCCAAGATAATCATCTGCGGGTATTCATCTTATCCCTATGTACCTGACTTCGCACGCTTCCGCCAAATTGCGGATTCCGTAGGCGCTTACTTATTAGCCGACGTTTCACATATTGCCGGTTTGATCGCTGCCAAGGTAATTCCATCCCCCGTTGGCTTGGCCCATATCATAACCTTTACCACTCACAAAACGCTCACAGGACCTCGCGGCGCCTGTATTTTGACGACGGATGCTGCCCTCTCCAAGAAGATCGACAAGGGTGTGTTTCCCGGTGAACAGGGTGGCCCGCATGTGCATATCTTCGCGGCGCTTTCCACCATGTTCCGCCTTGCACAAACGGACCAGTTTAAGGAATTGCAGAAGCAGATCGTCGTAAACTGCGCTGCATTGGTCAATCAGCTTCAAGCCCGAGGCTTGCGCATCTCCTACGGCGGCACGAATACTCACCTGGCAAACGTGGATTGTAAAACCATTAAAGGCGAAGATGGCACAACGCTCTCGGGCGATATGGCTGCCAGGATTTTGGACGTGGCAGGGATCGTGTTGAACCGCAATACCATCCCGGGTGATAAAACCGCGATGAATTCTTCCGGTATCCGCTTTGGCACCCCGTGGATGACACAGCGCGGACTCAAAGAAAAAGAAATGGTCGAAGTTGCCAATATCATGGCGGATGTGCTGTTAGCTATCCAACCCTACTCCGTGGAAAGCCGCAAAGGATTCGTCCAACGCGCGAAAGTTGATTTCAATGTGCTTGAAGATGCCAAATTACGTGTACGCGCATTGACCGATAAAGCCGGGAGCGACGAAAAGACTGCAAAATCCGGTTATCCGCATCATTTCTTCATCGATGATGCGCCTGTATCCACCGGTGCGTGGGTCGGATTAACCCTCAAAGGCGAAAACGCACGTCATTTTGTTGAATATACATTTAGTTCCGAGGTCAACGACTTGAAGAAGGGCGAATCTCAAAACACTTCGCTCCATACACCAAAAGGCGATGTCAGCGGTATTCTGACCTTCCTTCAGCCCGGAGTGTACCAATTCAGCTTGAAACGCGAGCAATTTGGCCTGGCAGCAACCTTCCTGCGCGATCTTTCGGATGGATATATTGCCTTTGATAATGACATTCCACGGCGCATCCCGGGACCCATGGTCATTGAAGAAGCACAAGATGCTGCGGTGACCAACGCGGCCGGAGAACCCCAGGCAACGCTAAAGCCTTATTACATTGGTAAACCTGCCGGAAAAGGAACTGCGCTGCCTGAATTCAAGTGGGAAGAAAAAGAAAGCACAGAGATGTTCCGCACCCCGCTTTTTGAAACCCATAAGTCCATGGGAGCAAAAATGGTTCCCTTTGCCGGATGGGAAATGCCCGTCTGGTATACGTCAGTTATCGAAGAACACCTCGCCTGCCGCCAGGTAGCCGGTCTGTTCGATGTCTCGCACATGGGCGTGCTGCAAGCTGAAGGCCCCGAGGCGTGTTTATTCCTCGACAGCGTTTGCGGTAACGACATCCGCGCTTTAGGCGTGGGCGAATCTTGTTATACGCACTTCCTGGATCCGCATTCGAATGTGATCGACGACACTCTCGTCTATCGCCGCGGACTAGAAGTTTACCTGGTTGTGGTCAACGCCTCGAATGACACCAAGGATTGGACCTGGCTCAACGCCGTCCGCGAAGGCAAAGTCATGATCGACTCGCAGCAGCCCTGGGTCAAAGCCTTCGGCACCGGTTTGAATTTACGCAATTTACGTGATCCCAAGGCCGGAAAAGAAATGCGCGTCGATATCGCCCTGCAGGGACCCAAATCCCGTGACATCCTGCTTTCGCTTGGAGCGGATGCAGCCACACAGAAAAAGGTCAAAGCGCTGAAACGCACCGAATTATGTGAAGCGGTTATCGGCGGGTTTGATCTCGTCGTGTCGCGCACAGGCTACACCGGCGAAAAAATGGCATTCGAGTTATTCGTCCATCCCGATAAGGCGGTAGATCTGTGGCAGGCGCTGCGTAAAGTGGGTGAACCCCTGGGAATGCGTGCCTGCGGTTTGGGTGCAAGAGATTCGCTGCGCACAGAGGCCGGTCTGCCCCTCTACGCTGATGAGATGGGCGGTAGGTTGAATCTTGGCGTAGCCGAAGCCGGGTTTGGATCGTATGTCAAGGTCTACAAACCCTGGTTCATCGGACGCGATGCCTACATCCAACGCGAAGCCAAACGCACTGCGGTAGTGGTCCGTTTCACCTTCAACGAAAAAGGGATCCGCATGGCTCACAATGGCGACCCCGTATTGGATGCCAAGGGTAAAGTGATTGGCGAAGTCACCAGTTGCGCCATCGATAAAGAAGGATTCCTGACCGGTCAGGCTTACGTCGACCTCAAGAATGCCGCCGAAGGGACAAAAATCAGCATCTACCAGGGCGCTCCGGATAAAGCAGGTAAAGCGCCTGCAGAACTGGCAACGGGAGACAAGGTCACCCTGCCGACCCCGGCAACGATTGTCAGTCGTTTCGCAAAGCTTTAAGGTAGAAATGAACACAGGAAGTGATCGACTGCACGAGCGAATAAACCAAAAGGAGATTGAATGAATAACCAGCAAACCCCATGGGACCATCGCTATGCGCAACGGACGCAACGAATGAAGGGTTCGGCAATCCGAGAACTGTTGAAGATCACCGAACAACCAGATATCATCTCATTTGGTGGTGGTCTTCCGGGCCCAGATCTCTTCCCGATCGAAGAGTTCAAGAGAGCCTGCATTTATGTACTCGATAATGAAGGCGAAAAAGCATTGCAGTATGGATCGACCGAAGGCTACAAGCCCCTGCGTGAAATGACTGCCCGCCACACAAACCGGATCGGGATTAACGTCAATGTCGATAATGTTCTGATCACGTCAGGCTCACAACAAGCTCTTGACTTGTTGGGCAAGATCTTTATCAATCGCGGTGACCGGATCCTCGTGGAATCCCCCACCTATTTGGGCGCCCTGCAAGCCTGGAATGCCTATGGCGCCGAATATGTGACCGTGCCCATGGACGAACACGGAATGATCACCGAATACCTGGAAGAAGCCTTGCGCACCGGCCCCAAGTTCATCTATGCTCTGCCGAACTTTCAAAACCCAACGGGCTGCACCCTTACCCTTGAACGCCGCGAACAACTCGTCCGCCTTGCCAACCAATACGGTGTTCCCATCATCGAAGACGATCCCTACGGTCAACTCCGTTACGAAGGGGAAAATTTGCCTGCCATTGAATTGATCGACAGCCAAACCCGCGAGAAAAATGGCAGCTATACCGGGAATGTGATTTATCTTTCAACCTTCTCCAAGATCCTCGCTCCAGGGCTGCGTCTTGCTTGGGTCATTGCCCCTGAAACGGTCATCCGCAAAATGACGCTGGCAAAGCAGGGAACCGATCTGCACACATCAACCTTCAACCAGGTCATTGCGCATGAAGTCAGCCAACATGGATTTCTGGACCGTCATATCAAAGTCATCCAGGATACCTATCGCGAACGCAGAGATGTGATGCTCGAATCGCTGGAAGAGAATATGCCGGCTGGTGTAACCTGGACCCACCCTGAGGGAGGGCTCTTCCTCTGGGCGACCCTGCCGGAACCGTTGAATGCCTCAGAATTGATGGTGGAAGCCATTAAAGAAAAAGTCGCCTATGTCTCGGGCGAGTCTTTCCATCCCAACGGCGGCGGCAGCAATACCATGCGTTTGAATTTCTCTTGCATGAAACCTGAAAAGATCAACGAAGGGATCACCCGCCTGGGAAGAGTTTTTAAGAAGCGACTGATGGAAAAGTAGGCATTTGCCGTAAGGATTGATTCAAAAACGGGATTCCGAAGTTGGAATCCCGTTTTATTTCTTCAGGCTGTTTTGCCCCAGACCTTAAATTCCTGCAGGATGGATCCACCCACGAACTCCCGCAAGATGGAATTATCCGGGATCATTTCCAGGTCGACCGGTAAGAACCACTCCAAAAAAGCAAGGAGTCTTTTCGCTTCTACATATTCCAGGGTTCCAAACGGCACCTGCCTGAGCAGCGGTTCCACCACCTGGCGTAAGGCTGAGAGTTCATACACCAAGGCTGAATTGAATAACTCGTCGCCATTTTCCTGAAAAGGAAAAATGTATTCCTTTTCTCCTCGCTGCACGGAATCCCAGCGTGAGATCGTCTGTTGAGCGGAATAACCCCTTTCACGCGCGTCGCGGACAATTCGCCGCAGCAAGCGCGTGTCAGTCGTCGAAATGCGGTTATAGCGATCCAGGTTCAACTGGGTTAAGCATGAAGCATAAATTTTGAATACCGACGAGGGCTCGATGTCGGGCAGTAATTTTGGATTAAGACCATGGATTCCTTCAAGGATCACCAGTTGGTCTGGCTGCAGCTGCACCCAACCGCCCGGCACGCGGCAGCCGTCCTTGAAATTATACCTGGGCATTTGTACTGCTTCACCTTTGATCAGCCGGTTCAGATCGCTCGAGAGCAACTGGGTGTCCATGGCGCCTAAAGATTCAAAATTGAATTGTCCACTTGAGTCTTTTGGGGTCAAATCGCGATCGACGAAGTAATTATCCATCTCCAGGGGCACAGGTGCAAACCCCTGTGCCAGGAGCTGAATTGATAAACGCTTGGAAAAAGTTGTCTTGCCAGATGAAGACGGACCTGCAATGAGAATGACCCTTGAATCATCTGAATGGTCAGCAATATGATTGGCAATTTCAGCAATTTTTAGTTCGTGCAGAGCCTCAGAAACCAGGATAATTTCGCGAATGTTTTTCGCCTTAATGGCGTCATTCAATGCCCCTACGGATTCTATACCCAGCCGTTTAAGCCAGTTACCGTATTGGCGAAAAGTGCTCAAGAGCTTGGGATAGCTGCCCATGGGAGAGATCTTCGTTGGTGATGACCGGCGGGGGAATTGGAGTACGAATCCC
>Ga0209744_1000868_pt1 | contig 10625 bp, 10 predicted proteins | sample BarGraNGADG00311_2_FD_184494 | JGI IMG/M metagenome (GOLD analysis project Ga0209744, IMG submission 184494) | Arctic peat soil microbial communities from Barrow, Alaska - Barrow Graham LP Ref core NGADG0004-311 (SPAdes) (version 2) | ecosystem: Environmental > Terrestrial > Soil > Wetlands >... | reverse complement strand
CACATCGGCGACCCTGGTCGCCCTCCCGGTCCACCAGGACGTCCGCTTCATCGCGCCATCCCAGGAGAAGCTGAAGTGGACGTGGTCGGTGTGCGGGACACTGCCGGTGTACGCCGTCCAGCGACCGGCGGGGTCCCACACACCCCAGATCCTTCGGTTCCAGATGATGTACTGGATGCCGAACCGGCGTGCCATGGCGCCCTTGTTGGCGCTGAGCCAGGTGGTCACCGAGTTGGCGATGGCCTTCTGCGTCGGGTTGTTCACGCTGAGCATCCAGTCCAGTGCCCGGCTTTCATAGTGCTCACTGGTGCTGCCCTGGCAAGGGCGGTAGGTGCCCTTTGCCCCGGTCTTGTACCGGGCCGTCATCAGAGCGGCGAAGGCGGTCACTCCGGGCTTGGCGCGGGGATCGCAGGACACCTGCGGCGAATAGCCCCTGGCGTCGAGGGCGACCGGAAGGACCCTGCTCGGCTTCGGCGGCGTCGGAATCGCAGCGTGGGCAGCCGGAGCCAAACCGACTGTCAGGGCGAAAGCAAGGGCCGTACCACTCGCGGTGAACCGGATTCTTTTCATAGACATGTACTGCATCTCCCGATAAGTACTGCATCTCCCCCCGTATGTAATTGATTTCCAGAAGACCGCCTGGAAATTTGGAGAATTCATTCTTTTCGGCAAACAACTATCCCATCAGCAAGCAATGGTCCCGCTAGTAAGCAATCCTTCCGTAGTGAATCACGCGCTGCAGCGTTTTGTGTGCCTCGTCGCCCAAACAGGCACCATTCTTTGGCCGAACGGCCAGGCGAACGACCCCGAACGGACGAGGCGAAAGACCGGAGGCCTCCGCGAGGTATTCGTGTCGACGGAGGAATTTGTGTCGACGGAGGTATTCGTGTCGACGAAGGCCGAGGAAGAACCCGGGCGGCCCGCAAAACACGTTCGGGTCCGCGCCGCCTGGACAAGCTCAGGTCTTGGGCAGACCCCTCAGGAGCGCGGCTGCCAGAGTGGCGCTGAACTGATTGGTCATGTGGTCGTAGTCGTAATAGACGCTCGCTCCGCCGATCACGGCATAACAGCGTCGTGCATCGCAGAAGTAGTCACTGAGATCGACCAGGTTGACCTCACTGCGCATTGATCGCGCCGCCCGCATCATGTCGTCGTCGATGAGGACCTTGGAACGCGGGTTGGCGCAGGCCAGCGGCTTGCCGGCATTGATGGCAAGGCACTGCGGACCACTGTGACCGGCCGTCGTCGGGATGTCTCGCAGCACGGTGACCCGGCTGAACCCCAGCCAATCCCTCCAGACCTGTTCGAAGCCGCCGGGACCTGAGCCGGCGGGGGTGAACACGTTCTGCTGGACGTAGGCGGTGGTGATGATGTCGTCGGGCGCAAGGGCCTTGAGCTTGGCGGTGGCCTTGGTCGTCCACTTGCGACACGCGTCGCCGTCCCGGGAACGGCGCTCGAAGATGACGCTCCTGGCGTACGTTGCCGGACAACCACCGGCGAACATCTCAACGATCTGCCAGTTCTTGGCCTTGGCAATCCGGTGCAGCGTGGCACGCCAGTGCTCCGCGTGAGAGTCACCGATCAACGCCACTACCCGGCTGGGTTTGCCTGTGCCCCAGTAACACGTGATGAAGGCGGGATTCGAACCTGTGCCACGGCATCCCGACTGGGGCGCCCAGGGAGCATCCGCCTTGGTGACGGCAACGAGCGGCAGCGCCGTGAGCGCGTCTGGGCACTTGGCGCGGTTCTCCATCGCCGGCGCGCCGAAGCACGGCCTGCCCGCGACGTCCACCAGCAGCGCCGCGGTCCGCCGTTCCTGGGCACCGGCCGCGTAGACCTGCGTCCCGGAGACGAGTGCGACAACCAGCATGCCGACACCCGCCGCCGTGAGGGTGGCGCGCGGGGTGGTGGTCAGCCGCGGCCAGAACCGCGTCGCATCCTCGACAAAGCGCTTGCTCAGCCCAGAGATGGCCAAGCAGATCAGCAACAGCGCCAGCAGCTCTGGTGTTCTGAGGTTGTGGCGCAGCACATAGGGCGCGAACACCAGCAGGGGCCAGTGCCACAGATAGACGGAGTACGACGCGTCTCCGAGCCACTGCACCGGACGGAGCCGGAAAACCAGGTCGCTGGGATCGGCGCGACCGGTGTCCCCGGCAACGATGATGGCGGCGGTGGCGATGACGGGAAGGGCTGCGGCATAGCCGGGGAACGGGGTCGCGCTCGAGAAGAACCAGGCTGAGGCCAGCAACCCGGCCAGGCCCAGCCAGCGCAGAAGTCGGGCGAAGGCCAGGGGCGGCGCCCACTTACGCATCAGCAGGACCACGAGCGCCCCGGCACCGAACTCCCACGCCCGCGTCGGGGTGATGAAATAAGCCGCGGCACGGTGCGTCTGGGTGGCCCACACCGAGCAGGCGAACGAGCCGGCGGTGACCAGCAGCAGCGTGAAGCCAACCGTCGTGGTGGTGTGGCCGCGTAGCCACCTGCGGGCGACCAGGCACGAGATGATGATCAGGCCCGGCCAGACCAGGTAGAACTGCTCCTCCGCAGACAGCGACCAGTAGTGCGTGACCGGGGTGGCAACGTCGTTGGACGCGGAGTAGGTCACTGCCTTGGACGCGAGCCAGAGGTTCTGAACATAGAAGCCGCTGGCCGTGACCTCATGCGCCGTGGACGTCCAGAGGTCTGCCGGAAGAAGCAGGAACGTCCCCACGGAGACGAACAGCAGAACGAAGATCGATGCCGGAAGAAGCCGCCGAGCCCGTCGGGCATAGAACGCCCACAGCTTGACGGTGCCGGTCCTGTCCGCCTCGCGGAAAAGGTGCGAGGTGATCAGATAGCCGGAGATGACGAAGAAGACGTCAACGCCGACATACCCACCGGTGAGCGTCCCGGGCCAGAAATGGTAGACGACGACCAGCATGACCGCCACGGCCCGCAACACCTGGATCTCGGGCAGGAACTGACGGTTCGCTCGCTCGGCAACGCGCCGCGGCCAGTTCACTGCCGCGGGGAGCAGAACCGTCACCCAAGCTTCTCCCGTCCTGCCTCGCCAGATGTGCACTACCTGAGTGCCAGATTACCCACTGTCCCTGCCAACCGCCGAAAGCCGACGCCTTGGGTCCATACCCCCAACGCCCTCCGTAGAGCGGGCGGCTACAGTCCACGGCATGGACAAAGTCGTCACCGGCACAGCCGAAGCGGTCATCGGGATAGTCAACGGCTCATCAATTGCCGTGGGTGGGTTCGGCCTGTGTGGTATCCCCAGCGTGCTCATCGAGGAGCTGCATCGCAGCGGTGTCACCGATCTGGAGGCCGTATCCAACAACTGCGGGGTCGACGACTGGGGGTTGGGGGTCCTGCTGAAGGCCAAACGGATCCGCCGCATGATCTCTTCCTACGTGGGGGAGAACAAGGAGTTCGAACGTCAGTTCCTCTCCGGTGAGCTCGAGGTCGAGCTCACCCCACAGGGGACACTGGCCGAGAAGCTGCGGGCCGGAGGGGCCGGCATACCGGCGTTCTTCACTGCCACCGGGGTCGGCACCCAGATCGCCGACGGCGGCGTCCCGTGGCGTTACGCCCCGGACGGGTCGATCACCAAGTCGTCCCCGGCCAAGGAGACCCGCGAGATGGACTGGCACGGCAAGAAGCTGACCTTCGTGCTGGAGGACGCGATCACCACCGACTTCGCCCTGGTCCGGGCCTGGAAGGGCGACCGGCACGGCAACCTGGTCTTCCGCCAGTCCGCGCGCAACTTCAACCCGTTGGCTGCAATGGCCGGACGGGTCACGATCGCGGAGGTCGAGCACCTGGTCGAGCCGGGTGAGATCGACGCCGACGCGGTGCACCTGCCGGGTATCTACGTCCAGCGGGTCCTGCCCCTGACACCGGAGCAGGCGGCCGACAAACACATCGAACGTCGCACCGTCCAGCCCAAGACCGACGCAGTAAACGAAGGCTCGAAGACAGCCACAGGAGGCTCGAAGTAATGGCCCTGAACCGCCAGCAGATGGCCGCCCGTGCCGCCGCAGAGCTCTCCGACGGTGACTACGTCAACCTCGGGATCGGCCTGCCGACGCTGGTGCCGGAGTTTGTCCCCGACGACGTGGAACTGGTCCTGCAGTCCGAGAACGGCATCCTGGGTGTCGGGGCCTATCCCATTGACGGCGAGGAAGACCCGGACCTGATCAATGCCGGCAAGGAGACAGTCACCCTGCGCAAGGGCGCATCCTTCTTCGACTCCGCCACCAGCTTCGGGATGATCCGCGGCGGCAAGGTCGACGCCGCCATCCTGGGCGCGATGCAGGTGTCCGCCAGCGGTGACATCGCCAACTGGATGATCCCCGGCAAGATGGTCAAGGGCATGGGTGGTGCGATGGACCTGGTCCACGGCGCCAAGAAGGTCATCGTGCTGATGGAGCACGTCGCCAGGGACGGCAGCCACAAGATCGTCCAGGAGTGCTCGCTGCCCCTGACCGGCAAACGCGTCGTTCAGCGCATCATCACCGACCTGTGCGTCATGGACGTCACCGACCACGGACTTGTCCTGCGCGAGCTCGCCCCCGGCGTCACCGAGGACGACATCAGAGCTGCCACCGGCCCCAGTTTCACCGTCGACCTCTCCTGACTCACGTCTGGTCGGGCGCGATCACCCATGCCGCCTGATCGCCTCGCCCCGCCCTGTTGAGAACGGCGGCTCGCTTCTCCCAACCCCGCAGCTGCCTCTTCGAGAAGGGGGCTTTGCGCGGTGCCACCATGACCGACGAGGCGTCCATGAGCGGTATACCGCGCAGGTACTGCTCGCTGCCCCAGAACTGAAAGCCCGTCGAGTCGTCGTCGACGGAGACGACACTGGCTCCGACCCGCTCACAGAGACTCTCCGCCCCTGCCCGCGAGAGCACCACGAGGTGACGGGGCGCGTCGAGCTGCACCCACGCCGCGCCATACGTCTCGAAAGCGTAGCTCGAGGGGGTGGGCATCCGGATCAGGACCCGACCTGCGGGTGTCAACCTTTTCAGTGCCGCCCGGAGACTAGCTTCCGGATCGGGGACGTGCTCGAAGCTGTGGTGGAACATGATGAGGTCGTAGCGGCCGTCGACCTCGCTGAGGTCCTGTCGCCTCAACCGCCCTCCGGTGCTCAGGTTCCGTTCGGCCGACATGTTCGGGTCCACGCCGGTCACGTCCTTCACCCCGGCCAGGCCCAGGGCGAACACCAGCATCCCCGAACCGCATCCGACGTCGAGGACGCGCGTCTTCCTTCCGTTGATCAGGCCGGCCCGTCGGATGGAGCGCAGCACCGAGACCAGGGTCCGCAGCTGTCGCCGTGGAATGAGCACCGTGGCAGTGCCCGAAAGGACGCCTCGGCCCCACAGGACCGAGCCGATGACCAGCCGGGCGAACTGCCGAACGCCCGGGGCGCCCAGGGCCAGCTCAGGGTCCAGATCCAGCGAGTAGTAGTTCGTCGGGTAGTAGGACGACATGTCTTCGGGTTTCGAGATGAGGGCGAGGCTGCCACAGTCGGCGCACACCGCGTAGTCGAAGTCCTCCTCGATGCCGAACATGTTCTCGCGGACCGCCAGCACGTCGTTGGCAGAGGCCCTCGAACAGGCGGGACAGGGCTGGACGGCGCTCGCTTCAGGCACGATGGGCAACCTCCAGCCAACCCGCCTGGAGCCTGCGCCGCAGGTCATCTGCCGTGGCGGAGCTGGAGATCTCGCGCACCTAGCGCACGCCGTCGTGAACAGGCACACACCCCGGGAAGGTCACGGTGCCCCTCCGTCGTTGTCTGGGGCGCCGCCGAATGAGTCGGCGACGACGTAGAGAGGTCGCCGCTTGGTCTCGCGGTAGATCCGACCGACGTACTCGCCGAGCAGCCCCAGGAAGAGCAGCTGAACGCCGCCGAGGAACAGCACCGCGCACATCAGGCTGGCGAAGCCGGGGATGGCGCGCGCCGGATCGGCCAGCTTGGCGAACGCGATGTAGGCCGCCAGGAGCGCCGAGACGGCCATGATGACCGCGCCCGCCGTGAACGCGAGCCGCAGCGGGCGCTGGCTGAAGGACGTGATGCCGTCCGTGGCCAGCCTCACCATCTTGGTCAGGCTGTACTTGGTCTGCCCTGCGTACCGGGCCTCCCGCTCGTAGACGACGGCGGACTGCGGAAAGCCCACCCAGGACACCAAGCCCCTGATGTAGCGATTGTCCTCCCGCAACTGCGACAAGACGTCGATGACCTGGCGATCCAGAAGCCGGAAGTCACCCGCGTCCAGCGGGAGGGGCACGTCTGAGAGGCGGTTCAGCAGGCGGTAGAACGCGCGCGCGGTCGCCAGCTTGAGGCGGGTCTCGCCGTCGCGCGAGGAACGAACCCCGTAAACGACCTTGGAACCGGCGCGCCACTGCTCCAGCATCTGCGGGATGACCTCCGGCGGGTCTTGAAGGTCGGAATCCATCACGATGACGACATCACCGCGGGCCGCGTCCATTCCGCAGGTGATCGCCAGCTGATGGCCGAAGTTCCTTGAAAGAGCCAGCACACGCACTCGGTCGTCCTTCTCCGCGATCTTTCGAAGCACGTCGAGGGTTCCGTCGGTGCTGCCGTCATCCACGAGCACCAGCTGGAAGGCGATGCCCTCCATCGGTTCGAGGGCGGCGACCAGGCGCTCGTAGAAGGTCTGGATGCCGTCCTGCTCGCAGTAGACCGGTGAGACAACACACACCTGGATGTCCTTCACCCTTCACACCTGTGCTTCCAGAGCTCGGCAACGCCGTCAGCGGTCGGGGTCGGCACGGTCATCGAGTCGGACACGGCTAAGAGCCTAGTCCAGCATCTCCTGGCCGGGCCCCTGATCTCCTGGCGGCCCTGCGTGCATCCGACGCCCGACCCACAGGTAGGCCAAGCGGCGAACATAGGCCATCCCCCATGCCCTGGCGTCGCCACGGATCAGATCCCTGCGGCTCAACAGGCCGGGCGCCTCGTGCGCCAGCTGGTGGTGAAAACCGATGACCTGAGCGGACTGCTCTCGGGCCAGGCGGACGCTCCACTGCCCGCTGCTGAGCCGAAAGGCAGCCAGCGCCGTGTCGACCCCGAAGAAGTCGCCGCCGAGCAAGACGCTGACATACGTGGACGCGTCGATCACGTAGGGGTGCCGGCCATCCCATCCGCCCACGTCCCGCAGGGTCTCGCGCCGGATCAGCACGCAGGCCGGCTCACCGAAGATATTGGACCCGGCCACGACGGTATGCCGTGCCGCGACTCTCCCGGGCACCCGCCCGGTGAGACCGGCCAGGCCTCGGCGAGCTTTGACGATGCCGCCGCGCGCGTTGATGAGATCACGCTGGGCAGCCACCAGGACGACGGACGGGTGTGCGTCCATCACCTCGACCTGCACCCGGAGACAGTCCGGGTAGATGAGGTCGTCCCCACAGACCAGTTTCAACAGCTCACCTCGAGCGACTGCGGTGACCCGCTCCCAGTTCCGGGGCGCGCCTCCCCCTGCCTCAGTACGCAACAGTCTCACCCGAGGATCGGCGGCGTAGCGCTGCAGGCGCTCCCACGTCCCGTCCACGCTGGAGTGGTCGGCGACAACCAGCTCGAAGTCCTCGAAGGTCTGGGCCAGAATCGAGTCCATCGTCGCCTCGATGAAGCTGGCGTTGTTGTACGACGGCACCACAACGGACACACGGGGAGTCACCTCGCCGCTCACTTGCGCAGACCCCCTGAGGATGAGGTGCGCCGGAACGAGTAGTGCTTGTGGCCCACCCAGCTCATCACCGAGGTGACGAGCACGATCAGGGCCTGCGCCAGGAGCACCGGCAGATGGGCGATCTCGACCAGCCCGGGCAGCAGCACGAAGTTGACAGCCAGCGCCGAGAGATAGACGGTCTCGAACCTCCACAGATCTGACAGCACGTGACCGCGGACCCGGAAGACCACGAACCGGTAGAGCACGAAGGCGATGAGCACGCTGACGACGTGCGCGCACAGCAACGCCGCCAGGTAGCGCGAGGGCGGCACAGGTCGAAGACCCTGGCCCAGGAGAACCAAGAACGCGGCAAAGCAGAGATATCCGACGACCGTGTTGATCGCCCCGACGGTGAGGAACGCGACGCGTTGGTCCCGAACGACCCGCAGCAGCCAACCCGGTGGTCCGGACATGCCGCCGGGCGGCACCGCCTCAGGGCTCACTGGACCCTCCCCGAGTTCGTCAGGGCAGGAGGCGCGTCAGGGCAGGATGGTGGAGAACATGTTCCACCCCGAGCCCACGGCCTTGGACGGCAGGAAGCCGCCCGTGCCGTTACCGGGATACATCCACAAGGTGCCATCCCTGCCACGTCCAAGCAGATCGGACTTGCCGTCACCGTTGAAGTCCCCAGAGCTGATGATGGTGGAGAACGCGTTCCATCCTTGACCGATCAGTCGAGGTCGCAACCATCCACCCGATCCGTTGCCTGGATAAAGGTACAACAGCCCGCCTGACGTGCGAGCGATGACGTCGGACTTGCGGTCACCGTTGAAGTCCCCCGGGCTGAACACCGAAGTGAAGCCGTTCCAGCCGGTGCCGATCTGTCTGGGGGCCCCGAGGAAACCTCCCGTGCCGTTGCCGGGGTAGAGCATGAGCGAGCCGTCCGGCCGCCGGGCGATCAGGTCAGAGAGACCATCGCCGTTGAAGTCGCCCGCCGAGAAGACCTGGTTGTAGGTGCCCCACCCGGTCCCGATCTTGCGCGGCGCAGCGAGCGGACCGGCGGCCGTGCCCGGATACAGCCACAGGCTCCCGTCGGACCTCTGCGCCATGACATCGGAGAGCGCGTCGGAGTTCCAGGTTCCGGCGGTGAAGACCTTCGAGAAGCCGCTGAAGCCGATGCCGATGACACTCATCGGCTTCCAGCCGGAGGCGCCGTTGCCGGGATACATCCGCAGGGCTCCGGTGCTGGCGACGACGGCGAGAACGTCCGCCTTACGGTCGCTGTTGAAATCACGCGGGTATGACGGTGCGGAGCGCAGGTTGGTGGGGATGAACCAATCGGAGCGTAGACCGAACGCCGAGCGGATCGTTGCCCCGGTGACCGCCACCGAACCCTTCGAACCGTCGATCGCTGCCGTCAGGACGCGTCCGCCCCACTGGCCGTGACCGTCGCGGCTGATGATCCGAAGCTGGCTGTACGTGCCGATCGACGGCCAACGGGCCTGGATGCCAGCCGCCGTGATGCTCGCGGTCCATGCGTTGGCGCTGTTGGGGATGGCACCGTCATAGGGGTCGGCCTTGGCCACGAGGTAAGGCTGGCTTCCGGCGGCAGTCCATCCGCCGTTAGCCGCGCCGAACTGCGTGAACGCCGGTTTGCCGGCATACATCAACGTCTGACCAGCGGTAGCGGCGATGGCCGAGCTGGAGGCCCCGTACTCGGCCGGGACTCCCGAGTACATCTGGCATGAGGTGGTGTCGCAGGTGTCCCAGGTCCGGCCCGCGCTCGCATGGGCGCGGTCATAGCCGGCGTAGCTCCGCGCGGCCACGGCCTGGGCGGCCAACGCGTTTGGATGCCAGGAAGCCGGCATCTCAGCAGGCACCACGGCGCGCAGGTAGCTCTCCATCGGCAGCCAGTTGACCGGCGTAACGCTGGTCGACGTCGCCCTGTTCGCGTAGATGCTGCCGCGGTACGCGCGCTTGGCCCCGTTCCCGAGCTTCACGTTAACGAGCCCCGAGGAGCTGCTGAATACCGCCGGAGAGGCTGAGGATGCGTAGGACTTCCAGCCGGCGGACGAAAGTGCGTCGACCTGCATCCTCCCTGCGGTGGGAAGACTCCGGGCGCGGTACTGAGTGATCCCGGCCGTCGGGCCAGGCAGAGCCTTCCCGGCGAGCCGGAGACCGGCAGCGTTGAAGACATAGAGGGTTCCGGAACCGACCGCATCCAGACGAACCCGGATGGTTGTGTCGGCGAGCTTCGCCAGCTTGGTCCCCGGGTAGTAAAACGCAAGGATGTTCTGCCAGGAGAGCTTGCCCACCTTGGCAGCCCCATAGGCCCCCCACTGCGACATGCCGTGGCCGTGACCATACCCGTGACCGCTGATCGTGACGGTGTTGTCAAACGGCCGGGCGTAGATCTCGACCGCGTGCGCGGGAACCGCGGCAACCAGTGTGGCGGAGGCAATCACAGCGCCGGCGACTCCCAGGGACAGCATCCGATATGCGCGAGTAGGCTCAGCCAAGAACATGTCCGGCTCCCTCTCCACCACGAACCGGTTGCCGACCGGCCACGCCGCCCAGACCGTTTCCGGGGTACAGCCACAGGCTTCCGGCGGCATACATCACCTGAGAGCCGTCTGACTTGACCGGATGCGCCTGGGCAGGTGAGGAGACCTGCGGGAAGCCGGTGACCATCGGCGTCACCGCGAGCACGCTGGCCATGGCGATGATCCGTCCGCCTCTGACCAACAGCCCTGCTTTGGAAACCCGCCCGGTTTCCGAGAACTTATGCCTTTGCTTCCCATTCATCATCTAGATCCCTATTACCGCGAATGTGCTCGCAGGCCCATTTCTTCACTGCCGTTATTGGGTTTGGCTGTGGAGGTTCTGGCATTGCGAGCTGGCTCATGACAGCGCCTCCTCAGGGAATCCCGGCCACGGGGCAGCTGTGCC
>Ga0209744_1000867_pt1 | contig 10625 bp, 8 predicted proteins | sample BarGraNGADG00311_2_FD_184494 | JGI IMG/M metagenome (GOLD analysis project Ga0209744, IMG submission 184494) | Arctic peat soil microbial communities from Barrow, Alaska - Barrow Graham LP Ref core NGADG0004-311 (SPAdes) (version 2) | ecosystem: Environmental > Terrestrial > Soil > Wetlands >... | reverse complement strand
CACCCACACGGCGATCGGGGGCAGCTCGCAGACCTGATGGCGCTGCGGCGCGGCGGCCTCGATGCGCTCCTCCTCGCAGAAGGGACGCGCGCACGAAGTGCAGCGCTCGGGCCAGTGATCGACGACCTCGTCCACTCGTTCGAGCGCAAGCAAAGGGCGGTTCCTGCCCGCGTGGCCGCGCTGAGCGCCGGGCCGCCGGCTCGCAGCTGGTGGGCGCGGCCGCGGCGGCGCCGAGGGCGGACCGGCCGAGGGCGGAAGCGAGGAGTTGCGCGAGCTTCGCTTGAGGCGCTGCTCGAGATCGGCGACGCGGCTCTCAAGCCGCCGGTTCGCCTCGACCAGCTCGTCGGCCCGCATGAGCAGGGCGACCGCCGTCGCCCGGTCGCCGTCGAGAATCGCCTCCGCCTCGGCGCGTTCCATGGCGTCCGAGTTCGCCGGGCCGCGCAAGGTCCCTCCCTACCCACCGGTCATGGGGGACCTGAACGCTTACCTAGTTCTTCCCGAAGTGCCCTCTCTACCTTCTGCCTCCTGCTGCCCGGTTATGGGTGGTGCGTTGGCAGAAGCGTTGGCAGATTTCGGCACCAGAAACGCCCCGCCGGTCCCCCTGTGCCCCCGCAAGTCGAGGGGCGCAGGCCAGGACTGGCGGGGCCACGGAAGGACCTTGTCATGCGCACCCCCCGTGACCCCAATGCGCGTGTCGCCGCTGGAACGGCGGACTCGCGCGTCCTCAGTGTAGCGGAAGCTTCGGACTACATAGATCGGCACTTCGCCGCTCACATTCAAGGCATCACGACTCACCCGCTCGTCAGCGAGCGCCACGTGCGCCGCATGCTCAGCACCGGCGTCTGGCCCTGCGCCCGCACGGCCCACGGCCACCTGGGCATCACCGTGCGCGACCTGCAGGCGCTGTGGACACAGCCGGCGCCGCCGAAGGGCTCCTGATGGGTGCCCTCGAGCTGTGGCCCAACGCTCATCGAGCCCGCCAGCTCGCCGAGCTCCTGGCCGAGCACCCGCGGACCATGGCGGAGCTCGCCGGCGACCTGGGCACCAGTCTGAACGACGCCGAGCACATTCTCGCCCGTCTTCGCCACGCCGGCCTGCCGGTGGCCACGCTCGACGTGGGGGATGAGGAGCCGCTGTATCGACACCTTCACCCTGCCGGGCGCGTCTGCACCGTGGAGGGCTGCGGGACGATCCTGCGGCGCAGCAACCCGGCCGACACGTGCGCGCTGCACGGCGGCGGCTTGCTCACGGTCGTTCAGAGCCCGGTAGCACGCCAGGTGGCCCGCAGGCGGGCGGCGAGGCGCCAGGAGGCCGCGTGCGTCGACTGGCGCGGCCTGCGCCAGCGGGCCGACCTGTCTCTGCGTGAGGTCGCCAGGCGCGCGGGGATCCACCCCGCGCTGCTCAGCCGCGTTGAGCGTGGCGAGCGGAGAGCGACGCCGGATGTGGCGCAGCGGCTCGCGAGGGCGCTTCGGACGACCGCTGTGCGACGCTGAGCGCGCACCTCGGAGCAGAGGCCCGCCGGTGGGGCCCGGCTTCGGCCGGGCCCCTCGGCGTGGCTAGAGGCGACAGAGAGTCAGACTCCTGGCAGCTGCGGCTGGAGAGCGTCAGGCTCCGTAATCAGAAGCCCGGTGAGGTCTTCATACTTCTTCAGAGACGTGTCGTACGTGTGAAAGCGGCCTGCGTGCAAGTGCTGGGCCGTGCCAAGATGAATTGCATCAGCCGGCTTCAACTGCCAACCCTTCGCCAAGGCAGAACGCATCAACCCGCGAGCAACCTGGGCGATGGCGAAGTAGAACTCCACGAGTCTCACGACAGAGCCTGGCTTCCACAACCCATCGATCTTCGCTAGGACGCTGTCGTCCAACGCGCTCTGCGTCTGCTCCTGAGCGCCAAAGGCTACTTCCACGACGCTGAGGGTGGAGGTCACGAGTTCACACACATGTTGGCGTGCCTCTTCGAGCACCTGCCCGATCACCGGCGTGCGATCGCTCGATTCGTTGATGTATGAGAGCAGAACGCATGCATCCCAATAGACGCGCGTCGGCTCAGTTTGCATCACGTAGCCGCCTGATGATGTCCTCCGGCAAGTCGGCACCCGGCAGCGGAACTACCGCTCCCCGCGCCGACTTGTAACCCTCGACCTCGCACTCGTCGTTGATGTGGACGTTCTCGATGTGCCGCACAGCGATCGGGCGGCCCGTCGCTGGGTCTCGGCTCACGTCCCCCTCGACAGTTGCCAGCTGGCCCCAGGCGTCGATCATCGTGCTCTCGCTGCCGGGGGCAAGGTAGCAGGACACAGCCCGATCGCTCATGACCTCGTAGATGGTGAACCGGAGTCCGCCTCGGTTACTGAGGGACTGCACGCGCCCAGTGACGCTTCCATAGGCGGATGCAGGGAATGGAATCGGTTCGCCCTCCTGGCGGTCCGCACCGTGCATCTCCGGTTTCGCCGGACGAATGAGAACGTCTTCTTCGGACGTTTCGAACACGACCTCTTCAGGTCCCCATGTCGCGACGCCGGCCAACGCGAGGGCTGGCCTTCTGACGCGCGCTTTGTAGTCGGACAGGGCACTGTGTTTGGCCAGCTCTTTGCCGACTCGGGCATACGAGGTAACCACGAAGTCCGCCTGCTCGTCGGTGAACTCCTCGTCAACGTCGGCACGCGCCGTGATGACGGCGCTGCCGGCCTCGAGACCGGTCACATCCCATTTCATCCCCTTGGCCTTGGCGTCGGCGCACAGCGCAGCGACGAGCTTGCTGAACTGCTCGAGGGCGAACGAGAAGGCGTCGAGCGTGACTCCGCCTTGCAGCTTGAGTGTGATCGTCTTGTCGGCCATGTCTCCAGCGCTCGCAGTGACGACGATGATACACACGCCCACGGGGCGGCGCCATGGGCGCTACTGCCCGCGCACTCTTCGACGTGTGCGGGACCCGTCCTCCAGTAGAAGTATCCCGCTCTCTGATCGAGACTACGCCTCGCCGGGGACGGGAGACCGGCCAAGACCCGCACGAACGCCCGGGCATGATGCCTACCGAGTCAGGTCCCTTTGGGCTCGGTGTCCTCCGGGTTCGGAACCGATCCCCTGTAGGAGCCGACGTCCACCACGCTCCGTTCAGAGACAGACCGGTTCTGCCACGTGTATGTGGCAGTCACCGCGAAACTCTTCGGGAAGACGGAGTCTTCGCCAAGGACGGCTGGCGCCCCGCCCAGCGGATAGAAGTACTCGGCTCCCGGTTCAATACAGTCTGAGCCGTGTGTGAACAGCGGTTCTTCGGTGAAGAGCGGGATGCCGGCTATTGTAGGAATGGTCTTGTCGACGGTGAACCGGACGTCCAGCGCCGCGGAGTGGCCGTGATTGGCTACGCGAAGGTAGACCATGTGGTTCGGGCGTTTGAGCGTGCCGACCGTGATGATTGGCTCGATGATGGAAGTGAGCTGCTTCTGCGCGATCCTGCGAGACCGACTCGCTTCAATGGCGTAGTACGCAGTAACGCCTACGAGGGCCACGGTTGCCCACGTGATGACCGGGTCACTCATTGCCTTCCCCCCATCGGCCGGGTCTTTCCAGTGGCTTCGCGCCCCGGAAGCCTACACCCGCATGACTGGACGTGATGCGGCCACGAATCGAGGCTCTTCGGCGTGTGCGATCATGACGTTTCCGGCGGCCCGGCATGACGGGTGCGAGCGAGCCACCTCTCGTCAACAATGCGTTGGCGGCCGGCTACAACTAGCCTCGAAGCCGATGTCGCGCATGATCGGCAGTCATCGCTGGTACAGAGCCCTGGGTGGTGGGTCTCTGGAGCAGGCCTACGTCTTGACGTGCTTCAGCCGGTCGGGTCTTGATGTCTGGAGTAAGTCTGCGTTCCCAGCATCGGAGTAGATCCTCGGTCTGGCGACGCCTCGGGGGTAGAGCGCCCTGTCCTTCAGGAATGAGTGGGACCGTCGATCGGACGTACAGACGAGAGGACACCTAGACACGCCGACCAAGGCGATGATGTGCTGGTCATCGCACGAGGTCCCTCGCGTCTTCTCACACACGATGCGCTCCCGTTCATCCACCGCTTCGTCGCAAATGGAGATTGCCCGCCCGGCCCTGTGCAGCTCGTTGATGATTGGGATGAAACGGGCAGCCCTTTTCAGTTCACTCCTGAATTTTGTGCCCCCGTACACGAAGTAGCCCCGGCGACTCGAGATGATCCAGTCTCGGACGGGAGAGAAGTCTCGGTGTTGCGCGCAGGTCGAATCGAAGACGGCGGAAAGACAGTTGACATCAACGATGATGCACATCCTCACACCCCCAGCAGCTCCAGCTCCTCCCTTATGAAGAAGTCACGGAATCCAGGAGGCTGCTCGGCCGGGTACTGCCCGTCGTTCGAAATCAGCAAGGAGTGAACGACGTTCCCCGATGCAGTTCGCTCGAAGAAGAGAACCTGCGTGTCGGGAGGGCTCTCTTCTCGTTTCATCGACAGCCTGTATCGGTCGATTACGTAGTCTGAGTGCGTCTCGACCAGAAGGGTATGCGGCCCCTCCAGAGCGAGTTCGAAGAGGAGTCCCCCAAGTGCTGCTTGGGCTCTCGGATGCAGGTGAATCTCGGGCTGCTGCACAGCGAACGCTACTTGATGGCGAGCCGTCAGAAAGTCAACGATCAGCGGCAGGGCCTGGGAAACACCATAGCCAACGTTGCTGATGTTGAGGTCTGCCCCGGCGAAGTGGACCACAACCTCGAACGGAGCATCGCTTCCCCTTCCGAAGGCATGCGTCCGCACCGTCTCGAACAGGCCGCTCGCAGCGCCGAAGTCCCTCAGGCGCTGGACCAACTCGCTAGATCTGGGACCCGACTTCAAGGATCGGCGCAAGACGAATGGAGCATGCTCGCCTTCGGGGGAGTATGGGCGAGATACGGCGTCGTAGGTCCGTCGAGACTTGGCTCTGATTGGGGCAATCCATTGCAGGTCTTCGATGGGAGCCAAGTCGAACGGCAGGTCTGACTTGGCCAGTGGCGATTCCTTCTCTTGCTCGCGCATTAGCGACATTGCGATTGGAATCGGCGGATTCGGCGAGTACTTGCTTGGGAGTAAGCGGAAGCCCCTCGACACCGAGGACTCTGCCTCCAAGAGAGTCCGGAATCCCTCGAGAGCCGCCTCCTCACTTGGATATGCTGACTTGGCTGAGATCGTGCGATACCTCGTCCTCGTGCGATCGAAGACGAAGGTGGTTTGCCTGCCTTGGCTGAGAGCCGTGAAGCGCTTCACGTGGGGGATGCCATCGCGGTTCTCGAACGTGCGCACAGCAAAGTCCAAACCGACTTCGTCGCCGTCGCTCTGTGCGGAGATGCCGACCACGGCGACCTTGAAGTACGACCTGTCTGACGACCAAACGGAAACGATGTCTCCAAAGGCGCCGAGGTCCACTTCGTCTGTCATGTAGAGTCCCGGGTAGTACTGGTTGGGGAACTCATCCATCAGCTGAAGCAGAGACAGTAGGGAGCTCTTCCCGGTGCTGTTCTCACCTACCAGGAAGTTGACGTCCCGCAGACAAATCAGCGTGTGACGAAAGCCTCTGAAGTTGTCAATGTAGAGATAGCGCACGGTGTACCTCCTGCGCGGATGGCTTTGGGTGCACTCTACCGCCATCCATGCGTGTTGGGATAGGAAGCCCCATTTGGCAGAGGGCGATCACTCATGACCACCTATCATCTTCGGCCACTCCGCATTCGCCGTTTGCGGCAGGTTTGGCGAGCCGCCAACCATGAGCCAACGTGAAGTCAGCCCGGTGTTCTCTCTCCCAGCCGAGGAGCGCCCGCCCACACCTATGACGACTAGGCAAGAGTCGTCGCGCCTGCCTAAACGACGTCGGCCGACCCGGTGACCACGGCGTAGGACACCCCGAGTGCTCCCTCGAAGTGCGCCCGGCCGCACTCTGTCTTCATCCGCTCGGTCGGGCGCAGCTCGCCCTCGCCCTTGGTCTCGCGCACCAGGTAAACGCGCTCACCCGCGCCCTCCCGATCGAGCACGATGGCCCAGTCGGGGTTGTACTCACCGACTGGCGTTGGCACCGTGAACCAGGCCGGCAGCTTGACGAACAGCTTGACGTCCTCGCGCGCCTCAAGCCCGCGTAGGAAGTTGCGCTCCACGAGAGAATCGCAGGCCACATGGTCGTAGAGCACGTTCTCGCTCTCGGCAGGCTCGATGTACTGGCCGAAGAGGTCGATCTCATCCTCCTCAAGGAAGCGGTCCATGGCGTACCACTCATCGAGACGCTCGTAGCGAATGCCTTCAGCGAGCTGTTCAGCGAGTCTCTCCTTGATGATTCGCGCCGCGGCCGAAGCGTAGTCGTGCGGGTTGCGTACCAAGGCCTCGGTGTTGCCCGCACCGTTCACAATGCGCAGCAGCGTGCGCCGGCTGAGACGCATCGGCGGGGTCGTGGTGACGAGCAGGCTTTCGAGCAGGGCCAGCGTGTTGGGCAGCTCATCGGGGTGCACTTCCTCGCCGCTCACCGATGCGGTGAGTCGTGCCTCGAGCTCCCCATCACCGACTTCGACGCGAGCCCGCGAGATCCGGATGCGTGGTGCCTCCACACGGACCGTGGCCAGTGCCCGTGCGGCATCATTGACCAGCCGCTCGCTGTCAATATGCACCTCATAGCGCGTCTTGCGGCGAATGCGTTCCCAGAGCTCCTGGAACTCGGGGCTCAGAGCACGCTCTTTGAGTAGTTTGGCCTTGGGCCGGTCGGCGCGTGGCGGCGCCGGCGGCACCCCGTCCTTGCCATACTCGTCCTCGATCTCGCGCTGGAGGTTGGCGACGAACTTCTCGTAGCTCTCGTTGGCAACCACCGTGAGCACGTTGAGGTAATCGTCGTGGACCCGCTCGCCTCGCTGGTCGACTGCCAGGCGCACACCGCGGCCGATCTCCTGGCGCTTCTTCACCTCGGAGGCCGTCTGGTTGAGCGTGCAGATCTGGAAGACGTTGGGGTTGTCCCAGCCCTCGCGCAGCGCCGAGTGCGAGAAGATGAAGCTCACCGGCTCGTCGAACGAGAGCAGTTGTTCTTTGTCCTTCATGATGAGGTCGTACGCATCGGCGTCGGCCTGCGAGATGCCGGTGGTATCGACGGCCTCGCGGAGGCCACCTTTGCGCCGCTTCTCAGCGAAGTAGGCGGCCCGCACCGAGGCCGGGTCCACGTCGTGCCATTCGGGGAAGTGCTCGGCGGCGCGCCGGAACTCCTCGTCGAACAGCCGGCGGATGAGGCCGTCGTCGGCGACGTAGTTCTCCACACGGTCGATGAAGAACAGCGAGAGCACCTTGATCCCCTGCTCGCGCTCGCGCGCCTGTTTGCGGAAGTGGGCGCGGATGGTCTCGCCGATCTGAGCGCGGAAGATGGCTTCGCGGTCCGCGCCCACCGCCTGCCCGAGCGCCACCTCGACCTCGTTGGCGAAGCGCACGTAGCCGTCGCCGGCGTCGATCTCGGCGACCTCGTACCCGTCGTAGTCGCTGCGCCCTGTGTTCGCCGCCAGCGAGTCGCCGGGCTTTACGATGACGACCGCCTCTTTGACGGCGCCGCTCTTCATCAGCTTGTGCACAGCGACGCGCGCAGTGAGCGTGCGCTTCTCCGCCGTGATTCCGAGGAGCCGCACGAACACACGGTTGGCGTCACTCTCGCTGACCACCGAGGCGACCTCGATGCGCTTCACCAGGCGCTGGCGGTAGGCCTGGTACGGCGTCAGTCGGTGGACCACGTTGTAGGGGTTGCGGTGCGTGGCGCTGTAGCGCAAGGCGAGGAGCGGGTCGAGCGCCGCCAGCGCCTTGATGCGCAGCTCGCTCTCCATGTTCTGGGGCTCGTCGAGGATCAGGATGGGGCGAGACGCCTGGATAAAATGGATGGGCGTCTCGCCCTGCAGCCAGTCGGTGCTCTGGTGGATCACGTTGCTCGCCTTGTTGAAGGCGTCGATGGTCATGATCATGAGCTCGACGCCGTCGCTCATCGCGAACTGCCGCACCTGCGTGAGGTTCGCCGAGTCGTAGACGTAGTAGCGGTAGGGCGCGTTGCCGTAGAGCTGCCGCAGGTGCTTCTCAGTGACCTGCATGGTCTTGAGCACGCCCTCACGGATGGCGATGGACGGCACGACGACGATGTACTTGCGCAGGCCGTAGCGCCGGTACAGTTCGAGCGCCGTGCGCAGGTAGATGTAGGTCTTGCCGGTGCCGGTCTCCATCTCGGTGGAGAAGTTGGGGAAGCGCGCGAACGTCTCGCCGGCAAGAGTGACGATGCGGTCCTCAAGGAGCTCGAGCGCTTCGTCTTCCGGCATGAGCTGGCGGCGCTGCACTTCGTGCAGATTGGCCAGCAGCGCCGCCTCGTCGAGGTCGAGCCGGTTGGCGACCGCTGCCACGCCTGACTCGACCTCGAGCGTCATGCCCGTCTCGAGCCGCGGTTGCCCGTCGAACAGGTCGGCGACCGCTTCGATGGCGCGGAGCTGATACTCCTGGTTCGCGTCGAAGCGGAACTGCATCACGAGGGCGCTAGATCGTCTTCAGCCGGCACTGGAGCGCCAGGTTGGCGGCCAGATCGTCGCTGAGCGCTACGTCGCGACAGACGAACAGGTCGTCTGCCGTAAGTCGCAGCGCAGCAACGGTGGCCGGCTGCAGCTCCTGGTCGACGCAGATGAGAAACGACTGTTCGATGTCGGGGTCGGTGACGCGGTACACCGTGTTCTGGGCGACGTCGTCAAGATGCTCGAGGCGCGAGTGCAGGGCGTAGCCCTCCTTGATCGCGACCTCCCAGATCGCGTCCTCGGGCTGCCAGCCGTCGACCAGCGGGTCGACGAAGAGGCCCATCTGCTCGATGAGCCGGTCAGGATCTGCCGGGTCGACCGGCTCCCATTGGCGGAAGTTGGAGGGGGCTAACTTGAAGACGCGGAGACCGAGGTCTGGCTGAGCGTTCGCCCCGGTCGTGCTGAGTTGGGTCTCGCCCTTTGCTGAAAGATCCTCTGCCGCCTTGCGAATTCGGTGCATGGCCATGTCGGCGAGGGTGGGGAAGTCACCGTTCTCTGTCGGTTCAGGCAGCTGTACACAAACAAAACGACGTTGACCGCCAGCCTCACGGTTCCTCTTGAGGACAGCCTCGGCCGTGGTGCCCGACCCGGCGAAGAAGTCGAGCACCAGCGCATCGTCATCCGGCGCGCCGATCTCCAGCATTCGGCGCAACAGACGCACCGGCTTGGGCGTCTCGAAGGGCACGAGCTTGCCGAAGTACTCGTGGGCCTCCTTCTTCGCCTCGTCAGTGTGGCCGACTTCCGTGTGCGACCACCAAGTCCACGGGACGAAGCCTTCGACCTCAGTGAGGTAGCGGATGACGTTTGGCTGGCCGGAACCATCCTTGCCAAACCAGATTCGTCCTGCCGCAAACAGTCGCTTGAACTCCGGCTCGCTTAAGCTCCAGCAACGACCTTCGGGCGGCCTGTGGACAGTGCCGTCAGGTCCTTCTATCTCGTAGAACTGCGATGCCACCGCATGACCGGCCTGTGCTGTCATGGGAATCCCGCGCCAGCGCCCGCGCGGATCGTTGTTCGGGTTCCGATACACGGCCACAGCACCCTCATCCGGCTGCAGCAGCCCGCGAGTCTCGGCGAACTGCTCCGCCTGCCGGGCGTAGAGCAGCACGTAGTCATGCACCGCTCCAACCGTCGGCCGGTTGTCCCGCGAGTATCGCTTCTGCCAGATGAACGCCGCGACGAAGTTCTCCTCCCCGAAGATCTCGTTCATGAGCAGCCGCAGGTTGTGCACCTCGTGGTCGTCGATGCTCACGAAGATCACGCCGTCGTCGCGCAGGAGCTGGCGGGCAAGGAAGAGGCGCGGGTACATCATGCTGAGCCAGGCGGAGTGGTAGCGGCCGCTGGTCTCGGGGTTGCTGGTGAGGAGGTTGCCGGCCTCGTCGGCCTGGCCGGTGAGCTGCAGGTAGCGGCCCAGAGGGTCCTTGAAATCGTCGGGGTAGATGAAGTCGTTGCCGGTGTTGTAGGGCGGGTCGATGTAGATCATCTTGACCCGCCCGGCGTAGGCCTTGCGCAGCAGCTTCAAGGTCTCGAGGTTCTCGCCCTCGATGAAGATGTGCTGCGTTGAGTCAAAGTCGACGGAGTCGGGGCGGGCGGGCGCCAGCGTGGCCCGGCTCGGGACCTGCAACAGGCGGATGGCGTCGCGTTTGCCCGCCCAGGTGAAGGAGTAGCGCTCGGGGCGCTCGTCAAGGTCGTCGCCGAGCAGCGCACGTAGCTTCTCAAAGTCGACGCCATCTTCGCCGAACGCCTCCGGGAAGAGCTCGCGCAGCTGCGCGAGCCGCCCTTCACTCACGCCCATTGGGTTCGGCGAAAACCTCTCACCCGCGCCTCTCGATGGCCGATCCATCGCTGCGACCCCGTTCTCGTGACCGACTCCGTGCGACCTGTGGAGCATCGGCCGCACCCGCAGGCAGGCTATCAGGGCGGAGAGACGTAAGGAAGACCGGCCTCGCCTCCACCATTCCAGAAGCGCGGAGGCAGATTACGGACTGTCCTATGCCTCGCCCTTCTTGAGGCTGTTCGGGACCGCCTGACAACGCGATGCAAACGCCCATCAGGCCCGCGGGGTCGCGGCTTGCTTCG
>Ga0209744_1000865_pt1 | contig 10636 bp, 9 predicted proteins | sample BarGraNGADG00311_2_FD_184494 | JGI IMG/M metagenome (GOLD analysis project Ga0209744, IMG submission 184494) | Arctic peat soil microbial communities from Barrow, Alaska - Barrow Graham LP Ref core NGADG0004-311 (SPAdes) (version 2) | ecosystem: Environmental > Terrestrial > Soil > Wetlands >... | reverse complement strand
TGACCGGGTTCCACGCGACGACCGTACGCACCCAGGACTGGACCATCGAGTTCCGCCACGGCGACAACGCCGACCACACGGCGACGGCGTTGTTCGCGCGGCAGGCCGATCACGGCTACCACTCCGCACACACGCTCCTCGCGTACGGCGGCTACCCGATGTGGACGCGACTGCCGAACGTCACCGGCGCGGACCTCAAGGCCAAGAAGAACGCCTTCCTGGCCTACGCGGCCCACGACAGCAAGATCTGCCTCGAGCCGTGGTGCCCGGGCGACCTGGTGTCCACGTTGCGCCTGGCGCGCCAGTACGTCGTCGCGACCGACTCGACAGGCGACGTCACGCCCGCCCACGACTGAGCACGCGCCCGCCGGGCACGCGCCGGACCGACCTCGCTCCGGTCAGAGAGCGACGGTCGGCTCCAGCACCATCCGGATCGCGCCTGCCGGGCACTCGGTGGCGCAGATGCCACACCCCTTGCAGTAGTCGTAGTCGAAGCGGAACCCCTCCCCGACCCCGAGCTTGATGACCGCGTTGTCGGGGCAGACGCCGTAGCAGTTGTCGCACTCGAAGCAGTTGCCGCACGACATGCACCGACGCGCCTCGTACAACGCGGTCGCCGGGTCGAGCGACTGCACGACCTCGTCGAACCCGGTCGCACGCCGGGCCGCCTCGAGGTGCGGACGCACCGCATGCGGGGCATCGGCGAAGTACCAGGTGTTGAGCCCCTCGTACTCGGCGATCGGTGCCTCAGCCGGCTCACCCGAGCCCGCGGCGGCCCCGTCGAGCTGCGCGAGGTAGGCGTGGATCGAGTCGGCGGCGCGGGCGCCGTGCCCGATGCCGACCGTCACCGTTCGCTCCGCCGGCACGACGTCGCCGCCCGCGAAGATGCCCGGGTGGCCCGTCATGAACCTGTCGTCGATCTGCACGACGCCGTCGACGAACGTGAGATCGCCGATGCCGTCGAGCAGCGACAGGTCGGTCTCCTGGCCGAGGGCGAGCACGAGCGAGTCAGCCTCGAGGTCCTCGAACTCACCGGTCGGCTGCGGGAAGCCCGTCTCGTCGAGCTCCATGCGCTCGACCATGAGGTGACCGGCATCGACGTGCGTGATGGTCGACAGCCAGCGGAACGTCACGCCCTCCTCGAGCGCCTCGATCACCTCAGAGTCGTGCGCGGGCATGCGGTCGCGCGTGCGCCGGTAGACGATGACCGACTCGGTCGCGCCGAGCCGGCGTGCGGTGCGTGCGGCGTCGACCGCGGTGTTTCCGCCGCCGTAGACCACCACGCGCCGGCCGAGCATGGGCATCTCGCCGTCGGCCACGCCGTGCAGCATCGACACCGCATCGAGCACGCGAGCGGCCTCCCCCGCCGGGACGTACGCACGCTTGCCGATCTGGGCGCCGACCGCGAGGAAGACTGCGTCGAAACCTTCCGCCATGGCGTCGGCGACCGACGCGACCGTCGTCTGCATCTCGATCTTCACGCCGGTCGCCACGACCCGCGCGATCTCGGCGTCGAGCACGGCGCGGGGCAGCCGATAGGCGGGGATCCCGTAGCGCATCATGCCGCCGGGCGTCTTGGAGCCGTCCCGGATCGTCACGTCATGACCGAGCCGGCGCAGGTGGTAGGCCGCGGACAGACCGGCCGGGCCGGAGCCCACGACGAGCACGCGCCGGCCCGAGGTGGTCTCGGGCACGGGCAGCGCCCAGCCCTTCTCGATCGCGAGGTCGCCGAGGAACCGCTCGACCGCGTTGATCCCCACGGCCTCGTCGAGCTTGCCGCGGTTGCACGCCGTCTGGCACGGGTGGTAGCAGACACGACCCATGACGGCCGGGAACGGGTTGGCCACCACGAGCGCACGCCAGGCCTGCTCGTACGAGCCGTCCTCGGCCGTGTACAGCCAGTCCTGCGGGTTCTCGTGCGCGGGGCACGCGTGGGCGCACGGCGCCGTCAGTGCGACGTACTCCGGGCGCTCGACGCGCCACGCGCCCGTGCGGTTGGCCAGGCTCGAGCCGACGCCGAGCGTGATCGCGAACGGTGTGTCCATCAGAGCACCTCTTCCAGCAGCCCGTACCGGGCGATGTTGCGGTCGGCGATCGCCTGGAGGCGGTCGATCACGTCGTCACGACGCTGGGGACGGAACAGGTGCGCGTAGCGGCCCTGCAGCGTGAGGTACTCCTCGACCGGCACCTGGTGACGGATCTTCCGCACCGACGTGACCTCGCCCCGCTCGGCCTCGAACACCGGGAAGAAGCCGCTCTCGGTCGCGAGCCGGGCCAGCTTCACCGTGTCCGACGACGCCGAGCCCCAACCGAGCGGGCACGGCACCATGACGTGCAGGTAGCGCGCGCCGTGCATGCCCATCGCACGCTCGACCTTGGCCTCGAGGTCGCGCAGGTCGGCGACCGTCGCGGTCGCCACGTAGGGGATCTCGTGCGCCATCGCGATGCGCGGGACGTCCTTGCCCTGGCCGAACACGTTGCCCGGCTCGGACCCGACGGTCTGCGTCGTGGACGTCCGAGCAGCCGGCGGTGTCGCACCGGACCGCTGCACGCCGGTGTTCATGTAGCCACCGTTGTCGTAGCAGATGTACAGCACGTCGTCGTTGCGCTCGAACATGCCCGACAGGCACGCGAACCCGATGTCGACCGTGCCGCCGTCACCGCCCTGGGCGACGACGCGGACGTCGTCCTTGCCCAGCGCGCGCAGACCGGCAGCCGCTCCGGTCGCCACGGCCGGCGCGTTGCCGAACAGCGAGTGGAGCCACGGCACACGCCACGACGTCTCGGGGTACGGGGTCGAGAAGACCTCGAGGCAGCCCGTCGCGTTCACGGTGACCATCCGGCTGTTCGACGCACGCATCGCCGCGTCGAGCACGTAGCGGGCACCGAGCGCCTCGCCGCAGCCCTGGCACGCACGGTGCCCCGACGTCAGCGCGTTGGTCCGGTCCATGCCGGACTGCAGGCTGGCCTGGTCGGGAGAGAGCAGCCGGTTGCCGACCGCGTAGCTGCCGACCTGGTAGAACTTCACCTCTGTCGCGCTCATCGCGCGCCCCCGTCCACTCGCGCCAGCTCTCGGGCGACCACGGCGGTGTCGAGGTCGAGGAACGTCAGCGGTTCCAGCTCGCCCGCCACGGCACTCTTCACCATGCCCCGCAGCGACGACACCGTGATCGGCCGCCCGCCGAGGCCGGCGATGACGGTGCGCTGATCGATCTCGGCTCCGACGAGTGCCGACCGCACGTCGGTCGCGACGATGCCGCCCACACCGAGGGCCAGCGCTCGCTCGAGCACCACGACCCGCTTGGCGCCGGCGAGCGCCTCCCGCACGGCGTCGTAGGGGAACGGGCGGAACGACGTCACGCCGAGCAGCCCGACCGACACGCCCGCGTCGCGCTCGAGGTCGACGACGTCCTGCAGCGTCCCGAACACCGAGCCGAGCGCGATGACGACCGTCTCGGCGCCGTCGAGCCGGTACGGCCGGACGAGGCCTCCTGAGTCACGTCCGAACACCGCGGCGAACTCGGCCGCGACACGCGGGATCGTCTCGAGCGCGTCGAGCTGGCGATGGTGCGCGAGGTAGCGCACCTCGGTGAACGCCTCGGGTCCGACCATCGCTCCGATCGAGACGGGGGCATCCGGGTCGAGGACCTGCTGCGGCACGAACGGCGGGAGGAACGCGTCGACCTGGTCCTGCTCAGGCACGTCGACCCGCTCCGTCGCGTGGGTCAGCACGAACCCGTCCATGCACACCATGACCGGGACGGAGAGCTCCTCGGCGATCCGGAACGCCTGGACGTGCAGGTCCGCGGCCTCCTGGTTGCTCGTCGCGTAGAGCTGGAGCCACCCCGAGTCGCGCTGCGACATCGCGTCGCCGTGGTCGTTCCAGATGTTGATGGGCGCGCCGATCGCGCGGTTCGCGACGGTCATGACGATGGGCAGCTCCATGCCCGAGGCGTTGTAGACCGCCTCGACCATGTACAGCAGGCCCTGGCTCGCGGTCGCGGTGTAGGACCGCGCACCGACGGCACTCGCTCCGATCGCGCCCGACATCGCGGCGAACTCGGACTCGACGTTGACGTACTCGCACCCGGTGAGCTCACCGGCCTTCACCATCCGGCTGAGCTCCTCGACGATGTGCGTCTGCGGAGAGATCGGGTAGGCGCACACGACCTGCGGGCGACACGCGGCAACCGCGACGGCCACGGCCTTCGAACCCTCAACCTGCTGCAACATGTACGGCCTCCTGGACGACCAGCTCGAATGCGGCGCGGGCGGCTGCGGAGTTCTTCGCCGCGACCGAGCTGGAGAACCTGGCCTCGATCGCCGCGACGACCGAGTCGATCGACAGCAGCCCCGTGAGCGCGGCGAACGCCCCGAGGAGCGGGACGTTCGGCACCGCACGACCGACGTGCTCGAGCGCGAGCGCGGTCGCGGGCACCCTGACCACGTGACCGGGTGGCAACGCGCGCTCGGCGGCAGCCAGGCCGAGCTCGGCGAGCGGCTGCTCGGTGTTCAGGAGCACGTACCCGGTGGGACTCAGCCCGCCGAGGACGTCGATCTGCCCGAGCAGCGTGACGTCCTGCACGATCACTGCATCGGGTTCCGCGACCGGGTCGTGCGAACGGATCGCGACCTCGGAGATGCGGCAGAACGACACGACCGGCGCACCGGTGCGTTCCGACCCGAAGCTGGGGAACGCCTGAGCGTGATGCCCCTCGCTGAAGGCTGCGACGGAGAGCAGCTCAGCTGCGGTGACGACGCCCTGTCCGCCGCGACCGTGGATGCGTACTTGAAACATGATGACCACCTTGTCCTCCCCCCCTTGGTAGCCCTGCTTCTCGAGGCGAAAACAGGACGTTCGTCCTACGTCTTCGCATGGGGCCGAGCGCGGGTCGGACACCATGGTCCTGCGCCCTGTCACCATGGTCCCGTGCCTGGTCACGATGGGTCGTGGGCCTGGCTAGGATGGTCCTAGGTGCGCCGGGAAGCCTGGTCGGCATGATCTTGTCGACCCCGAAGGAGCCCTTCCCTTGCGCAACCCCACCTCCCGTGCCGTGCTCCTCGCCCGAGGGTCGTGGTCGGAGACGGCGCGTGTCTCCGCGATCCTGCGCAAGGAGACGGTCGGCGGCGCGCTGCTGCTCGTCGCGACCGTCGTGGCGCTCTTCTGGGCGAACTCGCCGTTCGCCGACTCCTACGCGGCCCTGCGTGACGTCCGGGTCGGGCCGGCAGCACTGGGGCTCGACCTGACATTGGGCGGCTGGTCGTCCGACGGGCTACTGGCGGTCTTCTTCTTCGTCGTCGGGCTCGAGCTCAAGCGCGAGTTCGTCGCCGGCGACCTGCGCGACCCGCGCCGCGCCGCGCTGCCCGTCCTCGCTGCGGTCGGCGGCATGGCGGTGCCTGCCATCGTCTACGTGCTGGCCAACCTCGGCTCGAGCGGCGGCGAGCTGCGCGGGTGGGCCATCCCCACCGCGACCGACATCGCGTTCGCCCTCGCGGTCCTGGCCGTCGTCGGTACGCACCTGCCCGCGGCCCTGCGGACGTTCCTGCTCACCCTCGCCGTCGTCGACGACCTGCTCGCCGTCACGATCATCGCGATCTTCTACACGTCGCACGTGTCCGTCCTCCCGCTGCTCGGAGCGTTCGCGGTGCTCGCACTCTTCTGGGTCGCGGTCCAGCACCGGATCCGGTCGTGGTGGCTGCTCCTGCCGCTGGCGGTGACCATGTGGGCGCTCATGCATGCGTCGGGCGTGCACGCCACGGTCGCGGGCGTCCTGCTCGGTTTCGCCGTCCCGGTGGCGCGCAGCCGCGCCGCGGGTGGCCCTGGGTCCGGTCCCGGTCTCGCGGAGCACTTCGAGCACCGCTTCCGCCCGCTGTCCGCAGGGATCGCAGTCCCGGTGTTCGCGTTCTTCGCGGCCGGCGTCACCGTCGGCGGCACCTCGGGTCTCACCCAGTCGCTCACAGACCGCGTCGCGCTGGGCATCGTCGCCGGTCTCGTCGTCGGCAAGACGGTCGGGATCCTCGGGACGACCTACCTGGTCGCCCGGTTCACGCGTGCCGATCTCGACGCGATCCTGGGGTGGTTCGACGTCCTGTGCATCGCGGCGCTCGGCGGGATCGGGTTCACGGTGTCGCTCCTCATCGGCGATCTCGCGTTCGGGGCAGGCAGCGCGCGCGACGAGCACGTCAAGGTCGGCGTCCTTGCGGCGTCAGTTGTCGCCTCGGTGCTGGCCGCCATCCTCCTGCGTGCCCGCAACCGGACCTACCGCCGCATCGAGGAGCTCGAGCGGCTCGACGGCGACGCGGACGGCGTGCCCGACGTCTTCGAGGACGACCCCACCCGGCCGGAAGGGGTGGTCTGAGACGGCTCAGGCGGCCGACTCGAGCCGAAGGAGTGCGCGCTTGGCGTCCGTCCCGCCGAGGTACTGACCGATCGTGCCGTCCGAGCGCACGACGCGGTGGCACGGCACGACGACCGGCAGCGGGTTCGTCGCGCACGCGCTGCCGACTGCCCGGACGGCCCGCGGGCTCCCCGCGGCCATCGCGATCGCGGCATAGCTCGCGGTGTGCCCGTACTCGATCTCCCGCAGCTGCGCGAGGACGGCCCGACGGAACCCCGTCGACAGGCTCAGGTCGAGCGGCAGATCGAACGTGTGCCGCCGCCCCTCGAAGTACTCGCCGAGCTGACGGGCCACGGCGTCGAGACGGCCCGGTGCGCGCAGGATCCGCGGGCTGATGCGTGCTGCGATCGACGCCAGCACCGCTTCGTGGTCCTCGGCGGCGAACGCGACCCGCACGAGCCCGCGCTCGGTGGCAGCGAGCAGCAGCGCACCGACCGGGGAGTCCAGCGTGCGGTAGGCGACGTCCAGGACACCCGCATCCTCGGCGGCCCGCTCGAGCCGCGCATGCAGCCGGGTCAGGTCGAGATCGGTAGGACCCGCTGCGGTCGCGAGGAGATCGCGCGCGTCAGGTTCGAGGTCGGTGCTCGTCATGGCTCTCTCCGAGGGGTCGAGGGGGATGCGGTGACGCCGTACGTGCGCCGGAGCGCCGCGATGCCGTCTGCTCCGGCCCGACGAGCCGCAACAGCGGTCCCGCCGAGCAGGTCGGCGACCTCGGCATACGGCAGGCCGCCGAGGTGGTGGTAGGCGACCACCTTCCGCTGCTTGGTCGGCAGCGCGGCAAGTGCGGTCCACAGGTCGAGGTCGCGCTCGTCCGCGCCGGGCGACGCCGACGGCTCGGGGAGGACGTCGACCGGGACCGCGCGACGCGACGTCGCGCGCGCGTGGTCGATCGCCTTGCGATGCGCGATCGTCACGAGCCACGCCTCGACGTTCGCGCCCGGTGCCAGCTGCGGGTACGCGACGAGCGCGGACAGGAAGGTCGCCGACCACGCGTCGTCGGCGTCGACCGGCCCGAGGACGGCCCGACACACGCGCAGGACCGTCCCGCCGTGGCGGGCGACGACGAGCTCGAAGGGTTCATGCACTGTCACATTGTGCAGACGCCCGGGCCGCGCCGAACGTGAGGTCCGCGTGCGCAGCGCCGCTGGCGCATAACCTGACCCGGACGAGGAGGTCGACATGTGCGCGACGGAACCAGCCCCACTGCTCCGGCGACCCGGGGCGGGCGCATGAGCGTCCGCCACGCCGTGCGGGTCCATCCGAGCGCCGAGCGGCTTCCCCGGTCCGAGCAGCTCGCGTGGGCACTGGCCCAGCTCGCGGCCGATCGGGTCGAGGTGGACCACGACGTCGCCGAGATGATCGTCAACCGCGTCATCGACGACACGGCTGTCGCGACCGCGTCGCTCACGCGCGCACCCGTCGTCGCGGCCCGCGCCCAGGCCCTGGCGCATCCGACCTCCCGGGGTGGCGTCGGCGCGACGGTGGTCGGGCTCGACCGCAGCGCCCGGACGAGTCCCGAGTGGGCCGCCTGGGCCAACGGCGTGGCGGTGCGCGAGCTCGACTTCCACGACACGTTCCTCGCGGCGGAGTACTCCCACCCGGGTGACACCATCCCGCCCATCCTCGCCGTCGCGCAGCACGTGGGGTCGGGCGGGCACGACGTCGTGCGTGCGATCGCCACGGCGTACGAGGTGCAGGTCTCGCTCGTCCGGTCGATCAGCCTCCACGAGCACAAGATCGACCACGTCGCCCACCTCGGCCCGGCGGTCGCTGCGGGCCTCGGCACACTCCTGCACCTCGAGCCCGCGATCATCTTCCACGCCATCGGGCAGGCGTTGCACACCACGACCGCGACCCGGCAGTCGCGCAAGGGCGAGATCTCGACCTGGAAGGCCTACGCCCCCGCGTTCGCCGGCAAGGTCGCGATCGAGGCCGTCGACCGGGCGATGCGCGGTCAGACGTCGCCGACCCCGATCTACGAGGGCGAGGACGGTGTGATCGCGTGGCTGCTCGACGGTCCCGAGGCCGCGTACGACGTGACGCTGCCGGGGCCCGGCGAGGCCAAGCGCGCGATCCTCGAGACGTACACGAAAGAGCACTCCGCCGAGTACCAGTCGCAGGCGCTCATCGACCTGGCGCGTCGGCTGCATCGCGAGCACCCCGAGACCGGCGACCCGGCCCGGGTCCGCTCGATCGTCCTGCACACCTCCCACCACACGCACGTCGTGATCGGATCGGGCGCCTACGACCCGCAGAAGTACGACCCGACGGCCACGCGCGAGACGCTCGACCACTCGATCCCGTACATCCTCGCGGTCGCGCTGCAGGACGGCGGCTGGCACCACCTCGACTCCTACTCCCCCGCACGCGCCGCCCGGCCCGACACGGTGGCCCTCTGGCACAAGATCACGACACGCGAGGACCCCGAGTGGACCCGGCGCTACCACGCCGACGACCCGGCCGAGAAGGCGTTCGGCGGACGGCTCGAGATCACGCTCGACGACGGGAGAGTGCTGGTCGAGGAGATCGCCGTGGCCGATGCCCACCCCCTGGGCGCGCGCCCGTTCGCTCGGCCCGAGTACGTCCACAAGCTCCGCACGCTCGCTGCCGGCGTGCTCGAGGACGCCGAGGTGGACCGGTTCCTCGACGTGGCCCAGCGCCTCGGATCCCTCGAGGCCGCCGAGCTGCTCGACGTGACCGTCACGGCCCGGCCCGGCCTGCTCGCGCGCTTCTCCGGACCGGAAGGACTGTTCTGATGCTCTACGCCACCACCACGGCGTCGGCCAAGCGACAGGCTCTGCGCGCTCGCCTCGCGAGCGGAGAGCTGCTCCGGGTCCCCGGGGCGTTCAACCCCTTGTCGGCGCGACTGATCCAGGCCAAGGGGTTCGACGGCGTGTACGTCTCGGGCGCGGTCGTCTCAGCCGACCTGGGCCTGCCCGACATCGGCCTGACGACCGCGACCGAGGTCGCCGCACGCGCCGGGCAGATCGCGCGCATGACCGACCTCCCGACGCTCGTCGACGCCGACACCGGGTTCGGCGAACCCATGAACGTCGCGCGCACCGTCCAGGCGCTCGAGGACGCCGGGGTGGCCGGCTGCCACATCGAGGACCAGGTCAACCCCAAGCGCTGCGGTCACCTGGACGGCAAGCAGGTCGTCGACCAGCAGGCCGCGGTCCAACGGATCCGCGCGGCGGTCGAGGGCCGACGCGACCCCGACTTCCTCGTGATGGCCCGCACCGACGTACGCGCCGTCCGAGGGCTCGACGCAGCGATCGACCGCGCCAAGGCCCTCGTCGACGCAGGTGCCGACGCGGTCTTCCCCGAGGCGCTCCTCGGCCCGGCCGAGCTCGAGGCCTTCCGCGCGGCGATCGACGTCCCGCTGCTCGCGAACATGACCGAGTTCGGCAAGGGCGAGCTGCTCACCGCCACGCAGCTCGCCGAGCTCGGCTACAACATCGTCATCTACCCCGTCACGCTCCTGCGGCTCGCGATGGGTGCCGCCGAGGTCGGTCTCGATGCGATCCTGGCGGAGGGCACCCAGTCGTCGCTGCTCGACCGGATGCAGCACAGGTCCGCGCTGTACGACCTGGTCGACTACGCGGGCTATGGACAGTTCGACGCCGGGGTGTTCGACTTCGAGCTCTGAGCCGCAGGACGCACCGCCCACCGCACCGCACCCGTCAACGACGATGGAGGCTCCCCGCTGATGACCACCGACCACAGTGCCGAGGACCGGCCGACGATCCACAAGGGACTCGCCGGGGTCGTGGTCGACACGACAGCGATCTCGTCGATCGACACGGCCACCAGCACGCTGCTGTACCGCGGCTACCCCGTCCCGGACCTCGCGGCCCGGTGCCGGTTCGAGCAGGTCGCGTACCTCCTGTGGTACGGCGAGCTGCCCGACGACGCCGAGCTCGAAGCCTTCGAGCACACCGAACGGTCCGAGCGCGCGCTGCCCGACCCGGTGATCGCGGCGATCGGAGCCCTGCCGCGCTCGACGCACCCGATGGACGTCCTGCGCACCGCCGTCAGCGTGACGGGAGCGTTCGACGCGACCTCGGGCGACCTGTCCCACGAGGCCGAGCTGGCCCGGTCGGTCCGGCTGCTGGCCCAGCTGCCCGCGATCGTCGCCCTCGACCAGCGCCGACGGCACGGCAAGGAGCTCGTGGCACCGCGCGACGACCTCGGCTATGCCGAGAACTTCCTGAACATGACCTTCGGGTCCGTGCCCG
>Ga0209744_1000863_pt1 | contig 10653 bp, 13 predicted proteins | sample BarGraNGADG00311_2_FD_184494 | JGI IMG/M metagenome (GOLD analysis project Ga0209744, IMG submission 184494) | Arctic peat soil microbial communities from Barrow, Alaska - Barrow Graham LP Ref core NGADG0004-311 (SPAdes) (version 2) | ecosystem: Environmental > Terrestrial > Soil > Wetlands >... | reverse complement strand
AGGTAGCTGTAGAAGGCCACCAGCGAGCCCAGGCTCAGGCTCCCGTCGATCACCTGTCGCCCGCCGTAGTACAGCAGGAAGGCCACGGCCAGGTTGGGGATGAGGGCGATCAACGGGATGTACACGGCCCGCGTACGCGCGGCGGCCACGCTGGCCTCGAAGACCTTGTAGCTGCGGTCGCTGAACTTCTCCAGCTCGTCGTCCTCGCGCGCGAAGATGCGCACGATGCGCGAGCCCACCACGTTCTCCTCGGCCGCCGCCGTGACGTCGGCGATCCTTTGCTGCACGTCCTTGAGAATCGGCTGCAGGCGGCGGCTGAAGCGCACCGTGACGAGCAGCAGGAACGGTAGGAAGGCCAGGGAGAGCAGCCCCATACGCCAGTCGAGCACCAGCAGGATGATCGCCACGGCGACCATCATCACGATGTTGGTGGCGAAGAACACGAGGCCGTAGCCGAGGAACATGCGCACGTTCTGCACGTCGCTCATGGCGCGGCTCATGAGCTGCCCGGTGGGCCAGCGGTCGAAGTAGCTGAAGGACTGCCGCAGCAAGTGGCTCCACATGCGGTTGCGCAGGTCATACTCGATGGCGAGGCTCGCCTTGCCGCTGGCGAGTCGGCGGCCGACGGCGACCACGAAGCGCACGACGGCGATGCCGAGGAGGGCGAGACCGTAGGTGACGAGCAGGCCGGTCTCGCCGCCCACCAGGGCGTTGTTGATGGTCAGCTGGATGATGCGCGGCACCAGCAAGCCGAGCCCCATCTGGGCGAACGCGAGCGCGAAGCCCACGAAGGTCAGCCACTTGTAATCGCCGAGCAGCTTGAGGATGCGCGAGAAGGTCTTCATCTCCAGGTGAGCTTACCCCGAGGCTAACCGGATCTGCTGTGGTCAACGGCGGCTGGGGGACGCAATTCTGCACGAGTGCATGGAGTTGATGAGCGAGATGCCGTGCAGTCTGCTGCCAGGGAGGTCGCCATGACCGAGTCGCCACGGGAGCGCCGCCGCAGCTGGGCGGAACCCTACAAGATCAAGATGGTCGAACCCATCAAGATGACGACCCGCGAGGAGAGCGGCGTCGCGATGCGCGAGGCCGGCTACAACACCTTCCTGCTGAAGAGCGAGGACGTCTACATCGACCTGCTGACCGACTCCGGCACCTCGGCGATGAGCGACCGCCAGTGGGCCGGCATGATGCTCGGCGACGAGGCTTACGCCGGGAGCCGCAACTTCTACCACCTCGAGGCGGCGGTCCAGGAGATCTACGGCTACAAGCACCTCGTGCCGACGCACCAGGGCCGGGCCGCCGAGCACCTGCTCAGCCAGACTCTGATCAAGCCGGGCGACGTGATCCCCGGCAACATGTACTTCACAACCACCCGCCTTCACCAGGAGCTCCCCGCGGGCGCTTCGTTGACGTGATCATCGACGAAGCGCGCAACCCGGCGAGCGAGCATCCCTTCAAGGGCGACGTCGACCTCGCCAAGCTGCAGAAGGTGATCGACGAGGTCGGTGCCGAGCACATCCCCTACGTGTGCATCGCCACCGCCGTCAACATGGCCGGCGGTCAGCCGATCAGCCTCGGCAACCTACGGAAGGTGCGCGAGCTCACCGGCAAGCACGGCATCCGCATCATCCACGACGCCACGCGCGTGGCCGAGAACGCCTACTTCGTCAAGGAGCGCGAGCCGGGCTGCGCCGACATGAGCGTCTCCGAGATCGTGCGCCGCACCTCGATCAGGACGCCTTCCCGGCGCAGACGCTGGCCGCCGAGATCTACCTCGACAGCGGCGTGCGCGCCATGGAGCGTGGCAACGTGAGCGCCGGCAGGGACCCGGAGACGGGTCAGAACCGCCGCCCCAAGCTCGAGCTCATGCGCCTCACGATCCCCCGGCGCGTGTGCACGCAGGCGCACATGGACGTGGTCGCCGAGTCGGTCGCCGAGGTGTTCGACCAGCGCGACGCGATCAAGGGCCTGAAGATGGTGTACGAGCGCTCACAGTTGCGCTTCTTCCAGGCGCGGTTCGTGCCGCTGGCGTAGGCGCGCGCGGGGGGCAGGCAGAAGAGCCAGAAGGAGGCGGCGGGGCGGATGCCCCGCCGCCTCCTTTGCGCACCACTGATCCTCGCCGCCGCAGCGGTGTACACTGAACGCCCGGCGCATGGCGCCGCCCATCACGATGACGCCCTCTCCCGACAAGCCGCTCGAGCGGAGTCCGCGACGCTTCGGCCGCGTGCTCGCCGGCGCGCTGTAACTTTCGCCGCCATGGCCGCGTCTAACCTCCACAAGTGGGCCACGTTGCCCGACCCGTCGCCCGCCGAGCTGGCGCGCGCCGCGGAGGGCGACGCGCAGGCCTTCACCCTCATCGTGGAGCGGTACCAAGGCATGGTCTATTCAGTGGCTTTCAACGTGCTCGGCAATCACACCGACGCCGAAGACGCGGCGCAGGAGGCCTTCCTGCGCTGCTACCGCAAGCTGCCGCAGTTTCGCAGCGAGGCCACTTTCTCGACCTGGCTGTTCCGCCTGGCGCTGTCGGCGAGCGTCGACTACCAGCGGCGCGAACGGCGGCGGCCCGAGCCGGTCGACGTCCCCGACCTCGTCGACGAGGGCTCCCCGGACCTCGGCGACGGCGTCACCGCCGCCACCCTCGCCGCCGCGCTGCACGACCTCCCCGACGATTACCGTGTGCCCACCGTCTTGCGCGACATCTACGGCCTGCCGTACCAGGAGATCGCCGAGGCCACCAGCCGGCCGCTCGGCACCGTCAAGGTGATGGTGCACCGGGGCCGCGCCTCCCTGCGCCTGCGGCTGCGGGCCGAAGGCGCGCGGTCGGCCGCGGCTCACGCGGGGGCCGGGAAAAGGGGCGCAGCCTGATGGACTGCAGCTACTCGCGTGAGCGCATCAACAAGTTCATCGACGGCGAGCTGGGCCACCTCGAGGTCGCCGAGTTGCAGGGTCACCTCAGCTTCTGCGCCGACTGCTCCGCCGAGCTCGCCCAGATGAGCGAGGTGCGCGGCGCCCTGGCCGCCTGGGGCCGGCTCGAACTGGCCCCGCCGCCCGGGTTCGCGGAGCGCGTCACGGCGGCGGTCGAGCTCGAGCCGGCCCCAGGCGCGGCCAGGCCCTTCGGCCGCGCCGTCGACGACGCCCTCGGCAGGCTCGACGAGACCCTCGGCTGCATCCCGCTGCCGGGTGGCCATACGATCCCCGTCAAGAACGTCATCGGCTGGGGCCTCGCCGCCGCCGCGGTGGTCATCGGACTCGAGCGCCGCCACCTGCGTCGCTCGCGGGAGTTGGAGCCATCGTGAAGCTGGACCGTGACCAGGTCATGGCGCTGCTGCCGCAGCGCCCACCCTTCCTGCTGGTGGATGAGGTCGAGGAGGTCGAGCCGGGGGTGCTCTGCGTAGCCACGCGCACGCTGCTCGCCGACGACTTCTGGTTCGCCGGGCACTTCCCCGGCAGCCCCGTGATGCCAGGCGTGCTCATCGTCGAGGCGCTCGCCCAGACGGCCGCGCTGGCGGCTGCCTGCGCAGCGGCCGAGGGCGGCGCGGCGGATGCCGCGCCCGATGCGGCCGCCGGGGCTCTCAGCGGCAAGGTCGGTCTCTTCGCCGGCATCGACAAGGTGCGCTTCAAGCGCGTCTGCAAGCCCGGCGACACGCTGCGGCTCGAGGCCGAGATCATCGCCGTGCACGGGCCTGTGGGCCGCGCCAAGGTCAAGGCGACGGTCGATGGTCAGATCGCCTGCCGTGGGGAGCTCATGTTCGCGATTGTCGACGCGGCCGCCGTGGCCGCCGGCGAGGCGAAGCTGTGATCGGCCTCCGCCGCGGCCTCGTGCGCGGGGCGCGCATCAGCGCCTTGGGCGTGCACGTGCCAGAGCGCGTGCTCACCAACGACGAGATCAGCCAGTTCCTCGACACGTCGGACGAGTGGATCTTCACGCGCACCGGCATCCGCGAGCGCCGCATCGCGCGCGCCGACCAGGCGGCGAGCGACCTGGGCGAGGTCGCCGCCCGCCGCTGTCTCGAGTCGGCGGGACTCGTCCCGGCCGAGCTCGACCTCGTCATCGTCACCACGATCTCGCCCGACCACATCATGCCGGCCACGGCGTCGATCGTCGCCGACAAGATCGGCGCCACCAAGGCCGGCGCCTTCGACGTGCAGGCCGGCTGCACCGGTTTCGTCTACGGCCTCGCCATCGCCACGGCGTTCGTCTCGGCCAACATCTACCAGAACGTCCTCGTGATCGGCGCCGAGGTGCTCAGCAAGATGGTCGACTGGGAGGATCGCAGCAGCTGCGTGCTCTTCGGCGACGGCGCCGGGGCGGTGCTCGTGCAGCCCACCGACAACGGCAGCATCTTCAGCTTCGACCTGGGCAACGACGGCAGCGGCGCGCCCTTCCTCAACGTGCCCGCGGGCGGCTCGCGTGAGCCGGCAAGTCACGAGACCGTGCGGCAGCACGGCCACGCCATGCACATGACCGGCAGCGAGGTCTTCAAGTTCGCCACGCGCTCGGTGGTCGGCTCGTGCGAGAAGGTTCTCGGCGACGCCGAGCTGACCGTGGAAGACGTGGACCTGTTCGTGCCTCACCAAGCCAACGTCCGTATCATCGAGACCGCGGCGCGGCGTCTCGGATTCACCGAGGCGCAGGTGTTCGTGAACCTGGACCGCTACGGGAACACCTCGTGCGCCTCCATCCCGATCTGCCTGCATGAGGCCAGCCAGAGCGGCCGCCTGAAGAAGGGCGACATGCTGCTGATGGCCGGGTTCGGCGCCGGATTCACCTGGGGTTCGTGTCTCAGCAAGTGGGAGCTGTAACCTAGGCACATGGCCAACCTAGCTCTGATGTTCCCCGGCCAGGGGTCACAGGCGGTCGGCATGGGCTGCGACCTGTGCGCCGCCGACCCCCTGATGAGAGACACCTACGCCGAGGCCTCGGCGGAGCTCGGCTACGACCTGGAGCGCCTCTGCGCCGACGGCTCGCCGGAGATGTTGGCGCGCACTGACCTCACGCAGCCGGCGCTGCTCGCCGATTCGATCGGCATCCTGCGCATCCTGCGGCGTGACGGGCTGCGTTTCGATGTGGCCTTGGGTCACAGCCTGGGCGAGTACTCAGCGCTGGTCGCCACGGGCGCGGTCGGCTTTCGGGACGCCCTGCGCCTGGTACGCCGCCGCGGCGAGGAGATGCTGGCCGCCGCGGCCGCCAGCCCCGGCGGCATGGTCGTGATCATCGGGCTGGGCGACGCGGCGGCGGAGGAGTTGTGCGCCGGCATCGACGGCGTGTGGCCGGCCAACTTCAACTCGCCGGGCCAGGTCGTGGTCAGCGGCCGCGAGGCCGCTCTGGCCGACCTGGCCGAGAAGGCGAAGGCCGCCGGCGCCAAGCGTATCATCCCGCTGGCCGTGAGCGGCGCCTTCCACTCGCCGCTGGTCGATCCCGCGCTGGCGCCGTTGCGGGCCGAGCTCGAGCGGATCGCCTGGAAGACGCCCGAGCCGCGGTTCTTCTCCGCTTGCAGCCTGTCGTTCGAGACCGGCGGCTTCGGCGAGCTGCTGCAGCGGCAGCTGGTCTCGCCGGTGCGCTTCACCCAGGCCGTGAGCGCGTTGTCTGCGGCAGGATATGATTCATTCCTCGAGGTCGGCCCGGGCAACGTGCTCGGCAGCCTCGTGCGGCGCATCACGCCGCAGGCTACCGTGGCCCGCGTCTCCGATCTGGAGACGCTGGCCACGTTGCGGCACGACGGACGCTACCTGGAGGCTTCGTGAGCCTAGATCTCGATCTCAGCGGGACCACCGCGCTGGTGACCGGCGCCGGCCGCGGCATTGGGCGCGCTATCGCGCTCAGCCTGGCCGCGGCCGGCGCCGACGTCGCCGTCAACGACTTCGCCGACAAGGCCGCCTGCGCGGCGGTCGTCGCCGAGGTCGAGGCGCTCGGCCGCAAAGGCCTCGTCGTCATGGCCGACGTCTCCGACGAGGAGCAGGTCAACGCCATGATCGAGCGGGCCGAAAAGGAGCTCGGGCCGCTCGGCGTCGTCGTCAACAACGCCGGTATCACCCGAGACAACGTGATGATGATGATGGACCCGGATGACTTCGACAGCGTCATCGCCACGCACCTGCGCGGTACCTTCCTGGTGAGCAAGGCGACGGCGCGCCGCATGTTCCGCCGTCGCTCAGGCTGTATCATCAATCTCTCGAGCGTGGTGGGCCGCCGCGGCAACGCGGGGCAGGCCAACTACGCGGCGGCCAAGGCGGGCATCATCGGCCTCACCAAGTCGCTGGCCAAGGAGCTAGGCGCGCGCGGCGTGCGCGTCAACGCCATCGCTCCCGGCTACATCGACACGCCGATGACGCAGGCCTTACCCGAAGAGACGAGGCAGATGATCGTCGACGCGACACCACTCAAGAGCATCGGCACCACCGACGACGTCGCCAACGCGGTGGTCTACTTGGCGTCGCCTCGGGCACAGTACCTCACCGGCGTCATCCTTCCCGTCGACGGCGGCCTGGGCATCTAGCCGGAGAACGGGCGGACCACGGCATGACAACACCCACACGAGTCGTCGTCACCGGTCTCGGCGTGGTCACGCCGCTGGGCAACGACGTCGACACCTTTTGGCGCCACCTGGTGGCCGGCGAGTCGGGCGTCGGCGAGATCACCCGCTTCGACACCACCGGCTACAAGGTGCACATCGCCGCCGAGGTCAAGGACTTCGACCCCGAGGACTACCTCGAGAAGCGCCAGGTGCGCCGGCTCGACCTCTTCTCGCGCTACGCTATGGCGGCCGCCAGGATCGCCGCCGCCGACGCCGACTTCGACCCCCGCCCCGAGGCGGAACGGGTCGGGGCGGTGGTCGGCAGCGGCGTCGGCGGCCTGCAGACGCTGCACACCGAGACCGACAAGCTGCTCAACAGGGGCCCCGACAGCGTCAATCCCCTGCTCATCCCCATGATGATCCCCAACATGGGCGCCGCGCACGTGTCGCTCGCCCTCGGGACCAAGGGCCCGTTGAGCGCGACCTGCACCGCGTGCGCTGCCGGCTCCGACGCCATCGGCTACGCGGCGCGCATCATCCGCTCTGGCGACGCCGATGTGATGTTCGCCGGCGGCAGCGAGGCGCCCATCAGCCCGGTGGGCGTCTCCGGGTTCGCCGCCGCGCGGGCGCTGAGCACGCGCAACGACGACCCCACCGGCGCGTCGCGGCCTTTCGACGCCGGGCGCGACGGCTTCGTGATCGGTGAGGGCGCCGGCTGCCTGGTGCTCGAGAGCCTCGAGCACGCCCAGGCCCGCGGCACCCGCATCTACGCCGAGCTGGCCGGCGCCGGGATGAGCAGCGACGCCTTTCACATGACGCTCCCCGACGAGAGCGGCAAGTCGCAGGCGCACGCGCTCAAGATGGCCCTCACCGAGGCGGACCTGCAAGCGGAAGATGTGGACTACATCAACGCTCACGGCACGGCCACCGGCGCCGGCGACGTCGCCGAGACCAGGGCCATCAAGGTCGCCCTCGGCAAGCACGCACGCAGGGTCGCCGTCTCGTCCAACAAGTCGATGATCGGCCACTGCCTGGGCGCCTCCGGCGCCATCGAGGCCGTGGCCACCGTGCTCACCATCGTCAACAGCCTGATCCCGCCGACCATCAACCTCACCGACCCGGATCCGGACTGCGACCTCGACTACGTGCCCCTCGAGTCGCGCTTCCAGAAGGTGGACGTCGCCGCCAGCAACAGCTTCGGCTTCGGCGGTCACAACGTGACCCTCGTCTTCCGCCGCTTCGTCGGCTGACGGCGAGCCGGCCGGCACGCCCGCCCATGAACGTCACTGTCGAGATCCAGCGCCGCGGCAGCGACCCCGTGAAGCCCGAGTGGGTCTGCCCTTCGTGCCGCGAGGAGGCGAGCCTCAGAGACCTGCGCGCCAATCTCACGGTGTGCCCGGTCTGCGGCTTCCACGTGCGCCTCGGCGCGCGCGAGCGCATCCGCCAGCTGGTCGACGAGGGCTCGTTCGAGGAGCTTTGGACGATGGTGACGACGCTCGACCCGCTGCAGTTCACCGACCTGGAGCCGTATCCGGAGCGCGTGCGTGAGGCGCAGGCCAAGACCGGCCTGCCGGAGGCGATCGTCACGGGCACGGCGAGCCTCGACGGCACGCCGTGCGTGCTGGCGGTTATGGACTTCGGCTTCATGGGCGGCAGCATGGGCAGCGTGGTCGGCGAGAAGCTTTGGCGCAGCGCCGAGCTGGCCGGCGGAGAAGACTTGCCACTCGTGGCAGTCTGCAGCTCCGGCGGCGCCCGCATGCAGGAGGGCATCCTCGGCCTGATGCAGATGGCCAAGACGAGCTGCGCCGTGGACCTCATCAATGAGGCCACCTCGCCGTTCGTCGCCGTCCTCGTCGACCCCTGTACCGGCGGGGTGGTCGCGAGCTTCGCCACGCTCGCCGACATCTGTATCGCCGAGCCCGGGGCGCTTCTCAGCTTTTCGGGCCCACGCGTGATCGCCGAGACCACTCGCGAGGCTCTGCCCGAGGGCTTCGGCAGCGCCGAACGCAACCTCATACTCGGCCACCTCGACGCCGTGGTGCCCCGCGGCGAGCTGAGGGTCAAGGTCGGCAACTACCTCCGACTTCTGGGGGGAGGTGAGGAACCTGACCGAGCGCAAGGAGAACAACCCCGAGCACGAGGCACAGGCGGGCTGGCTCAGGCAGCGCTTGAGCGAGCTCGGACGCTTGCCGCTCATGCCCGGCGTCCATTTGTCGGAAGAGATCGAGAAGCTGCAGGGGAGGCTGAAGAGCCTGCGCGGCGAGAGCCGTCGCCATGACACGTGGCTCACCGTCGAGCTCGCGCGCCACAAGGAGCGCCCCCGCACCCGCGACTACATCGGCTACCTGATCGACGGTTTCGAAGAGCTCAAGGGCGACCGCCTGCGCGCCGACGACCCCGCGATCGTCGGCGGCCTGGGCTGGTTCCGCGGCCGCGCCGTGCTGGTGGTCGGCCACCAGAAGGGCCGCACCCTCGACGAGCAGACGGTGCACAACTTCGGCATGGCCCGGCCCGAGGGCTACCGCAAGGCGCAGCGGCTGTTCACGCTCGCCGAGCGCCACGGGCTGCCGGTGCTGACGTTCGTCGACACGCCGGGGGCGTACCCGGGCGTCGCCGCCGAAGAGGGCGGGCAGGCGCGCGCCATCGCCGAGAGCATGCTCAAGATGGCGCGCCTCAGCGTGCCGGTGATCGCGACGATCATCGGCGAGGGAGGCTCCGGAGGAGCGCTCGCCCTCGCCGTCGCCGACCGTGTGCTGATGCTCGAAAACTCGACCTACTCGGTGATCACCCCCGAGGGCTGCGCCGCCATCCTGTGGCGCGACTCGGCCTTCGCGCCGCAGGCCGCCGAGGCGCTCAAGCCGACGGCCTCTCAACTCCTCGAGCTGGGCGCCGTGGAGCGCGTCGTCGCGGAACCGCACGGCGGCGCCCACCACAACCCGGAGCTCGCCGCGCACCGGCTCGGCGAGGCGCTCGACGAGGCCCTCGTCGAGCTCGACGCGGTGCCGGCCCAGGAGCGGCGACGGCAGCGCCGTGAGCGGTTCCGCCGTCTCGGCCGCTGGAGCGACCCGGAACAGCCGCCGGGCGCGATGTCGCTGTTCGGCGGCTACTCGACGACGCTCGAATGAAGCGGCGCGGCGAGGCCCGCGGCTCGCGCGGCGTCCCGCAGCACGACGATCGCCGCTGTACACGCCACGCCCTCGCAGTCGCCGTGCTCTCCCTTGCGCTGCTGGCCGCCGTAGGTGCGGCGGCGTTCGCCGCCGCCGGCTGCGGCGGCTCCACCAGGACGGCCGACCCCGCCCCGTTCGTCGGCCGCTGGGAGCGCGTCGAGGCCGGGGCGCCGAGCCCCGACTTCACGCTCGCGATCGAGCGCGACGGCGACGGCGTGCAGCTCACCTTCGCCAATCACACGAACGGCATGAGCCAGACGATCGCCGGCGCGGAACAGGCCGGCGGCATCGCCTGCACCCTGCCGAACGCTGACGGCGACTTGTCAGCGTCGCCTCCTCCCGGCGTCCCCACCGAGTCCGATCTCATGCTCGGCCTCGACGACGATGGCCAGCTCGTCGTCGATCTGGTGCTCGCCGACGGTACCCTCGAGCCGATCTGGATCTACCAGCGCGTCGACGGCGTGAGCCCCTCGGCGCCGGGTACGCTCTAGGGCATGCCGCCCGTCATCACCGTCGAGCACCTGCGCAAGGTGTACGGCCACCATGTGGTCGCCGTCGACGACGTCTCCTTTGACGTCGAGCGCGGCGAGATCTTCGGCCTGTTGGGCTCGAATGGCGCCGGCAAGACGACCACCGTCGAGTGCGTCCAGGGGCTGCGCACGCCCACCGCCGGCACAGTGCGCGTGCTCGGCGAGGACCCGCGCGCGTACGCCGGCGCCCTGCGCGGGCGCATGGGCTGCCAGCTGCAGGAGTCGCGCCTCCCCGACCACCTGCGGGTGTGGGAGGCGCTCGACCTCTTCGCCTCGCTCACGCCCGGCGCCGGCGATTGGCGCCAGCAGCTCGAGCAGTGGGGGCTCGCGGAGAAGCGGAACGCTTCGTTCTCGAGCCTCTCCGGCGGTCAACGCCAGCGGCTGTTCATCGCCCTGGCGCTGGTCAGTGATCCCGAGGTCGTCTTCCTCGACGAGATG
>Ga0209744_1000861_pt1 | contig 10655 bp, 8 predicted proteins | sample BarGraNGADG00311_2_FD_184494 | JGI IMG/M metagenome (GOLD analysis project Ga0209744, IMG submission 184494) | Arctic peat soil microbial communities from Barrow, Alaska - Barrow Graham LP Ref core NGADG0004-311 (SPAdes) (version 2) | ecosystem: Environmental > Terrestrial > Soil > Wetlands >... | reverse complement strand
CGAGGCCGGTCTCGACCCAGTTCTCGCCAGGCTGCGTCTGTTCCCCGAGTTGGCGTGCTGCCTGACCCTTGAGGACTTCGACGGTGCCGGGGTCCAAGGCGATGACCCGCCGCCCCTTGGCGGTCTTCGGCGCGCTGACTACGACCTCTCTGCTGATCGGGATGAGGGCGCGGCGCACCGCGAGGCGCGCGTTCTCAAGATCGACATCGATCCACCTCAGGCCGATGGCCTCGCCTCTGCGCATGCCGGTCATGACGATCGTGTGCCAGAGGGAGGAGAGGCGCTCCTCGCCGACTGCTGTGAGGAACGCCTTCAGCTGCTCCTTGCTCCAGGTCTGCATCTCTCTCGCGCCGTCGTCCTTCTTGCGCGGCGGGTCGGCGGCGTCGAGCGGGTTCTTCGGCAGGTGACCCCAGCGCACCGCGTCCTTGCAGGCCTTGTGCAGGCAGGCATGAACGTGGTGGATGGTCATCGCCGAGAGGCCGCTCTTGCCGTCCTTGCGCCCGCTCTCGGCGAGCTTCGCGTAGAGGGCATTGACCTGTGAGCCGCTGAGCCTCTGCAGCTTGACGGTGCCGATGTGCGGCACGATGTGGCAGTCGACGTGCTGCACGTAGGAGTTGTAGGTACTGGGGCGGATCGTCGCCTTGACCGCCGGAAGCCATTCCTTCTTCAGATAGTCCTTGACCGAGGCTTTGGTCGGGGCGGCGTAGTTGTGCTGCTCGACGGCGACCAGCAGCTTGTTCATCGCCGCCTGGCAGTCTTTGCGCGTCGCGAAGCCGCTCTTGGTCTCGCGGCGGCGTTCCTCGGTCTCGCGCAGGGCGCCGCCGCACTTCGTGCAGCTCTCCTTGGGCCGGCGCTCGATCCAGAGACGCTTGTTGCAGGTAGTGCAGCGCTGCGCCGCCGCCAAGCCGATGTCGACGATGTACTCCCAGGCGCCGGGCTCGCCGCGCTTTCTCACGTGACCTCGCATATTCCTCCCCTAGACGCGCGTCTACTGTGCAACAGCAGCTTCGCTCTGAAGGAGGAGGCCGGCAACGCCAGATGGCGCACCAAAGGCACGGACAAGCTGCCGCCCATGAACCTGTCCGATGCACCCGGCGTCGGCAGCGCGTCGGCGAGATGCACCGGGTGCGGCGTCTTCTTGGCAGAAGCAGGTCTGGGAGTGCCGCGCGACCTTCGCAGTGAGCTTAGGATCGAGCGATGGTGACCGTGATTACCTCCGGATCTTCGAGGCGATGGATGGCCCATTTCTGCACGTAGAGCGTGCCGATCACCGTGGGCTGGTCGCTCTCGGGCTCCTCGTAGCGCACGGTGTTCTTGGTCTCCTTGGTGCGGCGCAACGTCACCTGCAACGGTTCCATGTCGTCTTCCTTTCGATGGATCTTGGACGCCCGGCAGCTCGTCGCGCGACGACGAGCGCCAGAGCGCAGCGTCGGCCATCTTCTCGGCCTTCAGTGTTTCGCGCAAGCGCTGGGAGCGGGCAGCCGCTCAGCGGCGGGGACGTGAAATGGCCTTCGGGGAAGCGCATGGTCTGAGCCGCCGCGCGCCCTCAGCCACGGCCGCAGTGCGCCGTCCGGCCGCCGGTATAGTGTGATCTCCGACACCTGCCCGGCCACGCCAAAGGAGTCATTCCGCATGAGCATCACCAAGAGCCGGGGCCTGCTCTACCTCATCGCACGGCTGCTCGGCGACGCAAGCGCGCTGCAGAAGGGCACGGTCGGCAAGCGCCTCGCGCGGCGAGCCGCCGGCAAGCTGACCGGCCGCGGACTGGGCAAACTCTTCCGCTAGCCCTGGCTCAGCCGGGCATGCTGGCGCAGCCGGAAGTGCCACGCAAGCCCGATGCGGAGGCGCTTTCGTGTGCAGATCGTGCCCAGAAGCGCGAGATAGGGCCGTTCTAGTTCGCCTTAATTCGCATGGGGACCCCCTCGCTAGGCTCAAACGAGGGCCAATGCAGGCCGATATGCCTGCCGAAAAGTCGCAAATACGAACTAAGCGCACGAAAACCGCTCTGCAGCTCGTCGGCAACAGGGCGGCGGGGCGGCCCTGTACAGCAGGTTCTGGCCGCTCACAGGAACGGGTGACATGTCCATTAGGCGGAAGCCCTGAAGCGAGCTGGGCAACTCGAGCGTGTTGTCTCAGGTAGAATCAGCCCAGTGGCCCCCCTACCGGCAAGCCGGGATGCGGTGAGTATGGGCAGGACGACAGCAGAGCCTCACACGCTGGCTGAGTACATCGAGTGGCATAGGAGCGTGTTGGAGCGCGGTGTTGAAGCCGACCTCAGATATTATGAGATCGTTGTCCGGGAGATGCGCCGGCGCTTCGAGCAGTCGGACTTCTGGACAGAGTTATGCGCCCGAACACACACGTGGGCGCAGGGCTACTACGATCGCACCACCTACGCCCTTTGGGCCTCCGATGAGCCACCGAAGCTGCTGGCCAAGAGCAAGGACTCATTCGTTCTCAAAGTCTTTCGGAAGAACGTTCTCGAGAACCAGCGATTCCCAGAGCCTCCGGAGGGAGGCTGGTACGTCTCGGCAAACTGGTTCGCACGGACGAACGACATCGTCCGCAGCTGTCTGGTGGTGCGCTATCTCGACGGGGTAGAGGAGGTTTGCGAGTGCGCTCTCGGCCTCGCCCAGGATTTGGGGTATGAGCTGACGACGAGTTTCGAGGCACGTGAGGAAGGCTACTATGCTGCTCACATGAGCCTGCTGAGTTTCGAGTTCCGGGTACCCAGCCGCAACTGGGATTACACGGGCCTGACTGCGCCTGTCGAACTACAAGTCACAACGCAGGTCAAGGACGTGATTCGAGACCTCACGCACCGGTTCTACGAGGTGCGACGAATGCGCCCAAGGATCGCGACTCGAAAATGGCAATGGGATTACGAAGGTGACGATTTCGCGGCCAACTATCTCGGACACACTCTCCACTATCTGGAAGGAACGATAATGGACGTTCGCGAGCGCGCGAAGAGAATGGGGGACTGATGGACCAGACGCTTCTTGACTACTTGGACTCACTGGGCGCCACTTCTCCGGTAATTGAAGGTGTGGAGACAGCCCTGCGGACATATGGGGAGCTCGGCATTGTCTGGGACGAGGCCTTTCTGTCAGAGACGGTAGACGACGCGGGCCAGCGTGTTTGGGGCAGCTTCTGGCTGTTTAGCCACGAGTATCTCCTCGAAGCGCGGGATGTCGCGACAACCGCCAACCATGATGTTGCTGCAGTCACTGCGTACCAGTATGCGCGGTTTGAACTCAAGGACTTCGACTGGAGGGCCGCGACGCACGAGTCTCGGATGTTCGCGACCTTCGCGCTAACGACGGGCATTCAGGCAGAGGTGCGCGCTTCTGGCAAGAACTGCGAGCGCCTAGCGCGAATGGTGAAGGAGTACGTCATGCCCCATCTGAAACGCGAATAGGCTCTCTTGCCGGAGCACGACCGGCGTGCTCCGGCCGTTGGCCGCGTGCCGCATTTGCGAGGAGAGCGGGATGGACGTCGGCCGTGCGGTGGCGCGCTCTCAGGAACGCCTGCACGCGGCCTTCGTCTTGTCGCTGCACACGTTAGCCAGACCTGTGCTCAACGGGCTATCGGCATCATGCCTGTAGAGTAGACGCCCAATGGCTGGCGGGAATCTGGAGAGTGCGGGCGGTCAATCCGGGCGATCTCACGCTCAGGTCTGGCGTCGCGCATGGTCAGACAGCCTTGACGTGCTCCGGCAGAACGATCTTCTCAGCGAGAGTAGATTTCTGTCGTTCGCAAAGGATCGGGGCACGTCCCTTCACGGCGTCACCACGGGCGAGCCTGGCGAGTTCTATCGCCGTGGGTGGCTCGAAGCCGACGGTCTGAGTGACGAGGGTCAACCTCTCTTTCATCCGTTCCGCATCTACCCGCTCATCGGAGTACTCAGGTATTACAGGCATCCGTTCTCTGTGACGCTCGACTCGACGCCGGAGAGAGCCGCGAGCTTCGCGGCGCGGATGGTGGGGGATCTTCCCCCTGCGGAGGGGCTCAGCGAACGCAGTCCCCAATGGAACGACGTGGCGGACCTGGCCATCCTTCTCGAGCCGCTCTACTGGCCCAAGATAGTAGGGCACCTCACGCGCTCAGCCTTCGTGGAAGAGGCGGAGTACGGGCGGGTGTTCGACGCCTATAGAGGGGGAGTTTTGGAGTTCATTGCCGGACTCGACATCGATCGCTGGAGGGAGGAGCACGAGTCGCTTCGCATTGAGGGCGCTCGGGCCGATGCGAACGCCGACCTGTACCTGCTGCTGCGGTTGTCTGACTGGAATCGACGGAAGCGGCTGGAAGGGGTGGTCTCGCTGGCGCTGTGGCTGCGCCACATGGCCGAGGTCGTTCGCAGGGGGTTCGAGGAGGTCCACGGGGTTGAGTGGTCAGAGGAAGACGAGGCGTTCGGCTTCTGGGCCCCCGACGGGCGCCGGCTCACCTATGGCGCGAGCCGGCCACTGGATGACCTTGCGCATGCAAGACGCCGCGTCGCCTCCAACTATCGCCTCCACACAGGAAGCATCGTGCGGTGGTACGTCGAGGGCGACACCGAGTTCCACGCAATCGTCTCCATTCTCCCGAAGCCCGCGTTTTTGGGGATTGAACTCGTCAATCTCAGGGGCCAGATTGCAGGTGGTCGAGACAACACTGTTCTTCGGCTACGCGATGGGCTGACGCAGGACATCGCTCTGGGGCGCTTCAGCATGATCTCCTTCGATACCGACGTCGCGGCGAACGTCAAAGCCGTGCGTCGCCACGTGGAAGCGGAACGGGTGGTCGGGGCTATTCACCCGAACGAGCCCGACTTTGAGTTCGCCAACTTCACGCTGTCTGAACTCGTCGAGACCGCCGCCGCCCTCGACGAGGACAACGGGGTGGATGGCGATGCGGTGCGTGAGGCGGATTGGGCCGGAATCGACAGTGCGAGAGCCTTCGAGGCACGCTACTGCGAGGTCTCGCGGCGAGGGAGATCAGTCAAGGGTCGCGAGTGGGGCGAGGCCTTGGCTTCATATGCAGATGCCCACCCCGCGCGCCCGGACACGGGAGCGGAACGACCCCTCATGCGGGCCATCGGCAACGCGGTGCGGTCGCGCCACGTGACCTATGACCGTCAGAAGGAGCGATGGACCTTCGATCCACTGACCCTTGCCCCGGTCGAGAGGGCCTCTTCGGACGATGCCATTGAAGGTGGGGGCGACTCGGCATAGGGCGACGCGCTAGGGTGGGTTCGGTAGTGGTCGTTCTGGGTCTGGTTGGACGGCGGCATGAGGTCGGCCTTGGCAGCAAACCTCCTGCACGGGGCCAACTTCGCAGCGGCACCCAAGTCGTGCAGACCTGTGCGCGAGATTGACCGAGTCTCCGTCAAGGTCGAGTGCTAGAGTCTCCCACGATGCCTCTAGCACTTCAGGAGCTGAAGTCCCACCTCTGGAACTGCGCTGAGATCCTGCGCGGCAGCGCCGTCGACCGCACCGACTGGAAGGCGTACATCCTCCCGCTGCTCTTCTTCAAGCGTATCTGCGACGTCTGGGACGAGGAGACAGCAGAAGCCGTCGAACTCTATGGAGACGTCGAGCCGGTCGACTACCCGGAGGTCCACCGGTTCGTCGTTCCCGAAGGCTGTCACTGGCGCGACGTGCGTGCCATGCCCGCCAACGTAGGAGCTGCGCTCGCCCATGCCATGCGCGAGATAGAACGCGCAAACCCTGACGCCCTCTACCGTGTCTTCGGCGCTGCCGACTGGGGCAACCGGGAGATGCTCAACGACGAAATACTGAAAGACCTCGTCGAAGGCCTCTCTGAAGTCCTACTCGGTAACACGGCGGCTAGCTCCGACATTCTCGGCGACGCCTACGAGTACCTGATCGGCAAGTTCGCCGACGTGACCAAGCGCAAGAAGGCCGGGGAGTTCTACACGCCGCGCAGCGTGGTGCGCATGATGGTCGACATCCTCGACCCCAAGGAGGGCGAGTCCATCTACGACCCCGCCTGCGGCACCGGCGGCATGCTCCTTGGCGCCATCGAGCACGTGCAGCAGGCCGGCGGCGACACGCGCACCTTCTTCGGCAAGATCTACGGCCAGGAGAAGAACCTCACGACGTCGTCCATCGCCCGCATGAACCTCGTCCTGCACGGCATCGAGGATTTCAAGATCGTGCGCGAGGACACCTTGCGCAGCCCGGCCTTCACCGACTCGAGCACCGGCGGCCTCGCGACCTTCGACTGCGTGATCGCCAACCCGCCGTTCTCGCTCAAGGAGTGGGGCAGTGAGGTCTGGGAGTCTGACCCCTGGGGCCGCGCCGCCTACGGCCTGCCGCCGGAGAGTTACGGTGACTACGCCTGGGTGCAGCACATGGTCGCTTCGATGGCGCAGGGGACCGGCCGCATGGCGGTCGTCCTGCCCCAAGGTGCGCTTTTCCGCGAAGGAGCCGAGGGTCGCATCCGTAAGGCTCTCCTGCAGGAGGGTCTCATTGAGGCAGCCATCGGCCTGGCGCCGAACGTCTTCTACGGCACGAGTCTCGCACCCGCCATCCTGGTGCTGCGCCGCGCAAAGCCCGCCGAGCGGCGGGGGAGGGTCTTGATTGGCGATGCCTCAAGCCTCTTCCGCAAGGGCCGCGCCCAGAACTTCCTCGACCCCGAGCATGCCGAGCAGATCGTTGCTTGGGTCCGCGAGTTCGCAGACGTCGAAGATCGCGCCAAGGTTGTCACCCTCGACGAGATCAAGGCCGAGGACTGGACGCTCAACATCTCGCGCTACGTGCTGCCGCCAATCGGCGAAGAGGTCCTACCTCTGCCCGAAGCGGTGGCCGAATTCAAAGCGGCGCTCTCCGAGTGTCGGGCTGCCGAGGACCATCTGCGAGAGGTCCTCATCGAAGGAGGCTGGCTCGCGTGAGCAAGGCACCCGAGCATCTCGGCCAGCAGGAGCTTGAGTCCTACCTCTGGGGTGCCGCCAAGCTTCTTCGCGGCCTCATCGACGCCGGCGACTACAAGCAGTTCGTTTTCCCGCTCCTGTTCTTCAAGCGGCTCTCGGATGTGTGGGACGAGGAGTACCAGGCGGCGCTCGAGGAGACCGGCGACGAGGCTTATGCCCGCGCCACAGCCGATGACCGCTTCGCCGTCCCTGAGGGGTCACACTGGTCTGACGTCAGAGGCGCCGCTCACGATGTCGGGCGAGCTCTCCTGAACGCCTTCCGCGCCATCGAGGCAGCCAACCCGCAACGTCTCTCGGGCGTATTCGGCGGCGCCTCCTGGACCGACAAGGCACAGATGCCTGACGAGACGCTCAAGAATCTCATCGAGCACTTCTCGCAGCACACCCTCAGCTTGGCCGCGGTTCCCGAGGACGAGCTTGGCAACGGCTATGAGTACCTCATCAAGCAGTTCGCTGATGACAGCGGCCACACGGCGCAGGAGTTCTACACCAACCGCACCCTGGTCCACCTCATGGTGCAGATGCTCGAGCCGCAGGCAGGCGAGCGCATCTACGACCCCACCGCCGGCACCGGCGGGATGCTCATCTCCGCCTTGGCCGAGGTGAAGCGCCAGGGCGGGGACACTCGGACGCTGGGCCTCTACGGGCAGGAGCTCATCGCCATCACCGCTGCCATCGCCCGGATGAACTTAGTCCTGCACGGGGTCGAGGACTTTGAGATCGTCGCCGGCAACACACTCGGCAATCCGGCCTTCATCGAGCGTGATCGGCTGCGGACCTTCGATGTCGTTCTCGCCAATCCGCCCTATTCGATCAAGAAGTGGAACCGCGAGGCGTGGCAGAGCGACCCTTGGGGCCGCAGCTTCCTCGGCACTCCGCCGCAAGGCCGCGCCGACTACGCCTTCTTTCAGCACATCCTCAAGAGCCTCGATCACAAGAGCGGGCGCTGCGCCATCCTCTTCCCGCACGGGGTGCTGTTCCGCAACGAAGAGGCTGCGATGCGGCGCAAGCTGGTCGAGTCAGATCTCCTCGAGTGCGTCCTGGGACTGGGGGCCAACCTCTTCTACAACTCGCCGATGGAAGCTTGCGTCGTGGTCTGTCGGACGAAGAAGCCCGCCGAGCGGCAGGGGAAGATCCTCTTCATTGACGCATTGTACGAGGTCGCGCGTGAGCGAGCTCAGAGCTTCTTGAAGGCCGAGCATCAGCAGCACATCCTCGGGGCCTATCAGGCATTCGTCGACGAGCCCGGCTTCGCAAAGGTCGCGACAGTCGACGAGGTGCTCGGGAAGGACGGCAACCTGTCTATCCCGCGCTACGTCCACCAGGTTCAGAGCGAGTCGGACTCTGGTGGCGACAACAGTCTGGAGGCGGCGTGGGTCGCCTTTGATGCCAGCGGTCGGGAGTTCTGGCTCGACATGGATGCGCTCGTTGAGATGCTTGAGGATGCCAGCGCAGAGGAGACGAGCGATGCCTGAGGCGGCATCGAGAGTCGGTTGGACACGTATCGCCTTTGGGGACGTTGTTCGGCTTAGTCGTGAGCGTTCCAGTCATCCCGAGAAGGACGGTTTCGAGCGCTACGTTGGCTTGGATCACCTGGAGCCAGGTGACTTGAAGATACGGCGCTGGGGAGACGTCGGCGACGGAACCACGTTCACTAGCGTCTTCCACTCAGGGCAGGTGCTCTTCGGGAAGCGACGGGCGTATCAGCGCAAGGTGGCCGTCGCCGACTTCGACGGGGTGTGCTCAGGCGACATCTACGTTCTCGAACCAAGCAGTCCCGCGCTTCTGCCCGATCTGCTGCCGTTCATCTGCAATACGGATGGGTTCTTCGAGCATGCCGTTGGAACGTCAGCCGGCTCGCTCTCCCCACGCACGAACTGGACGAGTCTTGCGAGCTACGAGTTCGCCTTGCCGCCGCTGGAGGAGCAGCGGCGAATTGCGTCGATGCTGAGCAAGGCGACTGCCCTAGCGCAGAGCCACGACGAGGCAGCCACCATGGTCGACGCTGTCCTCGAAAGCCTGCTGCGTCAACGTCTGTCAGGAGAGCATCTTGGGGAGGTGGTCTACGACGATCGCTTCGGGCACTACTCTGCACATCTTCCTCTCACCGCTCTCGGGAGCCTGCTCCTCTCCACACAGTACGGACTGTCTCAGTCTTCAGTGCGCGACGGCAAGTACCCTATGCTCCGCATGATGGACCTTGCGGATGGCTTGGCAACGGAAGAGGACCTCTGCCTCGTGAATCTTCCCGTCGATGACTTTGAGCGGTATTCCCTTCACGATGGGGACGTGCTCTTCAATCGCACCAACAGTCACGACTTGGTTGGGCGCACGGGTGTGTACAGGCTCGCCGGTGATCACGTGTTTGCGTCATACCTCGTTCGATTGAGGATCAATGCAGCAATCCTTCTGCCTGAGTACCTCGCCGCTTTCTTGAACGCTCCCCTCGGACGTCGGCAAGTGATGCGTTTTGCCACGCGAGGCGTAAGCCAGTCCAACGTGAACGCGTCGAATCTGCGCAGCGTGATGCTTCCGCTGCCAACTGTCGAGTACCAGGAGGTCGTCTGCGGCTGCATTGAGGACCTTCACCGTGCGCGGAAGTCGAACCAGAGCAGAAGCGTCGAGGCGCAGAGGCTGGCCTTTCGGATTGCGAACGAGTACTTGGGGGCAGCAACATGATCTTCAACGAGGCAAACACGGTGGAGATTCTCGTTCGCGACCGACTATGCGGGGGCGTCACCCACCACACCGCCGTTGGCCACGGTCTTGCTCGGCGTGACGGTGAGCTCGCCGGGCTGGGCTGGCACTTTCTTGCGCCCCAGAATCTACCGCGCCAGCCTCATGAGACTCTCGTCGAGGTTCAGCTTCGCGAAGCGTTGGTTCGACTCAACCCGGAGATTGCCGCCGAACCAGATCGTGCCGAGGACGTCCTCTACAAGCTCCGCGCCATCATGATGGGCGTGCGCAGCGACGGCTTGGTCAGAGCGAACGAGGAGTTCAACGCTTGGATCACAAGCGAGCGGTCGATGCCGTTTGGCGAGAACGGCGAGCACGTCACCGTTCACTTGATCGACTTCGACGACGTCGAGCAGAACCAGTACGTGGTCACCACTCAGTTCACCTATCGAGCGGGGGCGACCGAGAAGCGCGCCGACCTCGTCCTGCTCGTCAACGGCATCCCACTCGTTGTCATTGAGGCTAAGACCCCTGTTCGCTCGAGTCAGAGCTGGTTCGACGGCGCCGTTCAAGTTCACGAGGACTACGAGCGCAACGTCCCGGAGCTCTTCGTCGCCAATGTCTTCTCCGTGGCCACCGAGGGCAAGGAGTTCCGCTACGGTTCGATCGGTCTGCCTGTCGACATGTGGGGGCCGTGGCGCATCGAGGCTGGCTCCTATGCGCCGGCCTTGGAGCAGGTCGAGAAGGCCATCTCCTCGATGCTGCGGCCTCAGACCGTGCTCGACTTGCTGGCGAACTTCACCGCCTACGCGACTGACAAGAAGAAGCGCCGCATCAAGATCATCGCCCGCTACCAGCAATACGAGGGCGCCAACAAGATCGTCGAGCGCGTTGTTGCCGGTCACCCCAAGAAGGGCCTCATCTGGCACTTCCAGGGTTCGGGCAAGTCGCTGCTGATGCTCTTTGCGGCCCGCAAGCTGCGCCTGCATCCGGCGCTCAAGAACCCGACCGTGATGATCGTGGTCGACCGCATCGACCTCGA
>Ga0209744_1000857_pt1 | contig 10692 bp, 6 predicted proteins | sample BarGraNGADG00311_2_FD_184494 | JGI IMG/M metagenome (GOLD analysis project Ga0209744, IMG submission 184494) | Arctic peat soil microbial communities from Barrow, Alaska - Barrow Graham LP Ref core NGADG0004-311 (SPAdes) (version 2) | ecosystem: Environmental > Terrestrial > Soil > Wetlands >... | reverse complement strand
CATTTATTCGGAAGATTCAGGAATGTCACTCAGAAAGTCCCATGAGAATCCTGAAGTGATAGCAATCTATAAGGAGTTCCTGGAGGAACCAAACGGGCATAAATCGCACGAACTGCTTCACACGCACTACGTGCAGAGAGAATCCTACTAATTAATTATCAATTAATTAAATAGAGACGTAGTGTGCTGCGTCTCTATTTGTTTTCAGGCATTTTAGGATAAAGGTCTTCCACCTTAACACGGTTCTCCTCTTCAGGTGTAACTTCGGCAGCCTGCATTCCTTCACTGTTCCTGAAATAAAGCAGGAAAGCCAGGATCGGGAATACCGGGATTACCAGTGAGGTTGCAAGTGCACTGAGCCCGATATAAAGAGGATTCTTTGTCATCTCGAGCATTTTGGCGGTGTTGTCAGGATCTCCAAGTGCCTTTATGAAAGTTCCGGTAAAGGGCAGCATTACGAGGCCGCTTACCGCCAGGGATATGACAACGATGATCAGACTTACAACGACAACCCATGCCAGATTTGGCCAGAAATTACTGTGAGCCAGGCTGAATGATCTGGATATCACCTGCATGGGGTTTCGACTCTCAGTGAGCATGACAGGCAATGCAAAAAGGGCAACGGTAACGATATATAGCATTGCAAATACTCCCGGCAATACCAGCAATAGTATTCCGATACTTGTGAGCATGGACCCGACGATGGCAAAGACGATGACAACTATAAGAAAAGGTACCAGCACCACCAGGCTGCTTTTCAAAACTTTCTGTATCGTGTTTTCCTCTCCGAGAGGTCTTTCAAGGACCCATGCATGAAGCAGGACACCAAAGACAACCGAGATGACAACTATCAAAGAGTAGGGCACAATCATGCCCTTCATCATCTTAAAAACCTCATCATAGTCTGTTGTATCCATGGAATAGAATGACGAAAGGTCAATACGCGAGCTCAGTATTCCTGTCAGCAGAGACATCATCACGGAAATGATGTAAAGGCCCAGAAAATATTTTTTGTAGAAAGCCCACATTTTTGTCATGGCGCTATCAAGGTCAACGGCTCCGGAAAGAGGATGATTTTGATAATTATTCATTATGTCTTGTTTTAGAGTCCCAGCAAAACTATAAAAAAATCAGTTCAGAATTTCCAGCATTTCCCTGATATCAAGCTCGCCGAATGGATTATTGGATTCAATGAATGTCTCTGCAAGTTTTGCCTTTCTCTCTTGCAGACGCTGGATCTTTTCCTCTATCGTGTCACCCGAGATATAGCGGTAGACGAACACTCTTTTTTCCTGACCTATCCTGTGAGCCCTGCTGAGGGCCTGTATCTCCGATGCCGGATTCCACCACGGATCAAGGATGAAGACATAGTCAGCCTCAGTGAGGTTCAGACCAATGCCTCCGGCTTTGAGTGATATGAGAAAAACCTTTATCTGGTCATCATTCCTGAAACGGTTGACTACCTTCTCACGGTTCTGAGTGGAACCTGTCAGCATTGAAAACCCGATGCCGTTTTTGCTTAGCCATCCCGGGAACAACTCCAGATGTTTGACAAACGATGAGAATACAAGTATTTTATGCCCCTCTGAAACAACACTGTCTATATTATGGGTGACAGCTTCAAACTTGCCTGAACCTCCTTTATAAGTCTCATCAGTGAGAAGAGGATGGTTTGCTATCTGCCTCAGTCTCATCAGTCCCTGAAGAACAATTATGGCTGATTTTTCAATCCCCATGCTTTCAATATTCTCCAGTATGCTGTTGCGCACTGCCGACTTTTCCCTCTCATAGATCACAGACTGCTCCTCAGACATGTCACAGTGAACTACCTGCTCAATGACAGGGGGAAGTTCGCTGACAACCATCTCTTTTGTCCGTCTCATTATGAATGGCTGTATGATCTTACGGAGTCTTTTTTCTTTTTCTTCTTCGTTATTTTTTTCAATGGGCCCGGCGAACTCACGTTTGAAGAAGGAGAGTGAGCCAAGAAGCCCGGGATTGACAAAGCTCAGCTGGGTCCAAAGGTCGGTAAGTGAATTCTCAACTGGGGTGCCGGTGAGTACCAGCCTGTGATCAGATTTCAGCTGGATAACTGCCCTGTAGATATTTGACGACGGGTTCTTGATGTGCTGGCTCTCATCAAGGACGACATAGAAGAACTTCACCGATGTAAAGAATTGTATATCCTGCCGTACGGTATGATAGCTTGAAATAATGATGTCATACTTTGAAAAGTGAGCCGCTGACCTGTGCCTTCCGGACCCGTGGTGGACATGAGCTGTAAGTGAAGGGCAGAATTTTTTTATCTCGTTGTACCAGTTATGACTCAATGAAGCTGGTACAATAATCAGGGAAGTACTGCCAGTGCCTTCATGGTTGAAAAGGGTCATTTGTCCGTCTCCTTGCTCTTCTTCCGTCACGGCTTCGTTTTCCTTATTCCACAGCAGCAGAGCGAGTGTCTGTACAGTCTTTCCCAGACCCATATCATCGGCAAGACAGCCTCCGAGGTTATTTGTCTGCAGGAAGTGAAGCCAGCTCAGGCCTTCGATCTGGTAAGGACGCATATCTGTTTTTAATCCTGCAGGTGCCGGAATAACGGGCAGCTGGTCAGGTACATTGAGTTTTTCAAGCTTAAGACAAATATCACAATCTGTTCCTGCAAGCACTTCACTGATTAGGCTGAAATGCTGTTTATGGACCATCAGGCTTTCATCACTGTCTTTTCCCATCTCAAAGAGGCTGCGGTAGCGGGTGAACCACTCTTCAGGAAGCACTGCCACGGTGCCGTCAGGCAGAGGGTACTCCCGTATGCCATCCAGGATATTTTTTCTAAGACGTGTGAAAGGGATGCTGTATGCGCCTATCTGCACTACAGCCTTCAGATCAAACCAGTCGTTTACCAGCTGGTGGCTTAACATTATCTCCACCGGCTCCAGGTTGTAAGGAACAGTAAGGCTGCCGGTACGGAGAACTATACCAGATTCGGCGAGGTTTTTCCTGTTAATAGCGACGGTCTCAATCAGATTGTAGATGGCATTTCCGTTCTCTTCCTTTGTGCCGGGGGTCATGAAATTAATGCCATCCTCCGAAAAAAGACCTGCATCATCAAGTGCCTGCACGCACTTCTTCTCCCATGCAAGATCCCGTTTCTTTCTGCGGAAGATAAATTTCCCTTCCTCGTTGGTGAATGACGTAAAGTGTGTCAGCTCATCAGGGAAGAAGATATCACGGTCATCATACCTGAATTTAAGGATGGCAACAGGCATACCGCGCAGTCCTTTTTCAACCGTCAGATAAGCCTGTCTGGCAGGATCTGCCTCCTCAAGGATGAAACCGCTCCCTGAAACCTTGTGATCGTTAATGACTGAGAGGACAAACGTGCTGAAGTATTTTTCTTCAGTAGCTTTTGGAATATTAATACTGCTGCGTGTAAGAAAGGGCTTGAGTTTTGTGCCCTCAATATCGGAAACAAAATAGATAGAGAAGTTGACCCTGATTACACAGGGCCTGTTTGCGAGTATTTCGATAGTTGACTTGCGGAGATCAAGAGGCCTGCCGCCAGCCTCAATGATCAGGCTGTAACTGCTGCCTTCGGCATGGCGGTTAAAACTGAAGACCGGGGATGCAGGCTCTGGCTCTATGATAAGCCTGTCTTCCGGGTGAAGACTGGTGATTTTGGTCTTCTGAAGATAAATAGGTACCTCTTCATTCATTGCTATATGAAGGCTCTGATAGATCCTTGATTCAATGAATGGCTTGATGAGTCGTTCAAATTGATCATCAGTGACCTTGTCAACGAATTCCCTGACATCGCGGTGCTTTGAGAAGAGCCTGAATAAGTTCCGGTCCGAGTATTCATTTAACAGACGTACCAGCTCACTCTCTTCATTGTCAAGATGCGAAAGCGTTATCCTGTCAGGATGAGGTGAAAGCGGCTCTGCCATCCGGTAATATTCTGCCCCAGGCATCCGTTCAATAATATAAGGCAGCAAAACGGAACCCCAGTGTCGGTGTTGGGTCAGCACAAGTACAAAAAGCCTCTTACGTTCTGTCTCCCTGACGGGTTGCATCTGCAAAAAGATAGAATCTGCAATGTAAAGAATATTTTAATAACTTGCCCTACTTGTATGTAATCACTAAATAGAATGAGAAAGTTTTTAGTGTTCAGTGCATTAGCCTTGATTTGCATTACTGTCAGCGCGCAGGAGACTCAGCTCAGTTCAGGATGGAGAGCCAGGAAAGCCTCGGAAGTGAAGGTCGACGGATGTCATCTTACTATGTCTGACCCTGAGCTGGCAGGCTGGATGAGTGCTACCGTTCCTGGTACAGTACTTACAACACTGGTGAATAATGGCCTCATGCCTGATCCATATTTCGGTATGAATAATGAAAAAATACCTGATATTTACAATGAGGGGAGAGACTATTACACATATTGGTTCTACACCAGGTTTTCAACTGAGAAACTCGATTCGACCAAACAGATATGGCTTAAATTCAGAGGTATAAATTATTTCGCGGAAGTATACCTTAACGGCAGGCGGATAAGCTTCGACACACACGAGGGTATGTTTCTGCGCGAAAAATACAATATTACCCCTTACCTTGACAAGACGGGATCGAACCGCCTGGCTGTCCTGGTAGAACCTCCTGCCCATCCGGGAAATCCTAACGGGGGCCAGGGAGGCGACGGAATGATAGGGCGCGACGTGACGATGCAGTTCACTGCCGGGTGGGACTGGATTCAGCCTGTCAGGGATCGTAATACCGGCATCTGGGACAAGGTTTCAATAGAGGTGACAGGGGATGTTGATATTCGTGATGCGTTTGCAAAAACCCGGGTGCCAGGGGCAAGGCTTCCCGGTGAACTTCAGGATCCAGCCTTTGTCACATTCTCGACGGAGCTTGAAAACCCTACCGGAAAGACTGTTGAAGGTGAAGCCGACCTCTCATTTATGGGCCTTGCAGAAAAGAAGAGAGTAAAGCTGGAACCTTTCACAACCCAAACCGTGACATTCACGGAGATAAAGCAGACTGAGCCAAGGATATGGTGGCCAAACGGCTTCGGACAACCATCCCTTTACAATGCGGTCATTACTTTCGAGGATAAGAACGGCAACATTCACGACCGGGAGGACCTGACTTTCGGCTTCAGGGATATTGACAGTTATTTTGATGAAAATACCGGATCGCGTGTTTTCACAATCAACGGACAGAAGATCTTCATTAAAGGAGCCAACTGGATAGCTTCAGATGCAATGATGCGACTGAGCACTGAAAGATATGAGGCAGAGGTGAAGATGCATGCTGACATGAATATGAACATGATCAGGGTGTGGGGAGGATCGATCATGGAGAGGCCTGAGTTTTACGATGCATGCGACAGAAACGGGATCATGGTATGGCAGGATCTCTGGATCACCGGCGACTGCAACGGAAGATGGCCTGATAAGTCAAAAGCTGAGACACAGGAGCGTCGGCGCGAATACCCTGATAAACACACGCTGTTCATAAGGTCGGTGGAAGATCAGATGAAGATGCTTCGCAATCACCCGTCGCTGTGCCTTATATGCGGAGGGAATGAGTTTCCGCCGCCTCCGGACCTGGACGCCAGGATTAGGAAATCACTGAAAAGCCTCGGCGGGGTCTGGATATACCTTGATGAATCGACATCACCCGATCTTCTGAAGAACCCCGGGGGCGGTACTGCTGACGGCCCATATACCATTAAGGAACCGCTGTGGTTCTTTACGGAGAAGGGATTTCCCTTTAACCCAGAGATGGGATCAGTAGGAATGCCCGTCATTGAAACACTTGGAAAGTTCATGGATGAGAAGGATCTTGTTCCCCCTGCAGGCAATGAAGTCAATGAAGTATGGAAATATCATAAGTATCTGGGTTACGGAGATATGATCAGCAAAATGGGAGATATAAAAGATTTGAAGGACTTTGTCACTAAAGCTCAGATAGTTGATTATGACCAGTATCGCTCATTGCTTGAGGGACGTAATGCACATATGTGGAACTGGTATACGGGTCTTCTCGTATGGAAGAGCCAGAATCCGTGGCCGGCGCTGAAAGGGCAGTTCTACGACTGGTTCCTTAACCAGAATGCAGCATATTACGGTTATAAACATGCTGCAGCACCGGTACACATGCAGTTTAATCCTTCTGATTCAGTAGTTTATATTGTTAATGCCACACCAAAAGAGCGAAAGGGAATGAGGCTTGAAGGAGTGCTGACCGATGAGAATGGCAAGGAGATATGGAAGAAGGTCCAGGATGGTAATGTGCCTGCCAACAGTATTATAAAGGTATGGGATATTGACCTTAAAGGAAAGCCCGCGGCATTGCATATACTTAAGCTCAGGATCACCTATATCTCAACAGGGCTTCCTATTGATGACAATACATACTGGTTCCCGTATAACGATGATAAAAAAGCACTCATGCTGCTTCCGGAGGCCAGAATCGTAGGTCAGATGATGAAGAGCAACAATGGCAAATTCACAGTCGATCTGGCGAACAGCAGCAGTGTTGCAGCGTTCTTCGTGAGGATGAAGGTAGTCAGGGCTAAAGACGGAGAGGTAGCCAACCCGGTATTTTTTGACGATAATTATATTGTGTTGCTGCCAGGGGAAAAGAAGAGCATCATTGTTGACACCTCTTTTCTGCACGGAGATAACCAGAATACACCGCTGTTACTTCAACTTGAAGGAGTCAATCTGCCTGAACAGACGATAAGGTTATAAGGGTACAAGGTACAAGGTTCAGGGTTCAGCGTTTTTATCTGTGTGGTTTGCCGTTCAGTTTACTATTGACATAATGACTGAGGACAGCGCATCCGCTTCCTATTAATGCGCCTGCAAGGACGTCGGAAGGATAGTGGACACCCAGATGCATCCGGGAATATGCCACAGTACCCGCGTATGCATAAGAAGGCACAATGACATACCATTTCGGATAATCAAGAGTCAGGGCTGTCGCAGTTGCAAATGCCGTTGTGGAATGACCTGAGGGAAATGAATAGCTGTCACTGAAGTCGTGTCCTGATTTATCTGCAAAATATTCGGGATAAGTAATAAAAGGCCGGTCGCGTTTAACAGCATATTTTAAGCCCACAGTAATGCCGTAGCTAACCGCTGTTCCTGCTGCCATCACAACAGCATTTCGCAATAATTCATTATCGTGTCCGGCTAATCCGACAACTGCCATGGTGACGGGAGTACCGATATAGACATACATATTGGAGTTTGAAATAAACCTGAAGAAACCATCAGAGGGAAGAGGGTCAGGTGAATGAATTGCCTTAAGTATGTCAACATCAATGTTTTGAGAAAACAAGGACATTGGAATCACCAAAAATAAAAGTGCAATTAGTTTTTTCATAGCAGTGATTTTTTATATTATTATTACTGAATATTCTTTCAGGCTAAGTTCGACCTTATTTTGGTAACATACATTGCAATGCGTCCAAAAAATTGTTCTATGTGTCCCAAAAAGAAATAAAAACAAAGAAGGGACAGCAATTGATTATCATAATTGTATTTTTCCATTTCTTTGCAAAAATAAATGACCATGAAGCATAAAGCAGAAGCATCCTGGAAAGGCAAAATGCAATTTGATACTGAAGTCAACGGACATCATTTTATGATGGATCTGGCAGCGGAGAAAGGCGACGATACGGGTCCGCGCCCGAAGCCTCTGATGCTGGCTGCCCTTGCCGGGTGTACAGGGATGGATGTCATCTCGCTGATGAAGAAAATGCGCCAGGAACTTCAATATTTCAATGTCATTGTTGAGGGAGATACAGAAGAAGAACACCCCAATCCTTACTACAGGATGCACATTATCTACGAGTTTCGCGGAAAAGATCTCGATCCCGGGAAGATAGAAAAGGCTATTAGTATGTCACTGGAAAGTTATTGCGGAGTCTCTGCAGTCTACAGAAAAGCACAGGTTAAGCTGACGCATGAAGTAAGGATACTTGATTAGCTACCTGCCTTTTCCTTCCCGCGCTGCCTCGTAGTCCGGAGTCTCCAGCAGGCTATTGAACCGGGCTGACGGTCTGACACGGCCGAATGAATCCCAATAAGCTTCTCTTGTCATTGAATCCCAGTGGATTGCTCCGTAATAATACTGGATGTTATTAAAGATCCCGAGTGATATAAGCATCAGGTACGCTGCGACAATGCCGATCCTTAGCCATTTCCTGCCTGAGCTGAGAGCAAAGGAAAACAACGCTGCTGCAGCTACCGCCATCAGGGCATAACTGTCGATGAAGGCCCTCTGACCGAATCCACCGCCATACCACCAGCACCACCATGAAAAGATAATATAGATGTTTAACGGAACAAATAATGTAATGGGGAGAGCGGAGGGCGAACGTTTTATCCAGAGTATGACAAGTCCCGCTAATGAGAAGAGAAGAAGGGGAGTGTAGATGAATAGTCCCTTTCGCCAGCTGAAGAGGCCTTTGATTATTGCCGGATCACTGAAGAAGAACCTCTCGTCGCTGCCGTACGAGAACCAGAGCCAATGGTCTGTCATCGCTTTCCAGTAGGTCATCTGTGGCACCCACACCACAATGACCATCAGCAGCATCAGCAAGATATGTTTATAGTCTGTTGCCAGTTCCCTGACCCTGTTCCTCAAATCTTTTCCTGATATCACTCCGTAAAACAGGAAGAAAATAAGGATGATAATGTTCGTCGGCCTGATCAGAGATATTAATCCCAGCAATAACCCTAACCGTATTATATGCCATACTGAGTGTCCTGTTTCCTTTGATTGGCAGACCACCCCCGCCTCGCTTTGCGAGGCGACCCCTCCTATCTTAGAAGGGGAAATATCCAATTTAATTACCCTATGCTCCTTGCTCCATGCTCCATGCCACTTCATCGAGTACCACACAAACGCAGTCACGAGCGCGAACGAATAGACATGCGCCATTGTCCCCTGGAACAGGGTATACCAGTAGAGGTTTGTACCAAATGCAAAACCAGCCAGGATCAGTGACGTGACCCTGTCTGAGAACTGGGAGAGAATTATTCTGCGCAGACAGATCAGGCCAACCAGCAAATAAAAAAGCGCACTGAGGAGCAGAAAAAACTTATAGGGATCTGAGTAACCGCCGGCATCTGCACCGGTGATCAAAGCAGTCAGGTGTCCGGCAATAAAGAAGGGCAGCCAGAGCACAGAGAGCCCCATTGTAGTCTTAATCACATACTGTCCGTCAGGACCTTTTTCAGGCCAGAAGATGAATTTATGGGGACCATTGTAGTTATCTGTAAAGCTGAGCGACAGATCGTTATATATAAATGCCGCCGGCAGGTAAGCATAATAGGAAATTGCATCCCATTCAATCACACGCTGCTCCTCCTTCCAGTGTTTGACGCTCAGCATATTAATGATCATGAATGTTATGATAAATGCTATGGTCATTGCCGACAGCCATTTCTTTCCTTCCAGCCCGTATCTCAGTGTCTTACCCACTATGCCTATGCCATCACTGATCCTGATCTTTTTACCTTCGGTTTTTCTTCTTGGCAGGTAGCTGACGTCGCACTCACCGTACATTGTGTTTTTATCACGAAGTGATCTGATCATCAACTCCGTCTCAAATCCGAACCGTTTCTCTTTAAGGCTCATTCGGTCGAAAAGGTTCTTCCTTATAACCTTGTATCCGCAGGTAACGTCGGTGATTTTTCGCCCGGTAATAAGAGATGCAACAGATGAGAAGAACCTGTTGGCAGTCGCTGCAGGACGGGCGTAACCGGGATAGTCTTGTCCTGATCTGAAGCGTGTTCCGCTGACTATATCAAGATCTTCACTGTGCAGCTTTTCAAGAAGGGCGGGGATATCTGCAGGGTCAAGCTCCAGGTCAGCATCCTGTACGACGACGGTATCACCTGTTGAAGCCCTTACACCTGCTGTCACAGCAGCTCCTTTTCCGCTGTTGACCGTCAGTCTGATGAGTCTGATTTCCGGGTCTTTGCTTACGTAGTTTTCTGCTATTCCGGCCGAATGGTCGGTTGAACAGTCATCAACGATGATCACCTCGGTGCGATCAACAAAAGCCGGCATAACCGTTTCCCGGACCCTGTCGAGAGTTGTTGCTATGACATCAGCCTCGTTGTAAACAGGTATGATTATGCTAAGGTTCAAGGTTCAGGGCATAAGGTACAGGGTTAAAGTTAGTACAGATCAGGCAATAGGCAATAGGCATTAGGCATTAGTGGGGCAATAAAAAAAAGAGAAACTTTTTCAGATCTCTCTTTTCTTGACTATTGCCTACTGCCTAATGGCTAATGCCATTTCCTGAGCCTCAGCGCATTCCATACTACTGACAGAGAGCTGAAGCTCATTGCAGCAGCAGCGATCATCGGGTTAAGCAGCGGCCCGCCGAAGAGGTGCAGAACTCCCATGGCTACAGGTATGCCAAGGATATTGTAGAAAAATGCCCAGAAGAGGTTCTGACGGATGTTGCGCATTGTCGCACGACTGAGTTTAAGGGTTTTGACCACATCGCGCAGATCGCTCTTTATTAGCACCACATCAGCAGCCTCCATTGCCACATCTGTCCCTGATCCGATAGCGATACCCACGTCTGCTGCAGCGAGTGCTGGTGCATCATTAATGCCGTCGCCGACCATTACCACCGTATTTCCATCCTTTTTCAGTTTCCTTACT
>Ga0209744_1000856_pt1 | contig 10693 bp, 8 predicted proteins | sample BarGraNGADG00311_2_FD_184494 | JGI IMG/M metagenome (GOLD analysis project Ga0209744, IMG submission 184494) | Arctic peat soil microbial communities from Barrow, Alaska - Barrow Graham LP Ref core NGADG0004-311 (SPAdes) (version 2) | ecosystem: Environmental > Terrestrial > Soil > Wetlands >... | reverse complement strand
ACGAATTTCCGGTTTCCTACGTCGGAAATCCCTCAGTGGACAGTGTGGCGGCCTATTATGAACAACCCTTTGACGAAAATGCCTTCCGTACATTGCACGGTTTGGATCAACGTCCGGTGTTGGCTTCGGTGTGTTCGATGAGGTGTTTACTGTACCAATTATTGTGTTTCAAAAAATAGATGCGTAAAAATTCAAGGCAATATGGAGCTGAAAATGCTACAATTGTTTACAATATTACTAAAATTCTTCGCCAATTTGGAAACACTGAAGGTAATTTTATGTTGACGTGGAATTTCGGTATAAGTCATCTACTTGTTTTCACAACTTAATACTTGTTCAGGAGGAATGATGATCACCTGCAGTCATTGCAAAACGGTAAATCCTCCCGAACAGCGGCATTGCCAGAACTGTCATCGCGACCTGCTGCCGGGAGCCGGGTTTCTTGAACGCTTTCTCATCCTTGTGGTCTGCGGGCGCTCACTGCGCTGTGCGTGTGGGTGGTGATCCGTATCAGCGAAGGCGCTGCCCCGCCTGACCTGGGATGTGCCTTCACCTCCCCGATATTCTGGGGGCTTGGGGCGATCATTTTCCCGATCTCCGGGCTGGTCATGGCGTTGAGGCGTACCCCCGCTTTTCAACGATATGTGGATCGTGCCAAACGCCATTTGCTCATCGACCCTCAACAGGCACTGTCTGATTTCAACCAGGCTTTGCAGTTGGCTCCTGAAAAAGAGAAGGCGGGCATCCTCAAACAGCGCTCAAAGCTGTTGCAAACTCTCGGGCAGGTGAAAGATGCCACGCGGGATAAGATTGCCGCGTTGCAGAGCGAGGGCGCGTATTCAGGAGTCGAGGGATTCGCTGCCCTTACCGGGATTGACAAGGATGTTTATGTCGGCGGGGTTAAAGCGAACGAACAAAGAGTACTGGTGAAGAATCAAGAAGCCGTCGGGTTGGGTTGGTGTAAGAAGTGCAAGGCCGCGGTTGAACTGGATATGGACATGCACTGCAAGCTGCATCCCAAGTCTAGGATCACCGATATCCGCCTGGCGGTCGCAGAGGACGTGCCTGCAGAACTGGTGAAAATGCAGGAAGAACTCACCAAACGGAACCGATCCAACCGGGTTCGCCAGATTATCGGGATCATCGTGCTGATCATCATCTTCGTTGCGCTATGCTATTTCACCAACCTGTAATAGTGTGCGGGGACCGCAGATTCTGTCAACCGCGTTGAGAGAAAACTCACCAGGTCTAAATTGACCCCGGCTGATTTCAAGCTGGCGCGGGTATAATTGCCCGCATGACAAATCCTCTTCCTCTCAAAGCCGTGCTGTGGGACATGGACGGTGTGATCGTCGATACCTTCGACGAGCATTTTCGCTGATCTTTTCTAACTTTCATACTTGATCAGTTTTTGGGGGGCAGGTCAGTAGCCTATTTAGGATGCCTCTGACTTACCTCTTTTGTTACGGTTCATTATTCTACTGAAAAAAGATTACACCAACGGTCCTGCAAGGATAGTTGAAATTAAACGAATCCGCTAGATTCTAATATTGTACTAATATTTTATACATAGATATAGTTGCATATTTTCATTTATGGCGGGAAAATTTGTCCATAGAATCCTAACTGCACATGGATTCTATACCATCTGCCCCAAAGGAATGACGGTTTGCGATTCAGGATTCTGTAACAGTTAATCTTCTTTCATAAAAATGATCTTGAATAGCATCTCGAATTATCCAAGAAATGAATGGCCGGAATGTGATAAAGATGCCTGGTAACAATAAAGCCTGTTAATAAACAGGCTTTATTGTGATCAATTATTTAAGATGGATATACGGTGGTTTCACGGAACCAACAGGTATCTTGGGGAACGCTACAGTTTCGCTAAAATCTTCCCGGCAAGAAGATACATAATAATATAAGTCACGATGCGATAACCAACCGCTGATCCGGCTGGAATGCACATCAGGGTTAATGCGTTCAATCCACGCTTGCCAATTTCATAAGCTGTACGTAACACTTCATAATCTGTCATCCCGATGGGTTCCGCGAGTTCTCCCCAGTGATCTCCATCGAATGGCCCCGCCCCACCAAGGACATCCAGGTCATAGTGAACGTACACAGCATCGGTCCCATCATACGCGTAGGAAAACTCCTTACATAAACCTTCTACCCCAAGTTCACTTCTCACTTTCCACATGGGATAAAAATGGGCTCCCTCGCGTAAAAACTTACGAATAACGTCCTTATTCTCGAGCATTCCTCGCTCACCAATTTCGACAAGGTTGGCCGGATGAAGGTTCTTGTGCCACTCATACATCTTATACTTCCAACTTGAACCGCCAGCGATCCTTGTATCCATAGTAACCGTATCGATTGTCTCAACATCCCAATGTGTGTCAAAGCTAATAACCCCAACATTCCCCGGAGTACGTTCTAATAATGGTTTCGCAACAGCATAAGACCCGCACGGAGAATTTAATCCAAGAACGATGGGCAGTGCTCCCGCTTCCAAAGCATGACTTACTTTTTCTTCAACGGCAGCCTGTGCCCTTAGGATCAAGGGCACCGTTTGTTTACAACTACTCTCCGGAGGAATATCCGCATCGCCGTAATCGACAATTTTCAAGTGGTCGAAAATATCAAGATCAAATTCTTGCAAATAGCTTGTAGGATATCGGATCGATTGTTGACGCACCCTCTTCGGTCCCTGCAACCATTCTGTCTTATCGATGCCAGCATAATCGCCTGTCCAACTGGTCGAATAAGGGCTTCCAATAATGACGACATCCACACCCTCCAGGTCTTTTTGTGAGACTGCATGGGGCCGGCCCATAAATGTCGGCATATCTTCGTCGATCAATGGGAAGTTGCGTCCATTTGTTAAAAGCGATGATCGAATTTCATTCCATTCAGGATAAGACATTTAACTTCCTCCTTCTTTAGGACAATTAGTATCGTTTGGATTCTATGGTTCTCGTTCCAATTCAAAAGTTGAGCAATGCGGTCCACCGCCTGCAGATGTAAAGAATTTGTATTCAGGGTCGTATACGGTTAGCCCATTAGCCTTGAACACTTCGTTTAGCCGATTACCTTTGAAAGAAAGCACACGGTCCTTGCCTAATGCAAGCACATTTATCTCACAACGCACAGCATAATCACCCGGAACACGAATCAGCTTCCATCCAAGCGTATCTAGAATCCCAATCAAATAATCCGGTACAGCGTCCTCGCATACCACCGCTAATTTGTCAGCTATGGGCTGAAAGATCATATCCAGGTGATTCCACTTCGATAGAAACTCTATGACAAAAACGCGTTTGCCATGTTCTTTAAGGATTTCTCGCGCATTTTCAAATCCGGAATAAGTGCTTCGGTTTCCGTTACCAATAATTAGTGTGTCCTCATTTAACCAGTAACAATCGCCACCCTCCACACAACCCTTTTCGATAGAGCGAGGTAATACTTTTTCCCCTTGTGTCTCAAGCGCTTGTTTAGCATAAATCTCTTCACCTTTTCGCTCGAAGTATCGAAAGCGACCGATAAGCGCTCCGTCAGGAGTATTCACCCCAAAATCACGGGTAAACATTTGCCAATGAAGGTTTGGGATTAGCGGTTCTACCCAGCTTATTTCGACACCGATGTCTTTGAACACACACTCTAATTCTGCGTGTTGTTTAAGCTTGGTTTCCATATCCTGTTGCACTCCCTTATCATGCAGGTCCCGGGCGACGTCACTTACGGGTAATATTTCATGGTAAGTCGGTTTTGCCAGTAGGATTCGCTTGAGTGTACCGGTTGAATTGTAGATAACGGTATTTTTGGTGCCATTTTGGACCATTTTTACCTCCATGATTTCAAATGAAAAATCGCGATCGGATTGTCATTGTAAAGCTCGTTAAATTCTTCCAAACATTAAGGCCAAGATCGCCATTCTAACAACTACGCCATATCGTGCCTGGATAAAATATTGAGCACACGGTAGGACATCAACTTCCTTAGGAAGTTCATCAGTTCGTGGGAGTGGATGAAGGAGAAGCACATCAGGTTTGGCCTTTTTAAGTTTTTCCATATCAACCACATACGGCCGTGGAGTTTGCGGCTTTCCTTTAGCGGCTTCGACCCGACCCTCCCCGTAAGATGGGGTCAAGGTACCCATCAAGTAAATTGCATCAATTTGCCCAAGTACTTCATCTATTTTTTCCAACTCTTGATAGTTTAGGTTGCACTTGCGGAACTCGTCTATCCATGGAGCCGGAACAGCTTGGTCCTTCGGTGACACAAAGAAAACCTTGCAATCATACTGGGCTAAAGCCAGTGGCAATGCGTGCATCACACGCATGTTCATATCGCCGATTAGAGCAATTTTTAACCCATCTAGGTGTCCTTTTTTTCGTAATATGGTATAGACATCTAGAACTGATTGGGTGGGGTGCTCGTTATACCCATCCCCTGCATTGATAACTGGAATCTCAACAGTTTCGGCAGCAGCTGCAGGAGCGAAGTCTTTCGGATGACGAATGACCAATGCGTCCGAAAAACTTTCCATCATTCGAACAACATCTTCCAGACTTTCCTCGTAATAATCGCCTGCTCGTGTTACTTTCGGGTCTGAAAAACCTGTCACTGCTCCCCCTAACCTCAACATTGCACTTTCAAAACTTACCCTGGTACGGGTACTCGGTTGAAAGAATGCTACTCCTAATACTTTGTCTTCAAGTAGTTTCGTGCGGGAACGAGTCCAAACGATTGGTTCCATTTCCATTGCGGTCTGAAAAAGAAGCTCATAATCTGTTCGCTGCAAACCTTTCAGACTCAGAAAGTCCTTTCCTTCAAACCGATTCACAGAATACCTCCCTTGACAATGATTGAAATCGCTAAATAAAACGTGACAAATAAATTAAGATGATGGACCTTGGCAAAGATCGACGAATAATTTGCCTGCCATCAAATTGCTTGGAAATCGACCTTTTACACTTATATGCGTTTCTCCATTGTCGACCTCTTTTTATATATTTCCCTTTTGGTTGCGAGTAACAGATCGATAAACTCTTGTTGTTTCTGACCTTCACCCCTTCCGGTTGGGTAGAATAACCCGATTGCTGCATATTTTTCTTTCCCTATAGCAGGGATCACGGTTGAAACGCCCGAAAAGCCTATGCCCCATTCATCATGTTCGATCGAGTACTCTCTCTGTCGAATAATTTCCAATTCCTGAATTAACGACATTCGGTCAACCAACGTATGGTCAGTAAACCTTTCTAGGTGGTCACGTATATATTCATTGAGGAATTCTTTACTTTGCTGAGAAAGTAAAGCTTTACCAGAAGCAGTTGCATGGCAGGGCAAGAAACTTCCAATTCCAAGATACAAGGACGGGCTCGGACCGGTCCTTGAATATAGATACATTATGGAATTCTGATGGAGGATGGATAAAAAAGCAGTTTCCTGGGCAGATTCACCAAGTATGTCCACGAAGGGCTTTATAAACTCAACCAATTGAGTAAATTCACTTACATTCCTTGCCAGACTCCAGACGCCAATGCCTAAGGAGTAATCACGGTTTTTCGGATCCTTTTTTACGTACCCTCGGTCAGCTAACGTAGCAAGGATGCGAAAAACCTTGCTTTTTGCCAGGTCTAGCGACCTCCCGATATCTGTCAATCTCATAGGTTCTGATTGACGACTCAACAACTCGAGAACATCAAGAGCATAATGCAGGGTCTGAAGCTGACCCGCAGGCGTTGATTTCCTTGACGATCTATTTGTGGCCGAATTCAATTTATCCATTGAAACCTATCATCAAATGATCCAATTTTCTCAGTGCCTCTCTAGTCTTGCGCGCAGTCGGATAAATCGCCGAATGTGGCTAGCATCAAATAAAACGATTGCCGATAAAATAGCCAGAATTATTTAATCCCAAAACTTTCAGAGCGTATTATCGGGATACAACCGGAAAAAGAATTGTCCTCTCAAATTAGATCCTTGACAACAACGAGAATGCACAGACCTCCATTCATCCGATCTTCCATCTTGCGCGGACAAACAAGGCGAGATGTAAGATGGTAATTATTATGGAATAATGGCTGCCATCACACCTTTTTGGGCATGCAGGCGATTTTCTGCCTCGTCAAATGCGGTCGGGCTGCCCCATTTGCCGTCCAATACCGCGTCGCTGACCTCGAAGCCGCGCTCGCAGGGTAAGCAGTGCATGTACCGGGCATCCGGCTTGCCAAGCTTCATGCGTGTTTCATCCGCGATCCACTCCTTGTATTTCGCGAACAGTTTGGCCATTTCGTCAGTTTGCGCTTCTTTTGTCACCGGAGGCAGCAAGTCAAGGCAAACATAGTTCTTGGCATACACAACATCAGCATTTTCGCAGGCATCTTCCATGTTATCCACCACCTGGTAAGACCCGCCGTTGGCTTTCACATTGGCTTCTATTTGGGCTTCCACCTCGGGGTCGATTCGCATTTCAGGTGGATGGGCAAAAACGATGTCTGCGCCAAAGTAACTTGCAGCATACATAAAATCGTGGTGCGGTGCGATCGGTTTCTTGGTGGAAGGTGAATACGTCCATGAAACTGCAAGTTTCCGCCCCCGCAGATCGCGCCCGTAAAGCTCCCGCAGCGTCATCACATCCGCCATACCCTGGCAGGGATGGTATTTGTTGTCTTCCATGTTGATGACCGGTTTCTCGCTCCACTTGGCAAACTCCTGAATGATCTTCAGGGACTTATCGTATTCCCAATTCACAGCCCCGCCCAGGATGCGAATGGCGATACAGTCACCCATCCGCGAGAGCACCCGGGCAACATCCGAGATGCGTTCAGAGGCGTAAGGCACATCTTCACCCTCGAGCGTCGGCAAACGGGTAGCTTCTGGCTGCAGAAAATGGGCATGACCGCCCAACTGGAAAATACCCGCCTCAAAGCTGTTGCGTGTGCGCAAACTCGGATTAAAAAACATCATGAATAATGTTCGTCCCGGTAAAATATCGTCATGCCTGCGGCGTATTGTATTATCTGCTTTTAGCTGCAGGCTCAAATCAAGCATGGTTTCTATTTCGGCTTTACTGAAATCTTGCAGTCGAATAAAATCCCGCCCTTTTAATCCTTCGGTGATCATTTTTTTCCTCCTTAATAATATAATAAATTCGTAACTAAAAAGAGCAGATCTTGGCCTGACAATATTTCGCAGCTGTTAATGCAAACACTTTGACTGTTTGAAGATATTCTTCGATTACAACAAATTCATCTGTACCCCCCATATTATGCTCGTTGGGGCCACAGGAGGCGGTTGGTATTCCAAACTGTCGAAAAACCCTTTCATCAGTAAAGTAAGGCATTATTTGCGGTTCGGCTTCTTTACCGGTTGTCAAGCCGATCGAACTTCTAACGACCTTGATGAATGGATCATCCCATGGAGTAAAATTTGGACGATCTTTTTCTCCGTTGATCACTTCGTAGGTCGCATTTACTGAAACACTATCTAGCCGCGTCTCCAATTCTTTTAAAATCACTTCCTTTGTTGTTCCAAAAGGAACACGAATATCCAATTCAATCTCACAAGAGCTCGGAATGACATTAACTTTTACGCCCCCGGAGATGCGACCAAAATTAACCGATGGTCTTTCCAGCCACCAATCCTGACCTACTCCTGTCGCTCGTATTTTTGCCTTTACCTGAGCGACAATATCCGCAATTTCAGCAGGTGGAGAAAAAGTAAGATCGTTGAGTGTTTGGATTGCCTGAATAGCCCTAGCCATTTGCCAGACTGCATCGCGACCATCGCTGTATGCTCCGTGCATCGGATTCCCAAGAGTTTTGATCCGGACCCAAAGTGGTCCTTTCTGACCAATCAATGGGGTAGACACACCTACCGGCTCGCCGATAAGACATGCGTCTCCAAGAATCTCCGGAACATTAGCGGCAAGCCACCAGGTTCCCCATCGACTACCATTTTCTTCATCAGAAACAAGATTGAGGACAAGGGTACCCTCAAACTCAACTTTTTCATCCAAGAACATCAAGAATACACCTAGAGCAGCGGCATCGCCCGCTTTCATATCCGATACACCCCTACCAAATAGCTTTCCATTCCTGATAGAACCACTAAAGGGATCGTCTGCCCATAAGGCTGCATCTTCAACTGGAAATGTGTCGTAATGACCGTTGAAAGTGAGTTTTGGACTCTTGCCGGTGCCTAAAATTGCCACCAAGTTCGGGTTCTTATCGCGGGGGGTATATTCCTTATACCTAATTTGACGCTGGTCCAAAAGACTCTTCACGAAGTTGTGAATTTCCGTCGTATTTCCAGGAGGATTTACAGAGGGTATTTGTACTAATTGTTGTAGCAATTCTATAAACCAATTGGCTCTATGATCAATTTGGTTAAATATCCAATGTGTTTGGTCAATCTCCATTTTTACCTCCGATAGCCTGTCAGTTAAATCAGTCCAATATTCCTAAATAGGCTTTTCTGACGGAAGGATTCTGAACCAAATCCTCCCGACTTCCACTCAGGACGATATTCCCTGTTTCGATCACATAACCTCGATTTGCAATACGCAGTGCCATTGTCGCTTTCTGTTCGACAAGAAGAATAGATACCCCCGACTCATTAATCTTCTTAATTGCCTGGAATATTGTTTCCACCAGAATCGGTGCTAAACCCATGGAAGGTTCATCTAACGCCAAAAATTTTGGACCTTGCATGAGAGCCCGACCAACTGCGAGCATTTGCTGTTCTCCGCCAGACAAAGTTCCTCCAGCCTGACTCATTCTCTCCTTAAGCCGCGGAAACAGAGACAAAACATCCTCCAATCGCTCCTGATAAATATGCGCTTCTTTGACTAAGTAAGCACCCATGCGGAGGTTTTCAGCCACGGAGAGCTTGCCAAATATTTGTCGTCCTTCAGGAACCAGTGCCAGCCCCAATCGTACGATATCTTCGGGTTTCTTTCCCTGAATTTCACGGCCTTCAAAGATCACCTTACCTGTTTTTGGCTTGGACACTCCAAAAATGGTCATCAATGTGGTTGTTTTCCCAGCACCGTTCCCACCGATCAAGGCGACAATCTCTCCATTTTCTACTTTGATCGAGATTCCTTTCAATGCGCGAATTACACCGTAATAGGTCTCGAGGTTTTCAACCTGGAGGATCATAATGCCACCGCCCCTTCCTTGCCTAAATAGGCCTCGATTACCTGGTCGTTGTTCTGGATTTCCCGGGGAATATCTTCAGCAATTTTTACCCCATGGTCCAAAACGGAAACCAAATCAGAAATTCCCATGACAACTTTCATGTCATGTTCGATTAATAAAATTGTCAGACCTTTCTCGTCTCGCAATAAGTGAATCAGGTTTATTACTTCGGAAGTCTCATCTGGCGACATCCCTGCCGTTGGTTCATCAAGAATGAGCAGTTTTATATTTGTCGCAAGCGCTCGTGCAATTTCCAACCGGCGTTGTTCTCCATAAGGGAGATTACTGGCAAAATGATTTCTCTTGCTGCTCAAGCCAACAAATTCAAGCAATTCGTTGGCTCTTTCGCGACCGAATTTTTCCTCGCGGAGTAATTTTCTTGTCCGAAAGACACTATCCATTGTGCTGGCGCTGTTAAAACCATCGCACGCGACCAGGACATTATCTAAAGCGGTCATGGTTCTAAAAAGGCGGATCCTCTGGAATGTCCTCGCCATTCCAAGCAGGCAAATTTCATTTGGCCTTAAGCCGGCTAATTCCTTGCCATTAAAATTTACTGACCCGGTTTGCGGATGATAAAACCCCGTAATAACATTGAAGAAAGTTGTCTTCCCGGCTCCGTTGGGACCGATGATCGAATGGATTGAGTTGCGATGTACAAGCAGATCAACATTATTTACCGCTGTTAAACCTCCAAACACCATGGTTAAATTCGTAACATTAAGAATGGGAGAGTGATCAACCTCTTCTGCTACCCTTGGTTTACTTATTGATTGCACTATAGGTGGTTCTAAACCCCCCGGTTGTGTTTTCGCTATTATTCCAAACTCAAATTTCTTATCGCCTTTTTCCTTCGGTTGTTTCCGCAATCCAACCAATCCGTAAGGGAAGATCAGAATGACGGCGATCATTGTCAGTGCATAAAATACCATGCGATATTGTTCTGCAAACCTCAGAAGTTCTGGAACAACTGTCATGAGAACAGCACCAATCACGGAGCCAATCATGTTGCCTTCACCTCCAACCACGACCATGGCGTTCATTATCAAAGAACCCCATGCTGTAAAGTTATCGGGGTGAATATAGCGGATATATCCAGCGATAAAACTACCCGCGAGACCAGCGAAAAAACAGCCAACCACAAAGGATAGCACTTTCATGCGGGTCGTATTTACGCCCATCGCCATGGCGGCATTTTCTTCATCTCTAATTGCGATAAATGCACGACCAAAACGAGAGCGAATCAGCTGGTGAAACACAAAATATGTGATCGCTGCCAGGAATAATGCTAAAAAGTAATAAGGGAGCAAACCTTTAAAGGTATAGCCAAATATGACGGGTGCAGGAATTGCAGTCATTCCCATCGGTCCTCTGGTCAGGCTGACCCAATTATAGAGAATCACCCGAACGATTTCTCCAAACGCAAGCGTAACGATAGCCAGGTAATGTCCTTTGAACCGCAGGACAATCGCACCCAAAAGGCC
>Ga0209744_1000854_pt1 | contig 10697 bp, 10 predicted proteins | sample BarGraNGADG00311_2_FD_184494 | JGI IMG/M metagenome (GOLD analysis project Ga0209744, IMG submission 184494) | Arctic peat soil microbial communities from Barrow, Alaska - Barrow Graham LP Ref core NGADG0004-311 (SPAdes) (version 2) | ecosystem: Environmental > Terrestrial > Soil > Wetlands >... | reverse complement strand
GGACGCTCCAAGTCGGAGAAGCGCGCGGCTGCCGTACTTGTCGAGCAAGGCCTTGATCTGCTCCGATGCCCGGGAGTCCACCCTGTAGAGGATCCCGGGTCGAAGGGGCGCACCGCGACGATCCACTGGTAGCAGGCAGGGGCCGCATGCGCTCACCGAGACTCCTGCCACGCGGGATCGGCTGGGCAGCGCGGCCATGAGTCGGCGCGTGATCAAGCAGAAATCTCGCCACCACACGGCGTCGGCATCGTGTTCCATCCACCCGGGACGCGGCACGGACACGCTGTGTTCCGCGCGCCCTTCGGCGAGTACCGCTCCCCCTACCCGACACGCGACACCTTTCGAGCTGTTCGTGCCGATATCCACACCGATCAGGACGTCGCGATCGCCAGCCATATTCACGGCGGTTCCGCGCGAACGCCCGTTGATGCACCCACCTGCCACCCGTCTCGCCGAGCCTTGGATGACTCGATTCCGTGGCTCGGGCGAGGCCGAGAACACCTACTTGATGGCGAGCGCATTCGCCGGAGATCCGGATCCGCCAGCCTTATTGAGCGGCGCCGACGTCAGCAATCCTTCGTACACCCGGTCGGTCGCGCAGTCGTCCGCGAGGGCGTCCAGAGTCCACAACTCGCCAAGGGTCATGCCCAGGAGCGAGAGCAGACGGTAGTGAAGGAACCCGTCCGGACGAGCCATGTCGAAGGGCATCACCTCGATGGAAGGCGAGTCGGCCGCTAACGCAGCGACGTGGTGGTCCCACATCCATTCGGCTGTCTGCTCACGTCGGTCAAGGCCGACAAACGACGGAATCTCCTCCATCAGGACGCGCGGACCGTCGGCGTACGATCGCTCTGGCAAGATGACGTGCAGAGCATCCCTCTCGGCTTGGCTCGCCTGCTCCCACCATTCGATCCAACCGTACCTCAGCAGCAGGATGTCCCCGCCCCGGAGCGAAACCCCTTCCCACTCGAGCGTCTCAGCGATGTCGTCGACAGTGACGACATCACTCTCGGTGGTTCGGAGCGGCCTTCCGACGTGCTCGCGGTAGCGAGCCACATCCGCCAACACGAAACGGCCGACGATGCCGCGTCGGGCGACATTGTCAATTCCGTTCCTACTGCCAGCCTGGCCCGTGATCTTGTCTCGAGTGCATCCGTTGTAGAAGCCGTAGTCAGGGTGTCCGATGTGCGACAGGGCATCCCACTGAGTCGACGCTTGGGGATAGAAGTCGTCATAACGGTCGTCGGTCCCCTCGCCGAGCATGATGAGTGTGTGGCGAAGTGGACGGCGGTCGAACAGGGGCGGTGACGGTTTGTCGATATCCCAGTTCAGGGGGAATACGGCGCCTCTCCGGACAAGTGATGTCGCGTGTAGGACACGTTCGGGGGTGAGCAGATTGATTGTGCCGAGCTGATCATCATCCCCGAACACGCCCCAAGACGAGTGGGGGGGCCGGGTAGGGTCTATAGGTAACTCGTGATAGGAAGGGAGCGACTTTCGAGCACTGCCCATTGTCGCCCGTGAAGCCGACCGCGCCATGCTCACCACCTCTGGCCATCTATGTTGCGCCTTCGCCCGAGCGGCTCAACGGATGGACCCTGGCAGTCGGGCCACGACTTCCCGGACGGATGATCGGCTCGACGCATTCTACTCTCGCCGGGCCACGGCTACTCTCGTCCGAGGCCCAGTAGAACAGGTCGCGCTTGCGCAAACCCGCGTCGATTGGCAAGGGGGCCTGCTCGTCGATATGGTGAAGCGTCGAGAAGACTGATGGGTCGCTCCGGTTCGTTGCAGTCGGCATGTCATTGGGCAGATCCGGTGGGCTCACGGTGACTGCTACACCCATCGGCTTGCCTCGCCGGTGTCCCGATGCGGCTCCGGGCTTCTCCTCGGGACTGCTAGCGCCGCTCCAAGCGAACCGCGAGCGCCAGGCTCGCAGCTGCCTCGTCGGTCACGAGCATCGTCGGGACGCCGGTTCGGAGCGCGGCAGCCAGCGCACGGCCTTTGTTTGCTCCGTACGCGACCGCAAGTACCCGCGGCACGCGCTGGAGCTGTTCGACCGAGATAGCGACCGAGCGATCCTCGAGCTCGGCCCCGACGAACCGGCCCTCATCGTCGAATGCGTGGAGGATGAAGTCGCCGACGGCGCCCGCCTCAAGCAGCTGCTCGAGCGCGATCGGCGACAGGACGCCCTCGATCGAGAGCGCGGACCGCGGCGAGTCCTCGCCCATCGGGGACGGCGCGCCGATCCCGAGCACGGCCAGTGTCACCGAGTCGAACAGCTGCACTGTCTCGACGATCTCGAGCTCGCGCAGGAGCGCATCGCGGATCTCACGCGTCTCGACGAACGCCGGAGCGTGGAGCGCGTGGAGGACCCCGCCGAGCCGGGCCGCCGCGCCGTGGGCGAGCTCGCTCGGGTCGATCCCGAACGCCGCCCGGGCCGACCCTCCGGCGAGCTGGACCACATCGATATCGAGATCGGACCGTGAGGGCAGCTGGTCCACCACCGCCCCGACGGCGCGTCCCCAGCCGAGGCCGACGATGTCGCCTCGCGCAAGAAGATCCGAGACCAGGGCCGCCGCGACGTGGCCGACGGACATCGCGACCTCGGCCGGATCACGCGAGGCCGGGGCGCGGACGACCTGGCAGAGCCGGAGCCCGAAGCGCTGCGAGAGCGCCTGGGCCAGGTCCGGGTGGAGGAACTCGCGATCGCCGTACTCGATCTGGATGAGACCGCTCTCGCGCGCCTGCTCGATGAGCCGGGCGACCCGGAATCGCGAGATCCCGAGCCGGTTCGCGATCTCGATCTTCGTCAGCTGGTCGTCGTAGAACAGCCGACAGACCTGGATCGCGACGAGGTCCTTGGCCTCGAGGGAAGGCCGCAGCGGGGCCAGCACGACCGGCGAGAAGTCCTTCCGACGCCGCGGTTGGTTCATGGCCGGCCCAACACTTGCAGCGCCCCCAGGGCCAGCGGAGGCGACATCGCCCCGGGCGTCGGCCGCACTGGCGCGGGCACGGCCTGCGCGACCTCGAGGGCAACGTCGGCGTAGAGGACGGGCGTCCGGTCGTGGACGCCGTAGTCGGCCACCTGGTAGCCGAGCTCGAGGAGATGCTTCGCGATCGCCGACGTGAGCCCGAACCTGGCCTCGTCGGCACCCACGGCGATCGTCACAGGCTTGGCTTCCGGGCAGTCTGCGCCGGTCGCGCTCATTTGGCGCGCTCGGCGCCGGCCGCCGGGGTCACGGGTGAGACATCGAGCTGGCTCGTGACGGAGCTCGCGAGCGCCCGCAGGATGAGCGCGCACGACGCAGCGCCCGCGTCGAGGTGTCCTCGCGACCGCTCGCCGAGCCGGCTCGCTCGCCCGACCAGTGCGACCATGTCGCGGGTTGACTCGGCGCCGGTCTCGGCCGCATCTGCCATGGCCGCGAGGGCCTCGGCGAACGAGCCGCCGGCTTCCTTGGCCGCGCGATATGCGGACTCGGCGGGCACGAGCGCGTCGAGCAGGGTCTTGTCGCCGACATTCGCCTCGCCGATGTCGATCACGGCCGCGACACCTGCAGTCAGCATCTGGCCGAACGTGTCGGCGGTGACGGTCGGCTCGGTGCCGGCCGCGGCCGCCATGTCGAGGAAGAAGGAGCCGTACAGCGGTCCCATCGCCCCGCCCACCTCGGTCAGGAGCGTCTGGCCGAGGACCAACAGGATACCGGCGAGGCTTTCGTCGCTCGGGCCCAGAAGCTGGCCCGCGCGCGTGAAGCCCTTGTTCATGTTGACGCCGTGGTCCCCGTCGCCGGTTGCGCCGTCGAGCGCGCCCAGGTGCGCGGCATGCTCGTGGATCGTCCCGATGAGCGCATCGAGGACCGGCCGACCAGCGCGGGCCCCCAGCGTCGCGAGCTCAGCGGCCATGCTGGCGGAGTCCGACCGACTCAGCGTCGGCATTGATCAGCGCCCGCAGCTCGTTATCGAGCTTCATGACCGTGAGCGTCACGCCCATCATCTCGAGCGACGTGAAATAGTTGCCGACATACGGACGATGGATCCGGATGCCGGCCGCCTGGAGCAGTGCCGCTACGTGACCGTACAGGATGTACAGCTCCATGACCGGCGTGGCGCCGAGGCCCGAGAGCAGCACGACCACCTCGTCGCCGGCCGCGAACGGCAGGTCCGGCAGCACCACCTCGACCATACGCGCAGCGATGTCCCGGGCCGCGGTCAGCGCCTCGACCGCGACGCCGGGTTCGCCGTGGTGGCCGATGCCGACCTCCATCGTTCCCGGCTCGATCGTGAAGTTCGGTTTGCCGACCGCCGGGATCGTGCACGGCGTCAGGCCGATCCCGACGCTCCGGGTCGCGTCGATTGCGCGCCTCGCAGTGGCGATGACCTCATCGAGTGACGCGCCGGTCGCGGCCTTCGCGCCGGCGACCTTCCACATGAGGATCTCACCCGCGACGCCCCGGCGCTTCTCGCGCTCGGAGCGCGGGGCCGACGCGACGTCGTCGTTCGCGACGACCGTCTGCACGCGGATCCCGGCGGCGGTGGCCTGGCGCACTGCAAGCTTGACATTCATCGTGTCGCCGGCGTAGTTGCCGAAAAGGCAGGCGACGCCGGCCCCGGAGTCGGCCGCCCGGAAGGCGTCAAGAAACGCCTTGGCCGATGGCGAGGTGAAGATCTCACCGATCGCGACCGCGTCGAGCAGGCCCTCGCCGATGTAGCCGAGAAAGGCCGGCTCGTGACCCGAGCCACCGCCGGTCACCAGGCCGACCTTGCCCGCGACCGGTCCACCGGTCCGGCACACGACGCGCTCATTGTCGGTTGTCATGACCGTGTCCGCGTTCGCCGCCAGGTAGCCGCGGAGCATGTCCTCGACGACCTGGTCCGGCCCATCGATGATTCGCTGCATGGGTCTCGTCCTTCTACCGTGCATCCCGAACTCGAGGCGTCGCGCGGGACCCGGACGTCCGGCGCGGTCCCACACAGGTGTCGTGGGATCGCCGGTCGGCGCGGCCTCGACGCGGCGGCACCGAGCCGACCCCTCGTGTATGTAGCATCGCCATTGCGAAGACTACCGCCAGTGCCGAACGGATGAGCGCTACCATCTCGAATGAGTGACCTTTGGCCCTATGGCCCCACCGGACGGGTCGCCATCGTAACTCGCGTTTGGGCGAGGCCAGACGGTGTGTGGGGGGCCTGAACGTGACCGGAGCGGACCTACCGCCCGGCAGAGGAGGATTGCAAATGCGCTCGTCTTTCAGGTATCTCGGAGCGATGGCGGTCATCTCGGTCGTCGCCGCCGCATGCAGCGGCTCGGCGTCTCCGTCGCCCTCGTCCGCGGCGCCGTCTCAGGCCGCAGCCAGCGTGGCGCCCGCAGCCAGCGTGGCGCCGTCTCAGGCCGCGGCCAGCGTGGCGCCGACGAGCGGAAAGAAGCTCTCGATCGGCATCGTGACGTTCTCAATGACCGACGTCGCCACGAACGGCACTGTCAAGGGCGCCCAGGACGAGGCTACGGCCAAAGGCTGGACGAGCAGCGTCGTCGACGCGCAGGGTAGCGTCGACCTGGGCAACACGGCCATGGAAGACTACGTCCAGAAGAAGGTTGACGCGATCATCGTGATCGTGTTCCCGTCCGACTCCCTCGGCGCCGGCCTCGCGGCGGCCAAGGCGGCCAACATCCCGGTCTATACGATGGGTGGCGGCTTCGCCGACGGCATCTCCGCCATGGGCGATGACTGGATGGGCAAGGTCGTGGCCGACCGGATCGCCTTGGACACGGGCGGAAAAGGCGACATGCTCGGGCTCGTGTATCGCGGTGGCCTCCCGTGCCTGAAGCGCGAAGCTGACTACAACACCATGGTCGCCGCAAACCCGGGCATCAGTTCCGTGACCCAGCAGGTCACCGTCCCCGGTCAGGTCGAATCGGCGAGCGCCGCGACCCTGGCCTGGATCGCCGGCCACCCGAACGGCAAGGCGATCTGGACTTGCTTCGATGACCCGGCCATGGGTGCCGTCGCGGCCCTCAAGCAGTCGAACAAGAAGGCTGGCGATGTGCTCGTCTACGGGTTCAACGGCAACCCAGACGCCGTGCAGGCGGTCAAGGACGGTTGGCTGACGGCCACTCTTTGGATCGACCACACGAAGATGGGCGCCGACGCGGTCGATGCCTTCGCGGAGATCATCGCGGCCGGCAGCAGCTGGCAGCAGAAGGTGCTTCCTAGCAACTACATCCTCGTCGACAAGACGAACGTCGATCAGTTCATCAAGGACCATCCGGCGAAATAGTCCAACCCAATCAGTCCGGACTGAGAGCGAAGCGGAGTACCCAACAGGCATGGTCGCTGCTTTCCCTCTCGGACAGGAGGAAAACGGTGTCCCTGGTTCGGCCGGGGGCACCCTCCTCCTCGAAGTCCGGGACATCAACAAGCACTTCGGCGCAATCCAGGCACTCCGCGACGTATCGCTCGCGGTTCGGTCCGGCGAAATCCACGGACTCGTAGGCGCCAACGGCGCCGGCAAGTCGACCTTGATCAAGATCCTGGCCGGGGTGGAGTCCGCCGATTCCGGGGAGATCCAGATCGATGGCCGGCCGGTCACCATCGGCGACACGCAGCGCGCGTCTGCCCTCGGGCTGTCGGTCATACACCAGGAACTGAACCTCGTTCCGCAGTTCACAGGCTTCCAGAACATGGCCCTCGGCCTCCGTATGAGCGGCCGGTTCGGTCTCGTCGACTGGCGCCGGTTGAGGTCCGAGGTCAATCGCGCGGCCGAGCGGCTCGACATCCAGTTCTCACTGGACGTCCCCGTTTCGCGGCTCACCGTCGCCGAGAAGTGGCTCATCATGATTGGCCGCTCGCTCGTCCGCGACGCCCGCCTGATCGCGATGGATGAGCCGACTGGGTCGCTCTCGTTGGAGGAAGGCCAACGACTGTTCAAGATCATCCGTGAGCTTAGGGATGCCGGCCACGCCGTCCTCTACGTCTCGCACCGCCTCGACGAGATCACGACCCTTTGTGATCGCGTGACGGTCTTCAAGGACGGCCAGTGCGTTGCCGACATGGAGCGCAGCAATCTGAGTCGCGGTGCCCTCGTCCGGGCGATCGTCGGGGCGGACCTCGTTGCTGCTCCGGTTGCCGAGAGTGTCCCGTCGGACACTCCCGTTGTGCTCGAGATCGAAGGGCTCCGTCGGAAGCCGGCGGTCAAGGGTGTGTCCTTCCGCCTCCGCAGGGGCGAAGTGCTCGGCCTGGCCGGGCTAGTGGGCTCGGGACGGACCGAGACCGCGCGAATGATCTTCGGTGCCGATAAGCCAGAGGGAGGCCAGATGACCCTCGAGGGTCGGCGGTACTCCCCAACGGGTACCTGGCAGGCTGTCAGGGATGGCGTGGCACTGGTTCCCGAGGAACGACGCTCGCAAGGCTTGATACTGGCCCAGACCCTGAAGTTCAACGTGAACCTGGCCTCGTGGCGAACGCTTCGGCGACGCTTCCTGCCCCTGGTCGACTTTGCCCAGGCTCAGCGCAACGCGCTGACCGCTATCGACTCGCTAAACATCAAGGCCGAGGGGACGGGCGACCGAGTCGGGCGCCTGAGCGGCGGCAATCAGCAGAAGGTCGTGATAGGCAAGTGGCTCGTCCGCCATCCGAAGATCCTGCTGCTCGACGAGCCCACCCGCGGCGTCGACGTCGGAGCGCGAGCGGAGATATATCGGATCATCCGTGGCCTCGCGGCCGAGGGAGTAGCTGTGCTCGTGATCTCGTCCGAGTTTGCCGAACTCGCCGCCTGTGATCGCGTCCTCGTCATGCATGAAGGCCGTGTCGTTGACGAGCTCGTCGGAGAGCGCATCTCTGAGGAAGCGATCCTCCATTCATGCTACGCAAGTGAGGCAGGACCGAATTGATGACTGTAGTGACAGCCCCCCGGCCCCACGCCATGCGGGAGCGGGCGTGGTCATTTGCCGGGAGGTACGGCACAATTGTCGTGCTCGTGACGATGGTCGTGGGCTTCTCACTAGCCGCTCCAGATGCGTTTCCCAAGCAGCAGAACCTCATCAACGTCCTGAGCCAGATGTCGCTCACCGCGATCATCGCCGGCGGGCTGACCTTCGTCCTCGTCGTAGACGAGTTCGACCTCAGCATCGGCTACCAGGCCAGCCTGGCCGGCGTGATGTGCGTTGGACTCATGACCAACCAGTACGTGCCGCAGCCGATCGCGATCGGGATCGTGCTCGTCGTCGGCACACTCGTCGGGCTCTTCAACGGCATCCTCGTGACGAAGCTCGGCGTGAACGCGTTGATCGCGACCCTGGGCACGGGGACGATCGTCGTAGGCATCAACTACTTTTACGCCCACGGCATTCCGATCACTCTTGCCCACGCCAGTGGCTTCGTCAACCTCAGCCTGGGCCACGACCTCCTCGGGATCCCGAACCCGATCGTGTTCATGGTCGCCGTCCTGATCTTCCTCTGGGTCGTGCTGAACCAGACCGCGCTCGGCCAGAACATGCAGGCCGTGGGCGGCAACCCCGAAGCCGCGGCCTTGTCGGGCATCTCAGTGGACCGCACTAAGATCATAGCCTTCATGTTCGCGGGGTTCTTCGCGGCCCTGACGGGTGTCCTCCTCGCCTCGCGGATCGGCAGCGGCCAGGTGACGGCCGGCGACGGCTTCATGCTTGACTCCTACGCCGCCGTGTTCCTCGGGTCGGCCGCCCTCCTCGACGGCGTCTTCCACATCATCGGTACGCTCATCGGGGTAGTCACCGTCGGCGTTGGCTTCAACGGCCTCGCGATCTATGGCGCCCCGACATTCTTCCAGTTCCTGTTCAAGGGGACGCTCCTCATCGTGGCCGTCGCCCTGAGCACGGTCGGTCGCCGGCGCGGCCGGCAGTGACATCTGCCGCGCTCGGCGCGGCTTTAAACCTGACCACGCAGTCTTGGAAGGGGCGCCTGCGGCCGGCGCTCGCCCGCACCGACGAAGGGAAGGCATTGATGGCAACAACTGTCGCGACGGACCTCGGCGAGGCGACGATCCCGAAGACGATGCGAGCCGTGATCGCATATGCGCCGCACGACTACCGGCTCGAGGAAGTCGATGTGCCCGTGCCCGGGCCCGAGGAGATCCTCGTGAAGGTGGAGGCCTGCGGCATCTGCGGCAGCGACGGAAAAGTCTACAAGGGCGCCGAGATGTATTGGGGCGGCCCGCTGACGCCGGTCGGCTGGGTGAAAGCCCCGGTCATCCCGGGCCACGAATTCCTGGGCTATGTCGCGGCTCTTGGCCCGCGCGCAGCTGAGAAGCACGGCGTGGTCGTCGGCGACCGGGTCGTGGCCGATCAGATCGTGCCGTGCGAGCGCTGTCGGTTCTGCCGCCGGGGCCAGTACTGGATGTGCGAAGTCCACAACATGTTCGGATTCCAGACTGTCGTCCACGGCGCTTGGGCCGACTACATGAAGTTCCCCAAAGAAGCGCGGGTCCACAAGGTCCCGACCGAGATGCCGACTGAGATCGCGGTCTTGACCGAGCCGGTCAGTTGCGCGGTCCATGCCGTCGAGCGCGGCCGGGTCGAGTTCGGCGACGTCGTCGTCGTCTCGGGCACCGGGCCAATCGGGCTCGCGATGGTCGGGCTCGCGCACCTCAAGGGCCCGCGAACGGTGATCGCTGTTGATATCAACGAGCGGCGTCTGGAGCTTGCACGGAAGTTCGGCGCCGACCTAACGATCAATCCGCGAACGACAAACGCGATTGCGGCGGTAAAGGAGCTGACCGGCGGCTACGGCTGCGATGTATATCTCGAGAGCTCGGGCAACATCGTTAGCATCAATCAGGGCCTGCAGATGCTCCGCCGGCTCGGGCGGTTCGTCGAGTTCAGCGTCTTCAATGAGCCCGCGCTGGTCGACTGGAGCGTCATCGGCGACCGAAAGGAGCTCGACATCCTCGGATCGCATATCGGCCCATATACGTATCCGATCACGCTCGACTACCTCCACCGGGGTCTCATCCGGATGGACGGGGTCGTGACCCACATGCTCCCGCTCGAGCAGTTCGAGGAAGGCATCAACCTCGTCCTCGACGGCAGCCAGTCGATCAAGGTAGCGCTCAAGCCATAGTCCCGACCTGCCCGGCGCGGCCGTCAGCCGTCGCGACATTCGCCCGAGGAACCAGGCCGCGTCGAGGACTCGCGGCAACACGAGAGATGAGCTCGAAACCATGAAAAAGATCATCAATGAGTCGAGCGCCTTCGTGGACGAGATGATCGAAGGCCTGCTCGCGGCGCACATGGACATGCTCCGCTCGGTGTCGCCGAACTCGCGCGCCCTCGTCCGGGCCGACGCGCCGGTTCGCGGGCATGTCGGGATCGTCACCGGCGGCGGCTCGGGCCACCTGCCGGTGTTCCTCGGCTACGTCGGCGTCGGGCTGTGCTCGGGCGTCGCGATCGGGAACGTGTTCTCGTCGCCGTCGATGGACGAGATCCTCGACGCGACCCGGGCGGTCGACGGCGGGGCGGGCGTCCTGTACCTGTACGGCAACTACGGCGGCGACGTCCTGAACTTCGACCTCGCGGCCGACATGGCCCTGGCCGAGGGCATCGCGACGGCGACCGTCCTCGTCGCCGACGACGTTGCCTCGGCACCGCCGGAGCGAGCCGACGCCCGACGCGGCGTCGCGGGCATGGTCTTCGCGTTCAAATGCGCGGGCGCCGCGGCCGAGCGCGGCGA
>Ga0209744_1000851_pt1 | contig 10701 bp, 12 predicted proteins | sample BarGraNGADG00311_2_FD_184494 | JGI IMG/M metagenome (GOLD analysis project Ga0209744, IMG submission 184494) | Arctic peat soil microbial communities from Barrow, Alaska - Barrow Graham LP Ref core NGADG0004-311 (SPAdes) (version 2) | ecosystem: Environmental > Terrestrial > Soil > Wetlands >... | reverse complement strand
CTCTGTGGACCCGATTCCTCGTTCGCCAAGGAATCGGGTCCACAGAGTCAGGACATCACGGACATCAATCTCCATAACGCTCTCCTGGGTAAACGCGAACTCGCAGTTTATCTGTCGCCTGCCTACAGACTATTGATATTTCTCCGGACACCGTCAAGGGGTGCGGGGAGATGTAGAACAGAAGTCGCCGCGCCGGACCTCCTTATGTGACAAGGTGCGTCGCCGGTGGGCGGTGCCAGGATTAGAACAGAAGTTGACGGGGGACGTATTTTCATCAAGGGGTGCGGGGAGATGTAGAACAGAAGTTGCCACGCCGAACCCCCTTATGTGACAACGTGCGTCGCCGGTGGGCGGTGCCAGGATTAGAACAGAAGTTGACGAGAAGGACTGCCCCTGACTATCCGTCAATGCCATTGTTGGCCTCCGCGCTGGACCCGCGGCCACGAGTCCGATATGGACCTAGGATTCTACCAGTTGAGCGTGAAGAAAACGGTGTTGATACTCCCCTCGATTAATTAGAGTCGAGGGTCGTCATTTTTTCTTCTAAATTGTGAAAAGCCCATGGATACCTCTTTGCCCGCTCCCACCTCGTTGTTCACGTTGACCGTGGTGCGACCGGTGGCAGGCACGGAGTAGCTCGCGGGCTTGGTGGTGCCGTCACTGAAGAGGTATGTCACGCTGGCCGTGGCGGCGGTAGCGTTGGGGTTACCCAGGCAGAGGTACTCTGCGAAGTTGTCTCCGGTGTAGCCCTCGGCGAAGCAGAAGGAGGAGGCAGGACCGCTGGTTGTTCGCCAGACCTGTTTTATACTGCCCACATAAAGCTGGTCAGTAAAGCCAATCATGGAGTATGCATCTGTATTATGCGAGTTACCAAAACCATTCTGGTCTTCCTGATTCCATGAACTTCCATTGTAGGGCCAGATTTGAAGGCCAATACCCCATGATTGTGTTCCAGCAAACAGCTTGTTGTTATATACCGATAAACAAGGAACATTAAGGTTTGCTGGATTTCCCAAGTGGTTTTCACTAACTTGATTCCAACTTGTTCCGCTATCATAGCAATATACATTTGCATTTCTTGAGGTACCTACGTAAAGACGATTATCATAGACACAGAGAGCAGAACACTCTGAAACGTTGTCTCCAAAACCATCTTGGTTAACCTTAGCGTAGGAAAAGGCGTTTGGAAGTACGACGGCACCACTTGGGTTAGTGTAGGGAGTGGAGTTGCGGATAATGATATTGGTTCCCTTTTCTATGATGCCAAGCACAACTTACTCTACGCTGGGAGCTATCGCGAAGGCACGCCCTCTGTGCCAACATCAGTGAGACACCTGCTCCAATTAGTTTAAGCCGATATCCATCATATGCCGCCTCCAATGTCGATATCCTACCATGATTCTGGCCTTTCGGGCACGGTTGACTGCTATTTGCCGCTGGCTCGTCGCCCGACCTTGTCATCTTGCCTCCAAGCCTCGTGGTTTTCCGTTGCCCGGAGATAGCTGTACCTTGTTTTCGACCACCGGATTGCGCCGTTGCAGCGTTCACAAGCTCAAGGCAGGTGCTCTCGCGCATGTCTTCCCCAGGCGGTGGATTCGGGACAGTATCGACCTGAACAGCTTCTCGGATACAGCAACCTCTGCCATCTGAAAGATTGTCATCCTGGAGTGACCGATAATCCTGGCGCCAATCTTTATGAGCTTCAGCTGGATGCTGGTAAGCGACCAGTGGGCCACCTGGCTCGGGAGCGCGAAGCGGCGCATGAAGTTCCCGAGATTGTAGGCCAGCACGAACAGGGCTAGCCTCACCTTGTTGGATGCGTAGCGGACGCACGATAACCTTGTCCAGGTGATGGCGAGCTTACCCTCCTTGATATGCTGCTCACACGTTCCCCGCCTGTTGTAGAAATGGACGACGGCATCAGGTGGGGAGGACATGTTGGTTACGATGAAACCGATTCGGGGAAACAGCTCACCCTGATGCCACTCCACCTTGGCTACGACCCTTCTAGGCCTATCCCATGATGCCGCCCGGCAGGAGAAGGAGTGGAAGAATACCACCGGCTTCCTGGGCGGCCTTCCCACCGGCCGGGTCATCAGGTGGTCTATCTCCCGGTAGAGGTTGTTGTTCGCCTTGAGCCTGATGGCATAGAGGATGGATTTGCCTTCCAGGTACTCGTAGATGTCCGGCGAGGCGAAGGCCGCGTCCCCTCTCAGATAGAGCTTCTTGTCCTTCTCCTTGTATCTGTCCACGATGGGTGAGAGGAACTGCTTCCACCCTTTTGCCGAGTGGACGTTGCCGGGGCGAAGGACCGCGCCCTCGCAGTCACCGAAATTGTTGAAGCAGAACAGAGGGTGATAGCAGGTGGATTCAAAATGGCCGTTGTAGGCCGAGCCTTCCTGGTTGCCGTGGACCGGCGACTCGGAGCTGTCGATATCGAGGATTATCTTCTTCGCCAACGAGAGCGATACGGCCTTGGAGACCCAAGCGCTGTTAAGCGAAGCGAGGGCGTCGATGTTCTCGTCTTGCGTGAGTATCTCTGTCTCGAAGCGGGATACCGTGCCAGGGCTCGCCGCCATCCTATCGAGCGCCCTCCTGCCGATGACTGCCCTCATCGCCGGGTCTCGTGAAAGCCCCTCGTGGTCGTTGGTATCTTCGTATCCGGCGAGACGAGCATAGACCGATTGCCTGATGAGCCCTGGTATCTGGTGCTGTATGTTCTTGCCGGTTCTCGCTTCGACTATAAAGTCCCCCGCCATATCGGAGAGACCCATCATCTCGTCGAGTTCTCTGACTGCGAGCAGACCGGCATCCGTGGTTATCTTCGCTCCCCGGAATTCGAGCCTCAGGCGGCGGTCGAAAAGCAGTCTGAGACCCCCGTTTTTTGGTGCACCCATTGGGTTTTCTCTCATTGGAACCTCGCATTGACGGAATTGCCGATTCTAATGCATCCTTAAGCAATACAAGGGGGGAGTCCTTCCCTTTTCATATGAATTATCCGGGCGTAATCACAAGGGGCCAACTGCTGCCGATCTTGAACGCATAGAGATGGAGCAGCGAGGTCTGAAACGCTGCTCTAGGTGTAAGAAATGGAAGCCTGCAACCGATAAGGAGTTTCCGCCAGACAATAGATTGAAATCAGGTCTTGCGTCGTGGTGTAGAGAGTGCAAAGCGGATCATTACGTGGGAGACGCCGAGAGAATAAAGAAAAATACCCGTGATCGGAATATGAAAAACAGAGTCGACCTCGACGACGAGTACTATCGCATGCTACAAGACATGGAACGATCTGGCCTAAAGTGGTGTTCAAGTTGCGAGACCTGGAAACCTAAAAATGAAAAGACCTTCACAACACTCAAGGGTCGATTACTCCCCCAGTGTAGGCGATGCTCAAATGGGTATAAGAACGAATGGGAGAGGGCAAAACGAAGTGATGATGAGTATAGGGAGAATCGTAACAGAAGATATGCGGAGACACGGTTGGAGAAATATCACAGCGATGAGGAGTACCGAGAGATAACTCTTCAGCGAAAGCGGGACAAGCTAGAAAATGACCTCGGATACAAAATCTCTACATATATTGGAAATGCAATTAACAACTCTCTCAAGAAGGGCAAGGGAGGCCACTGGGAAGACATCGTTGGCTATACGTGGGAAGATCTCAAGGCTCATATCGAAAATCAATTCACTGATCGTATGAACTGGGAAAACTGGGGATCTGTATGGGAAATACACCATAGAAGGCCGATTGCAGATCATTGTTTTTCTTCAGTGGATGGCCCCGAGTTCATAGAATGCTGGTCTATTTGGAATCTTGAGCCGCTGGAAAAAGAAGAGAACCGAAGGATAAGTTGTCGAGTCGAGGAACCTCCGTTACCTCTGCTGCCGTAGTCTTCTTCTTTATTGTCCCGCATACCTAAGTTGATCTACCGACAGTCTCCTTACGCTTATCAAGAAGGAACTCCGCGAAAGCGAGCAACTCGCTCTGGCCTGCCTCCGTCAGTTTCGAATAGCATTCAAGGAGCCTCTTGCCCTTGGGCCCCGCCAAGGCATCGGCCTCTCCGGGTTCATCGGTCCGACCCAGAATATAGTCCACTGAAACATCCAGGCTACCGGCAAGACGCATGAGGGTCTGGGCTCCAGGGTTCAAGAGCTGCCCGTGCTCAATACGGGAAACGGTGGACTGGGTAGTCTTGGATGACGTCGCCAACTGAGCCTGGCTCATCTCCTTGGCTTCCCGCCGCGTTCGAACCCGACTCGCGAGGGCTGACAAAATCTGATCTCCCCAATCATTGGCCGACAGAATACATGGTATAATCATGACGAGCGAGTTCCGCGGAACCGCTCTTTTGTCGTTTTAGGGAGATAATTTTTTTTATTTATCTCCATGCAGATAGTATATATCTGCTCATATATTACATGCAAGTCCGCTCGCATTGCAGAGCGTGGGCATCTGAGAAGGCAGTCGGCAAGTGCGGGACAAGAGGTCGAATTGCGACCAACCGCGGGACTAGAAGGAGGAGCTGGAGAATGAACGACGAGAAGTGTGAAGGAACGCCGCCTGGAGTCAGTGGACCCCTAGCCGAGTCGGCCGCCGTGAATGACCAAGGACCAACCAGTGATGTTGAGCTATTGAGAGCGGCTATGTCTGATGACATAGAAGCGTACATAGAGCTATACGGGAGATTCAAAGAGGAGCTCGGACGTTTCGTACGCTCGATTACTGGCTCTAGCTACGATGTGCATGATGTTTTGGCTGACACATTCATTGACGTTTACGAGACTATCCAAGGCTATGATCCAAGAGGTTTCAATCTCAGGGCCTATCTATACAAAGCTGCTGGGCGGAAGGCCTTAAAGGTAAAAGAGAGAAAAGGCATGGAGGTTGCCTCCGATATGGCGTCTGACGTCATCGAGGACGCCTTGTGGGAAGACCGCAACGCCTTGTCCGATGAGTTCGAGAGAGAGTTCCGTAGTCAAAAAAGACGAGAGGCTTTAGAAGAGGGAAGGGGGAAGAGCTCAACAAGTTGAGGCGATGAGCTACGCGAGAGCCGTCGCGAGATATAGAAGCCCCGCGATTGGTGCGACCTTGATTCTAGTGGTCGATAGTTGCTCAGCTATGACTGCATTAGTCAGGTCAGCCCTCGTCGGTTTCCAGGCGTCCCTCCCCAAGTATCCTTCCTTTGGGGCGAACTAGCAGCTTGACGACTTCCTCGAACATGTCAGCCTTCCCCGTCCTCTTCTTGAACTCAAACTCGTGGTAATAGTGGGGCCATTCCGCTTCCTTCACGCCGTGGTGCCTGGTAAGGCTTCCCCTGAACTCTGCGTACTTCGACCTTTCTGCCTGATCGCCTGCCTCTAACGATTTGATCTCATCGAGCGTGATTGGGCGCCGGGCGCCAGCTTCTATCGCCAGGCGAATCGTGCGCATGCAGTTCCACACGGTTGGCTGCCGTAGACCATCCTTGATGTGTATGCCGCTCGTGGTGAGTCCCCTTACAAATCCGTCGACTACCTTGACCCAACAAGCGAACGGGAGCCTAGACGCCCCGATCCACGTCCATGTGAACTCACCGTACTCAAACCGGCATCTGGTGCATGCTCGTCTTGTATGGGCCCGCACCCAGCTGAATTCCCGGGACCCGCACCGCGGGCAAGCACGCTGATAGTTGGGCCACCTCAGCTTCAAGAAGTAGCGCCTCGCTGCATTCTCGTTATCCCTGAGCTGCGCCAGCACATGGTCGTCCACCTGGATATCAGCCTTTCTCCCGGGATTTGATATAAATCCAACAAGTTTGACCTCGTCGTCTGCCTGACTGTTTGCTTGTTTAAGCCTATCACAGCTCTTTCACCCCTGAATTCATATGTATAAGGCGTATAGGTATAGAGTTTTCTCTATTATCGGATCCGGTGGTTTCGGCCTTATACACGTGACGGGAAAAATATCGGGCTCGTATCAACGAGCCAGTTCTTAGCCTCAATGGCGAACGTTGAGGCTTTTTTCATGGGTGGAGTATCTGGATGGATAAAAAGCAGGCCGAGGCGCTCAAGGTTCTCGCGGCCCTTACGGCACGAGCGCTGGAACAGGGGCATGGAGACGGCGATTGTCATGATGATGAGGATCACCAAGAGACCTCGGGGGCTCGCTTGACGCCAGGACGCAGTTCATCTTGCGACCCGACAACGGTTCCCGATCGGGATTTGTTGTGACTTACAGGGGGGGAGCAGAACGCCTAGTCGTATTCCGCGGCCACTGACTGCGGATACCGAGCAAGCGCAATTGGGACGGCGAGAAGTCCGGCTAGGCACAGCCGGCATAGATTGGTGGAGGCGATGTGCAATGCGTGAACCGAAGTATCTTACCGGCATGCAGGGGAACCGCAAGAAATGCCTGGACTGCTCCTGCTTCTCTTCGAGCGGAGTCAGGGACTGCACGGCAATCGACTGCGTCAACTGGCCGGGACGGTTCGGTATTAGGCCTAGGACGGCAGCGCGGAAAGGGTACGCGGTCAACCCCTACGAGGTGGCGGGCAAGGAATACGGCGAGGGTGTCTTTAGTGGGACCTACAAGGAGCTCGCAGAAGACGAGCCCCTGTGGTGGGAGCTCCCCATCCGGGAAATCGTCAGACGCTATGGTTTGAAGTAAGCGGGCGAGTCCTGGAATCGATTCTGAGGTCTGGATTCGTGAGTATGCTTGCTTATGCAAGCCTAACGGACTCAACGCATAGTCTGACACGTCCTAGGGGACTCAAGAGGCGCGAAGTCGCGCTACGGGGGTTTGAGGGGCATCAAGTCCAGTGGTTTCGAAGGATATGCAGGAGGGCCGACCAAGAACGAGGCGCAGAGCCACCTGACGGCGATTTGCGACGCCCGAGGATTCATGTTAGTTCACTATCTTTAGTGTCTGTTGACTATATAATCGAACAACTGAGCTGGAAAATACGTGCGAGATGGCTTTCCGCTCAAGAACCGGAGATGCATTCATGTCAGAACTACCAGCTCTATATGCGAGAGTAAGCAGTGAAGAGCAGGCCAAAGAAGGTTTCTCCATCCCATCACAGATTGAGAAGTGCACATCCAAGTGCAGGGAGAAGGGCCTGCCCGCCCCCAAGGAGTTTGTTGACCCTGGATTCTCTGGTTCCGAGGTAACTCGTCCAGCATTCAACCAGTTGAAGTCCGCCATAATAAGCGGTGAGGTCGGTCTCGTCTTTATCTGGCGACTTGACAGACTAACGCGTCGACAGAAAGAGCTACTGGAGTTTATCGAACTACTCAAAGAGCATCGCGTCGACTTGATATCTCTAAACGAGCTTATCGACACTGACTCCGCTGCTGGCCTTCTTCAGCTCAACGTGATGGGTAGTATTAACGAGTACTACTTAGGCCTCCAGACGGAAAATATCATCGCAGGTCTTGAGAGGCGCGCTTCCCAAGGGCTATGGAACTCGACCCCGCCTACGGGCTACGACCTTGTTGATGGCATGCTGGTGCCAAACGAGATGTCGGCCGCGGTCACCAATGCGTTCCGCCTGGTCGAGGACGGAAAGACTATGAACGATGCTGCAAAGCTCACGGGCATCAACGCATCTACCCTGCGAGGTGTTCTGGTCAACCGTGCGTATATAGGCCTTGTACCTGACCACAAGGGGGGTTTCGTCAGTGGGCAGCACGTGCCGTTAGTCGATGAGGATACATTCAATACTGTCCATCAAATCCGGAATCAGGGAACGGAGAAGTTTAAGAAGCGGAGCCGGTACGCCCTATCCAGGTTCATGACATGTTCGTATTGTGGGAGGAGAGCAACCATTTGCGCCAATGGTCGGGGTGAGCATTTTTTCCGCTGCAGGCATAACAGCGGTTCAGCGTGCGCCGGGTTCGGACACAAAGCCATTACCACTCTAGAGAAATGTCTAATGAGGGCCTTTGACCTAATCAAGGAAAATGGCAAGCTAGTTGACGATATGCGTGATTATCTTCGCACCACCAAAGAGCATATAGCCGACAAGGCGGCTACAAGCAGCCGGGACTTCGTTAAACAGGAAACTGCCATCAAGCGCAGGAAGGGGCGGATACTCGAGGCCTATGAAGCCGAAGCTATGACACTCGAGGATTTCAAAGCAGAAAACACAAAACTCGATGATCAGCTATTGGCGATCACAAAAGAGAAGAGCGTCATTGATAATCTCGACAAGGAATACTGCCGAGCCATGAAAGATATAGAAGATCTCGTCATCGGATTCAGTGAGCTGCCCTTTTCAGCGATATGGAGCATGGGCAACCTCGAAGAACAGAAAAAAATCCTTCAGGGGTATGTGGAAGAGATACTCCTCTACCGAGAACACATGGAAGTCAAGTTCTTTGGCTTGCCACCATTCAATATATGGTACGAAGAGGTCAAGAAAACCCCACGTCGCCTTAATATGGAGCGGGAGACGGGTCTCGAACCCGCGACCTGGAGCTTGGAAGGCTCCCGCTCTACCAACTGAGCTACTCCCGCTGCGCCTTATTAAAGCATTCGACGACCGCCATTTAAACCCTGAGAGCCGGCCATCGCAGGTGCGCGCACTATAGAATGACGAAACAATAGACGGTACACGCGCATGGAGGCACGATTGGACGAAGTGACAGGCCTGGACAGCGGAGGGCCGGCGGAGGAAGCTCCGCGCAGGGCCCGGCTGCCACGCGTCACGCGCAGGCAGGTGCTGTCCACCCTCATCGTGATCGTCTTCTTCGCGGGGCTGGCCGTCCTGTTCACGCGGCCGCTGATCACGGCGGGCGGCACCTCGACGGTCAGACACGAGTCCGACCCGCAGTTCCAGGCCTGGACGCTGGCGTGGGACCTCAAGGCGATACGCACCAGTCCCACGAACCTGTTCAACGCGAACATCCTGTATCCGAACGGAGACACGCTGGCATACTCAGACGCGCAGGTGACGAACGCGCTCCTTGCGGCCCCGATCACGGGCGTCACCGGCGACCCGATGCTGGCCCACAATCTGCTCATCGTATTCCAGTTCTTCCTCTGCGCGCTCGGGATGTACCTGCTCGCTTCGCGCCTGACCCGCAGCAGGATCGCGGGCGTGGTCGCCGGGGTGGCATTCGCCTACGCGCCATACAGGTTCACTCACATCATGCACCTGAACCTTCTTTCCGCAGCGTGGATACCTTTCTCCCTGTACTTCCTGCACAGGTACTTCGAGTCGAAGAAGATCTACGACGTGGCCCTCTTCGCCCTCTTCTTCGCCATCCAGGCGCTCACGACATGGCATTACGGGATCATGCTGGCCCTCGCGGTCGGTATCATCCTCATCACGCGACTGATCGCCAGGCGGCGTACCTTCACGCTGCGGTGGACGATCGGGCTCGTCGTCGCCCTGGCGGTGGCGGGGCTGCTCATACTGCCGTTCGCGTTGCCGTACTTCAAGATCCAGAGCCAGAACCCGCGCTTCAAGCGAAACATCAGCGAGGTGGGGACGTTCAGTGCCGACGTCGAGGACTTCCTGGCGCCACCCGCCGAGTCTCTCATCTGGGGCGGCCCTCTGAGCAGCTTCAGGAAAGCGATCCTCGACAGGGGTGAGCGAAACGGCTTGACCGAGCGGGCATTGTTTCCCGGGTTGATGCCGGTGCTCCTGGCAATCCTGGGGATAGTGTTCCTTGCGCGGAGAGGAAGAAAGAAAGAGGAGCGCTTTGCGCTGTGGTCGTACCTGGTGATCTTCGTTTTCGCGTTCATCATGTGCCTGGGCTATCCGCTGCATTTCTTCGGACACACGATAAAGATACCGACGCTTTACCAGCTGTTCTATTACGTTGTGCCCGGCTTCAAGGCAATGAGGGTCCCCGCCCGCTTCGATGTCCTCGTCATCCTGTCGCTGGCGGTATTCTCTGCGTTTGGCGTCAAGTGGATCGTCGAGTGGGCGCACTCGAAGTGGGGAGTGAAGGCCGCAGCCGTGGCGGCCCTGGTCCTGGTGGTGTTGGTGTGCGTCGACCTGGCCCCGACCTCGATCCCGATGCAGAAGGTCACAGCCAAGGACAAGTTCCCGGCGGTGTACTCGTGGCTGGCGAAACAGCCGGGCGAGGCACCGACCGTAGAGCTGCCCATCCCGCTGACCACGGACGCGATCCGCTGGGCGAAGCTCGATTCGGCCCGCGACTACTACTCGACCTCGCACTGGAAGAAGATCATGAACGGCTACTCGGGCTTCCTGCCGGATTCTCTCTACGGCGCGGCGTTCGCATGGAACGACTTCCCATCGGACAAAAGCGTGGCGTTCTTCAGAAAAGAGAAGGTGCGATTCATTATCGTGCACGGGAGCGAGATCGATAGGAAGACCCTGGACGCCATCCTGTCCTGGCAGAAGACCCACACCGGCCTGGTGCCCGTGGCCCGCTTCGGCTCCGACTACGTCTACCGCCTCGAATAAAAAAGAGGGCGGTCTTTCGGCCGCCCTCGTATTTTATTTGTCTGCCTACAGGCTGCTTGGCTTGTTGCCGTAGTTGGGGAACGACTGCTCCCACTTCTTGTACTCGTTCCAGGCCGGCATCGCCGCGCCGTTCGAGTCGAAGAGCCCGTGCTTCGAGTCCTCGCCTGCCCATGTTTGGGTCGGGTCGTCCATGTCCTCGTAGATCCAGACTTTCTTCGCGCCGGCGGAGAACAGGCCGCCCAGCCCTACGCCGTCGATAGCCTGCCTCTGGCCCTCGGGT
>Ga0209744_1000848_pt1 | contig 10719 bp, 10 predicted proteins | sample BarGraNGADG00311_2_FD_184494 | JGI IMG/M metagenome (GOLD analysis project Ga0209744, IMG submission 184494) | Arctic peat soil microbial communities from Barrow, Alaska - Barrow Graham LP Ref core NGADG0004-311 (SPAdes) (version 2) | ecosystem: Environmental > Terrestrial > Soil > Wetlands >... | reverse complement strand
ATGTGGGTGTGGGCCAAGTCCGCGATACCCGCCACCCGTGCGATGTGCCGGTGGCCCAGAGCAACCAGGTACTCAACCGCTTCAACGACGGACGCCGCGTCGTCGGACCAGATGCTCGGGATTGAGCCACCGGCGTTGGGCGGATCGATGATCACGGCGGGTAACCCGAGTTCTTCGACGAAGGGAATCCGGGCGTCGTCGGTGCGGATGTCACAGATCAGCACACCGTCGACCCGGCGATCTCTCCACCATTGTCGGTACAGGTCGAGTTCCGCCTGGTCTTCGGACACCATCTGCAGCAGCAGCGCGAAGTTTCGGACCGAGAGTACGGCCTCGACGCCGCTGACAAGCTCCATGAAGAACGGCTCGACGCCGAGAGTATGGGCGGGCCGTTGCAACGCCATCCCGACCACCCGAGGAGCCGCACCGGCCAGAGCCCGGGCAGAGGTATTCGCCCGGAAGCCGGCTTGTGCGGCGATGTCGAGAATGCGCTCCCGCGTTGCGTCGGAGACACCGGGCTTGCCATTCAGGGCATACGACACGGCAACCTTGGAGACCCCTGCTTCGCGGGCGATGTCGGCAATTGTCATCCGTTTCAACGCATACCTACTTTCTCGGTTCTCGAATGCGCCGCGCGTTGCCGGGTGTCCACTTGATGGCCAAAGCTATGTTGTGATCGCCGCCGCGCTAACTGCCGCGCACTGCGGCAGATGCTCAGTCTGCCGTCTCACACCTGGGCTAAAAAACAACGCTCGTCAACGGCGCCGTATGTCGTCCCAGCTCGAAGCCAGCCGTGCACACCAGCATTGTGCGGTTCGGTCAATTCGCTCGCGTTGCGGTTCGCCCAGCCGAGCATTCCAGAGCCGGGCAGGAGGCTCGGCGAGCGTTCATTGGCGCGAAGAGGTCACCAGCGAGGGGGACGGGGGATGCGCCATTATTCCAGCGGTCCAGCGGTCCAGCGGTCCAGCGGTCCAGCGCGTCGGGCGCGCACTGTCAACGATGACAAGACGCCTCGCGCGGTCAACACGGATGCGATGGCACGGCAACGTTGTCATTCTTGACGCGAGAGGGCCTGTTGCGTAGACTCACGTTTTCATTGCTCGTGACGAGGACTCCGGTGTGCGTCGGGATCGGCGCGATTGCGTGGGCTTCGAGCGTCCGTAGGCGCCTGACACCTCATGCCAGCGAGCCGTCAATGATGTCGGGATGACGCATCACGAAGTCGAACGGTGCGAAAGTGCGTTCCGCCCTAGACCGACCGAGACAACAGTTCCATTGGGTCGGCACCACCCCGCGTGATATGGGAGTGCAGTTGCACGTGGCGATATCACCAGCAGAGCTGACTGGCGGGCGCAGCGAGTACCGACGTCGCAAATGCTGCGAGGGGTCGGCCCGCCAGGGTGGCCGTGTCTCGATGACTGTCAGGTGCCGAGGAGCGACATCGCACTCGACCCGGAGCTGATCGCGGACGTGCTCGGGCACCCGTCGATCGCACCACCGCTGCATCCGGGTGACGGCCAGTTGAGGAAGCACGCGGTCAGTCTGGCGTCCGATCCTGGGGCCTGTCGACGGGCGGCATATCCATGATCCCCAGCCCTGGCGCGCAGCCCGCCGCTTCGCTTACACTTTTTTCGAATGGGAGGTGCGTCATGGTGTCGCGATCAGGTGGCGTGGGTGCGAGCACGTACATGCCAGAGTCCGAGGACCTGGCCGAGATCGTCGACTTCGTGGCGGTGCTCGACGCCAAGGGGATCGCGGTGCCGCGGCCTTCGCCCGCCCTCGTCGACGCCGACGGGCATCGCGTCGAGATCCCGAGCCCGGTCTACGAGGCGCTGCGCCAGGTGGTCACGGCGATGGCCAGCGGCCAGGGCGTGACGATCGCCCCGCACAACGCGATGCTCACCACGCAGGAGGCGGCCGACTTCCTGGGGATCTCCCGCCCCACGCTCGTCCGGCTGCTGACCGACGGGCTGATCCCGCACGAGATGCGCGGCCGTCATCGCCGGGTCATGCTCGCCGACCTCCTCGACTATCAGGATCGCTCGCGCGACGACCGACGCGCTGCGCTGTCGGAGATGGTCCGCGAGGGCGAGGCCGCCGGGATGTACGACCTCGACCCCACTCCCGTCGCTCGATAGGCGCGCGGCGTGGCCTTCCCCGTCCTGCTGGACACCAATGTCCTGTTCGGGGCGTACCTCTGCGACACCGTTCTGCGTCTGGCGGAGGCCGAGACTTTCCGGCCGCTGTGGTCGGAGGGAATCCTCGAGGAGCTGAGTCGCAACCTGGTTGCCCGAGGGCTCTTCGCTGAGCATGTCGAGCGCCGCATCGCTCAGATGCGCCGGGCGTTCCCCGACGCGTTGGTCGACGGCTACGAGCCCCTCGTCGCCTCGATGACCTGTGACCCCAAGGACCGTCACGTGCTCGCCGCCGCCGTGCGCGCCAACGCCGAAGTGCTCGTCACCTTCAACCTGAGCGACTTCCCGCCCGAGAGCACCGACCCGTACGACATCAGCGCCGTGCACCCCGACGACTTCCTGCTCGACCAGCTGGACCTGTACCCAGGTCCGACCCTGCGTGCTCTCCGGGTCCAGAGTGCCGACTACTCGCGGCCCGACATGACCGTCGACGCGGTCCTCGTCCAGCTCGCGCGCGCTGGCGTCCCGCGGTTCGCCGATGAGGTGCGGCGGCACCTGTAGAACTTCCGCTGCTCGCGGGTACGGGCGCGTTGGTAGTCGCCGGCGTTCCGAGCCCGGCGCACGCGGTGGTAGGCGGACAGGTCGCGACCCAGGGGCGGTTCGAGCTGGGCCTGCACGGCGTCGTAGACGGCGATGTGGCCTCCGGACCGGGTAGGCCGCAAGCCTTGGGCGAGCAGGATCGCGGTGAGCGCCTTGCGGTTGGCGCCGTGCAGGGCGTCGTAGGCCAGCACGGTGTCGGTCTCGGCCAGCGTCAGCGCGGACGCCAGGTGGGTCTCGGCGACCTCGACGAGTGACTGTGCCGCGGAGAGGTTCGGCGGCACCCGTTCGAGCATGCCGGTCTTGATCATGTTCTCGACGGTGGCTCGTCCCTGGTCCCAGGCCATCACGCAGCCGCCCCACTCCGGCTTTTCAGCCCGAGCCGAACCAGCGGACGGTCGCGCAGCGCGGTCACGAAGGTCTCGTCTCCCGAGGCCCATCGCTCGGGCGAGACGAAGGTGACGTTCACCTCGCGGCCCAGGGCCGAGTCGATCCCGTCGAGGGCGTCGTAGACCGCGTCCCGGTCGGGCGTGCCGACCACCAGGACGTCGACGTCGCCGGGCGCCGGGCCCACCTCGCCGTGCCATCGCGCCGCCCACGAGCCGTAGACGTAGGCCTCCACGATCCCCTCGACACCCGACAGTGCCCGTTCGAGGAACGGGACCGGCCCGTAGGTGACGACCAGCAGCTGGCGCAGGGGGACGGTGGCTGGGTTGTCGTCAGCGGGGCGTACGACAACGGACCGGCCGACGCGCGTGCCCGTGACGAGGTCGGCGTCCATCAGCCGGCGGACCTCCCGGTAGACGGTGGGCTCGGGGGCGTCGAGCAGGCGGGCGAGGTCGGTGATCGTGCGCGGCTCGTCGTCAATGAGCACACGTAGGAGCAGCCGAGCCTGCAGGCTCGACCGGAAGATCGGGATCAGCGCCGGCGCCGGCGTTCTCATATGGCGCAGGATATCTCTCGTCAAATGAGAACGCAATCTTGGCGGCGGGAGGTCATCCCGCCCGCCCCGGGAACGCTCGAGTTGCCGATCTCGAGGAGCGCGAGCTGCAAATCTCGAGGGCTCTGAGTTGCCGATCTCGAGTGGCCCGAGTCGCGCGATCCGCGCGCTCCTCGGTCGCCGCCGCGTCGGCCTTCCGGAGCCCGGCCCGCATGTTGCTCGCGATCCCGCCTACCTGTCTTTAGACGCCCCCGCACGTGGACCAACGATCTTCTGCCCCCTTCCCGCACACCTGTAAGTGAGGCGGGCAGCCGGTCCGCCGCTCGGGGCGTCGGCGAGGGAGGTGGCGCGGTTGATGTCGATGCACAAGCTCACGGCCGGGGACGGCTACGCCTATCTGACCCGTCACGTGGCCGCGGGCGACGCCGGCCTGGACGCGGGTGCGTCGCTGACCGCCTACTACGAGCAGACCGGCAACCCGCCGGGACGCTGGTACGGCGACGGGCTCGCCGGTCTGGGCCGTGACGGCGCCGCGCGCCTACGCCCGGGCGACGCCGTCACCGAGCAGGCGATGACGGCCGTCTTCCGCGACGGTGTCGACCTGCTGACCGATGACGGGCTCGGCCGCCCCTACCCGCGTTTCGATGACGGGCGCCGCCACGGCGTCGTCGGCTACGACCTGACGTTCACCGTCCCGAAGTCGGCCTCGGTGCTGTGGGCGCTGGCCGATGACGCGACCCGCACCACGGTCTACGCCGCACACCGGGCAGCCCTGGCCTCCGCGCTGGAGTTCGTCGAGCAGCGCGTCATCCGCACTCGCGGCATGGTCGCCGCGGCCTTCGACCACTGGGACACCCGGGCCGGAGACCCGAACCTGCACACCCACGTCGTCATCGCCAACAAGGTGCAGCGGCCCGACGGCGTCTGGCGCGGCGTCGATGACAGGACCGTCCACGCCGCCGTCGTCACCGTCTCCGAGCTCTACGACGCCCTCCTGGCCGACGAGCTTGCGCGGCGCCGGCCGGGCCAACTCACCTTGGACGGAGCCCCCGAGGCTGTCACAAGGCAGGACGAGGTCCGCAGGCGACGGCCCGGATGCCCAGCACGCACGCCTGCCGCCCGACGTCGGTGAGCCGGGGAGCGAGGTCCCAGACCCCGCGCTCCGCGGGGGCGAACCACCCGAAGGTCCGCCCAGCCGTCCGCAGAGGCCAGCCCGCCCCGCGCACGTCGTCGACGGTCAGCTCCTCCGCCCCGCGCCGCCATCGCGCTCGCAGGTGGCGGTGCAGCGCGGCGTCGAGAGCGGCGCTGGTGAACCGCTGCGTCGGGTCGGCGCAGACGAGGGCGATGGCGACGCCCACCGCGGCGTCGCCCGCCCATGTGGTGGGGTCGAGGAGCCCGGTGACGGCGGCGCGGAGAAGCGACCGCTCGTCGGCGAGCGCCTCGCGTCCCCGTGCCGACACCGTGAGCCGTCGACGGCGCGGCGTGACCAGCCGGGCGTCACGAGCGAGGCGATGGATGAGCATGAGCTCGGGCAGGTCTCGCTCACCGCGCACGGTGAACTTCGGCTTGAGGCCGAACCAGTCATAGCGCTCGTCGGCATCAAGGACGAGACGGCGGGGGAGGTAGCCGGCCTCGGTCATCGTGACGCCGTCGCCGATCTGGCGCAGAAACCAGGCCAGCGGCTCCAGTGACGCCCCCACCGCGTCGACGTCGTCGTCCGACGAGGACACAACGCTTGCCATGAGCGCTGCCGCGGCGTCGTCGGACATCCCGGTCCGGCGGCGGAGGTCGGAGAGCCAGTCCCGGCATCGCTCCTCCTCGACGGCGTCGAGGAGGCAGGGTCGCTCACCGTACGGGTCGGGTCCGTTGAGTGTCCGCTCCGTGACCGAGGTCGCCACCGATCGCCAGCCCCGTCGCCCCGGCACGAGGGAGCCGTCCACAACGGCAGCCTCGAGTGCCGCGCTCACGTGTAGGCAGGCCGCATGCTCGGTCATGCCCTGCAGGTGACCCCACGTGAGGAGGGTGGTGTCCGGCGGGTCGACCCCCGAGCCGACCATCAGTGTGCGGAACTGGCCGCGCGCCGTCTCCGGTTCGGTCTCCCACCGGCTGATGAGCTCGTGGGTGGCGGTGGACCGGCACAGGCCGGAGTAGCGCTCCAACCCTCCGAGCTCGAAGAGGTCGCCGAGCGCCCAGGCGACCTCGTGGTGGTGGATGCTGTCGGTGAGCCACTTCATCGGCAGCGAGTACCAGAGGAATCCCTGCAACGTGAGCTGCAGCAGGTCGCCCCAGTCCCCGCCTTCGGGGAGCAGCCACTCGATCGCCGCCCGCGCGTCGTCACGGGTCGCGTCAGGCAGCTCTCGCAGCGCTCGTTCGACGGCTTCGCCGGTCACAGCTCGAGAAGCCGTCGTGCGTTCTGCTCGGCGTTGTACGCGCCGATGACCCGGTCAACGGCTCCGCGGTCGTGAAGGTCGACACCCTCGGCGAGGACCCGGGCCAGGATCTCCTTGCCCGGCCCACCGATTCCCCCTTCGGTGCTCAGGTCGTGGAACTCGTCCTGGACCTCCGCCACCGCGTCGACCACCGGTGCGATGTGCTCGGCCGCCAGCCCGCGGCGGCGCAGCGCGAACCGCACCCAAGCGGCGAGCACGGCTGGAAGGGCGTCGATGCACTCGGGCTCCAGGAGGACCTTGCGGTGCACCCAGTCGAGCATGAAGCGCGCCACCTCGCCGGGGTTCCATGCCAGGACGCCACCGTGCAGGTACCCGTCGCCGAAGTCGATGAAGGTGTCGGCCAGGACCTCGACGATGCTCGCGTCGTCCTCGACCGCCTGCTCGGCGGCGAAGTCGTCGATGAGCCGACGACGTTCGTCGTCGGGCAGCGGCTCCCACTCGACTTCGCGACGGTGCCCCCGGGTACGCCAGTGCGCCAGCGCGCGGGTGAGGGTGTAGTCGGGATCGTCCTGAGGCGGCCAGTACATGTCGGTCTGCCACAGCGCGTCGGCGATGTCGGCAAGCGCGTCGTCCGGGTCCACCTCGGCCGCGGTGAGGCCGTCGATGACCGGGTCGGGCTCGGCACCCTGAACCCCCACCTCGATGACGTGCACGTACCGCCCGCCGACCGTGGTCTCGTTCACGATCAGTGAGTGCTCGATCGGCTCGGTGAAGCGCAGCAGGTGGATCAGGTTCGAGCCCCACGGGTCGGACCAGCGTTGCGCGCGGTAGGGCGCCTCGGGGACGCGGGTGTGCGGGTCGACGGCCCAGGCGGGGGCCGCGTCCGACGGTGCAGCGTCCAGCGCGGCGGCGACGTCACCCTGCCAGTCCTCGTGCGGGATCGTCGCCAGGGCGTGCAGAGCCAGGTACGCCGCGTCCGCTCGCGATCCGCGGGTGGCGGCGACGACCGCCCGCACGAGGTCACCCTCGGCGTCCTGCTGCCCGAGGGTGCGCGTCTGCCACGCCGAACCGAGCCAGGCGCTGGCGACGGCTTCCGCGCTCAGGAGGTCGCAGTCGCGCAGGCCTGGGGCCTCATGCAGGAGGTGGTCCAGGTCGGTCAGTTCGCGGACCGGCGGGCGGTGGTGCACGGGGGTGCGGCCGCGCCCCTTGGGTCGGCCGCGGCTCGTTGGACTCATGGGCGACAGCACATCACAGGGGACCCCCGCGGGTCACGCCTCGTCCGCCGAGCGGAGACCGGGCAGTCCGCCGCGACCCCCGGACCGCACTGCCGAGGAGATCATCGATCTCCAGGTCGAATGGTGCCGCCTCGACGAGGAGGCCTCACGCGTGCGCACCGGTGGCCGCGCCTCTGCCGCGCCTCAGCCCGGATTCGCCGGTTCCCGTTCTCGGTGAGTTCGATCGAGGCTGTTGTGCGGGATCCGGGGCGTGGGCGTGAGGTGAGTGCCGGTCCGTCCGGCGCCTCCACGCGGGCGTCGCACCGTCGCCGGACACGCTGGACGTCGAGCTCGGGAAGCACCGGGCCCCAGTGTGCCGCTCGACGCCCCGCCTGCGTTGTGGACGACGCCAGACGAGCGCGAACGGCTCGCCGCGCACTGACCGCCGCTGGGACTGCTCCCGCCGGCCCGTGCATCGCACTCGGCTCATCCGTCGCCGCTGCTCGGCGGCGTGGATTCGCCGATCTCGTCGGCGAGTGCGAGGAACTCCGGGTGCCCGGGGAGTGTGCGCAACGCATCGCGCAGCAACCGCCGGGCGCGGTCCGCCTCGCCGTGGCGGTGGGCCAGGTGTGCCCGGAAGAAGGTCAGCTCCGGCCCGCCGAGCGCGGGGTGGGTGGCAAGCCGATCGAGCAGGGCCTCGCCATCGGTGTCGACCAGGCGATCGAGCAGCAGGGAGTGCCACCTGGCCAGCGACTCGGCCCGCTCGTCGCGGGCCTGGCCGATGCTGCGCCGCGATGGCCCCGACCCGGAGGCTGGGGAGGCGAGGTGGTCGAGTGCGTCCAGGTAGCAGCCGGTGAACGTCACCCATGCGTCCGGCACGGGCAGCATCCCGGCGAGGACGTCGGCCAACGCGTTCTCCCTGGCGGCAACCCGTCCGTCACCGTGGCGGGTCCACCCGTAGGGGGACTCCCACCGGATGAGCTGCACTGCCGCCACCTGCGCGAAGGTCGCGAACCCGGACGCCTCCCGGATGCGCGCCCACAGCAGGCCCGCCTCGTCCGAGACCACCAGTCCGGCCGCTGTTACCGGATCGTCGGAACGGAAGTAGTCGACGTCGCGGGTCTCGCACGCCAGGTCGATCACAGTGGCCATCGCGGCAGCGCCGGCGGTGATCGGTTCTTCCCGCAGCGTCAGTCGGACGTCGGCAACCAGACGGCGGAAGGTGAACCGCCACCGTGAGCGCTCCTTAGGGCTGACCTTGCGGCTCCCAGCCAGGTAGGCCCCGGAACGTGCCAGCTCGGCGAAGTCCTCCACCTCTGCCAGCACTGCGTCCGCGTCGACCGCCGGCGGTGCGCTTCGGGCCGGGCCAGCACCCTCCGGGTGGAGCTCGGCTTCGATCCTCGCCCGAACCTGGGCCGGGCCTCGCCAGTACACCTGCCACAGCACGCGACGGAGCTGGTCCCGGTCCAGCCCCGTGACCGCGGAGAAGAACTGCTCTCGGCTCATCCGTTCCATCGCCGGCCACCGTACCGGGATGCGGGCCGGGGGTTCGTCGCGGCGGCACCTCGCGGCGGCAGGGGTTCCCGCTACCGTGGTCGTCCATGCCCATCGATCGACTCCGGGAGGCGTCCGGAGTGGCGCCGATGGCCGACCGGCTGCTGGGTGACGTGGTGCTCGCCTCCAATCGGGCCGCGTCGACGGTCAGCCTGGGTCTGCACGCAGCGGCCGAGAACTTGCTCGTCAAGGCACTGCGGGCGGCCGGCACCGGCGACCACGATCGCGCCGGAGCCTACGTGGCCCGAGCGGTACGGCTGGGCTTCGACGAGCACGAGAAGGTGCAGCCGGCCTGGTCGCAGGCGCACATGCTGCTGTTCGGGATGGTTGTCGACGCCCTCGAGGAACGCCCGGACGATGACCACCGCTGGCTCGATGCGGCGCTGACCGTGCTGGCGGACTGCGGTGACTACGCCCGGACGGCGCTCCTGCACTCGCTCGCCGTGGTCGACCACGACTGGCAGCTGGAACGCCAGGAGTCGCGGCGGATCCGGGCGGCGCTCGACGGCGTCGCCTGGACGTCGGAGCCCGAGACCTCCCCACCGGGGGAGGAAGCCGAGCGAATCCAGGCGATCCTGCAGATCCTCGATGTGGTCGCCTCCTACGACCACGCCCTCGACCTGACCCGCGGTTAGGACCGTTCGCTGGCCGGCGTAGGTGCCTCCGGGGGCGCTACCAGTCCGGCGCTTCGGGGTTCACTTGTCGAGCACTCTGCGTGCGAGCTGCTCGGCGCTGTAAGGGCCGATCGCCTGGTCGACGGCTTCTCGGTAGTTCAGGTCGACTCCGGCCTCCAGGCCAGGCGGCACGCGATCTGCGTGGCCGGCCCGGCGAGGCTGTCGTCATCGACGGGGTCCAGGTAGTACGGCTTCGTCGCCGATCAAGAGCGGAGGATGGGGGAATCGAACCCCCGAGGGTGTTACCTCAACGCGCTTTCCAAGTGGCCCGACGGGTTCACGAGCGGGTGCGGGCACACGTGTTTGTGCAGGTCAGCGGGCCGCGCGGATACGGGCGGTGGGGTGCGAGCGGTTCGGTCTGAGGGGCAACTGCTACCAGAACTGCTACCGGTCGTTGAAGGTGTACCCCCGAAGTTGCTGCGCGGACGCTCATCGAAACGGAGCAGAGCAACTCTGAGGAGAGCAAGGCACGTGGCGGCGTCAACCCGCACATGCCCGGGGCTCAGGACCTGCTCAACCGCGGACCCGTGAGTCAGAGAGGATCGCCCAGGTGTACGCGGCTCCTTGGCGGCCCCGTAGCGCTCCCGGGCCGTCGACGGGCATCGTCCCCTCCGCCTTGCGGAAGTTGGTCTTCGAGAGCGAGCGGTTGATCTCCCTACCGTCGCGCGTCACCCGGATGTAGTCGCCTGGCACGGCGTAGGTGAACGGCAATCCGGTGATCGTGTGGAACGTCTCGCCTGCGTGCCGCTGGATCCGTCGCCAGATCTCCTCGAAGTCGGTCATGCCCGGAGTCTCGCGACAGTCCAACAGGCAGGCAAGGGGCGGGGATTGGCCAGACGTTGATCAGCTCGTGAGTGAACGTGATGCCACGCGTGAGGCACCGGACGCGTTCGCCCCGTCGAAGCGGATCTTGAGCTTGGGTCCTGCGACAATCGACGCGACCCGACCCGGTCCGCACTCTCCAATCCACCTCGATGTGACCGCGCCGAGCTCGGCCGGGCAACGGGAGCAGCGCAGGTCGGCGTCGTGCACACCCCTTGGGCAACGGACGCGACGGTTTCGGCCGGCTCGTGATCAGCGACGCGGGCTTCCGAGGCTGCACCGGCGTGCGCTAGTGGCGTGTCTCAGTAGTTTCTGATGCGTTCGGTGGGACAATGGATGCATGCCGAATCGGGTGAAGGTGCTGACGGTCTCGGATGCTGACCGAGTGGAACT
>Ga0209744_1000847_pt1 | contig 10723 bp, 8 predicted proteins | sample BarGraNGADG00311_2_FD_184494 | JGI IMG/M metagenome (GOLD analysis project Ga0209744, IMG submission 184494) | Arctic peat soil microbial communities from Barrow, Alaska - Barrow Graham LP Ref core NGADG0004-311 (SPAdes) (version 2) | ecosystem: Environmental > Terrestrial > Soil > Wetlands >... | reverse complement strand
TTCCCTTGTCTATTCCTATACCCAGATCCGCGGACGCTATCTGTATGCCGACGTCATTAGTTTGTTTGGTGCGGCTCCTCCCGCCTCTCCGCCCGCACCTCCGGCTACCCCTCCGCCTGCATCGGTCGCAGCGGTAAAGATTAGCTCCTCATACTTTGGTGACCATATCCTCGGTCCGCTCGAGACAAATATCAACGGGTCAGGGGTTCCACTTGCATGGCCGACGTGGTCACCGTCAACAACCAGGCTGTGGAACACCTATGGCTATAACTCCACTAAACGCGTCTACGAAGGCATTTCCTGGAAGAACATCAACACGGCAGCTGGAGTCTACGACTGGACGCTCTTCGACGCAGTTCTGGCCAAGCTCAAGGCCCACGGGGTGACAGATCTGCTTTACACGTTTGGCTATACCCCAGCCTGGGCTGGCGGGGGCGCTAATAGCGATCAGGCTCCGTCCAGCAACCAGTATCTGTCCAGCTTCGCCACGGCGGTTGCCCGCAGGGCCGTTGGGGACGGGTTGCCGATCAGGAACTGGGAAGTGTGGAATGAGCCGAACAATGGCGTTGGCACCTGGACTGGCACCAACGCGCAGATGGTGGCGATGGCGCAGACGATCTATGGTGCAGTCAAGGCTGTCGATCCTGGTTATGTGATCTTGACCCCAAGTCCCCAGGGCAATTCGACGAGCTGGATGAGTGGTTACCTTGCCTCCGGTGGCGGTGCCTACGCGGATGTCTTGGCCTTCCACGGCTACACAAGCTCAGCTCCCGAGACCATCGCAACCCTGATCGACAGCTATAAGAAGGTGTATGCGACCTACGGCCAGAGTGGCAAGCCGATCTGGGACACCGAGGCAATGGATCTGACAACTTCCGACCCAACGACCCAGGCAAGATTCCTCACGATCTACTATCTTCTGCACCAGGTTAAAGGTGTTGCTCGTCTCTACTGGTACGCGTATGACGGCGACCAGGGCCAAGAATGGTTCTCCACAACCGGGCCAGATGCGGTCGCCATCGCCGATACTCAGGTCCACAACTGGATGCTAGGGGCAGTGCCCGGATCTCTCATCAAGAGCGGCACGATCTACAGCCTGCCCCTCACCAAGGGAAGTCAGACCCTTGCCGTGTGGAATTCGGCAGGACCTTCGGCGTATTCAACGGGCGGGTACACGCACTACACCGATATCCAAGGAGCCGTGCATCCCATCAGCGGCGGTACGGTGACCATCGGCAAGGCTCCAATATTGCTCTGGTAGAGCCCGTGCCTGCGTCAGCTGACGCTCGATTCACCCGAACTCACGCCGTCACCTGTCTCGGGATGGGGGTGGGGTTCGTGTTTCTCGCGAACAGCGCGAGGTGTTGGCACCGTTCGGCGCGAAGCTGCTTATCGGGCGGTCTGCGAGAATGTGGCGCCTAGCGCACGCAGTGCTTCGGCATCGACCTCGTCGAACCACCTCAGGCTGCGGCCCCTCAGTCGGGAGGCCTTGATCTCGCGGATGTATCCGCCCTCAATGACTTTGCGCGCGATGTGCGCGGTTCTCCCAACGACTTTGATGGTCCTGAGAGCCGAGGCACCCATCGGAATACCGTGTCGATCTCGAATCAGTGAGAACTCCTGGGGCGTTTGGGCCACGGTGCTCGAGGTGACTTGGTCAGCATGTACTCGAAAGGCAGCCAGAGGTTGCCTCACATGCGTGAACTTCTTGCCGGCCCCCTGCAGCTCGAGAAAGAGATCCCAGTCCATCATGCTGCGGCACTGCGTGTCCCAGAGGCGTGCTGGTATCGCGTCGCGCTTGATAAACGTTGTGCACGATGCTATAAAACACAGTGATTGAAGGGTCTTCTCGCTGAAGTTGTGTTCAGCCACGAGACGGTCCAGTCGTCCGTCGGCGCCAACTTCGGTGAAGTCCCCGTAGATCAGATCTGTTGTCGGGTTCTTCTCAATACAGTCAGCCACCCTGGCCAAGGTGCCTGGCAAGTAAAACTCGTCTGCGTTCAGCCAACCGATCCAGTCGCCGGTTGACATCAAGAACGCCTTGTTCAGTGCATCCGACTGCCCAGCATCGGGCTCGGAAACCCAACGAAGACGCGAGTCGCCGGACAGGGACTCGAGGACCCGAACTGTCTCGTCATTACTTCCTCCGTCCATCACGACGTGCTCGACGTCAACCCCTTGCTGCATCAGAACACTCTTGACGCAGTCCGACATGAACCGGCCATATCCGTAACTGGGAGTTAGGATAGAGAACTTCAATTCAGGAGCCTTTCCTCGTCTTTCAGAGTTCACACCCTTCAACTTGAAAGGCATCGATCACGCAGTGGATTGGCTTTCTCGCTGTAGCCATTCAACCGTTTCTCGGACTCCGTCGTCGAGACTGACGCCGGTAGTTCCCAGGTCTCGGATACTCCCCTCAGTAGGGGTGATGTAGTCCTCGGTCATGCTGCGAAAGCGACTGGTCGTCAGGGGCACTCGAAAGCCAAGTCTCTTACCCAGGTCGCCTCCCAGGGCCATGGCTCTCAAGACCCCTGCCGGAACAGTTCGAACAGGTCGACCCAGCAGGGCCACGGAGAAGGCATCGGTCCACTCTTTGAGGTGGATGGGCGGATCACCGAGATAGAACACCTTCCCGGTCACTCGCTGAGCAGGCAGAATCAAAGCCGCCCACATCTGCTCGACGACGTTCCCCACGTAGCCATAGGTCCGCCGCGCATCCCGACCTGAGGGGTGGACGTAGAGACCGCGCGCCAACACACGCCAGAACTCGTTGGCGTACCTCGGATGCCATGGTCCCCAGATGTTCGTCGGCCGAACAATGACCCACGATGAGGTCGGCATGGATGAACGGGTCAACAGCTCGCCCATTGACTTGCTGTCACCGTAGCTCGTGTGGGGGTCAAAATGTAGGTCCGAGCGCCCGACGACTCCTGGGCGAAGTACGAATTGTGTGGACGTAAAGACGAATCGCTCAAGAGCCGGTGTCGTCGCCGACGCGAGCAGCACATTCATGGTTCCCACCGTGTTAACCGCGTAGTCCGAAAGCACATCAGAGTCGGTGTCGGTACGAGCGGCCAGGTGCAGCAAGTGAGTCGGGTTGAAATCATGAACAGCCGCATTGAGCCGCTCTGAATCCATGATGTCGACCTGACGCCAATTCATAGGATATTCGCCGGACGCAGGCGGCCTGATATCCAGGTTGAGCCACTCCACGCCACAGGATGTGGCTTTTCGCGCGACATGGGTTCCGATGAAGCCGGAGCCTCCTGTAACGAGCAACCTCATGAAACTGCCTTCTTTTCTCCGGACGGGGTTCCATGCGGATTCGCTAGGGACTCGAATGCCTCACGCATGGCCTGCAGATGACGATCGAGTGTGAACAGCTGCTCGTATCTGATCCTGCCCCTGGAACCCATCAGGCGTGCTTCGTCGGGGTTCAGTATCAGCCTGGCAAGGGCGTGGGCGAGCTCAAGGGGATCTCGGGGCGATACCAGCAGACCTGTTTCCTCGTGCTTAACGACGTCGACAAGTCCGCGCCAGCGAGTAGCGACAACCGGCAGCCCGAAGGCCATCGCCTCGACCGCGACGAGGCCGAAGGTCTCCGACTCGAAAAACGTTGGAAAGCAGAGAATGTCAGCGGCTGCGTACGCATCGGCTTTTGCTTCGCCTACAAGAACTCCGCTCAGCACGACCTGCTCGGAGAGCCCACACTCGTCGATGCGTTCGCGCAGCTGGCCGGAGAATGCTCCGCCATCGACCTCTCCCACCAATTGCAGGTGCGTCTGAACGCCTTTGCTGGCAAGCACTCGGAGCGCCTCGATGAGAACCAGCACGCCCTTGGACTCTCGGAGCAGGCCCACGAACAGTAGGCGAGCAACACCGTGCTGCCCAGCGGAACGACGTCCGGCCGCAAGGTCCTGGACGCCGTTGGGAATGACAACGCTAGCTCGCGCGTGCAGTTCAGCTGGATCACTCGGTGCGCTCTTGCTGACCTGTATTCCCAGGTCCGCATTCCAATAGGCCCTACGGTAGAAGGGCCGGGCCAGGGCGGGAAGCCGTTCATAGACTTCAGATACTCCGCCGGCGTGGAAGTGCAGAATGATTAGGGGGAAAAAGGGACGGACTATGCAGAGAATGACGATGTCGCGCAATACGGCTAGTTTCGTGGGCCCTGCGGGGGTGTAGTAGAGAATGCTGGGTCGCCGCGTGAAGCGGAAGAACAGTACACGACAGATAAGGCCACATAGGTGCATGATTTTTCGAGCCTGGAACTTGCCGGTATTCCGAAGGTCTCGGGAAAAACGCACTGGAGCGACTGACCACGTGTAGTCAGGAAACACTGTCGACTTGGAATCCAGCAGGGCTTGGATCATGAGAGTTTGCCCCCCGTAGGGAGGCGGGGTTGGACCGACAATGAGTACGCTTCGATCCGGTGCCATGCTCATAGTCTAACTTGGCACCGGGGGAGCGAAAGTCGTTGCAGCCAGCGACGGGGTGGCTTGGTCGATCACATTTCTCCTGCATTCAGCGCCTTCTCCTGCGTCAGTTGGATCCGAGGAGAGACAGATCAGCGTCGACCATGATTTTGGCGAGCTCCGGCGGTAGCACCTCAGGCTTCCATCCCAAGAGCCGGGTGGCCTTGGCAGGGTCACCGATCAGCGAGTCCACCTCGCTCGGGCGGAGGTACCGGTCGTCGAACTTGACGTGTTTCTCCCAGTCCAGGCCAGCATGTTCGAAGGCGAACTGAAGGAAGTCACGGACCGTGTAGGAAGTGCCGGTTGCGACGACATAGTCCGTGGGCTGATCCTGCTGCAGCATCCGCCACATGGCGTCGACATACTCTGGGGCGTAGCCCCAGTCGCGTGCTGCGTCGAGGTTGCCCATGAAGAGTGTGCTCTCGAGGCCCGCCTTGATACGGGCGGCGCTGCGGGTGATCTTGCGGGTGACGAACGTCTCGCCACGCCGTGGGCTCTCGTGGTTGAACAGGATCCCGTTGACGGCGAACATACCGTAGGCCTCACGGTAGTTCCGCGTCATCCAATAACTGTAGACCTTCGCCGCGCCGTACGGGCTACGGGGATAGAAGGGGGTCTCCTCGTCCTGCGGGGGCGGGGTCGCGCCGAACATCTCCGAGCTGCTCGCCTGGTAGAAGCGGCAGTCCAGCCCGATCATGCGGATGGCCTCCAACAGGCGAGTTGTGCCCATGCCAGTGCTGTCGCCCGTGTACTCCGGCTCGTCGAAGCTGACGCGCACATGGCTTTGCGCGCCGAGGTTGTACACCTCGTCCGGGGCGATAGTGCTCAGCAGGGTGACCAGCCGTGAGCCCTCCGTGAGGTCGGCGTAGTGGAGGTGAAGGCGGGTTCCCTGCTCGTGAGGATCCCTGTAGAGGTGGTCAATCCGGCCGGTGTTGAAGGTGCTGGCGCGACGGATGAGCCCGTGCACCTCATACCCCTTCCCCAACAGCAGTTCGGCCATATATGAACCGTCCTGGCCCGTAATTCCAGTGATGAGCGCTTTCTTGGGCACGGTTCCCCCTGGTTCGTCCTTGTCCATGCATGTCCGCGATAGTGTGTGGAAATGCAGCCGTCCGGTGAGATAGACCGCCGAGCCAAAGTCTATATCGCCGGGCATCGTGGCTTGGTGGGCTCGGCCATCTGGAGACACCTTCAAGAGGAGGGGTTCGACTCGCTCGTCGGGGCACGCTCGTCCGAGGTGGACCTGCGTGATCGCGGCGCCACCATGAGGTTCTTCAGCCGTGAGCAGCCGGATGTGGTCATCGATGCTGCAGCGAAGGTGGGCGGAATCTTGGCCAACAGCAGGTACCCGGCCGACTTCCTTAGTGACAACCTTCGGATCCAGGTCAACATCATGGACGCGGCCAAGGAGACCGGCGTCGAACGCCTGCTTTTCCTTGGATCCTCTTGTATCTATCCCAAGTTCGCCGAGCAGCCAATCAAGGAGTCGAGCCTGCTCACCGGAGCCCTCGAGCCAACGAACGACGCCTATGCCATTGCCAAGATCGCCGGCATCCTTCAGGTGCAGGCCAACCGCCGTCAGCACGGTCGGCACTGGATCTCAGCGATGCCGACCAACCTCTACGGCCCTCACGACAATTTCGACCTGCAGTCTTCGCACGTTCTCCCTGCGCTGATTCGCCGCTTTCACGACGCGAAGGGGACCGGTGCCCGCGAGGTCGTGCTGTGGGGGACCGGGACCCCCCGCCGAGAGTTCCTCCACGTCGATGACCTCGCGGCGGCGAGCCTGTTCTTGCTCGAGAACTATGACTCCGCCGACACGATCAACGTCGGAGTGGGTGAGGACCTGACGATCAGGGAACTGGCCGAGATGGTCGCCGACGTCGTTGGATATGGCGGAGCGATCGTCCAGGATGCTTCCAAACCGGATGGCACTCCACGCAAGCTGCTCGACGTCAGCCGGATCAACGACCTTGGTTGGAGAGCGAAGATCCCGCTACGGGATGGCATCGCTTCGACGTACAAGTGGTTCCTGGAGAACCGAGCTCAGCTGCGTGGCATGGTGTGACCGATAGCCAACCCCCAGCCCGTACTGGGACCCTGAATGGCGTCTCAGTCGAGCGCACGTCGCTGGATGACGCTGTCTCTGTCTTCGTCCGGGGGGTGGCCGGGGACGCGTCGGCACAGGCTCACCGTCTGGTGAACGCCTATACATTCGCGGTGGCAGACAGCAGTCCGGCCTACCAGTCCTTGCTCGAACGGTCGGGGGTCAACCTGCCCGACGGCAAGCCGTTGGTTGTTGCGTTGAATCTGCTGGACGGGCATGGTCAACCCTTCGGTCAGGTTCGAGGACCCTCGTTCTTTGCGAAATGCCTGGATCAGGGGCGGGCTCAGGGCATCCGTCATTTCTTTCTGGGCGGCAGCCCAGAGCTGCTCGAGTCGCTGAAGGGAGCGGTCGACCGACGTTTTCCAGGCACCCAGATCGTCGGGATGATATCGCCACCGTTCCGTCCGCTCACGGACAGTGAGCGCGCTGACCAGAACGCTGAGATCAGGGCCAGCCGTGCGCAGGTTGTCTGGGTCGGACTCGGCACACCGAAGCAGGACTTCGAGGGTCAGCGGATCTGCGACGAGTGCGGCGTCACGACTGCGGCCGTCGGCGCCGCTTTCGACTTTGTCGCGGGGACCAAGCCGGAGGCCCCCGAGTGGATGCGTCGACTGAGTCTGGAATGGGTATTCCGTTTGGTCTCCGAGCCCCGAAGGCTTTGGAGGCGCTATCTCTTCGGCAACACACGCTTCATCGCGATCGTGCTTCGGGAGAGAGTCCGCAGACGGTGACACGCGTCCGTTCTCACGGAATACGGGTCGCGTCGGATCGAGTCATCCTGAACAGGTCGCGACTGCCTGGTAGTGGCCGGGGGTGTATCTTGCGCGGATGGGGAATCTGAGCCGTCGTGTGGCCGCATCACCGTTCGCTCGGCTCGCAGCTTTCCCAGTACGTGCCCGCATGCTGGTGGCCTACGACGCAAAGGTGGTGGGTCGGTCGGCCCGCTGGCTGGTTCGCTCACGGGAGCACACGAACTTCACCTACGATCTGACCGAGCGCAACCAGGAACACCTCGCTTGGTGGGTCGCAAACCTCGCGGGGGCTGACGTTGATGAGGTGCGCGGTTTCATGGGGGAGCTCGTCGACGACGCCGACCTCAAAGCACACATCCGCCAGGCCACGATGCGCAGCGACCGGCGAGGGCTTGCAGATCGGGACGTCAGGTTTGGGCGGCGCGTCGGCTGGTACGCGCTTACCCGTGCGCTCCAGCCGGAACACATCGTCGAGACGGGAACCGACAAGGGCCTCGGGTCCTGCGTGTTCGCCGCTGCACTGCTGCGAAATGGCCACGGTCGCTTGACCACAGTGGACGTCAACCCGGACTCGGGCTACCTCATCACCGGCCCATATGCGGGTGTTGTGGACCGCGTGATCGGCGACTCGATTGAGGTGTTGCGCTCAGGTGTGACTCCTGTTGATCTGTTCCTGCACGACTCCTGGCACACCTTCGAGCACGAGTCAGGTGAACTGGCCGCGGTCGCATCGCGTCTGTCTGATGGCGCCATGGTGTTGTCGGACAATGCACACGAGTCGGACGCACTCCTGAAGTGGGCGCAGCGCTCCGGTCGGCGCTTTAGCTTCTTCCGGGAAGAACCGGCGGGTCACTGGTGGCCCGGCGATGGCATCGGAGCGGCGAGCAACGCGCAGTAGCCCCGATACGACCGCGTCAGTATGCGCCCGAAGCCCGGAGAACCGCTCGTCCAGTTCTCCAGAGGATCATCAGGTCTGACATGACCGACCAGTTCTCTACGTAGTACAGGTCGAAGCGGACCGACTCGTCCCACGAGAGGTCGCTGCGCCCGTTGATCTGCCACAGGCCGGTCATGCCGGGCTTGACAAGAAGCCGCCGGCGGACGTCATGCGAATAGTTCTCGACCTCGCTCGGCAGCGGCGGGCGCGGGCCGACCAGGCTCATCTCACCACGAAGGACGTTGATCAGCTGCGGAAGCTCATCGAGGCTGTAGCGCCTCAGCTTTATTCCGATGGGGGTGATCCTCGGGTCGTCGCGCAGCTTGAACAGGAGCCCCTGGCCCTCACTTCGATCCCTCAGCGATGGGAGCATCGCCTCGGCCCCGACCAGCATGGTCCGGAACTTGAGCATCGGGAAGAATGTGCCGTCCTTGCCGACGCGCTCCTGCCGGTAGAACACCGGGCCTTTGCGGTCGGCCTTGATCAGCACGGCCACGACTGCGAACAGGGGCGACAGGAGGATCAGCAGGAACGCGGCCGCGCATCGATCGAAGGTGGTCTTGACCGCGAGCCTTAGGCCCTCGAATACGGGCTCCTCCACGTGGAGCAAGGACAGACCGGCCACAGGACGGGTGAGCACCCGCGGTCCGGCGACATCGGTCAGTCCGGGCGCGACCACCAGGTCGACGTCCTGGCCCTCGAGGGCCCAGCCGAGACGCCGGAGCCCGTCGGCGCCAAACCTGGAGGAAGAGGTGCAGGCCACCGTGGTGACGCCGATCTGGCGTGCGATCTCGGCTGCCTGTGACTCGTCCCCCAGCACCGGGATCGGGCCGAAGCTGCTCCGGTCGGCATCGCCGCAACAGGCAGCCACCACGCGGTAGCCAGCCTCGGGAACCGAGTTCAGCGCCCGGATGAGGCCCTCGAGGTGCTCTTGATCACCGACGGCCAGCACTGATGCTGACAGCAGGCCCTGCGCCCGGTGCAGCGTGAGCCACGTGCGCCAGAGCCACCGGGACACCAGCAGACCGATCATGCCGGCTGGCAGGGCCATAGCCACATAGCCGCGCGCGACGTCAAGGCGCAGCACGTAGCTGACAACTGCCAACATTCCGAACAGCCAGAGCGAAGCGGTGGCGACGGCCTTGTACTCCTCGGGTCCATGCCCCAGGAGGCGGTGGTCATAGGAGCCGTGCACATTCAGCATGAGCACCCAGACGCCGATCAGAACCACAGAGAAGAGGGTGTACCCGAGTTCGAAAGAGGTGCCCTGTTCAGCCGACAGCGTGGCTTGGGCGGCGCTGTCTCCGAAGCGGATCAGCTGCGCACCCATGACCGCCCAGATGATGACCAGCAGGTCGGTAAGGCCAATGCGTTGGATGAGGCCCGCCACGGCGCGTTGTCTGTCGTCGTGGGTGGGGTGCTCAAGATGTACGCGTTCGGTCAGGGTCACGGAGCACGGACCGAACTGGTCTCGTCTGCGAGAGCGGACGGAACCAAACGGCCTTGCGACACGTGAACGCCCTGGCGGAGTCGGTTGAGGAGGCGACGAACGCGCCACAGGCTGAGTCCGGCGCAGATGAGGGCCAGAACGGCCATCCCAAGCCAAACGCTGAGTTCTACGGTCTGATGATTCACTGTAAGCCCCCCCCCGGGGGGGTGTCCTGATTTCGCGGGTCCGCCGTCGGCACAACTGTGTGAGTCTGGTACGAGCAAAATTGCCAGCCTTAGAAACTTACCCCCTGATTGCTATCCCCTGTGCGAAATGCACCATATCATCCCAATTGACCCGAGTTTCATCTCAGTAGGTGAGACGAAACCCATCTCACTTACTGAGATGAGATCTCTACGGTGACGGCCCTGGGCCGGTCTCTTCTACGAGGGACGCCAAGGACGCGCGTCAGAATAACGTAGGTTTTTGATGCTGAGGGCCCTACGTTTGTGCTATGACCGACAGCATGCAGGTGGCGGAGTCTGTGGGGCGTAGGTACGCGGTACTGCGCCGGCATCTGGATGAGCGGCAGCGTCGTCTGCTGTTGGGTTCGGAGGCTGCCGAGTTGGGTCGGGGCGGGATCAAGACGGTCGCGGAGGCGACCGGGGCACATCCGGACACCGTCGCCCGGGGGGTTCGGGAGCTGGAGGGCCACCCGGAGCCGCAGGTTCGGGTGCGGGCCCCTGGCGGTGGCCGCAAGAGGTTGTCCGAGTCCGATCCGAAACTGATGGCACGTTTGAAGGCTTTGGTGGATCCCGAGACGCGTGGGGATCCGATGTCGCTGCTGGTGTGGACGACCAAGTCGACCCGCAACCTGGCCGGGGCGTTGACGGCGATGGGTCATCCGGTCTCGGATCGGACGGTCGCCCGGATGCTGGCGTCGCTGGGGTTCAGCCTGCAGGGCAGCGCCAAGACCGCCGAAGGCAATCAACATGGCGACCGGGACGCCCAGTTCCGTTACCT
>Ga0209744_1000844_pt1 | contig 10741 bp, 9 predicted proteins | sample BarGraNGADG00311_2_FD_184494 | JGI IMG/M metagenome (GOLD analysis project Ga0209744, IMG submission 184494) | Arctic peat soil microbial communities from Barrow, Alaska - Barrow Graham LP Ref core NGADG0004-311 (SPAdes) (version 2) | ecosystem: Environmental > Terrestrial > Soil > Wetlands >... | reverse complement strand
CTTGGCGGTGAGCTTGGCCAACCCGCGAAGATCATCGTGTTCAGCCGCGATGAGGCCAAGCAGCACGCGATGCGCGTCGCCTACATGCACGCGCCGGAGGCCACCGACGAGATCATCTTCCGCAACTTCCGCGAGCTGCTTGAGTTCCGCATCGGCGACGTTCGGGACTTACACAGTGTGGCCTCCGTCCTACGCAGCGCGGACGTCGTCTTCAACGCGGCGGCCCTCAAACAGGTGCCGACCTGCGAGTACTTCCCGTTCGAGGCTGTGCGGACCAACATCGCCGGCCCAGAGAATATCGTCACGGCGATCCAGGAGCACGAGCTCCCGGTGGAGACGGTCGTCGGCATCTCCACCGACAAAGCGTGCAAGCCGGTCAATGTGATGGGCATGACGAAAGCCCTCCAGGAGCGAGTCTTCATCCAAGGCAACATGCGCTGCCCGGGGACGCGTTTCGTGTGCGTGCGCTACGGCAATGTCCTGGCGTCGCGCGGCTCGGTCATCCCGCTCTTCCGCGACCAGATCCGCTCCGGCGGGCCGCTGACCATCACAACAGCCGACATGACTCGGTTTCTTCTCAGCTTGGACGATGCCGTGGACACCATCTTCGCGGCGCTCCACACTGCGGCGCCGGGGGAGACGTACATTCCCCGCGTTCCGTCAGCTCGCATGACCGATGTCGCCAAGGTGATGATCGGCGATCGTGACGTGCGGACCGTGGTGACCGGGATCAGACCGGGCGAGAAGGTACACGAGATCCTCGTAAGCGAAGAAGAGGGCTACCGGACTGTAGCGCGCTCCGACAGGCATCTTGCGATATTGCCCATGCTGCCCGAGCTACTGACGTCGCCACCGACGGAGCAGCTCCTCGAGCGGGAGTACAGCTCAGCCGACAGCCTGATGGGTGAGCAGGAGCTTAGGGAGCTCCTGGAGCGCCATCTCCTCACCGACGTGGACCGGCCGAGCAACGGAGAACTGCTCGCGTGAAGGTCGTCACCGTCCTAGGCACGCGGCCTGAGCTGATACGGCTCAGCCTGGTGATCGCGCGCCTCGACGCGCTGTGCGACCACGTCCTCGTGCACACCGGCCAGAACTTCGACCCGAGCCTTTCCGATGTGTTCCTCGAGGAACTGGACATAAGGGCGCCCGACTACGCATTCCCAGGCGCACCCTCTTCGTTCGCCGAGCAGCTCAGCGGCATCATGTCGAACGTGGGCAAGGTGTTGGCCGAAGAGAAGCCCGATGCGATGCTGGTGCTGGGCGACACGAACAGCGCGCTCTCGGTGCTCCTGGCCAGGCGCGCCGGCATCCCTGTCTTCCACATGGAGGCCGGCAATCGCTGCTATGACGATCGCGTGCCCGAAGAGGTCAACCGGCGGGTCATCGACCACTGCAGCAGCGTACTCATGCCCTACACGCAGCGAAGCAAGGAGAACCTGCTTCGTGAAGGCGTTCCCGGGGAGCGGATCTTCGTGACCGGGAACCCAATCTTCGAGGTGCTGACTCACTACGCCGCGAAGATCGATGAGAGTGACGTCCACACGCGCCTCGAACTGACGATCGGCGAGTACTTCCTCGTGACCATGCACCGGGCCGAGACGGTGGACGTCGAGAGCCGCCTGCGGGACCTGGTCGAGTCGCTGCAGTCCATCTCGGCACTGTACGGTGAGCCGGTCATCTGCAGTCTGCACCCCCGGACCCGCGATCGAATGAAGCGCCTCGGCATGTCGTTCTCGGACGGCGGGGTGCGGTACCTCGAGCCGCTCGGGCTGTTCGACTTCGTCGCCCTCGAACAGAAGGCACGCTGCGTGCTCACGGACAGTGGAACGGTGCAGGAGGAGTGCTCGATCTTCCGGGTCCCGAGCGTGACGCTGCGCGATGTCACCGAGCGTCCCGAGACGCTCGAAGCCGGGTCCAACATGCTCGCCGGTGTGCGCCACGACGACGTGTTGCGCGCGACCGAGGTCGTGCTGTCGGCGCCGCCCGTCTGGGAGCCTCCAGTGGGCTATCAGGACGGCGATGTCGCCACCAAGGTCGCAAAGATCGTCCTGCGCGGTTTGCCCGCGTGAGTAGTCCGGCGAGCAACGGGGCGCGCTCATCCCTTGACGAGGCATTCGTCGTCTACGAGCGCAAGCGCGGCTGGGCGGCCCTCGATCTGCGCGAGCTGTGGTCCTACCGTGAGCTGCTCTTCTTCCTCACTTGGCGCGACATCCTGGTGCGCTACAAGCAGGCCGTGCTCGGAATCGCCTGGGCGGTACTGCAGCCGCTGCTGACCATGGTCGTCTTCACAGTGGTGTTCAACAAGATCCTGGGCATCCAGAGCCCTGCCTCCGACCTGCCCTATGCGGTCTTCAGCTACGCCGGGCTGCTGCCCTGGCAGTTCTTTGCCGGGGCGCTGTCGCGCTCGGGCATGAGCCTCGTCGGCAACGCCAACCTCCTCACCAAGGTCTACTTTCCGCGCCTGGTTATTCCCTTCTCCGCGGTGCTGGCCGGGCTCGTCGACCTCGGCATATCCTTCCTCGTCCTGATCGGTCTGATGGCCGCGTATGGCATCGCCCCCACTTGGCACGCGGTCTTTCTGCCGTTGTTCGTCGTGCTGGCGCTCGCGACGGCGCTCGCCGTCAGCCTCTGGCTCAGCGCGCTCAACGTACTCTACCGTGACGTGCAGTACGTGATCCCGTTTCTGGTGCAGCTGTGGATGTTCGTGAGCCCCGTGATCTACCCGATCGACAAGATCCCCGCCGGCCCCCTGCGCATCGCTTTTGCGCTGAACCCGATGACGGGAGTGATCGGCGGCTTTCGCTGGGCGCTGCTCGGGCAGCAGTTCCCCGGCGGCTACATGTGGATCTCGACCGCCGTGGTCGTGGTGCTGCTCTTCGGCGGCCTCTTCTACTTCAAGCGCATGGAGCGCGTGTTCGCCGATGTGGTGTAGACGATGAGCGATATCGCCCTGCGAACCGTCGGCCTCGGCAAGATGTACCTAATCGGCAGCGAGCGCGAGAAGTACCGCACGCTACGCGACACGCTCGCGCACGCAGCCAAGCGACCGCTCGAGCGCATACGCCACCCCGGCGCAGCGACGCACACCTCGGAGGAGCTCTGGGCGCTGAAGGACATCGACCTCGAGGTCAAGCACGGTGAGGTGCTGGGGGTCATCGGCCGCAACGGCTCCGGAAAGAGCACGCTGCTGAAGGTGCTGTCGCACATCACTGAGCCGACGGAGGGCAGGGCGGAGATCAGGGGGAGAGTGGCGAGCTTGCTCGAGGTGGGCACCGGCTTCCACGCCGAGCTCACCGGCCGCGAGAACATCCAGCTCAACGCCGCCATCCTCGGCCTGACGCGGGCGGAGATCAAGAGCAAGTTCGACGACATCGTCGAGTTCAGCGAGATCAGCCGCTTCTTGGATACGCCAGTGAAGCGCTACTCGAGCGGCATGTATGTTCGCCTCGCGTTTGCTGTGGCCGCCCACCTTGATCCCGAGATCCTCATTGTAGATGAGGTTCTCGCCGTTGGTGACGCCGAGTTTCAGCGGAAGTGCCTCGGAAAGATGAGCGATGTTGCCCACGCAGGTCGCACCGTGGTCTTCGTCAGCCACAACATGGATGCCGTGCGTCGACTGTGCTCCCGAGCTGTGTGGTTGGATGCGGGGCGCGTCCGAGAAGACGCGGCTACGGGAGAGTGTGTCGCGGCCTACTTGCGGAGGGGTGGTATGGCGGCCTCAGGAGAGCGCGTGTTCTCGCCGCCGCTGGCCTTTGAGAACGGCATGCCGGCGCTCCTGCACTGTGTTAGGGTGTCGGATGCGAACGGCAGGCTGGCAGAGCGGTCTTCCTGCGCGTCTGCCCTCAGAATCGACATCGAGTGGGAAGCCACTGAAGCCCTTTATCGCCCGCGCATGGGTTTCATCCTGCGCACCGGAGAGGGGTCCGAGGTTCTGACGGCGCTGGATGCCACATCGTGGGAATCCATGTGGAGTCAACCCGGACTCTGGACATCGTCCTGCTTCATCCCGGGCGGATTGCTTAACGAGGGCGAATACACAATCGACGTTGGCTGCGACAGCCCCAACCGTCACGACTTTCGTCAAGGACTCACCGGAGGAGTGTTGAGGTTTCAGCTCGATGACGACATGACCATCTCGAGCAAGTACTACGGAGAGGAAGGCTTCCGTGACTCGCGCTGGCCGGGCGTGCTTCTACTGGACTTGCCTTGGGAATGCGTGGTCACGCATGAGACAAGCGCGCTCCAGGGTCCGGTTGACGTGAACGAGACCGGCATCGAAAGCGGGGGAGCATGACTGACACAGTGCTTGTGCTGAGTTGGGAAAGAGAGTTCATGGGTGGGGCTTAGGAATCATGAGGCTCGGTGCCGGCGCAATCTCACGAGATAGGCGGCTCAGCTGGTGGTAGATACTATCCGCATGTTCCAGCCGGCCATCTCGGAGTCGGCAGTACTGCAGGCTGAAGCCTGCCTGCAGAGTGGTTGGGTCGGCGAGGGAAAGGCCGTTGCGGCCTTCGAGAATGGTTTCTGTCGGCGCTTTGATCTGAGGAACGCGCTCGCGCTCAACAGCGGCACCGCCGCTCTCCACTTGGCCTTGCTCGGTGCCGGTGTCGGGCCGGGCGATGAGGTCATCACCACCGCCCAGACCTTTGTGGCGACGGCCATGGCTGTGCTTTACGTAGGAGCGCAGCCGGTCTTCGCCGATCTTGTGCCGGGCGGCCCCAACCTTGACCCGGCGGACGTCGAGCGCAGGGTCACCGCGCGGACCAAGGCAATCGTGGTCGTTCACTATGGCGGCTACCCCTGCGACATGGATGAGATACGCGCCGTGGGCGCGCGCCACGGCCTCGTCGTCGTGGAAGACGCGGCACATGCGCTGGGTGCCACCTACCACGGGAGGCCGGTGGGCTCGCTTGGCGACTTCGGCGTCTTCTCGTTCCAGGCTATCAAGCAGTTGACCACCGGTGACGGCGGCATGCTCGTGTGCGCCGATGAGGATCGACACCGCGAGGCGCTCAGGCGCCGTTGGTTCGGTATCGATCGCGAACGCCGCACGACCTCGGAGCTGGGTGAGCCCGAATGGGACATCCGTGAGGTCGGCTACAAGTACCACATGAACGACATCGCCGCGTCCCTCGGGCTCGCACAGCTCGAATCGTTCGGGGCAGCGCAGGCGCGACGCCGCGAGTTGAACAGACGCTATCGCCATCAACTCGCTGGCGTGGGCGGCCTGGAGCTACTGGAGGAACGGCCAGATCGCGAGAGCGCCTGCTGGCTGTTCACCGTTCGCGTTGAACGACGTGTCGATTTCGTGCGCGCACTCAGAGATCGCGGAGTCGAGGCCGCCGCGTGGCATCGTCGCATCGACGCCCACAGCGTGTTCGGTGGCCTCCGCCCCGACCTGTCGAACCTGACATCGTTCGACGAGACCCAAGTCGCCGTTCCGCTGCGCGAGACGCTCAGCGACGGGGAAGTCGAGCGAGTCATCGAAGCCGTGAGATCGGGGTGGTAGATCGATGAGCAGACCGGCCGGCGCACGCGAACTACGAGAACTGCGCGGGGGGGCTCGGCGATGACGGGTGGTCAGTTCGATTATGGGCTGCTGCGCGCCGTGGGAGCCGATGTGTTCATCAGCTCGGCGGTCGAGATTCGTCGCCCTCAGCTGGTCAGCGTGGGCAGTCACGTGGCCATTGACTCTGGCTTCTACTGCACGGTCTCGGCTGAACTGCTTGACTACGTCCACGTCGGCCCGTATGTCACGGCAATTGGCGGCGCCGAAAGCACGCTCAGCATGTCTCATTTCACGACTATCGGCGCCGGAAGCCGCCTCGTGTGCGGCTCGGATGAGTTCCTTGGCGAAGGTCTCGTCGGCTCGGCCGTACCTGATGCGTACCGTGACAAGGTACTCCTGGGCACTGTGAAGCTCGCGATGTTCGCCTCGTTGGGCACGAATGTCGTCGTCCATCCAGGAGTCACGCTGGCTGAGGGCAGCGTTGTCGGGAGCTGCTCGCTGGTCACGCAAGATACGGAACCGTGGACCATCTACCACGGCATCCCGGCGCGGCCGGTCCGCGAGCGTCCGCGTGAGAAGATGATCGCGGCTGCAAAGGCGTTGGGGTACCTGTAGACCGGCCGTGAGAGAGGGAGGGAGCAGAACATGAGAGTCGCCGTTTTGGGAGGCACCGGCTTCGCAGGGCGCAATGTGCGCGACGCGCTCGAAGAAGCCGGCATGACCGTCGGAGCCTTCAGCCGCACCACGGGCTGCGACCTCATGGACCTGCCGACGACGTGGGCACGTCTCGATGCCTTCCGTCCCGACTACATCGTCAACTGCGCCGCGCTGGTCGGTAGCGTCAACTACGTGACCGATTTCGCCGCGGATGTCGTCGACGTCAACATGCGCATCATTATGAACACGTACAAGGCGGCGCAGCAGCTGCGCGAGGTCATCATCATCAATCCTCTGGCCAACTGCGCCTACCCGGGAGTCATGGATCAGTATGACGAGAGGGGTCTGTGGGACGGCCCGATCCACCCTTCTGTGCTGTCCTACGGCAGCACGCGGCGCATGATGTGGGTGCTGTCGAAGTGCTATCGGGAGCAATACGGAGTGCGCTCCGTCAACCTCATCGTGCCGAACATGTATGGCCCCTACGACAGTGTCAATCCGAACAAGACGCACGCCCTCAACGCGCTGGTGATCAAGTTCGTGAAGGCGGTCGCCAGCGGCGCGTCAGAGGTCGAGGTCTGGGGGACCGGGAAGCCCATCCGCGAGTGGCTGTACGTCGGTGACTTCGCACGTCTCGTTCTGCGTGTCATCGAGGGGGGCGAGGACTCACTCGATCCGGTCAACCTCGCGCAGAACAAGGGGCAGACTGTGAGCGAGCTGGTCGACGCCGTCCGAGCTCAGGTCGGGTACGAGGGTGAGATCGTGTACAACACCAAGTTCCAGGATGGGTCGCCCAAGAAGGTCATGGACGACACGTACTTCAGGCAGCGCTTCCCGGGTTTCGAGTTCACGCCCATGGAAGCTGGCATCGCGAAGACGGTGTCGTACTATCAAGGCATTCTGTGAGACCCACCTGCTTCCGCATCGAAACGGCGAGTCTGAACTGCAATGAATGAGGCCCGCTCGAGCTACAAGCTGTCATACGTGGTCGCCACGCGCAACAAGCTCCCGTTTCTCGAAGTCACGCTGCCTCGCCTGCTGGAAGCGCTAGGGGGTGACGAAGAGGCGATCATTGTCGATGGCGCCAGCGACGACGGCACTTCGAGCTACCTTGCGGCGATTGCCGCCGGCAATCCTCAGGTCACGGTGATCTGCGAGCCCGACATCGGCGAAGCGCACGCTCTCAACAAGGGTCTGCTGCTAGCTCGTGGTGCGCTCATCAAAGCGGTGAGCGACGACGATGTCTTCTCTTTCCCGGCCATTCGAGATTGCCGCGAGTACATGGAGACTCACCCGGATGTCGAGGTGACCGTGGGGAACCTTGCGGTGTGCAACCTCGAGGATCCCACGGACATGCGTATCGTGTGGGAGTATGAGGAGGAGTTTCGCGCGTGGCGCTGCGGCCAGCGCCCCCGGTTCTACTTCAACGGTCTGCCGATGATGCTGCGCCGCGATGCGCTGCCACTGCTTGGTCTGTTCCGTACCGACATCACCGCCGTCGACCTGGAGTTCAGCCTGCGCGTCACCTCTCGAGTGAACCTGGCATGGTATTCGGGAGTGCTCCTGGCTCACATTGAGAATGCTGCCTGCAACACGCGGGTCATGCGCGCAAGGTGCGCTGAGGAGGAGAAGCGCCTCTCGGCATACTACTCATGGCAGCTCACTGGCTCGCCTGGCGCGAGGTCCGCGGCTCCGCAGGGGGTCGCGATGGGCTTGAGGTCCTCTGTGAGGCTGAGAACACGTTTGAGGGCGACTCGAATTTGGCGCCTACTCGTAAGGCCTTCCGGCGGAGTTGCCAGCAGCCACATCCCGGATCATCGACAGCCCAAACAGGCCGCACCGGGGCTCGGAGGCGAGCCGGAGCAGGCGGCCGAAACATGCGACTCCATGCTGGCCACTTGGTATGGGGGGCTACCGGCAGGGTTCATCCGTCCGAGGAAGGATGGCGCGCAGCCCCGACCAAGAGTCGCAGTCATTCCCGACCCGTTCGACCTTGCTGCATCGTCGTCCACTGGCCGTGCGGGCCTCCGACTCATCGGCGACGCACTTGAGTGCGCGGGGTACGATGTACTGACGGCGCCGCGCCAGACTGATCAGCCGGACTTGGACTGGCTGCGCGCATCATGCCCGGACGTGGTTCACATCGCGTGTCTTTCTGGAGTCGGTGTTGCGCACAGCGGCGCGAACCGAAAGGCTTGGTTCACCCGAGTCACCGGAACCCGGCATCAATCAGCGGTCGAGAGATGGCTTGCCGGCGTTGAGTCGGCAGGAGTGCCAATAGTCTGGCAAGTGGACGGGACTTGCCCACTCGGCAGGAGTGAGGCCACGCGAGAAGAGCTGGACACCGACAAGTGTAGACGTTTGTTCGGGCTGGCAAACGCGCTCGTGTTCCACGAACAATCCAGTGCGCGAGTCGTCTTCGAGCACCTCGGTCAGACCAAGAAGTATGCCGTTGCGCCGCTGGGAGACTCTGCAGTTCTGTTCGGTTCACCGCGCGATAAGCACGAGTGTCGCCGGCGTCTTGGACTGCCGTATGAGGAGAGGATTCTGCTGAAGGTCCCCTCTGTCGCCGGCACGGAGTCGCTTCTGCCGGTCATGGACGCAGTCCGTGCGACTGGCCCCAACCGCGCACTGGTTGTGGTCGCCGACCTCGGCATGGGCGGGTACACACCGCCTCTTGACGGCCCTCTTGTTCGCGAGTACGCCTGCGTCTCAGACCGCATGCTGCGTGACCTCATGTGCGCAGCGGACTTCGTCGTCGAGAATGAGCGGTTTCTCACCTCGGGCATCTTGCGGATGGCGATGAGCTACTCAACGCCGGTCCTCGCGTACAGGTATGGTTCGGCTTCGGACATGTGCGGAGGCGCTGCTGTGTTCATTGAGGACTGCGGCGGCCTGAAGGGGGCCGTGGCGCTCGCACTCGACCTTGCGGGGGCTGAGTACGACAGCATGGTTCAACAGGCCACGGCCCGCAATGGTGAGCGGTCATGGAATACTGCGGCAGCGAGAACCGCCAGTCTGTACGCGGATCTGCTCAAGTGACCCGGCCGACGATGAGGCATGGCAGAGTTTGGCATCTACAGAGGAAGTCCCGTCATGAGCGCGTGCGGCGGCGAGGGCACCGGCGATGAGCGGAGGGCGGGCGGGTTTGGAGTACCGTGTTTCACAGGATCGGCCTCTGAGTCCGAGTCCCGGGCGGTTGCCTCACGTCGGAGAGCGCTCCGCCGTTGGGGTTGGCGAGCGCACCCGCATGAAGCCGCCGCAGTGAACGTGAAGACGGTTGCCACCTGGGCTGCGCCGCGCTGCGGCGGCGCCGCTTGTGCAGGCATCGGACATGCTGCGGTCTTCTCCGCGGGGCTGGGCATGCACGCGCGGCAGAGGCGACTCCACCGCGTTCGGCGGCTTGTGTGCGTCGCCTCGGCCGGCACTTGGAGCGCTGTGGGTATCGCGGCCGCTGAGGTGGACACCCTCTCGCTAGGGTCCAACTCCCGTTGGTCGTGCCGCCCGTGAGCGTCAACAGACTGAGCCAGGCGCTCAAAGGATGTCTGCATTCGCGCTTGCCATTCCTTGTGCCGCCTTTGCGGCGCGGGCGGAGAATCGCGCAGGCCATGTGGCCTGCTGCATCGCGGAAGCTGAGGAGGTTGCCCCTTCTCGGCCGCGTACGGAGTCTCGCGTTGGATCGCGGGCATCGGCAGCTGGTTTTCGAGGAAATCTTGCGCGAGAACAGATGGGGTGACGCCGATTCCCAATCGGGCGTGGGCTCGAATCGCCTGTGCTCGGAGTCAGTAGGAGCGGAGTTGCCTCTTCTGCTGGAGGCGTTCGCGTTCAGGTCCATGCTGGACATTCCATGTGGGGACTTCTTCTGGATGCGCTTACTGACTTTGGAGCTCGACTACGTGGGTGGCGACATCGTCCCGCAGCTTGTGGAACGAAACCAGAGGCTGTTCGGGGGCGAGAGGCGTCATTTCGTTCGGATGGACATCGTCTGCGACAGGCTGCCGACGGTGGACCTGGTCTTGTGTCGGGACTGTCTCGTGCATCTTTCGCACGAGGACGCCTTGCGCGCCTTGAGCAACGTGAAACGGTCAGGTTCCAGCTATCTCCTGACGACGACTTTCGTCGACAGGCAGAGCAACCGAGACATTCGCACGGGCGACTGGCGACCGCTGAACCTTCGTCTTCCGCCTTTCGGTCTTGCGCCTCCGCTGAGGCTCATTGACGAGAAAGAACCTCAGGAAGGGTTTCGAGACAAGAATCTGGGACTCTGGAGGGTTTCCGATCTCCCGGAGTACAGGCGGACGTGAGGGCTCGCCGCGGTGACGACCGTAGAGGGTGTGTGGAGAGAGGAAACCACGTCGATGATGGCAAGACTCAGTGCGCATATTGCCCTCGCGACGGCCTCTTCAGTGATGCACCCACAGGCTTCAGCGGGCTGCCGGGGCTGGTGGTGTCGTGGTGAAGTCGAAAGCGCCAGCCCGGAGAAGCAGCTCTCCCGCGGTTCTTCAGGTTTCTACGTGGGACGAGATGGGCGCACGGTTCAATGGCCTGGAAATCCACCGGGCTCTACGACATTTG
>Ga0209744_1000840_pt1 | contig 10759 bp, 9 predicted proteins | sample BarGraNGADG00311_2_FD_184494 | JGI IMG/M metagenome (GOLD analysis project Ga0209744, IMG submission 184494) | Arctic peat soil microbial communities from Barrow, Alaska - Barrow Graham LP Ref core NGADG0004-311 (SPAdes) (version 2) | ecosystem: Environmental > Terrestrial > Soil > Wetlands >... | reverse complement strand
ATCCACCGGTGAGGCATTCGCGCTCGTGTGAGCGGTGGGTTGGTGCGGTGGGCGCCGGGCGGGCATGAGGCGGTGGCAGCCCGCGAAGTGCCGCCGCCACCCGGTGGATCCGGCATTACACCCGTCGCGTGGGTCGGACGGTGCGCTCAGGTACCGCTTGCGGACGAATCGTTCATCAGGATTCAGCCGCCTCGCACCCTTCTCAAGATCATCCCTGTTTGGGGGCGGGACACTGTCAAGAGCGCCGGGCCTACTGGAGGAAGACCGGAGTCTCGGCCCGCCACAGGTAACATTTGCCCATCCTGGACAGGCACTTCCGTGCTCGTTGGCCCCGGGTCACCCGATCAGCCGTGGGAGGGATCCGGGAGCTGGCGGTACCGGACGCCGATACTCCTAGCCGAAGGCCATGGCGAAGATGTGCATCGCGGTCTGGCCCTCGTTCGCGCCCTGGCTAACATCGGGCAACGTGACGTACTGCACGGTCTTGCCCTGCTGCAGCGGCACCGAGGCGTAGTACACGCTCACTGTCTGGTTCATCCGGCCGGTGGGCGTGTTGATGTACGGGGTGCTCGCGACGATGTCGCCGCCCGGCGCCGCCTGGTTCGCCCACCAGTCGGCGAAGGAGAGCGTGTAGCTCTGCGTGCTGCCGTCCGTGTAGGTGATCGTCCCGGACCCTGAGGCGGTGCCGTAGTCGCCGGTGCCGAGGAAGCCGAGCGTCGTACCCGATCCCGACAGGGCGATCGCCTGCCCGCCCGCGGTGACGTTGCCGGGCGTGCCCGGCAGGACGTTGGGCCAGGTGAACGTGAGACCGTCATGCGTCACGGTCGCGCCGGCGGTGAGCCCGGCGCCCGCCAACGCCTGCGCGGAGAAGCTGCTGCCGCCACCGTCGAGGTTGCCCGCGCTCGGGTTGGCGTCGTCGCTGACGCCCACGTTGTTGAACGCGGCCGTCACCGACGCATACGGCACGGCGACGCTGCCCGAAGCGCTGCTGCTGCCGCCGCGGTAGGTCGTCTGGGCGGTGAGCTCATAGCTCCCCGGGCTGGCACCGGCTGGAACCGTGATGCTCCACGTCGTCTGTGCGGTCTGGCCGCCGTCGACGGTCGCGAACGTTGACGGCGAGGTCGCGCTCACCGTCCAGCCGCTCGGAGCCGTCAGCGTGACGTTGACGTTGCGCAGGGGAGCCGTTCCGGTGTTCGGCAGCTGCGTCGTCGCCGTGAAGGTCGAGCCCGGCACCGCGACCGCCGGCGCGCTCAGCGTGAGCGCGAGCGGCTTGACGAGGATGACCGCCGATCCCGTGACCCCGTTGACGCTGACGTTGATGGTCGCCACTCCGGCGGCCACCGCCCTCACGATCCCGTCGCTGCTGACCGTGGCCACGTTGTCGTTGCTGCTGCTGTAGCTGACGTTGGCGTGCTTGAGGTCGACGAACGACCCATCGTTCTTCACCGCCTCGACCACGTTGTCTGCGGTCACGCTGAGGTTGCGCTGCTCGAGGGCCGGGTTGGTGTCGTCCTTGATCCACTGGTTCTTGCCGGTCAGGTCGATCGTCTGGCCAGCCTGGTAGATGACGCTCTCGGGCTGCACGGTGACGTACTGAATGCTCGGGTGCAGGGTGCCGAACACGTTGACCGTGCGCGATGCCACGACGTCGTTCGCGTTCGTGGAGACCTGGAAGTCGTAGGGGCCGTCGTAGAGGACGTCCTTGGCCGCCTGCTGATCCCAGAAGGCCAGATCGGCGACCTTGACGGTGAGCGTGATGTGCTGCGTCTGCCCAGGCTGGAGCACCTCGGTCTTCTTAAAGCCCACCAGTCGCTTGCGGGGCAGCTCGACGCCCGGCACCGTGAAGGAGGTGGCCACGTACAGCTGCGCGACTGTCGCGCCCGGTTTGTCACCGGTATTGGTCACGTCGAAGTTGACGGGCACCGTGCCAGCGGCCGGAGCCGTCGCCGGAGCCGCCCCGACATGCGAGTAGGCGAAGTGCGTGTAACTGAGCCCGTAGCCGAAGGGGTAGGTCGGAGTGCCGGTGAAGTACTGGTAGGTGCGCCCAAGGCCGCCGGTCTGGGAGGGGGTCAGTCCGTAGTTCTGCATGTCCGGCAGCTGGGAGTCGTCCTTGAACCAGGTGAAGTTCAGGTGTGCGCTCGGGTTCTGCTTGCCGAGCAGCACGTCGGCCAGTGCGGCGCCCTGGCTCTCGCCGTTGTAGCCGCTGAACAGGATGGCCGGCACCTTGCCCTGCACGTCGGTGATCGTGACCGGTCCCATGGACTGGATGACCAGGGCCATCTTGTCGTTTCCGAGCGCCGCAGTCTGGTTGATCAGTGAGTCGTAGTTGCCGGGCATGGCGATCGTCTCGCGGTCGTTGCCCTCGCCCGCCGTGGCCGCGTCGGTCCCGACGAACACGATCACCAGATCGGCGGCCTTGATGTCGGCCTGGGTCTGGGCGGACAGCACCGCCGGTGTCGTCGCCGTGGTTGAGGTGCCGGCCGCGTCGTAGACCACGGAGGCGTTGGGGTTGGCGGCCTTGACCGCGGAGGTGATGCCCTGCACCGCGTTGACCTGCAGCGAGGGATCCCCGGAGTAGCCGCCCAGGGTGACGGTGTTGGCCAGGTTGCCGAGGATGACCACCTTGTTCAGCTTCGACGCGTCCACCGGCAGCAGCGGCCGGCCGAGGCTCGCGACGCCGCCGTTCTTGAGCAGGACGAGGGAGTTGTCGGCGACCTTCTGCGCGAGGGCCTGGTGGGCCGGGCTCTCGATCACGTCCTTGGTGATGCTCGTGTAGCTGTTCGCTGCCGGCGGGTCGAACTCGCCGGTGGCCATCCGCACCGTGAACACTCGCACGAGGTCGGTGTCGATGACGCCCTCGCTCAGGATGCCGACGGCGATGGCCGCCTCGATGTTCGCCAGGGTGGCCTCGGCGCCGGTGCAGTTCAGGTCGGTGCCGGCCCGCAGGGCCATAGCCTGGCCACCCGCCGCGCCGGAAACCGTCGCGCCGGTCGCGATGTTCGTCCACGTCGCGTTGCCGCCCTTGCCGTCGGTGATCCAGCCCGGCGGTGCCCAGTTGTGGCTATTGTAGATGTCACCGACGGCGCCGCAGTCAGAGGTGATGTAGCCGCTGAAACCGTAGGTGCGCTGCGCCAGTTGGTTGACGGTGTAGGTGTCGGCCGGGGCCGGGGTGCCGTTGATCGCGTTGTAGGAGGTCATCAGGCCGGACACGTGCGCGTCCTCGATCAGGCTCCTGAACTGGGCGGTGTAGTAGTCGCGGATGTTCGCGTCGGTCGTGTTCGAGCTGCCAGAGTTCCGGTTGGCCTCCACGTTGTTGAGCGCATAATGCTTCGCCGTTGCCGCCACCTTGAGGTACGGCGTCATCGGCTGGCCGCCGAGCGCCTGTCCCTGGTAACCGTCGACGAACGCACCCGCCATGCTCGAGACCAGGTACGGATCTTCGCCAAACGCCTCGTCGGTCCGGCCCCAGCGCGGGTCGCGGTCCATGTTGACGGTTGGCGCCCAGTACGTCAGCGAGCCGTAGTTGTTCACGTCCGGCCCGATGTTGTTCTGCCCGGTACCGAACAGCGACTTGTCCAGGAAGCCGCGGGCCTCGTCGGAGATCGCCGTGGTCTCGTCGTAGACCAAGCCCGGGTCCCACGACATGGACGAGGCGAAGTTGGTGGGGAAGCTGGTCGCCTTGGCCGCCCAGACGCCGCCGGCGCCGAGTACGTTGACCCCGTGCTGGCCCTCGCTCCAGTAGGTGTACTGCTGAAGGCCCAGCCGCGGGATCGCCGGCGCGCTGTTGGTGTGCAGCTGCGCCACCTTCTCGGCCAGCGTCATCCGCGACACCAGGTCCGCCGCGCGCTCGGCGAACGAATAGTGCGTGTCCCGGTAGATCGGCAGCGACGCGTGCGGGTTCGCCAGCGACGCGCTCGACGGCTGCGGGTTCGCCAGCGCCGGCGTGGCGGCCAGCGTCAGCACGCACAGCGCCGCCCCCAAGCCTACGATCGCCCGGCGACCTCCCCAGGTCCGGACCGACCCGCGTCGACCAACGACCCCTGACATTCGTCCCATCTCACAACTCCCTCACTTGGCGAAGCGACGAGCCCGAGCACGCCGTGGATCGCCTGCTTGACCCGACCCCTAGCTCCACCCGAACTCCAACCGGAGTGAGGCATGGGGTTGGTCATTGTGGATAGCTCTTCGCACACTAGGAGGTGACATATATCCGTGTCAAGGACTAACTAGAGCTTTTCTCGGGCGAATTCATCCGGAACTCGGGACAACCTCAGCTGATGGTGACGGTGACCTCGACGGTCGTGCCGTCCGGACCGACGGTCACCGTGCCCGACTCGCCGGCCGCCGCCAGCATCTCCGGGTCGATCATGGGCGTCCTGTGGGCCTGGCTCGAGCGGGAGCCGCTCAGCCCGCCGGACGTGGCCGCGGAGTGGATGTGGCGTGCGCTGACGCAGTCCCGGCCGTCGGACCGCTGAGGGAGCGCTCGCGGGCCGGAGCCTAGACCCGCGGGTCGACGTGGACCTTCGGGCCCTGGCCAGCGCCCGCCGGGCGCTCGCCCGCCAGCACACCCGCGACGCCGTCGAGGCCCACCGTTGCCGCCACCAGCGGGCGCGGGTCCACCGAGCCGTCGGCGAACGCGGCGATCGCCCCGTCCAGCCCCAACGAGCCGCCGAGGATCCCCACCGCGGTGACGTCCTTGAGGAGAACGGCGCGGGAGTCGACCGGCGCCGGGACGGTGGCCAGCCCGACGAACACGACGGTCCGGCCCGGCTCGACGAGCTCGACGGCGAGACCCGGCATCTCCGGGGAGTTGGACGCGTCGATCACGGCGTCCCAGGGTCCGTCCGGCAGCGCGTCGCGGGTCCAGACGCTGAGCCCGAGGTCGGTGGCGAACCGCCGGGACTGCTCGGAGCGTCCGAGGAGGTGGACGTCGGCCCCGACGCTCCGTGCGAACAGGGCCACCAGCAGGCCGATGGTGCCCGGGCCGGCCACCAGCACCCGGTCGCCCGCGCGCAGCGCCGCCCCCTGGACGGACCGCAGGGCGTTCCCGGCCGGCTCCACCATCGCGCCCGCGACGTCGTCGACCTCGTCGGGCAGTGGGTGCAGCCACCGCGCGGGGTACGCCATCCGCTCGGCGAGCGCCCCGGGGAACCCACCGCGGATGCCCACCTCGTACCGGTCCTCGCACACGTACGGCAGGCCCGCGAGGCAACGGCGGCACGCGCCGCAGCCGAGCATCGTGTCCCCGGTCGTCCGCCGCCCGACCCACGACGGGTCGACGCCCTCACCGACGGCGACGACCGTGCCGCACCACTCGTGGCCGAGGCGCATCGGGTACGCCGCGTGCCCGCTGAGGAGGTACTCCATGTCCCCGGAGAAGAACTCGACGTCCGTGCCGCAGACGCCGACCCTGCTCACCTCGACCACGACATCGCCGGGCCCGGCGGTCGGCTCGTCGACCTCGTGCACCGCGGCGACGCCCGGACCGGTGACGACGAATGCGCGCATGTCAGGTCTCCATCGAGGTCAGAGGTCTGGACGGGTGGTGTCAGGGGTCGGGCCGAGCGCACGGCCTTTCCAGGGCGTCGTCGGGAGCCCGCGGACGCCGACCGCGGCCCCGACGTCGACCGCGAACAGGCGTCCGGACGCGGGGAACTCCGCTCGCTGTTCGTCGGTGAGCCCGATGGACGCGGTCGTGATCACGAGCGTGCCCAGGTCCGGGCCGGCGAACGCCACTGCCGTGGTGTTCGGCGCCCCCACCTCGACGACGTGCAGCAGCGCGCCGTCGGGCCGGAAGCAGCGGACCTGGCCGCCGCCCCAGACCGCGACCCAGAGGTTGCCGGCGGCGTCGACCCGCAGCCCGTCCGGCCAGCCGGGCTCGACGTGCAGCAGGTCGCGGCGCGGTCCGGTTGCCCCGGTCGCCGGGTCGTAGTCGCGGGCCCGCACGACGCCGGCCAGGGTGTCGACGGAGTACATCACGGCCCCGTCGGGCGACCACGCGAGCCCGTTGGACAGGGTGAGGTCGTCGTCGAGGGTGGTCAGCGAGCCGTCGTCCTCGATCCGGTGCAGGGTCTCGCGGCCGGTCGGGTCGCCGGCGAGCGTGCCGACGAGGAACCGGCCCGCCGGGTCGCACGCGCCGTCGTTCAGCCGCCGCCCGGAGCCCTCGGGCAGCACCCGGCACACCTCACGGGCGGAGCCGTCCGCCGCAAGGACGTGGACGACGTCGCGCCCGGCGACGAGCAGGCGGCAGTCGGCGGCAGGCACGACGGCGCCGACGGTCCGGTCGACGTGCGTGCGTCCGGTCGCGCGGACGCGGCCTCCGTCCAGCTCCCCGACGAGGACGTCGCCGGCCTCGATGTCCACCCAGAGCAGGCGGTCGTTCGCCGCGTCCCAGACCGGCCCCTCCCCGAGCAGGTGGACCTCGTCGCCCGCGAGCCGGGCCTCCAGCGTGGTCATGACCCCGCCCCGGCGACGGTCGCCCGGATCTCGTCGACGGCGTCCAGCAGCGCGCTGAGCGGGGTGCGGAAGCGTACGGCGCTGACCGAGACGGCCCCGCTCGGCCTCGACGCCGACAGCAGGTAGGCGGGGACTGCGAGGCAGACGATCCCGACCTCGTTCTCCTCGTCGTCGACCGCGTACCCGTTCCGGCGGGCCTCCGCGAGCGCCGTGACGAGACCCTCCGTCGTGGTGATGGTCCGCGGGGTGCGGGCCTCGAGATGCCGGCCGTCCGCCCAGGCCCGGACGCTCGCGTCGTCGGGCAGGGCGAACGCAAGGAGCAGCTTCCCGACGCCGGTCGCGTTGGCCTGGTTGCGGCCGCCGACGACGGAGGTGAGGCGCACCCCGCCGGCCGGCGGGTCCACCTTGGCGCGGTAGACGACGCTGCCGCCGTCGAGCACCGCGTAGTGCGCCGTCTCGCCGAAGCGCGCGGCGAGCGTCTCGAGCGCCGGCTGGACCCGGACGTGGTCGGGCCGCGCCTCGTGGTGGGTGAAGGCCAGGCGGAGGAACTCGTCACCGAGCTGGTAGTGGCCCGGTGCGTCCTGGGTCGCAAGGCCGGCCCGCCGCAGCGCCGCGAGCGCCCGGTGCACGGTCGCCTTCGGGCTGGTCAGCGCCTTGCTGAGCTCGTCGAGGCTGGCACCGGTCGGGCGCTCGGCCAGCTCCCGCAGCACCGCGAGCACACGGTCCGACCCCACGAGTCGGGACTCGGGGGTCTCGGCGGGCCGCGTCGTCAGCTCAGCTCTGGAGTCCATGACGTTCCAGATAGTAGTGTCCAGTTCCAGCAAACGGAAAGGATCTGGACCATGCCGAGCCGACGCAGCGACCACTGGTACGCGGGGGACGGCCGGGACCCGTACATCCACCGGGCCTGGATGCGCCGCGGCCTCCCCGAGCACGCCTTCGACGGCCGCCCGCACATCGCGATCGCCAACACCGCCTCCGACCTGACCCCGTGCAACGTGCACCTCGACGAGGTCGCCGACGCCGTCAAGCGCGGGATCTGGGAGGCCGGCGGGGTGCCGCTCAACCTGCCGGTGGTCTCGCTCGGGGAGACCCAGGTCCGCCCGACCGCGATGCTCTGGCGCAACATGGCGGCGATGGCGACCGAGGAGATGCTGCGCGCCAACCCGATCGACGGCGTCGTGCTGCTCGGTGGCTGCGACAAGACGATCCCGTCCCTGCTGATGGCCGCGGCGTCGGTGGACCTGCCAGCCGTGGTGGTCCCCGGCGGACCCATGCTCACCGGGACCTTCCGCGGCGTCGCGATGGGCTGCGGCACCTCGACGTACGCCCTCAGCGAGGAGGTCCGCGCCGGGACGATGACGCGGGCGGAGTTCCTGCGCTCGGAGTCCTCGATGATCCGGAGCAAGGGCCACTGCAACACCATGGGGACCGCCTCGACGATGGGGCTGCTCGCCGAGGCGCTCGGGATGACGATCCCCGGCGTCGCCGGGACCCCGGCGCCCGACGCCCGCCTCCTCGAGGCCGCCCACGACACCGGTCGCCTCGCGGTGGAGATGGTCGAGGTGGACCGCCGGCCGAGCGCCGTGATGACCGAGGGGTCGTTCCGCAACGCGATCGTCGCGCTCGGTGCGATCGGCGGCTCGAGCAACGCCGTCGTGCACCTGCTCGCCATCGCCGGCCGCCTCGGCGTGCCCCTCACCCTTGACGACATCGACCGGACCGGTCGGGGTGTCCCGCTCCTGGTCGACCTCCAGCCGGCCGGCCGCTTCCTGATGGACGACCTGTACCGCGCGGGCGGCCTGCTCGCGGTCCTGCGCGAGGTCACGGACCTGCTCGACCCGCTCGCGATCACCGTCACCGGCCGGACCCTCGTCGAGCACCTCGACGGCGCGGAGGTCTGGGACCGCGAGGTGATTCGGCCGCGGGCCGAGCCGCTGCAGGCGGAGGCCGGCATGGCTGTGCTGCGGGGCAACCTCGCGCCGTCGGGCGCCGTGATCAAGCCGGCCGCGGCATCCGCCGAGCTCATGCGGCACCGGGGGAGGGCCGTGGTCTTCGACTCCGTCGAGGACTTCCACGCGCGCATCGACGACCCGGACCTGGACGTCGACGCCACGTCCGTCCTCGTCCTGCGGGGCTGCGGCCCGAAGGGCTACCCGGGCATGCCGGAGGTGTCCAACATGGCGCTCCCGACGAAACTGCTCGAGGCCGGCGTGCGGGACATGGTCCGGGTGTGCGACGGCCGGATGAGCGGGACGGCGTTCGGGACGGTCGTCCTGCACGTCGCACCGGAGGCGGCCGCCGGCGGACCGCTCGCGCTCGTGCGGGACGGCGACTGGATCGAGCTGGACGTCCCCGCCCGGCGCCTGCACCTGGACGTGCCCGACGACGAGCTCGCCCGGCGGGAGCCCGCGCCGGCCGCCGTCGCCGCCTACGCCGCGCCCACTCGCGGCTGGGAGCGCCTCTACGTCGACCACGTCCAGCAGGCCGACACCGGCGCCGACCTCGACTTCCTCATCGGGTCCACCGGGTCGGGGGTCGGGCGCGAGTCCCACTGAGCCGGCGCGTCCGCACGCCGGAACGCCCGAACGCCCGAACGCCCGAGGGCCCGCACGTCCGCTCGTCGAAGGAGGACCCCATGATTGGGACCGAGGGTGTCGTCGCCCGCAGCTCCGCCCACCTGCGGGAGCTGTGGTCGGCCGACCTGCCGGCGTTTGGCGTCTGGAGCGTGCTGCCCGACCCGACGGTGGCCGAGCTGCTCGGCGCGTCGAGCTTCGACTACGTGTGCGTCGACCTCCAGCACGGGGTCGCGACCTGGTCCGAGCTCCCCGGGATGCTGCGCGCGATGCGCGGCGCGGGGCTGGCGCCCGTCGTGCGGGTGCCCTGGAACGAGCCCGCAGCCGTCATGCGGGCGCTGGACACGGGTGCGAGCGCGGTGCTCGTGCCGATGGTCAACAACGGTGCGGAGGCCGCCCGCGCGGCCGCAGCCTGCCGGTTCCCGCCGACCGGTGAGCGCAGCTGGGGCCCGATGTGGGGGGACACCCGGCCGGACGGCGCGCTCCCGCCCGCGGAGCAGGACGCCGCGGCGATCTGCCTGGTGATGGTCGAGACCCTCGCCGGGGTCGAGGCACTGCAGGAGATCGTGCGCACGCCCGGGGTGGACGGGGTCTACATCGGCCCCAACGACCTGACCCTCGGCTGCGGGTACGGCCGGGCCACCTACCGGGACTCGGCGGAGGTCGACGCGCTCATCCAGCGGGTCGTCGACGCGTGCCGGACGGAGGGCATCGTCGCCGGCCTGCACTGCTCCGACCCCGAGATGGCGGTGCACTGGGCGGGCCGGGGCGCGCGGCTCCTCACGGCGGGCCAGGACACCTCGCTGCTGCGCGCGGCGGCCGGACAGCTGTGGGACGCCGTCGCCGGCCGGACCGGACGCGGGACCGCAGGCTCAGAGCGCTGACCGGCGCCGCTTGCCGGCGATCGCGGACGCCAGGATCGCGTCGATCCCGAACGCCGTCGCCTGCGCGAGGTCGACCGCGTCGCGGTCGAGCAGCCACTGGATCTGCAGCCCGTCGATGACCGCGAGGACGGAGGAGGCCGCGGAGCTGAAGTCGGCGGGGTCGGGCGGGTCGTCGTCGGCGCAGACCTCGGAGAGGGCCTCCACGACCAGCCGGCGCAGCTCGCTGTACCGGCTGCGGAACCAGTCCTGCCCGGGGTGGTCCTCGGTCACCGCCTCCGCGGAGAGCACGGCTTAGGTCTGGACGATGCCCGGCCGCTGCGCGTTGAGGCGCGCGGTCTTGACCAGGTGGTGGAACAGGGCGAGCCCACCGGGCGGCTGGCGCCCCTCGAGGTGCTCGACGTCAGACCGGTCGCGGTACTCGAGCACCTCGAGGAGCAGCCGGTCCTTTGAGCCCCCCTGCCCGTTCCCCCGACGGAGATCTTGCGGCACGGGTTGCAGCGCTCGACATCACGGGGAAGGTGCGGCTGCTCACGGGTGCGACGGTGTGGCGCCTCCACCCGCTCGAGCAGGTCGGACTCCGCTCGGTCGTCATCTCCGACGAGCGCGCCCGAGACGACCGTCCGGGGCGCGGCGAGGCCCACCCGTTGCCTCATGTCAAGATGCCCGCGTAGCTTGATCTCGACGGCTGGGCCTCGGCGACGTAGACTGCTCATGCCGCACCCGGTCGGGTGTCGGAAGTGAGGCCCGGTGCTACCTGCCCCTTATCGGTGGGACCCGGGCCTTTGCGCTGCCTACAGGACCCCGGGGATGCGCACCCGGATCAGTCGCTCCTCGAGCAGGTCG